>ENA-OVGE01002117-OVGE01002117.1-human-gut-metagenome-genome-assembly--contig:-NODE-2117-length-13683-cov-2.929410_pt1 | contig 13683 bp, 16 predicted proteins | sample MGYA00237769_ERZ505417 | MGnify/ENA primary metagenome ERZ505417 (study PRJEB26158, sample SAMN06016403) | human gut metagenome | biome: human gut; feature: ankylosing spondylitis patient; material... | reverse complement strand
GAACAACTGAAAACGATCGACGATGTAAAACTGTTGACACAGATCAAAAATTTGATCAGCATAGCAACAGAAAAGAAAGAAACGCGCTATCCGGCACAGATGACGCTGGACGAATTAAAGGAAGTGTTGAAGAAATCGAGAGAAGAATCCAAAAAAGGATTAGGTATGACAACGGAAGAATTACGTAAACGATACCCACTATGCGAATAATAATAAAGTGGTTACCTCAAGCCATTACCTTACTTGACAACATCTACAGATTCTACAGTGAAAAAAGCCAGACCGCAGCTATCCGTTTATACAACAGACTATTGGATTCTGCCGAACCTTTACGCATTTTTCCGCAAGCGGGCCCTATCGAACCGTTACTGAAAGGATATGATTGTGAATTTCGTTCCCTTGTCGTCGAAAAACATTACAAGCTGATTTACACGGTTACCGACGAACTAATCGAAATCCATGCCGTTTGGGATTGCCGCCAGGAAGGATGGCACCTGCAAGAAATGTTCAAATAATCTTCGTGAAGAGACAACAAAATGCCCCACAATTTATCTTTACATAAAGAATATTACTAATTTTGTCTGCCTGAACGAGAGTGGTAGAAAACTCGCGACAAAGGCAAAACTAAAACAAATTGAATGATTGAACGAATTTATATTCTTGAGAGCGTAGACCCGGTTATATTCTACGGAGTAAACAATGTCAACATGCAGTTGATCAAGACATTGTTCCCCAAGCTACGCATTGTGGCAAGGGGAAATGTGATGAAAGTGATAGGAGACGAAGACGAATCGGAGCTCTTTCTCAAGAAAATTCGCGAGGTAGAAAAATATTGTGAGGAATTCAACTCGCTGAGCGAAGATGTCATACTGGACATCATCAAAGGCAAAGCCCCGGTGATCACCAAACAAGAGAACCTGATCATTCACGGGATGAACGGCAAACCGATCGTCGCCCGCACGGAAAACCAGCAACGCCTAGTCAAAGCATTCGAAGAAAACGACCTCGTCTTTGCCACGGGCCCTGCCGGAACAGGTAAGACATTCGTCGCCATAGCCCTCGCCGTTAAAGCACTTAAAAACAAAGAAATCCGCAAGATCATCCTAAGCCGTCCGGCAGTAGAGGCCGGTGAGAAATTAGGATTCCTCCCCGGCGAGATGAAGGACAAACTCGACCCGTACCTCCAACCTCTGTATGACGCCCTGCAAGACATGGTTCCCGGGGCCAAGCTGAAGGAATACATGGAGAACAACGTGATCCAGATCGCCCCCCTAGCCTTCATGCGCGGGCGGACGTTGAACGATGCGGTCATCATCCTCGACGAAGCGCAGAACACGACGACCCACCAGATCAAGATGTTCCTCACCCGCCTCGGAATGAATGCAAAAATGATCATTACCGGAGACGTGACACAGATCGACCTGCCGCCGACAGCGACCTCCGGTCTCGTACAGGCCATGCAAATCCTGAAAGGCGTAAAGGGAATCGGCAAAGTCGAATTCGAGAAAAAGGACATTGTCCGCCATAAACTCGTCCAACGTATCGTCGAAGCCTACGACAAATTCGACAGCAAGCATGGCAAAGGCGGTTCGAGAACCGTCTCCAAGGAACAGCAAGAAGAGATAAAGAACAATATTAATAACAGTCAGGACGCCCGATAAGCGCCCCATAAAAACAAAGATATGAAGAAGGCATTAACAAAAACAGACTTCAATTTCCCAGGACAGAAGAGTGTCTATCATGGTAAAGTACGCGATGTGTACAACATCAACGACGATGTATTGGTGATGGTTGCAACAGACCGTATCTCGGCATTCGACGTAGTCCTGCCGGAAGGTATCCCTTACAAAGGACAGATGCTGAACCAGATTGCAGCCAAATTTCTGGATGCAACTACCGACATCTGCCCGAACTGGAAACTGGCTACTCCCGATCCGATGGTGACCGTAGGCGTGATGTGCCAGGGATTTCCTGTTGAAATGATCGTACGCGGCTACCTCTGCGGAAGTGCATGGCGTGCTTATAAGAGCGGCGTGCGTGAAATCTGCGGTGTAAAACTGCCGGAAGGCATGCGTGAAAACGAACGTTTCCCCGAACCGATCGTTACCCCGACGACAAAAGCCGAGATCGGCGAACACGATGCCGACATCTCCAAGGAAGAAATCCTGGCTAAGGGTCTGGCCACTCCCGAAGAATACGAACTGTTGGAAAAATACACGCTCGCCCTCTTCAAACGCGGTACGGAAATTGCTGCCGAACGCGGCTTGATCCTTGTCGACACAAAGTACGAATTCGGCAAGCATGGCGGCAAGATCTACCTGATGGACGAAATCCATACACCGGACTCTTCCCGCTATTTCTACAGCGAAGGCTACGAAGAACGTTTTGCCAAAGGCGAACCGCAGAAGCAACTCTCCAAAGAGTTTGTCCGCGAATGGCTGATGGAAAACGATTTCCAAGGCAAGGCTGGCCAGAAAGTTCCCGAAATGACTCCGGCTATCGTAGACGGTATCAGCGAACGTTATATCGAACTGTATGAACACATCACAGGCGAGAAGTTCGAAAAAGGCGATACGGACAATCTCCTTTCCCGTATCGAAAAGAACGTAACCGAATATCTCAACAAATAAGATAAACGGATATGGCGAAGTACGGTTCAGAACAGATTCTACCCTACAACAACGAGGAGCACAAAACGACACAAGTCAGGCGCATGTTTGACTCCATCGCCGGTACATACGATCAGCTGAACCATACGCTCTCGCTGGGTATCGACAAAATATGGCGCAGGAAAGGAATCGCTTTCCTGCGTCCTTTTTCTCCCGCCTCAATTCTCGATATCGCCACAGGCACGGGGGATCTGGCCATCTCCATGCACCGCCGCCTGAAAGCCGACCGCATCATCGGGGCCGACATCTCGGAGGGCATGATGGAAGTCGGACGGCAGAAAGTCGCTGAAGCGGGATTGTCGGACCACATCACGTTCGAATACCAGGACTGCACGGCACTGACCTATCCGGACAACTCGTTCGACGCCGTCACCGCCGCATTCGGAGTACGGAATTTCGAAAACATAGAACAAGGTATCACCGAGATGTACCGGGTTCTGAAGCCGGGGGGCCATCTGATGATCCTGGAACTGTCCTCACCGGTACATTTCCCGATGAAGCAACTCTACAACATCTATTCGAAAGTCGTGATCCCTACCGTCGGGCGCCTGCTATCAAAAGAGCATACAGCCTACAGTTACCTGCCGGCCTCCATCAAAGTCGTTCCACAAGGGAAGGTCATGACCGACCTGCTCAGCCGGGTAGGTTTCAGCGAAGCCCGTTCGCACACTTTCACCTTCGGCATTTGTTCGCTATACACGGGCAGCAAGGGCGGTTCGCAAACCACCCCAACAGTATAAATCATCTTAAATTTACAGGTCATGCAAAAATATGGTTTAATAGGATATCCCCTCGGACACTCTTTTTCAAAGAACTACTTCAACCAGAAGTTCGAATCCGAGAACATTGATGCAACTTATCTGAACTTCGAGATCCCGAACATCAAAGATCTGAAGACTGTATTAAAAGAGAACCCGGAATTGAACGGTCTGAATGTCACCATCCCCTACAAGGAACAAGTCATTCCCTACTTGGATGACCTGGACGAAGACGCTCGCTTGATCGGAGCCGTCAACGTCATCAAATTTACGAAAGGCCTCTTCGGCAAAAAACTGAAAGGCTACAACTCCGACATCATCGGCTTCAAGCGCTCCATCGAACCGCTCCTGAACGAAACACATCGCAAAGCCTTGATCCTGGGAACGGGTGGTGCGTCAAAAGCAGTCTTCCAAGGATTAAAACAATTGGGTGTCGGCGCCACGCTGGTTTCCCGTAAACCGAAAGAGCACTGCATCACCTATGAAGAAATCACTCCGAAGACAATGCAGCAGTACACCGTCATCGTCAATACGACCCCGTTAGGCATGTACCCGAATATCAACGCATGTCCCGACATTCCTTACGACCTGCTCACCCCGGACCATCTGTTGTACGACCTTCTGTACAACCCGGATGAAACTCTCTTCATGAAGAAAGGGAAAGAAAAAGGAGCCGTCGTCAAGAACGGCCTTGAAATGCTCCTGCTACAAGCATTCGCGGCTTGGGAAATCTGGCAGAAATAAAGCATAGCTTTACGACTCCTAACCCATAGCATTAGAAGGCATAACCCTATGGGTTAGGATATATATACCGATACTGAAAAAAACAATTCAACTCCGGGTTAATACGAAATCGGGGGTGACAAGGTAGTCCAACCGATAAACCGCCCCTTCTTCCGTACGGGTTTCATAGACGGTGAAACTCCCTTCTTCCGCATAGGGAAACGGACGGACATGCAGATGGTGAAGGAAGTCGACTTCTTCCTGCCCGATCATCTTGAAAAGCGTCTCTTTTGCACACCAATGAAGCAACAAGTGCTCCGTCTCGTGCTCTTTGTCGATACCCGCCTCTTCTTCCGGATTCATAAAGCGACTGCGTATCCTCGACACCCTCCCGGAATGGTATTCGATGTCGATACCGGCGGCAGGACGGTTCTGCAACAGAACGGCGGCATAACCTTTCGTATGGGAAATGCTGATATGCAAAGACGAGCCGGACAGGTAAGGCGCACCGTTCGGACGATAGGCTACGCAGACCGGGCCGCCCGTAAGCTCCTGCAAAAGCACACGGCAGGCAAGCCATTCCCGGCGACGCTGCTCCGTACGGATCAGCTCCAGCTGCGGAAGATATTCTTCCCTGTTCCGCAAAAGGGACAGAAGCACTTCGGAAGACTCCTCGATCTTCCAGATTCCCCACAACGGACCGGTATGTTTCATCAGGAGAGGCATTATTTCTTCCACTCAAAAGATTGGATCAGTTCTACGATATCCTGTTTCAGATATCGGGTGACGGGAGCCAGCGAATCTGCATTCGGGATACAATCATAATACAAAGCTCCCCGGAAAAAATGCGAGACACTGTCGGTCAACATAAATTGCAATGGCGAAGCGGATTCGCCATCCAGCATGAAAAGCGAACCATAAACCGAAGCCTCCGGATTGCTGTACGCCTGCATCTTGATCCGTTCCGGATATTTCGATTGCCGGACAACCAACGCGCGACACTCCTCCTCCGCCCTGCCCAGCGTAGCCGGAGTGATAGGGAAATAGCTGCAATAGAGCTTCACGTTCAACTGCGGATAAGAGAGATTGATCCACCCTGCCGGATTCCCGACCGGAGGCAACTCCACCTCTGCCCATCTGGAAAGCCGGAAAGTATAAGGTAAATCCCTTACCGGAAGTGCCTGGTAGGAAGGGGCAGGCGGTTCGATACGGAAATAGCCGCGCGGCTTCGGTGTATATTCCGTACAGGAAACACACAAGGCCAACAGCCCCCCACACACTATACCGGTTGACATACGCATTACTCCTCTTGCCGCTCCTTTCCTTGGTCCGAAATGCGGTTGAACTTGACTTTCAGGATACGGCGGTTATCGATCTCCAGAACCTGGAAACGATAGTCGTCATATTCGATGATCTCGCGGCGGCGAGGGAAGTCGCCTTTGATCTCCAACAGAAGGCCGGCAAGAGTTTCGACCTCCTCCGTCAGTTTGCCGAATTCGGTAGGATCGGCATCGATCACACGGAAAAAGTCGGTCAGCAATATCTTGGCTTCAAAAATAAGACTGCCGTCCGCCAGGCGGATGAACTGCTTTTCATCTTCGTCGTATTCATCGGAAATCTCTCCGACAATCTCTTCCAGGATATCCTCCATCGTCACAATACCGGAAGTTCCGCCAAACTCGTCCACCACGATCGCCATATGGATCTTGCTGGTACGGAATTCCTCCAGGAGATCGTCGATCTTCTTCGTCTCAGGCACGAAATAGGCCGGACGGATCAAGCTCTGCCAACGGAACGTGTCAGGCTTCTCCACATACGGCAAAAGGTCTTTGATATACAGGATTCCCTTGATGTTATCCTCCGAATCGGCATAAACCGGAATACGGGAATAACCGGATCGGATGATGAAATCGACCACGGTGCGGAAACTCGTCTTGATGTCGATATCCTCCATATCCAGGCGGGGCGTCATGATCTCGTCGGCAGTCTTGTTGTAGAACTTGATGATCTCCGAAAGCATCTCTTTCTCTTCCGGCATTTCGGTGGAAGTGAGTTCCAATGCTTTGGAAAGCTCGTCGACCGAAAGATCGTACTTCTTCTTGACTAACGCCTTGTTGATGACGCTGGTCGACGTGACCAATATGTTCGAAAGCGGCCGGCAGACACGCTCCACGACATTCAGTACAGGGGCCGAACTGCGCACGAACCGCAGCGAGTTTTTCTGTGCATAAATCTTCGGCATGATCTCGCCGAACAACAAAAGGAGAAAGGTCAGGACGATCGTCTCCAGAATAAAGCCCAACATCGGGGCGGATGAGAAATCGACGATCGCGTTGATACCGTAGGTACAAAGCATGACGACAGCCACATTCACAAAGTTGTTGGCTATCAGGATAGCGGGGAGCAGGTACTCGGAACGGTCCAGCAAACGCTGGATTAATGGGTCTGAAGGTGCATTCTCTTCCCGGATGTCGTTGATATCACCCGGGGTTAACGAGAAAAATGCCACTTCGGAAGCCGACACAAAGCCGGAAACCAACAGCAGAAGAATTGCAAGGCTTAACGCTATTACAGGGCCTGCTGTGAGCGCCTGTATAGTAACCTGGTCGAATAAGCCCGATAAATAATAGTCTGAGTCCAAGGGGAACAGTATTAGTTAAACAATATCAGAACGGAAGGTCGTCCGCACTGTTGGAATCTAAAGATGTGTCCGGTTGTCCGGATGCGGGTTGCTGGTAGCCCGTCGCCTGCTGGTATCCGGTGGACGGCTGGGCGGTCTGAGGCTGTGCCGCCGTCATTCCTGTACCGGAAGCATTGTCACGATTTCCCGTACCGGAACCTGTGCTGTAAAATTCGACACGGTCGGCATGGATTTCCGTCACATACCGCTTCACGCCGGACTGGTCGTCGTAACTACGCGTACGGATCTTGCCTTCCACATAGAGTCCGGAACCTTTCTTCACCCATTTTTCAACGAAGGAAACCAAATCACGGCGAACGACCACATTGTGCCATTCCGTACGTTCCGGAACAACCGTACCATTGGCCAACGTATAACCCCTCTCGGAAGTTGCAAGCGGGAAGTTGGCAACAGCAGCGCCACTATCGAAGTAACGTACTTCTGGATCGCGTCCGACGTTACCGATCAATATAACTTTATTCAATGACATAGCTCTATTCTTTTATTAGTCTACAAAGAAACACAAATTCAGTCATTCTGACAAGTTTCCTTCTAATTTCTCCAAATAAATATGTATCAGGCGAGGAACCGCATATTTCTCCACATCGTCAGTCGCCACAGGAAGGTAAGACTTCAGGGCATCGCCCTCCCGCTCTATCTCTATCCGGTAGAAAGCCGTATACAATATCTGATGGGACAGGACATGTTTCACCCCCTGCAAATCAGCCGAAACATTCAGCCGGCCCGCTCCTGCAAACAGCCGACGAAAAGCATCCGTCGTCTGCAACTCTGCAAAATCCATCGCCTTGTCCGTTTCGATAAGCGGAAACTCGTAGAGTCCTTCCCAAATGTCTTTCCCTTTCCGGCGGGACAGCCAGGTTTTTCCTTTATATATAATGTATAAATAATGAAAATACCGGTCACGCGTCCTGGTCTTTTTCTGTTTCACCGGATAGGTCTGCACATCGCCCGCCCCATAAGCAGCGCAGTGCCCTTTCAACGGACAAGCTTCGCAATCCGGATTTTGCGGCACGCATTGCAAGGCGCCCAATTCCATTATAGCCTGGTTGTGTTGCCCGGCATACCGGGGGTCCATCACCAAGCCTGCCAGTTCCGTAAAGGCTTTTTTCCCTCTGGGCGTATCGATCGGAGTATCTACCGCAAACAGGCGCGAAAGCACTCGGAAGACATTCCCGTCCACGACTGGATACGGCTGGTTCCATACAAAGGAAACGATGGCCGCCGCCGTATATTCTCCTATCCCTTTCAAAGAGATCACATCCTCATAGCGTTCAGGAAATATCCCACCGAAACGTTCCATAATATCTTTTGCCGCAGCATGCAGGTTACGGGCGCGACTATAATAACCAAGCCCCTGCCAATATTTCAACACCTCGTCTTCCTCCGCCGAAGCCAGCGAAGCCACATCCGGGAACCGTTCGGTAAAACGGAGAAAATAGTCCATCCCTTGTGCCACCCGTGTTTGTTGAAGGATTATCTCGGATATCCAGATGATATAAGGGTCGGAAGACTCCCTCCAGGGCAGCTCCCTTTTATGTATCCGATACCAGTCACGCAACAACCGGCTGGTTTCTAATTCGTTTTCTATCTGCGACATACGGTTCTTTTTTGCCTCTTCAAAACTTGCAACTAATTGATTACTGCAAACATACACAGTTCTAACGAATTGTAAGGAAACTTTTTTCTTAAAATTTGGCTGACAATTCTTTTTCCACTTAAATAAAAAGCTATATATTTGCATTCCAAAAAATTAATAGGTCCAAATCAATTATTTAATTAATTTATAGACATGACTAAAGCAGATATTGTTAGCGAAATTTCAAAAAGCACTGGCATTGACAAACAGACAGTGTTGAACAGCGTAGAATCTTTTATGGATATCGTAAAAAGTTCATTGTCTCAGGGCGAAAACGTATACCTGAGAGGTTTTGGAAGTTTCGTGATTAAAAAGAGAGCCCAGAAGACTGCTCGTAATATTTCAAAAAATACTACGATCATCATCCCGGAACATAACATTCCGTCATTCAAGCCGGCTAAGACTTTCTTGAACGAAGTAAAGTAATTTAGTTATTATAGTTTAATTTAAAATTTTAAAACAATGCCTAGCGGAAAGAAAAGAAAAAGACATAAGATGTCTACGCACAAGCGCAAAAAGAGACTAAAGAAGAATAGACATAAGAAGAAATAAGTCTATTTGAGTAACTCTGAAGAACAAACTTAATAAGAGACCTTTTAAGTTTGTTCTTTGCGTATTTAATAAGGTCTCACATTTTAAACACCTCTTTTTATAGTGATTAGTGAATTAGTAGTTGATGTACAACCCAAAGAGGTATCTATAGCCGTACTGGAGGATAAGAACCTTGTCGAGCTCCAAAAGGAAGCCCGTAATGTCTCTTTTGCCGTCGGCGATATATATCTGGGCAAGGTTAAGAAACTGATGCCGGGTTTGAACGCTGCTTTCATTGATGTAGGTTATAAAAAGGATGCATTTCTTCACTATCTGGACTTAGGTCCTAATTTCAACACCCAGCAGAAATTCCTCAAACAAGCATTAGGAGAACAAAAAGGAGATAAAAAAATCCCCACTATCTCTAAAATGCAGTTGCTTCCCGAAATCGAAAAAGACGGAAGCATCAGCAACGTGCTCAAAGTCGGACAGGAAGTGCTGGTGCAGATCGCCAAAGAGCCGATTTCAACAAAAGGTCCCAGGCTGACTTCCGAGCTTTCTTTTGCCGGAAGATACATCGTGCTGATACCGTTTGCCGATAAAGTATCGGTTTCCACAAAAATCAAATCGAGCGAAGAGCGTGCCCGTCTACGCCAACTCATCCAAAGTATCAAGCCGAAGAACTTCAGCGTAATCGTACGCACATCTTCGGAAGGAAAGCGCGTTGCCGAACTCGATCATGAATTGAAGACATTACTGAAACGTTGGGAAGAGAACATTCCTAAGATCACCAAAGTAAAAGCTCCTGCACTCATCTACGAAGAGACGGCAAGAGCAGTGGCTTTGTTGCGTGACATTTTCAACCCCTCTTTTCAGAACATTTATGTGAACGATGCGGACATCTATCACAACATCCGCGATTATGTCAGCCTGATTGCTCCCGGACGGGAAGAGATCGTGCAACGGTATACCGGCGAACTCCCCATCTTCGACAACTTTGCAATCACCAAACAGATCAAGTCCCTATTCGGACGCACCGTCACGTACAAAAGTGGAGCCTATTTGATTATCGAACACACGGAAGCCATGCACGTTATCGACGTAAACAGCGGGAACCGCTCCAAAGGCAGCGATGCCCAGGAAAAAACGGCTATCGACGTGAACACGGCAGCAGCAGACGAAATTGCCCGTCAATTACGCTTGCGCGATATGGGTGGTATTATCGTAGTCGACTTTATCGATATGGCCGAAGCTGCCAACCGGCAGAAACTGTTCGAACATATGACGAAAGCGATGGCTAATGACCGGGCAAAACATAATATTCTGCCACTGAGCAAATTCGGCCTGATGCAGATCACCCGCCAGCGTGTCCGTCCGGCAATGGATGTCGATACATCCGAAGCCTGTCCGACCTGTTTCGGCACAGGCACCATCAAACCCTCTATCCTGTTTACCGACAGCCTGGAAGGAAAGATCGACTGCTTGGTCAACAAACACAACGTGAAGAAATTCGCCCTGCACGTACATCCTTATGTTGCAGCATTTATCAAGAGCGGAAAATTCCCGCTCAGTTGGAAATGGAAACTGAAATACTCGATGGGTATTAAAGTGATTCCGAATCAAAGTCTGGGCTTCTTGGAGTATAAATTCATCGACTCCGACAAGAACGAACTGGACATGATGGAAGAGAAAGAAATCAAATAACATAAAAGTCCCCGGATCTCATAAAAGTTCGGGGACTTTTTTTAATGAAAGAAAATATCAATGAGACGTTTTTATATTTGGCTATGGCTGCTCATGCTGGTCTGCGGCAGCTGCACGAAAGAGAAACAAGAGTTGAGAGTATTGCACTTGAACATCTGGATGGAAGGAACAGTCGTCAAAAACGGCTTCGAGGCCGTTGCGGATGAAGTGGCCCGGATAGATCCGGATATCGTAATGTTCAGCGAAGCCAGCAACAAGGAAGGCGCGTTGTTCGTTCCCCGCATGCTGGACGCTTTGCGCGAAAGAGGGAAAATCTATTATGGACAAGGCAGTTCGCTGGATGTCGCACTGCTGTCCAAATACCCCATACTGGAACAAACGGAAAACATTCCGCATAAAGACCGGGTATTAAGGACCCGTTTGGATGTGAACGGCAAACAGGTAGTAGCCTATACAGGGCATTTGGATTATACGCATTACGCCTGTTACCTGCCACGTGGATACAGCGGTGTGACATGGAAGAAACTGGAAGCCCCGGTAACGGACAAGGCTGAAATCGAAAAAGCCAATAACGAATCTTTGCGTGACGAATCCATTCGGCTCGTGATAGAAGACGCCACAAAGTCAGATGCCGATTTCGTAATCTTGGGCGGTGACTTCAACGAACCTTCGCACTTGGATTGGACGGAAGAGACGAAAGGGCTTTGGGATCACAACGGGGCGGTAGTCGATTGGGTCTGCTCCAAATTATTATACGAAGCCGGCTTCCGCGATGCCTATCGCGTCAAATATCCGAATCCGATCACCCATCCCGGCTTTACCTTCCCTTCGGACAATCCGGCGATGCCAGTCGAACGGTTGACCTGGGCGCCGGAAGCGGATGAACGCGACCGCATCGATTTTATCTATTATATACCGGCAACCGGTTGGGAAGTGGAAGACGCCGTCATCGTCGGTCCCAAGTCCTCCATTATCCGCAGCCAACGTGTCGAAGAGGACAGCCAAGATACTTTCTCAACTCCGGCAGACATTTGGCCGACGGACCACAAAGGAGTGTTGATCAAGTTTAAATTCTGACTTCATTGGAGGGCTGTATCATTTAATACTACCCTCCTTATACCGGCGATTCACAAACTCCGCAATGCGTTCATACGCCTTAGCGATATGTATATTCACTGTCTTTTCACTGATTCCCAAAACATCAGCGATTTCCCGGTTCTTCAATTTATCGGAGAGAACAAGACGAAAAACCTCTCTGCATTTCGGCGGCAAGGAATCAATCGCCTGCTGGACCAGTACTTGGTATTCTTCATCCATCAAACTCTTTTCCGGTGTATCCGAATCTGGGATCAACTCAATCTCATACAAAGAAAAGGAATCCTTTTCCTGTACACACCCCCTTCTCAGATAATGCAAAGCCTGGTTTTTCACCGATATATACAAATAGCGTTCCGGCTCTTTTACATGGGACAGCGTTTCCCGCTTTTGCCAAATGACAGTAAAAACATCCAGAATAGCTTCTTCGGCCAGCTCACGAGAGTTCAGATAGTAATAAGCCACATGGAACAGACGCCGGGAATAAGTTTCAAACAATAACCGGAACGCTGCTTCATCTCCCTTCACTACTTTTCCAAAAAGAGATATGATACTCTCCCCTTCCATCTCAGATACAGTCCTTTCATTAATTAGTCAGTAAATGTAGTTAAAATTTCTTCAAGACACTGCCTAAAGGTAAAAATGTTTCTTCTCATGAGTTTGATTTTGCCCGTTAAAAAATCCATCATCTATCAGTTACCCTTTTCCGGGATCGTTCCATAATATTATATATAACATAAAATCAAACAGCTTTTCTTTTAATCCAAACCAACCATCTTCTTTTTTGTCCGTCATTATTCAAACGCTTGTTTAACATCTGTCGAACGCTTGTCTTCCAAATATAGAATAAGCGTACCACAACTGTCAAACAAGATAATATTTTTTTGCATCCCGAATAGGAGTTTTTTACTTTACTTGTCATCTCTATTTATAAAGCTACCGGAATAAAATGAAAAATGAACAAAACAATAAAGAACTCGAATCATTGACAAAGCGCATACGCTTCAAATCTTTGCCATTTGATGAAAAGCAGATGTCCGACCGTTTATCAGACAGAGTTAAACGGCCTGTCATCATTTCTTATACCGGTAAAGAAAACTCTGCATGGAAATATTTGTCTATTGCTGCTTCCATCGCCCTCCTATTGGTTACCGGCATTCTGCTGACCGACAAAGAGCCGGAACAAGAACTTGTCTATTATGAAACGATAGCCGTTCCCGATGCAAAAACAAAAATCACATTGCCAGACAGCAGTATAGTTTGGCTAAATGCAAACGCTTGCCTGCGCTATCCGAGAGAGTTCAGCGAACAGGTCCGACAGGTTGAAATAAAAGGGGAGGCATTCTTTGAAGTCCGCAAAGACGAAAAGAAACCTTTTATCGTCCAAACCGATGGTATCGGAATACGAGTATTAGGAACAACATTCAATGTTGACGCAGAACCGGAAAAAACTGAGATCACTCTCCTTACCGGAAAAATCGGGTTGTATAAATACACGAATCAATCGCAAATGGCAGACCGGATACTGCTACCTGGTGAACGAGCAGTTTTCCTTAAATCGGATAACAAGCTGAGTATTTCAACTGTACACCCAGAAAATACGATATCATGGGTTACTGGAATTTTTAAATTTAAAGACAGTTCATTAGCAGATATCATGCAAGAGTTACAACGGGCTTTCCATGTGAAAATACATATTCAAAACGAAAACCTGAAAAAACAGACTTTCAATGCCAACTTCACAGAGAAAGAGACATTGGAAGAAATACTATCAGTTTTGCAAATCTCAGCCAGATACAAAATAGAAAAAAGGAAAGGAGAAATTTTCCTGCAATAAATACAGAATGTTAAGCCACAAAGACAAAC
>ENA-OVGE01002109-OVGE01002109.1-human-gut-metagenome-genome-assembly--contig:-NODE-2109-length-13728-cov-5.530388_pt1 | contig 13728 bp, 9 predicted proteins | sample MGYA00237769_ERZ505417 | MGnify/ENA primary metagenome ERZ505417 (study PRJEB26158, sample SAMN06016403) | human gut metagenome | biome: human gut; feature: ankylosing spondylitis patient; material... | reverse complement strand
GTGCCCGCCGACGCCGAGAAGCACGCCGCCGCCCCGCGCTCGTCACACGCCGCCCACCCGGGGGAAACAGCCCCGTAACACGCATGTGAGACAGTGGCTTCGATACATTGGATAAACGCTGCGTCGCGCCCGCATCGGGGCTGCGCCGCGCCCCTGATACGAGGTGTCTCGATGACAAACGAGCAGAACATCGACTTCGTCCTTCGCTCCGTCGAGGAGCGCGACATCCGCTTCGTGCGCCTGTGGTTCACAGACGTGCTGGGCAATCTCAAGTCGTTCGCCATCTCGCCGGAGGACCTCGAGGAGGCCTTCGAGGAGGGCATCGGCTTCGACGGCTCGGCCGTCGACGGCTTCGCCGCCCTCGAGGAGTCAGACATGCTGGCCTTCCCCGACGCGAGCACCTTTCAGGTGCTGCCCTGGCGCCCCACCGAGAGCGGCGTGGCCCGCATCTTCTGCAACATCCGCACGCCGCAGGGCGAGCCGTTCGCCGGCGACCCGCGCGCCTGCCTCTACCGCGCCTTCCGCGCCGCCGACAAGGCCGGCTACGTCCTCAACGTGAGCCCCGAGCTTGAGTTCTTCTACTTCAAGGAGGACACCACGGTCTCGGCCGGCTCGGCCGTGCCGGTGCCGCTCGACAACGCCGGCTACTTTGACCTCACCCCCGAGGACTCGGCCCGCGACCTGCGTCGCGACCTCACGCTCGCCCTCGAGCAGATGTCGATTCCGGTGGAGTACTCCTACCACGCCGCCGCGCCCTCGCAAAACGGCGTGTCGCTGCGCTACTCCGAGGCCGTGACCTGCGCCGACAACATCATGACGGCCCGCCTGGTCATCAAGCAGACGGCCCGCTCGCACAACATGTTCGCCTCGTTCATGCCCAAGCCGCTCTCCGGCGTGGCGGGCTCAGCCATGTTCCTGTCGCAGTCGCTGTTTGACCACGACGGCAACAACCTGTTCTGGGCCGAGGGCAAGGGCTCGGTGCACCACCTCTCCAAGGTGGCCCAGAGCTACATCGCGGGCCTGCTCAAGTACGCCCCCGAGTTTGCCCTCGTGACCAACCCCACGGTCAACTCCTACAAGCGCCTCGTGCCCAACGGCGAGGTTCCCTGCTACGCCACCTGGGGCTCCAAGAACCGCTCGGCCTTCGTGCGCGTGCCCACCTACAAGCCGGGCAAGCAGCTGAGCCGCCGCATCGAGCTGCGCGGCCCCGACCCCACCTGCAACCCCTACCTCACCATGGCCGTGACGCTCGCCGCGGGCATGAGGGGCGTCGAGGAGGGCCTCGAGATCCCGGCCGAGTCGAGCGCCACGTTCGACGAGCTCGCCACCTCGGGCGCCACGCGCCTGCCGCGCGACCTGGGCGAGGCCGTCGAGGCCTTCGAGGGCAGCGAGCTCATGCGCGAGACGCTGGGCGACCACATCTTCGAGTACCTGCTGCGCGAGAAGCGCGACGAGTGGGCCGAGTACTCCCAGACCGTGACCGACTGGGAGTTGCGCCACTACTACGGCGGCTTCTAGGACATCGACGCCATGGGGCGCGCCTTATTGCATGAAGGCGCGCCTCTTTTTTAGCCAATTTCGAGAATATGCAAAATAACCGAATGATTTACCGTTCAGATACAAAATTCTGAGTACAATAGGCAACGTAATTACAAGAAGCGCATAAAACCGCTTCATTATTGGCAGAGACGCATGCGGGCGAGTGACCCGCGAAAGCTGCGCCACCGGCGCACGGGAAGGGGACACACCATGAAGAACATGAGCAGGCGCGAGTTCATCGGCTCCGCGAGCGCCCTGGCCGCCATCGCGGCCCTGGCCGGCTGCGGCTCGACCGGCGGCAACACCGCCGCCACCACCGAGGCCGCCAGCACCGCTGCTGCCGACGCCGCCTCCCTCGTCACCGAGGGCAAGCTTACCGTGGGCACCTCGCCCGACTTCCCGCCGTTCGAGAACCTCGAGAACGACGAGTACGTGGGCCTCGACATGGACCTCGCCAAGGCCCTGGCCGACAAGCTCGGCCTTGAGCTCGAGATCAAGAGCCTCAACTTCGACGCCATCGTGCCCGCCGTGGCCGCCGGCGGCCAGGTCGACCTGGGCCTTTCCGGCATCACCATCGAGCCCGAACGCGAGGAGCAGGTCAACTTCTCTGACCCGTACTACATCGATGACCTGGGCATTGTTGCCATGAAGGACAACGCCGACGTCACCGCCGACACCTATACCGACGCCCTCAACCAGGCCGGCGTGGTCATCGCCGTGCAGTCTGGCACCACGGGCGAGTCCTACGCCCAGGAGAACTTCCCCAACGCCACCACCCAGCCCTTCACCAACGCCACCGACTGCTTCGCCCAGATGCAGGCCGGCAACGCCACTGCCGTCGTCACCAACAAGGCCGTCGCCGCCAAGATGGTCGCCGACGCCTACACCAACGCCCAGGTCATCAAGGAGATCGCCACGGGCGAGGAGTACGGCATCGCCATCAACAAGGACAACGCCGACCTGCTCGCCAAGGTCAACGACGCCCTCCAGGCCCTCACCGACGACGGCACCATGGACTCCATCGTCAACAAGTACTTTGGCTAGTAGAATTCCCTAGGGAATATGGTTGTGCCCCTCTCCCGCAATCGGGGGAGGGGCGTTTGCCGTAAAGGACGGATTTCATGCTCGACAACACCAAGAAGGCCCGCCCGCACCTGCGTGCGCTCGCCGTCGCACTCGCCACGCTCGCGTGCGCGCTCACGCTTGCCTCGCCCACGGCGGCCCAGGCCCTCGAGACCCAGAAGTGCTCGGCCAAGCCCAACGGCAGCGGCTCGAGCGAGGTGCTCGGCGGCTCCGAGACGCGCATCACCTGGGAGGGCCAGGCCGACGCCTCCGAGCAGGTCAAGAGTGTCACGCTGACCCTGCCCGAGGGCACCTCGTACTCCACTGATGACGCGCGCCTCACGCTGCTCTCCGGCGACGACCTCATGACGCGCGACCGTCCCAAGACCGAGGTGAGCTCCGACGGCCAGTCCGTGACCTTCGCGCTCGACGAGGACGCCCCGGCTGGCGCCTACGTGCGCCTCGAGCTCTACAAGGTGGTGTTTCCCATCTCGGGCGGCGACGAGCAGTTGAGCGCCTCCTACACCCTGGCCGACGGCTCGAGCCACGACCTCTCCGACGTGTCCGCCATCTCGGTGACGAGCGTGAGCCCGTGGGACTCGGCCGCCAACTGGCTCAAGGAGCAGGACTGGGTGCGGAAGTGGAACGAGAACACGTTCCTGCGTCTCTTCCTCAACCCGCCCATTCTGGTGTCGAGCATCCCGTCGGTCTTCCAGGGCTTCCTCATGGCCCTGGCCATCGTGCTCGTGGCATTCCCGCTGGCCATCCCGTTTGGCTTCGTGCTCGCCCTCATGCGCATCTCCAAGCTGCGCGTGCTGCGCGGCATTGCGGGCTTCTACGTCAACATCGTGCGAGGCACGCCCGCCTTCCTGCAGATTTACATCGCCTTCTTTGGCCTGCCGCTCGCGGGTCTTCAGATCCCCAGCTACCCGCTGGGCGTCATCGTGCTGGCGATGAACTCGGCCGCCTACCTGTGCGAGATCTTCCGCGCGGGCATCCAGTCGATCCCCAAGGGCCAGTCCGAGGCCGCCCGCTCGCTGGGCATGACGAGCTTCCAGACGATGGTCTACGTCATCATCCCGCAGACGTTCCGCAACGTCCTGCCGACGATGACCAGCGAGTTCATCCTGCTGTACAAGGACACGTCGCTGCTGGCGGCCGTGGGCGTCATGGAGGTCGTCATGTACTCCAAGACCATCGTGGCCTCCACCGGCTCGATCACGCCCTACATCGTCGCCGCCCTGTTCTACCTGGTGGTCACGATCCCACTGGCCCGCCTCGTGGGCAAGCTCGAGGCCCGCATGCTGGGCACCGACGCGGGCAAGCGCCGCAAGAAGACCCTCAAGGAAGCCGGCGTCATCGACGGCGACCACATCGCCTAAGGGAGGCAACGTAGCATGGCAGAGAACAAGAGCGTGGCCGAGACGGGCGCGGCGCCCACGGGCAACAGCGACGAGGTCGTCGTCTCTATCCGCGACCTGCACAAGACCTACGACGGCGAGACCGTCATCCTCAAGGGCATCGACCTCGACGTCCACCGTGGCGAGGTCGTCGTGGTGCTGGGCCCCTCGGGGTCGGGCAAGTCCACGATGCTCCGCTGCATCAACCTGCTCGAGACGCCCACGAGTGGCCAGATCGTCTTCGAGGGTACCGACATCACCCAGAAGGGCGTTGACATCAACGCCGTGCGCCGCCAGCTGGGCATGGTGTTCCAGCAATTCAACCTCTTCCCGCACCTGTCGGTGAAGAAGAACGTGATGCTCGCGCAGGAGAAGGTGCTCAAGCGCAGCCCCGAGGAGGCCGAGCGCGTGGCCGTCGAGGAGCTCACCAAGGTGGGCCTGGCCGAGCGCATCGACTACATGCCCTCGCAGCTCTCGGGCGGCCAGCAGCAGCGCGTCGCCATCGCCCGCGCCCTGGCGATGAACCCGCACGTGATGCTGTTCGACGAGGCAACGAGCGCCCTTGACCCCGAGCTCGTGCGCGACGTCTTGGGCGTCATGCGCGACCTGGCCCGCGAGGGCATGACGATGATCGTCGTGACCCACGAGATGGGCTTTGCCCGCGACGTGGCCGACCGCGTGGTCTTCATGGACGGCGGCGTCATCGTCGAGCAGGGCACGCCCGAGGAGGTCTTCGACCACCCCAAGAGCGAGCGCACTCAGGCGTTCCTCGGCAACATCAAGGACGTGTAGGAACGAGGCGGAGGGGACTGTCCCTCCGCCTCGTTTTCAATCGCGAGGGTGACAAAGGGGTCAGAGCCCTTTGCCATCCTTTCTGAAAAGAGGGGCCGGCGCATTGCCCCTCTCGGCCGCACGCTTCTCGAAATACCAGCGTTTCGCTTTGTTAACGAGGCAGACCGCTAGCCGACATGACCAGTGGATTCGTGCTAATCTCTGTTGACAACGACCCTAATGAGTAGGTCAGGGGCGATGAGTCCCCAAGGACACGGGAGCACCCGCATGCACCACAAGAAGGTCCTTCTCATATCGCGCACCACCAGGCTTCACGACCGTATGCGCGAGCTCTCGCACGAGCTCGACATCTCCGTGCTGCTCGCCACGCCCGACACCTTTGACCAGGCGATCTCGAGCGCGAGCGACTTTGGCCTCGTGACGCTCGACCTGGCCGGTGCCTCCGACGACCTCGTCTCGCGCGTGGCGACCTACTCGGCCGAGAACGGCTGCATCCCGCAGCTGCTCGTGACCGACGAGGACAAGCTCTCGACCCTGCGCATGCCCGTCCAGGGCCGCAACGACTTCATCCTCGCCACCGCCGGTGCCGCCGAGTTCGAGGTCCGCATGACCCAGCTCCTGTGGCCGGGCGAAGAGAACGCGCCCAGCGACATCGTCGTGATTGACAACATGACGATCAACCTCGCCACCTACCAGATCAACATCGACGACAAGCCCGTCGACCTCACCCTCATGGAGTACTCGCTGCTGTCGTTCCTCGCGACGCACCCCTCCCGCGCCTACTCGCGCGAGACGCTGCTTCATCGCGTGTGGGGCTTCGAGTACTGCGGTGGTACGCGCACGGTCGACGTGCACATTCGACGCGTGCGCTCCAAGGTGGGTCCTCAGGTGGCGAGCCACATCGTGACGGTGCGCGGCGTGGGCTACCTCTTCAAGCTCTAGGTTCTCCCTGCTTGGCTGGGGTTTTCGGCTGTTGCGCCACCGCCTTTGGCGCGCTTCTCGGCCATATTTTCAGCTTGCTGCAAGCGTTGTCTCGCGCGGGTGGTCTGGTGCCGCCCGCGCGTTTTTTGTCTTGGGCGAGGGGTACAACGTTGATAGAAAAAAGCCGTGGCGCGAGCGCCGCGCGTGTCGCAAAGGAGCGAGAACATGTCTGAGTACAACGACTTGAACGGGACGCAGCCCGGGCCCATCCCGCCCTTCTCCACCGCACAGCAGGCGAGGGTTGCCTCCCCCGCGAGCCCGGCAGACCCCACGGGCGCGGGCGCGCCGGTGCCCAAGCCACCCAAGAAGCCCCGCGCGGGCCTCAAGGCCTTTGCGTTTGGCCTGCTTGGCGGCGTGCTGGGTGCCGCGGCGGTCGTGGCCGTGCTGCTGGGCTTTGGCCTGGTGGGCGGCACCGGTGCGAGCGTGGCCACGAGTGGCGCCTCGTCCGCGGGATCGAGCCAGACCATCACGGTCAACTCCGATGACGACTCCAACACCACGCTTGCCAACGCCGTGGCCACCAAGGCCCTGCCGTCGGTGGTGTCGGTGAGCGTCACCACGGCCCAGGGCGATGGCGTGGGTTCGGGCGTCACCCTCGACACCGACGGCAACATCCTCACGAACTACCACGTCATCGAGGGTGCGCAGTCCATCAGCGTGTCCGTGAACGGTGACTCGTACGACGCCACCGTGGTGGGTTCCGACGAGTCGAGCGACCTTGCCGTGATCAAGATTGACGCCGAGGGCGCCACGCTCACGCCGGTTGAGGTGGGCGACTCCGACTCCCTGCAGGTGGGCGACTGGGTCATGAGCCTGGGTAGCCCGTTCGGTCTCGAGCAGAGCGTCAGCACGGGCATTGTGAGCTCGCTCTATCGCTCGACGATGCTGCAGTCTACCTCGGGCAACACCATCTACACGAACCTTATCCAGACCGACGCCACGATCAATCCCGGCAACTCCGGCGGTGCCCTCGTGAACAGCAAGGGCCAGCTCGTGGGCATCAACTCGCTCATCGAGAGTTACTCGGGCTCGAGCTCGGGCGTGGGCTTTGCGATTCCGGGCAACTACGCCGTTGACGTGGCCAAGAAGCTCATCGCCGGGGAGACCGTGACGCACGCCTACATTGGCGGCTCGTTCCAGACCGTGAACGCCCAGAACGCCCGCAGCAACAACCTGTCGGTGAACCAGGGTGCCTACGTGGCCGAGGTGGCCGCTGGCGGCCCCGCCGAGCAGGCCGGCATTCAGCAGGGCGATGTGGTGACCGCCATCGATGACGACGAGATCACGAGCTCTGATGCCATGCTCCTGGCCGTGCGCTCCCACAGCGTGGGCGACACCGTGACCGTGACGCTCATGCGCGGCAGCAAGCAGATGCAGGTGCAGGTGACGCTGGGCAGCGACGAGGCGCTCCAGCAGCAGCAAGACTCCGACAGCTCGTCGCAGGGATCGCTGCTCGAGCAGTACCTCGAGCAGTACGGCAACGGTGGCGGCTATGGCAACGGCAACGGTGGCCTGAGCAGCAGATAGGCCATAGCGACTGCGGCGGCTGGTGCGGTTGCGGCGATGCGGCGGCTGACGCGGCTACGGTGAGCGCGCTGCGGCGACATACGTAAGCCTTGCGGGGCGGGGGAGCGCGTGCTTCTCCGCCCCGTTTTTGCTGCGCAGGGCGCGTGCTGGCGGCGGATGCTGCATGTATTCCGGTCTTGTGTATTAGGGGAGATTTGCATGCGATGGGGCGCTGCACGTTATCTGGGGTTGTGTATTAGGGGAGAGTGACGCCCGCGGCGGATGCTGCACGTAATTTGGCCTAGTGCATTCGTCCCCGGGGGTCAAGGAGCTGGCGCGGGCCTGGCCGGGGATGCACGAGGCCGATTCGTGTGCAGATGCGGTCTCTGCGGGGTCGCCGTGGACCTGGAGCGGAATGCACTACCCCCGATTGCGTGCAGCCGGTGCTCTCGCGTCCCTCTCCACTAATACAGGAGCCAGTTTTAGAGCGGGGCGATAAGGTCGTGGCGGCTTGCGCGGATGCGTCAGCCGCGCCGCTTGCGCTTACGTTCGGTAGATGGCTCGCCCGCGCGCAGATTCCGCGCACCCCTCGCGCTCGCGGGGTGTCCGCAAGCTGCGGTACCATCGGATGCGGAAAACGCAGACGATGGGAGAAGACGTGGCAAACGAGAAGGACGTGCTCGAGGGGCAGGCGTCGCTGTTTGGCGACATGGACGAGAAGGGCGCGAGCGCGGCGCCAGTGCGGCCAGCGACGAGCCCGCGGGCGCGCGCGGCGGAGCTCAACCGCTTGCTCAACGTCTATGCCTACCGCTACTACGCCCTCGACGACCCGGCCGTCACCGATGCCGAGTTCGACCGCCTGCTTCGCGAGCTGCAGGCCATCGAGGCCGTGCATCCCGAGCTCGTCACGCCCGACTCCTACACCCAGCGCGTGGGCGGCTACGTCTCCGAGCAGTTCGAGCCGGTGCGCCATGCCCAGCGCATGTACTCGATCGATGACGCGATGAACCTCGCCGAGCTCGACGAGTGGCTCGCCCGCACCGACGAGGCCCTGGGCTCCACGCCCGACCATCCGGTTGCCTACACCTGCGAGCTCAAGATCGACGGCCTGGGCGTGGCCCTTACGTATCGCGACGCCCAGTTTGTGCGCGCCGCCACCCGCGGCGACGGCACCACCGGCGAGAACGTCACGGCCAACGTCCTCACCATCAAGGACGTCCCGCACGCCCTCGCGGCGGACGGCCTGGCCCGCGTGACCGACGGAGGCCTAGGCCAGTCCATCGAGGTGCGCGGCGAGGTTTACATGCCCAAGCACAGCTTCGTGCGCCTCAACGAGGACGCCGACGCCGCGGGCCGCGAGCCGTTCGCGAACCCCCGCAACGCGGCGGCTGGCAGCCTGCGCCAGAAGGACCCCAAGATCACGGCTCACCGTGACCTCGAGACGTTCATCTACGCCGTGGCCGACGAAGCTCCGCTGGCCGTCTCCACGCAGTGGCAGTTCCTCGAGTGGCTCCGTAGCTGCGGCTTCAACGTTAACCCCAACGCCCGCCGCTGCACGAGCGCCCACGAGGTGCACGACTTCTGTGCCGAGGCGCTGGCGCACCGCGACGAGCTCGACTACGACATCGACGGCGTCGTGGTGAAGGTCGACTCGTTCGCGGGGCAGGAGGCGCTGGGTTTTACCGCCCGTGCGCCGCGCTGGGCTATCGCCTTCAAGTTCCCGCCCGAGGAGAAGCGCACCGTGCTGCGCGAGATTCGCATCCAGGTGGGCCGCACGGGCGTGCTCACGCCTGTGGCCGAGTTCGACCCGGTGGTCGTCGCGGGCTCCACCATCGCGCGCGCAACCCTGCACAACCTCGACGAGATTCGCCGCAAGAACGTGCGAGTGGGCGACACGATCGTGGTCCACAAGGCTGGCGACGTGATTCCCGAGGTCGTGGGCCCCGTGCTCGAGCTGCGCCCGGCGGCCGCCGCCGAGTTCTGCATGCCCACGCACTGCCCCAGCTGCGGCAGCCCCGTCGTGCGCGAGGAGGGTGAGGTGGCCTTCCGCTGCGTGTCAATCGACTGCCCGGCGCAGGCCCACGAGCGCCTCGCCCACTGGGTGAGCCGTGACTGCATGGATATTGATGGAGTTGGCTCTGAACTAATCGACAAGCTCCTTTCCGCTGGTCTTGTCCATGACCCTTCTGATTTATACGAGTTGACAGTGGAACAAATCGCTGGCCTTGAAACGGGGCGATATGTAAAGGAAGGCCATAAGAAGGGCGATCTCCGATTTGATAAGAACGGACGTCAGCTTTTCAATTCTGACGGTACGCCCATGACGTATAAGTCAACGCGCAATGTCGAGAACGCTGGCGAGCCGATTTATGTGGGGGAAAAGACGGCCCAAAAGATCGTTGACGAATTGCAGTCCTCAAGGTCTCTGACCCTTTCCAGGGTTCTCTTCGCACTTGGCATTCGTCTGGTTGGAAAGAGCGTTGCGGAGCTAATTGCGAGACGTTTCAATAACATTGCAAATTTGATATCTGCCAGTGCCGATGAGATTGCTTCTATTGATGGCATTGGCCCCGAAATTGCCCTGAGCGTTAAGTCGTTCCTAGCGGTGCCGGACAATATCGCTATGCTCGATAGGCTTTCTAAGCTTGGTTTCTCGCTAGAAGAGAAGACAGAGAATTCTGAAGAGCTCGCCTCTGCGACATCGCTTGCGGCTGAATTGATTGAATCTAAGCCTCTTGATGGCATGACATTTGTACTGACTGGAACTCTCGAAAAGTGGACTAGGCCTGAGGCTGGCGCCGCTCTTAAGGCGATGGGCGCGAAGGTCTCAGGCTCGGTTTCAAAAAAGACATCCTTTGTGATTGCCGGGGATAAAGCTGGCTCGAAGCTTGAAAAGGCCAAGTCGCTTGGAGTTTCAATCCTTGAGGAAACCGATCTCGAGAAGATACTGACGAGCGGATTGGTGCCGCAGCCCAAGGAGGACTAATGCTCGATTTCGATAAAATTCTGTTCCTTGATGTAGAGACGCCAAATGGCCGAAACGACCGTATTTGCTCTATCGGGTTGATTCAGACCGATTTGGATAGAAATGTCCTCGATCGTAAAGAACTGCTTGTTGATCCTGAAGAAGAGTTTGCTGATAGAAACATCGACATCCATGGTATTACACCTCTTCAGGTTAAAGGAAAGCCGTGCTTTTCGGAGGTATGGCAAAAACAGCTAGAGCCTCTGTTCACCGGAGCTCTTCTGGTTGCCCACAATGCAATTTTTGATTTGTCCGTATTGGCAAAAGACATGAACGCTTATGGGATAGAAGCGAGCCCCGCAAAGTATGTATGCACCAAGGAGATGGCTCTAGAACGCTGTCCGTCGTGCGCTAACTACAAACTCCCTACGGTTTGCGATTATTTGGGGCTTTCCATGGGCGCTCATCACCACGCTCTCGATGACACCACGGCCTGCGAGCAGATATTCTGGGCTTTAGCTGGTGACAATCTTGAAGAACTGTGCTTGGAGAGCTATGTCTGGGGCGTCCATGGGCAATCAAGGTCTAACGGACAAGACCGGAGGCACTGCGGAGGACATGGCAGGATAAGCTATTCGAATAAGACGACTGCGATGCGTCAGCTTGCTTCTCTGCTTAATTCTCTTTCTTGTGATGGGAGAATTACCGCAGATGAAGCGATGGCCGCCCTTGCTTTTATTTATTCTGAGCCCCTGTTTTCGGACGATCCGTGTGTCCATAAAATTGAGAGCCTTCTTGCTCAATCCCTTGCGGACGGAGATATCAGCCAGCGTGAATCGGAAGAATTGGTTGAGTTATTTCGCAATTTCACCAATCCTGTAGCTTCCGTGCAGTCAAGTCGGGTCTCGTTCGAGGGCAAGTCATTTTGCTTGTCCGGGCAGTTTGAGCACGGCTCAAAAGAGGGGATTAAATCCATGATTGAAAGCCGTGGCGGAACCTGTCTGAAGAGCGTTACGAAAAAGTGCTCCTATGTTGTGGTGGGAAACTGCGGTAATGAGAACTGGTCTATGGGAAATTACGGCCAGAAGGTCAAGAAGGCTATGGAATATAAGGAGAAGGGCGTACCAATTGAGATTGTTCGAGAGGACGATTTGTTCTGCTAAGCGCTATCGTTTCTTGGGGGTCTCAAGTGACTAATGTAGACCGCAGACGCCCGCTGGCGGGGCCGAACGACAACCCGTTGCGCCCCAACTTTGGGCGCATCGACTTCGAGAAGCTCCCCAACACGCGCGACCTGGGCGGCCTGCCCGCGGTCGACGGGCGCCATGTGCGCAAGGGGCTGCTGCTGCGTAGCGGCCTGCTCTGCTGGGCGAGCGACGCGGACCTCGCCCGTCTGCGTGACGTCTATGACCTGCGGCTTGTTGTCGATTTCCGCGGCGAGGACGAGCTGGCCGAGACGCCCGACCCCATGAGAGCACTGCCCCAGGCGCGCTTCGTGCACGCCGACGTGCTGCATGAGGTGTTCGCAGGCATCTCGCAGAGCGCCGAGGCGCGTCGCCGCCTTGCGGATCTCGAGGACAACGACGAGGACCCCGCCGCCTACATGGAGGAGTTCTACCCGCACCACCTCACGAGCGAGGCGGGCATCGCGGCCTATGGGCTGTTCATCCGCTCGATTCTCGAGAACACACAGGGCGCGGCACTGTGGCACTGTCACGTGGGTCGCGACCGCTGCGGCATGGGCACGATGGTGCTCGAGCACATCCTGGGCGTGCCGGGGCCTGAGATGGAGGACGACTACCTCGCGACCAACCTCTACACCGACGAGGCGCCGAGCCTGCGCACCGACGCCAACATCCGCTTTATCCGTGCCGCCGTGGCGGGGCTTGAGCGCGAGTTCGGCGGCCTCGACGATTACGTGCATGACGCCCTGGGCGTCACCGACGCCGACATTGCTGAGCTCCGCGGGCGGTATCTGGAGTAGAGCAGGCGCGGCGCCCCCAATTACAGAATCCTAGGAAAAAGCCGTTAACCCGATTTAGTGGATAGGGTTAACGGCGTTTTCCTAGGATTCTGGGGGCGGGGAGGGCGAGGAGGGCAGCGAAAGGCGCAAACGAGACGCGCCCCGAGCGGCTGATGCTGCTCGGGGCGCGTTGCGTTAAGTATGAAAGTCGCAGCTAGGCGAGGGTTCACGGGCGAGGCGGCGAGGACGTGCCGGCCGCCGTTGCCCGAGGGCCTTCTCGATGCTGCTATCGCGAGCACGAGCGCGGCATAAGAGTGCCGGCCGCGTCTACGCGAGGACCTTCTCGGCAGTGAGCCAGGTGGGCATCTCGGCGCTCACGGCGCGGGCGGCCGCGTAGGCGCACGGCAGCGACGCGACGCTCGCGGCCTGGTAGGCGCCGCTGGGCATGAGCTCGAGTGCCAGCGCGCAGTCGACCTGCGCGTCGTCGACGATGGCGAGCGGCAGCAGCATGACCATGCGGTCGCGCGCGGCGTCGTAGGCGGGCGCCACGTAGCGGTAGCTTCGGCAGCTACGCCTGCGGGCCAGGTCGATGGCGTCGTCGATGGCGCGGCACGTCTTGCGGTAGCGCCCCGGCTCGCCCGAGATCGTGCGCGACAGCGTGCGCAGCGCACTCGCGTGCTCGGCGGGAGTGCCGCCTCCGAGCAACGCCTCGAGCGCCTCTTCCGCGTGGGTGCCCGTGAGCTGCTCGGTGAGGAAGCCCCTTGGCAGGCGGTCTGCGCCGTCGGCCAGGATCGAGCGGTAGTCGGGGATGACGAGCGCGCCCTCGCGCACGCAGACGTCGTCGATCGAGCGCAGGTAGGAGGCTCGCACGGGCAGCTCGGGCAGCTGCGCCACGAGGCGGGCGCCCAACTCGCCGGCGCCCGCGGTGGCAAAGCCGTCGAGGTGCCAGGGGATGTCGGTGCCGGTGGCAGACATCACGGCGTAGAGCTCCTCGTCCATGGCCGTGGCGAGGCCGGTGTCGAACGCGGCAAGCGTCCCGTCGGCCGAGACGGCGAGCGCGTCGGTGGCGCGGACGCGTGCGAGCGTGGCGGCGAGGTAGTCGCGCAGGACGCCGTAGCGGCTGGCGCGGCCCACGCCCTCGCCGGGATAGTTCCAACGCTCGGGCACGGCGGCCGTGGCGAGCGTGCCCAGGCAAAGCTCCCAGGTGCCGATCTCCATGAACTGGGCGAGGTCGCGGATGGGGTCGGGCGAGGCGGTGCCTGCGGCGGGCTTGGGCGCAAGCTGGGCCCAGTAGCCGCCGGCGGCCTGCGGCAGGCCCTCGAGCCCGGCGGCCTCGTGGGCGTTGCCATACCCAAAGATGAGACCAGCACCGGTGTCACGGCAGCCAATCTGGAGGTTGCCAGCAATGTCACCGTAGCCGGTCTGCTGCAGGATAAGGCAACCACCACTGCAAACAACACTACGGTGAATGACAAAGCCCGCTACACAGCCGCCGCTGCGGAACCCGGCACAACGACCGA
>ENA-OVGE01002102-OVGE01002102.1-human-gut-metagenome-genome-assembly--contig:-NODE-2102-length-13764-cov-7.461668_pt1 | contig 13764 bp, 9 predicted proteins | sample MGYA00237769_ERZ505417 | MGnify/ENA primary metagenome ERZ505417 (study PRJEB26158, sample SAMN06016403) | human gut metagenome | biome: human gut; feature: ankylosing spondylitis patient; material... | reverse complement strand
CTATAACTTCTAACGACCGAAGGGAGTGATAACTTCTTTAACTTCTATAACTTCTAACGCCTACGAAAGTTCAATTTATCAGAATTCAAGTATCATTGCCTGACGAGGACGAAGCTTTACGTTCTTGTTGATAAGAATAGTGCAGCCATTCGTAACATCAGTAGCCTTTTCATGCGAACCGATAATCTCTGCATAACGTGTCACATCCAGCTCATTGGCTTCCTTCTTGCCATTGATGATGGTCATGACTGTTTTACCCTGATACTGGCGTGCGATGACATACACACCCTTATAAGGACAGAACTGAGTCTGCTTGCCTTTGGTAACCACCTTGTTACCCTGGCGCCAATGCAACAAGTTGCTGAGCCACTGGAACATCCGGTTCTCATCCTGTGTTCTTCCTTCTTCGGTGAAGGCATTATGCTTGTCGCCAGCCCATCCACCAGGGAAGTCTTTACGCACGTTGCCGTCGGTTACACTCTTGGTGCCATTCATCAACACTTCTGTACCATAATAGAGCTGCGGTGTACGGTTGATGGTAAGCAAGAGCGCCAAAGCCTGCTTCAATGCCACGGTATCCTTGCCCTCGCCGAGGAATCTGTCGGTATCGTGATTCTCAATGAATGCCATCACGCTCTTTGGGTTAGGATAGAGATAATCGTAGCAGAACACATTATAGAGACGGTTCATTCCGTTCCACCAGTCATCGGTTTCCTCGTTCTTGGCACTGTTGATACGGTCGAAGAAGGCAAAGTCCATCACTGTTTTCAGATAGCTGTTCTTCTCTGATAGCTTGCTGTCTTTCTGCCATGCAGCAGTATAGGCTGGCTCAGTAACCCATGTCTCGCCTACGGTATTGAAGTTAGGATATTCGTTGTTGAGCGTCTTCATCCACAAAGCCATCGCATCACGGTCGGCATAAGGATAAGTGTCCATACGGATGCCATCAATTCCCACGGTCTCTATCCACCATTCGCTGTTCTGGATAAGGTACTTGATGACATGAGGGTTGCGCTGATTGAGGTCGGGCATAGAAGGTACAAACCATCCGTCTACCGTCTCTTCCATATCCACCTTGCTGGCGTATGGGTCAAGGACAGGAGTCAACTTATAACTGGTCTGTCGATACATATCGTTCACAGTTCTTGCTCCGTCCACAGTACCAATCTTCTTCACATGCTCAGGAGTCTGATACTCAGGAAGAAGCCATTCTGGACAGTTGAACCAGTCTTTTGAAGGCATGTCGGCAATCCAGGGATGCTCGAAACCACAGTGATTGAAAATCATATCCATCACAATCTTCAAGCCTTTCTGATGTGCCTCGTCAATGAGTCGCTTGTACTCAGCATTGGTTCCGAAACGAGGGTCAACCTTGTAATAATTGGTTGTGGCATAACCATGATAGCTGCTGCTCTTGCCGTCGCCTGGACTGTCATTCTCTAAAACGGGAGTAAACCAAAGGGCCGTGACACCCAACTGGTTGAAGTAATCCAAGTGCTGACGGATTCCTTCCAGGTCTCCACCATGACGCAGACTTGGAGCATGACGGTCGCAATTCTTGTCGCGCATCGTCTTGAGAACATCATTCTTAGGATTTCCATTGGCAAAGCGATCTGGCATCAACATATAGAGCACGTCTTCGTTGGTGAAGCCCATGCGCTTTTCGCCAGCCATCTCTCGGTCTTTCAACTGATACTTCACCTTCTTGCTCTGCTTTCCCTGCTTAAAATTGAGAACCATCTCGCCTGCCTTGGCATCCTTCAGATTTAGATAAACCAAAAGATAATTGGGTGATTCGAGACGGGCAATGCTGTCAATTTTCACGCCAGGATAATTGACTGTCACCTCAGCATTCTTGATGTCCTTACCATACACCATCAACTGCAACGAAGCGTCTTTCATACCTACAAACCAGTCGGTAGGTTCTATGCGGCTCACGTTGACTGCCGCCGTCATACTCATTACGCTACTCATAAGCAACATGAATGAAACAAATTTCTTCTTCATTATAGATCTATGTTTAAGTTATTGTATTGACTTTCGAAACTTATTTCTGATACAGTATCAATGCCGACTGGCCATCTATGATGGTTTCGTTACCCACCAATGGCATCCCGATTCCGTCTTCATTGATAACCCCATTGCAGCAAGCCACATGATACTCGCCCTGAGGTATCGCTACGGTGCGGGCTTCCTTGTTGGCATTGAAGATGACAATAATGTTCTTCCAGCTGTCTATGCCTTCCAGATTCTTGAGTCTGAAGGCAAGCAGGCAACCATTCTTCTCCACCTGAGCGCCATCTTTCTTCTGCTCTGCAACAGGGGCTGTTGGCAAGAACTCCAAATGTTCTCTCACTGCCTCAGCCTTGGCAAGACGGAAAGCCGGATGATTCTTTCGAAGCTGAATCAGGTTGCGATAATATTCAAACACCTGTGGATATTTCTTCAGATTCTCCCAGTTAAACTCATTGATACTGTCGGGTGAGCAATAACTGTTGTGCACACCCTTCTTGTCACGCAACATCTCCTCTCCTGCCAAGAAGAAAGGCACACCCTGCGATGTGAACACAGCAGTCTGAGCCAACAAGTCGAGGCGAATCAACTCTGCTATACGTTCGCTCTCCGTTCTGGAAGCATCTTTGATGCCAGGCACGGTTGCCTTCAGTCGGTCAACAAGACACATATCGTCGTGACAGCTCACATAGCTGATCTGCTGGGTAGGCTCTGCTGTCCAAGGCTTCTTGTCATAGTTGACCAAATTCATATCTACCTGCGGATGGGCAATGCCTCCCACTATACCAAACTTCAGACTCTCTTCCTCGCCGGGAATGCCAGCCAGGAAAGCGCCTTTTGTATTGTCAGAGAAAGGACCACGAAGGGCATCTCGCATATCATCGCTGAAGGCTCCGATACCATTGAGTTTGAAGGTGTTGGCCTTTATCGCCAACTGGTCGTTTGGATAAGCGCAACTTCCTGCGCTCCAACCCTCACCATATATATAAATAGAAGGATCTATCTTGTCAACAGCAGCTCTGATGAGCTTCATCGTCTCAATATCGTGCACTCCCATCAGGTCGAAACGGAATCCGTCGATATGGTATTCATTCACCCAGTAAAGCACACTCTCTATCATATAGTCGCGCATCAAAGGTTTCTCTGAGGCCGTCTCGTTGCCACAGCCCGAACCGTCGGAATACTTACCATCGGCTGTCTTGCGATAATAATAATCAGGATAAGTACGCTGGAAATTGCTTCCGTCAATATTGAAAGTATGATTATAGACAGCATCGAAGATGACACGGATGCCTGCTTGATGCAGCGCCTGCACCATCTGTTTGAACTCTCTCACTCTGACTGCAGGCGAAAAAGGATCGGTACTATAGCTGCCATCAGGCACATTATAGTTCTTAGGATCATACCCCCAGTTGAACTGTGGCGTATCGAGGCGTGTCTCATCTACCGAAGCAAAATCGAACAAAGGCTGGAAGTGTATCGCATTGACACCGAGGCGCTTGAGATATTCTATCGCCTTAGGTTCTGTCAGTGCCAGATACTTGCCTTTATACTTCAGTCCAGAGGTAGGTGACACCGAGAAATCACGCACGTGGAGCTCATAAATCACCAAGTCGGCAGGCGACTTCAGTTCTGGTCGCTTGTCATCCTTCCATCCCTCAGGATTGGTAGAAGCCATGTCGATGATGGCACCCCGATTGCCATTCACACCGACAGCCTTGGCAAAAGTACCGGGACATTCACCCTTTCCCATGTCAAAAGTATAGAACTTTCCCTTCAAGTCACCCTTTACGGTAGCTTCCCATCGGTCCTTACCTACACTTTTCATCTGGATGGTCTTAACAGGTTTTCCTATCAGTCCGTCTTTATAAATACGGATTTTTACACTCGGTTTTGCACTACTGGAAGAAACCTGTGGAGTTGCACCAGTTACACCATCTACTTCAACAGAAGCTGTAGGTGAATTCAAAGAGAAAGTAGTTTTATCCTTAGAATAGGACATTTCATTGAAAGCACCTTGTGCCATCAATGAATGGGGAACTAAAACAGCAGTCAAGGCTACTAAAAATTGATTTTTAATGCTCATACGGTTAAGTTTTTGCTAGATTGAGAGGAAATCCAAACAAGAATCATTCTCCATTTTTCGTATAAATATAGACTTTTAACTAAGCTATAGCTATTATACTATCTTTTTCTTGCATAAAATACCTATAAGAGCGTATTTTATGCAGAAATAGGCAGAACCAAACACGCTCATTTTTAGCGTATTTGATTCCACCTTGCCATTCGGTCGGAAATACAGAAAATACAGCGAATATAAAAGCCCTGTTTTTTCATGAATTTCACAACCAAAGTACACCAGTTAAAATTTTAAAGTCTTATTTGGCAAGCAATGAGATGGCAAAGCCACCACCACGTGCCTCTTTGATCTTCAAGACATCACCCTTCTTCACAGTCTTGTGAATAATCTGGTAAGATTTAGGGTTCTTCTCATAGTCGGCATTCTTGCCGTCCTGATAGATGGCGCAGGCATACTTCTTACCCTTGTCGAGGAAGTCGAGCTTCACTACCGATGTACGGGCTGCGTCAGTCTTGCCACCAACAAACCAGTTGTCGGTTCCTTTTGCCTTGCGGGCTACGGTGATATACTTGGCAGGTTCTGCCTCTATATACTTGGAGTCATCCCAGTCGCAAGCCACATCGCGGATAAACTGGAAGGCATCGTCGTACTTCTCATAGTGCTCAGGCAGGTCGGCTGCCATCTGCAAAGGACTGTACATCACAAGATAGAGTGAGAGCTGACCACAGAGAGTGGTGTGCACATAACTTGAGTTGTTGCTCCACTCCGACAGTTTGGTCTCGAAGATACCTGGAGTATAGTCCATAGGTCCTCCCTGCAGACGGGTGAATGGCAGCATCACGGTGTGATAGCTTACACTTCCACCAAAAGCCTCATACTCAGTACCTCTTGCGCTCTCGTTGCCCACCAGGTTTGGCCATGTACGGCAGATACCTGTAGGACGTGTAGCCTCGTGAGCATTCACCATGATGTGATGTTTTGCAGCCGTCTCAACGACACGCTGGTAGTGATTGTTCATCAACTGGCTGTAGTGATATTCGCCTCTTGGGATGATATCGCCCACATAACCGGTCTTCACGGCATCATAACCATACTTGTTCATCAGCTGGAAGGCATTCTCCAAGTGACGCTCATAGTTAAGAGCTGCGGCAGAAGTCTCATGATGCATCATCAGCTTCACGCCCTTGGAATGAGCATATTCGTTGAGCATCTTGATATCGAAATCAGGATAAGGAGTCACAAAGTCGAAGACATCAAGTTTCTGATGACCAAACCAGTCTTCCCAACCTTCGTTCCATCCTTCTACCAACACTTCCTGCAAACCATTCTTTGCAGCAAAGTCGATATAGCGCTTCACTTCTTCATTGGTAGCCCCATGTGTTCCATTAGGCTTGCACTTGCTATAGTCGGTCACACCAAGGCGAACAGAAGGCAGGTCGTTGGTGTAGCTCCATGTTTTAGTACCTACAATCATGTTCCACCACACACCGCAGTACTTAGTAGGATGAATCCATGAAGTATCCTCTATCTTGCAAGGCTCGTTGAGGTTGAGTGTCAGTTTGCAGGAAAGCATATCGCGTGCATCATCACTCACCAGCACGGTACGCCATGGTGTGTTGAAAGGAGTCTGGATGAATCCCTTTCTGCCTACCGCATCAGGTGTCAACCATGACTCAAAGGTCAGTGTCTTTTCATCCAGATTGAGGTGCATCGTAGGATAATCCAGACAGGCAGCCTCATGGATATTGATATAAAGTCCGTCCTTGGTCTTCATCTGGAGAGAGGTCTGCACACCTGTGTCAGAGAAGACGGTAGTGGAAGAGTTGCTTTTGTATGATTCGCGGTTCTTGGCGATAACAGGACGGATGCCTGTCAGAGGAGTAATCTGATATTCATACTCTTGAGTGTCGTAGTCGCCAGGAATCCAATAGGCAGTATGGTCGCCTGCCATGGCAAACTGGGTGTGCTCTTCCTGAATGACGAAATAGTTGAGCGATTCCTGCTGTGGGAACTCATAGCGCAGACCCATACCATAATCATATACGCGGAAGCGAATGATGATGTTACGGTTGGAAGAAGCCTGATTCAAGTTTACCTCCATTTCGTTATAATTGTTGCGAATGGTAGCAGTCTCACCCCATACAGGCTTCCATGTCTCATCAAAAGAAGAGGTCTTGCTTCCTGTTTCGGTGAATCCGTCCATCAGATTGGTTTCCGTCATACCCTTGCTGGCATGCTTGTCCTTGGCAAGCTCCAGTCCGAGGTGCGAGGGTTTACATACTGTCTTGCCCTTATAACTCATCTCGTAGGTAGGCTGTCCATTACCAGTCAGAGAGAATGTTACCGATACATTGCCATTGGGCGATTTAACGGTCTGCGCTGCCGCCAAGAGTGGCAGCAGCAGACCAACTACTAAAACATTCAATTTCTTCATATTGTCCAGTGTTATTTTGTCTTTTTCAGTTGTTGCTTGCCTTGTTCTGCAGTTTGCTTTGTTCTGCTATTGTTTGTCAGTAAAAGTAAGTCTTTTGGTTAGACATTGCAAATATACAAAAAAGAAAAATACCCTCCTAAAATATGGAGGGTATTTCTTTTTTGCATAACGTGCAAACGTTTGCATTAGTTTCTTCCTGACTGCGCAACAAGCTCTGTCACACTGTCCATAAATTCCTTGTTAGCCGCCAGATCCTCTATGCAGAGGTGCATGCGATAGCGCCAGTAATGCTTAGGATTGGCCGGGATATTGATACGCTCGGCATTGGCATCGGGCAAACGAAGATGCTCGTTGATGGCAAGCCAGTCCTGAATGCTCAGAATACAGAGCATAGAGGGCGATGTGAGATGGCGCGAGATGATATCCTGAGCGAGCCATCCTGGCAGCGGATGAGGTGCTGGTCCTTGGCGATAGAGCATCGTATTATAATACTCTTGCGTGCGCTGAATGTCCTCGTCCCACCACTGGCGAAGCGTAGGCATATCGTGACTTGAGATGGTACAAACCGAACGATAAGGATTGCGGCTCAGATGCCCAAACTTCACACTTGGATCCTTAGGCATACTCTGCAACTCAAGACTCAATATCTTCAATTCGTTCATCACCCATGGCACACAATCTGGCACCATACCAAGGTCTTCGGCACAAACCAACATACGAGTAGCCTGAACCAACTTAGGCAACTTCTTCATCGCCTCCTCGTACCAGAACTGGTTGTTGCGACGATAGAAATAATCGTTATAAAGACGATTGAACGCAGCCTTGTCATTGTCATAAAGTGATTCGAAGATAAAGTCGAACTGAGCAGAGATACGTGGGTGATACAATCCCGGATTACGATGGTCGCGAACAAAGAGTACATCGCTGATCAGAGCATAGAGTCCGTCGCGAAGCCATATTTCCTTCTCATCGGTCACTCCCTCAAAGAGAGCCTCCACCTTTATCTGGGTATCCACCTCTGCCTTCAACTGATAACGCTCATCATCCAAACGGTCCAGATACTTTTGCTTCACCTCGTCAGCACGCTCATGGAACATACGGTCGAGCACCCAGTCGGTGATAAATGGACGGGTGAATCTGTCCTGCTGGAAGTTAAGACCATACGAGCGAATCTCGTCAGCTGTCATGCCGAGTGCAGGAGCAAACTGTCCGAGCAGACCATGAACAGAGTCGATAGGAATCTCCCATATACGGAAGAAGCCCAGCACGTGGTCGATACGATAAGCATCAAAGAACTTCGACATATTCTGGAATCGACGTGTCCACCACAGACAGTCGTCTTTCAGCATCTCATACCAGTTGTAGGTAGGGAATCCCCAGTTCTGACCATTCACAGAGAAATCGTCAGGTGGAGCTCCTGCTTGTCCGTCGAGGTTGAAGTACTTAGGCTCTGTCCATACATCACATCCAAAACGGTTCACACCGATAGGAATATCACCCTTCAGGATGACTCCCTTGGCCATGGCATGCTCGTGAGCAGCCTTCATCTGTGTGTTCAGCACAAACTGTACGAAGTAGAAGAACTCCACCTCCTTGTAGGCCTTTGTTCTTGGGTTGGCCAGTGCTTTGCGGTCTTTCTCGTCCCAAGCATTGTGGTCGGGCCACTTCGAGAAATCAGCAGTGCCATACTTGTCGCGCAGACAAGAATATTGTGCATAAGGCACCAGCCACTGTTCTGTTTCCTGGAAGAATGCCTGATATTCGGCACTCTTCATCATCTTTTCACCTTCCTGATTGAAGATTTGGTGCAGGTACGTTATCTTGAAATCATTTACCTTTTCATAATCTATCTGGGGCAGGGCATTGAGCTCTGCTCTTGTCTTCTCAGCCTCAGCACGAGCCTTGGCATCCTCAAGCTCGGGCAGAGCCTGCAGGTCGGCATACTGTGGATGAATGGCAAACACGCTGATACAGCTGTAGGGATAAGAGTCTGTCCAGGTGTGAGTGATGGTCGTATCGTTGATAGGCAACAACTGAAGCACCTTCTGTCCAGTCTTTGCCACCAGGTCGATCATACTCTTCAGGTCTCCGAAGTCGCCTATACCCGCACTCTTCTTGCTGCGAAGTGAGAAAACAGGAACCAATGTTCCGGCAAACTTACGGTTCCAGCGCTCCAAGAACGACTGGCTCAACTCGTAAGATACAACCGAACCGGCCTTCATCTCAGGGATTTCCACACTACGGTTGTAACCTGTTTCCCATGCTTCGGTGCTATTCTTGTCATTCAGTGCTACAAATTTAAACTCCAAGTAATTGACAGCCAAAGCCTCGGCATTGATATCCACCGTCCATTCATTGTACGCCTGTTCCACCATAGGCACAGCACGCTTTACGTCCCAGGCTCCTACAAGAGGATCAGAACCTATCAGTACCAGGCGCTCACCTTCTCTCAACTGTGGAGCACGGACTATCAGTCTGATGGTCTTGGCAAAGGTATTATCCTTCACCTCTGCAGGCTGCTGATGGTTGATACAGTCGGTGAAGGCGCTGCTGTAGAGGTAAGAATCCTCAGGAATGTCACGCCAGTGATCATAGATGGTATAATCATTGGCACGCTCGGCTGTCACATTCAGCTGATGCTTCACCACCTGCCATTCCTTCTTGATACAAACGCCATCACGTTCTACACTATAATAATAGGTAATGTTTTTAGTCTTGGGAGTCACATCCAGATCGCACGACCAGTGAAGCCCGTCTGTAGTTCCCAAGCTGTTATGAACCTCTTCGTTGTCCATGTTCAGGTTCAAGACGAGATTCTCGCCATAAACCGTTTTGTATTCTATATTAAAACGAAACACCATAAGGAATTATAAGATTGTTATTTATGGTACAAAATTAGTCATTTCTTACTATATACAATTAATTTCTTGCACAAAAGATGTCAAAATGTTGCGCAATCGGTTGCGCTTATTATGCTTTTTGCGTCACATGCTTTTCCTTGATGATGGAAACAGCCAAAGCTCCACATATCAGCAGCACACCTGCCACTATCATCATGTCACTCTGGTGAGAGCCTACCACCCACAATACGTGTCCACCACAAAGGGCTGCCACAATCTGAGGAATACAGATAGTGCCGTTGAAGAGTCCGAGGTAAGCACCCATGTGTCCATAACCCTGCAAAGCATTGGTGACAAAGGTGAAAGGCATCGCCAACATAGCTGCCCAGCCAGCGCCAATCATCAGGAACGGAATGAACTGCAGGTACTTGTCATGCAGGAATGGGATAAGGGCAAAGCCCACACCACCGATAATCAGGCTGACCGCATAAGCCATCTTGGAACTCTTGAACTGGGGAAGCACTACCACCCACAGCACACTGCCCACAGCCTGAACGGCAAAGAGAATGCCCACCCAGTCGCCGGCATCCTGGAATGCCTTGGTGCTGGCATCGGTAGTATTCCATACGGTCTCGGCAATGGCACCCGTAGAATAGTTCCACAGATAGAGGAAGCCTGCCCAGCAGAAGAACTGCACCAGTCCCACCTTCCAGAAGGTAGAGGGAGCGTTCTTCAGAAGGCTTATCCAGTCGGCCTTGCCTTCTTCCTTCTTCTCGGCATCTTCGGTAACTCCATTATACTTGGCGTATTCCTGCGGATTCCACTCCTTTACCTTCATCGTGGTATAGATGACACAGAGGATAAGGATGGCTGCGCCCACATAAAACGACCAGATCACAGAGTCGGGCACAACACCTTTCTCCGCATAGTTTTTGATGCCTAAGAAGGCAAAAAGGAAGGGGAATATATAACCGGCTATCGAACCCGCATTGCAGAGGAAACTCTGAATGGAGTAAGCCTTCGTCTTCTGTTCCTCATTCACCATGTCGCCCACCAACATCTTGAAAGGCTGCATCGCCATATTGATGCTCGTATCAAGAAACATCAGGGCTATCAATCCAAAAATCATCGCACCGCCAACCGTCAGGCCAAACGAACCGGCATTAGGCAAAAGACACATCACCAAGACAGCCAGCGTAGCTCCCACAAAGAGATAAGGAATTCGTCGGCCGAAACGGCACCATGTCTTGTCGCTCAAGGTTCCGACAATGGGTTGCACCAGGATTCCCATCAGTGGAGGGAGAATCCAGAAATAACTCAGATTGTGTGGGTCAGCACCCAACGTTGCAAAGATTCGGGAGATGTTGGCGCTCTGAAGAGCGTAGGCTATCTGTACCCCGAAGAATCCGAAACTCAAGTTCCAGAGTTTCCAGAAACTCAGATTAGGTTTTGTCATCATATTTTTTATTGTTTTATTGATTTTTTTTATCTTGTCGTACCACGAACCACGAGTTTGGTTCTTACCACTCTCTTCTCCACCTCATTCATCGGGATAGAACCTTCCACCTGTCCGATAAGGATGTTGACAGCCTCCTCTCCTACTGCCACTCCTCGCTGGTCGACAGTGGTCAACATAGGATCGCAAGCCATGGCTCGCTGGCCGTTGGTGAATCCACAGACGCTGACTTCCTCAGGCACTCGGAATCCCATACGTTTCGCGGTATAGAGAATACCGATGGCAGTATCATCATTCACCGCAAAGAAAGCATCCGGTCTGTTTTCCATCTCCAAGAGTGCAGGCGTAATCGCCTCTGCCTGTCCCCTGTTGTCACAGATTTGTACGTGGGAGGGTATTTCTTCCAAGCCATGCTTCACCAAGGCATCATGATAACCATTATATCTGTTCTTGGATATTTCAAGGTTCATGGGCGAGCCATAGAAAGCTATCCTCTTGCAGCCTGAGTCGATGAGATGGGTTACAGCCGTAAAGGCACCCATGTAGTCGTCCACCACTACGCGCGAACAGTTCACACCAGTACAGATTCTGTCATAGAACACCAATGGCACGCCATTGTCCATCAATCTTTGGAAATGCGTATAGCGCATGGTATCCTTCGCCTGTGAAACGATAATGCCGCACACTTTATTCTTATAGAAGTCCTCGCAGATTGCCACTTCCTTGTCATATCGCTCATTGCTCTGCGCCACCATCACACGATAGCCACGCGCACTTGCCTCCTCCTCGATACCCGAAAGCACAGAAGAGAAGAAATAATGGGCAAACTCAGGAATGATGACACCGATGACCTTCATGGGCTGTGTTCTACTGTATCTGAGAGCCTCACCAATTACATTCGGACAGAAGTTATGCGCCCTGGCAAACGTCTGTATACGTTCCTTCTGGGCAGCACTGATACGAGGGCTGTCCTTCAAAGCTCTGCTCACCGTTGCGATAGAAACGCCCAGCTCGCGAGCAATATCTTTCATTGTTATGATTGTTTTCTCATTCATAGGTTGTTAGTGTTGTGTGCAAAATTATGCAAATCTTGCCAAAGTAGCGCCTTTTGCTTGACTTAAATCAAGAAAATCACATGCAAACGTTTGCACAACAAAAGCAAAAGTACAACAAAATCTCGTAACCACCAAATGCTGGTGAGGAACATGAGCAAACAATAGCCAAATCGAGCATTTTTTCTTCGATTTGGCTGTCATATCACCTATTCTTTAGCCAAATCGTGCATTTTTCCTTCGATTTGGCTAAAGAATCGCAAGTGCTCTACTCCAGCAGCACAGATAGACTTGTTGATAGAACGAGCAGATCATCTCATCAATCTTTGCGAGATCAAGTATTCACAATCTCCTTATACGATTACGAAGGAAGAAGAGTTAAATATTCGCACCCGTATGGCTGATTTTGTAGAAGAGACAGGTGTTCGGCATGGCATCTTGCCTACACTAATAACTACATTCGGCATCTGCCCCAATGCCCATTCAGCAATTGCACAAGTGCAACTGACAATGGATGACTTGTTTGATGATATGGGATAATTATTAAAAAACTTGAAAACATTTGGTAGTCTCGATAATTATTGCGTAATTTGCGCAACGTAAAAAGCGCAATAAGATTATGGCAACAATTAACAACCCTTTCGTGATGTATGGATACAAAGGAGCAGAGTACTTTTGTGACCGTGAGAAAGAAACCGAGAAGATGATGACTTCGCTCCATAACGAGCGAAATATCACGCTTGTCGCACCTCGCCGTATGGGCAAAACTGGATTAATCCATCATGTCTTCCAACAGTTGGAAAAGCAATATGATGATGTGAAATGCTTCTACTTAGACATATTTGCCACCAAGAACTTGGAGCAGATGGTGCAACTCATGGCTTCGGAAATCATTGGGAAATTAGATACAATTTCTCAATCCGCCTTGCGTAAAGTACAGGAGTTCTTCAGCAGTTGGCGACCAACGCTAACAATTGACGAACTGACAGGCATTCCAACATTTTCTTTGGATTTGAAGCCAAACGAGGGAAGAGAAAGCTTGAAGCGAATCTTCGAGTACATGAAGCAATCTGGAAAGCGATGCTACGTGGCAATAGATGAGTTTCAACAAATCATGAACTATCCAGAGGATGGAGTGGAAGCATTGATACGCTCCTACATCCAATTCCTGCCCAATGTATATTTCGTATTTTCTGGCAGTCAACAGCACATGATGGAAGAGATGTTTTTGTCGGCGAATCGCCCATTCTTCCAGAGTTCTCTTGTCATGTCACTACCATGTATCGCCAAGTCAAGATATCTATCATTTGCCAATCGTCTTTTGTCATCACAAAAACGAGAGGTAGATGTAGACACATTCACCTATATCTACTCGCAAGCCGACAGCGTAACTTGGTATGTACAAGCCATCCTACATGGTATTTACGAACATCGTGATGAGCAGATCAATAAGGACTTAGTGGATGAAGTGATTCAAGAGTTGATAGAGGAGCAAGCCATGGCATACCAAAACTATTGTGCATGGCTGACCGAAAACCAGCAGTTACTCTTGTTAGCAATTGCCAAGGAGCAAATAGTTTCCTCCCCACTTAGCCAACAATTCATCATGACCCACCACCTACCTGCCACCAGCAGCGTAAAGACTGCCCTGAAGGCTTTAGTGGACAAGCAACTGATCAGCAAGACCCCAAAAGGCTTCTTTGTCAGCGACCGCTTCTTTGCGAAATGGCTGGCAAAAGGGGAATAAGTTACCAAACTGCTTCTGGAGCTTTTGGGCACTCTGTGCACACCGCACGGGCAATAAATGCCCGACGCTTGTTCTGTCGATGCCCAACGCTTGTTCACTGAGTGCCCACTTGACGGGCAAGACAGACCACCTGATGGTCTCT
>ENA-OVGE01002084-OVGE01002084.1-human-gut-metagenome-genome-assembly--contig:-NODE-2084-length-13892-cov-3.323191_pt1 | contig 13892 bp, 9 predicted proteins | sample MGYA00237769_ERZ505417 | MGnify/ENA primary metagenome ERZ505417 (study PRJEB26158, sample SAMN06016403) | human gut metagenome | biome: human gut; feature: ankylosing spondylitis patient; material... | reverse complement strand
AAGAATGATCGCTATTAATTACCGTAACATTCTGAATTTAGTTACTTTTGCGTAGAAATCTAATTGTAATTCTCAATATCATGAAAAAGATAGGACTAATGTTGGCCTTATTATGGGTGATTTGTGCGCTCTCGTGGGCTTCTTCTCCGGATGCCCGTATTAAGGGGCAGTTAATAGATGCCTCTACGAATCAAGTGATTAATTATGCGGATATATTTCTGTTTACGATGGGAAGTGAAAAACCTTTGCAACAGACTTTTCCGGACGATCAAGGACGTTTCTCGTTTACTAAGGTGGCTCCGGGTAATTATGTGGTCATGGTCCGTCTGATGGGATATGATGTGTTTACAGAGAATGATATCATCTTGGATGCCTCGTCTCCGGTGGATTTAGGTAAGTTGATGATGAGTCCCTTGGAGGTAGGTATCGCCGAAGTGGAGGTAGTGGCTGAGAAACGCCAATTGGTTTATAAGTTGGATAAGAAAGTGGTCGAGGCCTCTTCCAATATGATGGGAGGAGGCGGTTCCGCCGTGGATATATTAGAGAATACGCCTTCCATACGGGTAGACGCGGAAGGCGATGTTACTTTTCGTGGAAGCAGCGGCTTTTTGGTTTACATAGATGGTAAGCCGAGTGTCTTCTCGGGTACACAGGCTTTGGAGCAAGTCCCGGCCGGGCATATAGAGAATATAGAGATTATCACGACGCCCTCCGCCAAGCATGATACGGAAGGCGACGTGGGCATTATCAATATTATCACGAAGAAGCATTCCCAGCGAGGATTGAGCGGGATGGTGAATCTCTCGGGAAGTACGTGGCTTTCCCGCCATGTCGATTTCTTGTTGGCACAGCAACATCAGCGTTCCCGTTGGTACATCGGCGGACAGTGGACGGATCGTATGCGTAAGAGTGATTTCGACCAAGAGAAGATGACGGTGGTTGGCGATCAAACAACGACTTCGCATTCCGTCGGGCCTCGTACGGGAGACAGTTACCATTATACGCTGAAAGGCGGTTGGAGCCTGAATCTTCCCAAGACAACCATTGCGTTGGATCTGGAGGGCGGCTATGGCGGAAATAAGCGTAAGGGAGAGATGAACTATAAGGAAACCCGTTCGGTAGCGGGCGGCTCTCCGGTGACGGAAGATTATCGAAGCATAGATGATTATGATAATGATGAGAATATAGGTTTGGGAAGTCTGGCGGTACAGCATAAGTTCAACGATAAGGGACACGAGCTTTCCGGTAGTGCCTATTACAAATATGGCGGTCATGCCTTGGAATATTTCTTTAACGACTTGATGTCCTTGGAAGGGCAACGCCAACAGGGGCACCGTGCTTATGAGGCCGAGCACCGGGAAACGATGCGTATCAATCTGGATTACGCCTTGCCTTTCGGAAAAGGAGGTAGGCTAGAGGCGGGTTACCAATATTATTCTTATCTGGAAGACGGCGATTACAATATGGAATGGTGGGACCCCAAGGGACAAACGTTCTTTTGGCGTGACGATATCTACAACACGTTTTATTTTCAAGAAGGGGTGAATTCAATTTATACGATTCTTTCCCATACGTGGAAGAATTTAGAGGCGCAAGCCGGCGTTCGGGGAGAGCATACGCATACGGTCTTGCGAAGTTCCGTGGAGGGAGCGGATCGTACGAAGAATCGTTTTGAGTTTTTCCCATCGGTGCATTTGGGCTATACGTTCCCGAATGAGCATCGCTTGTTGGCTTCCTATTCCCGTCGTACCACACGTCCGCAGCTTTTCTATATGGAGCCTTATATCACGTATCGCGACTTTTATACGGCCGAGATCGGTAATCCGGATATACGTCCGGAGTACATCAACTCCTTTGAATTGAACTACCGGAAGAGTTTCGGGGAAAACACGGTATCCGCCACCGCCTTTCATCGGTATCGGAAGGATAAGATCGAGCGGTTGCGTGTTCCCTATTCAGCTGGTGTAACCTTGGATTCGATGGCGAACGTAGGGCATGATTACTCGACAGGTATCGAGCTAAGCGTCAGCCTGCATCCGGTGCGTTGGTGGAATACCACGGTCAATGGAAACGTTTATCACTATAAGGTGAAGAACGAACAGGCCGCCGGTGGAAATACGACCTCTAGCACCAATTACGATATCCTATGGAATAACCTGTTTAATCTGGGGAAATACACACGTATCCAATTGGATGGTAGTTTTGTAGGCCCTTCCGTAACGACGCAGGGCCGTACGGACGCTTATTGGTACGCGAACGTAGCCGTCCGTCAGCAACTATGTAACCGAAAACTAACCGCCACCTTAGCTTTCCGGGATATTTTCCGTTCCGCCAAATATATCAGCGATATCCAAACGGCAGATTTACGCTCCCTGACACGTATCAAACCCAAATATCCACAAATCACGTTGACGTTGAGTTGGACATTTAATAGTTTCAAGGCTAAATCCACCCAAGCGAAAGAAGATCGCTCGGAGATGTTCGAGGGTATAAAGCATTAGTATTATATCTTCGCGGTTATTATGCTATTTAATTCGATTGAATATTTGATTTATTTGCCAATCGTATTTTTATTGTATTGGCTTGTCTTCGGAAAGCGACTACGACTACAGAATTTATTTGTAGTCGTAGTTAGTTATCTTTTTTACGGGTGGTGGGATTACCGGTTCTTGGCATTGATAGCCCTTACCTCTTTCTGTAGTTGGCTGAGTGGGATAGGAATAGAGGAAGTACGTGCGAGGGCCGGGAAGATACTTCGCTGGTTCGATAAAGGTATCGTGGTTGCGAATGTCATATTTAACTTACTGATACTCTCTTTCTTCAAGTATTACGACTTTTTTGTGGATAGTTTGGTAGATGCTTTCTCTTATATAGGGATTTCATTGCACATCTCTACGCTTTCTCTCTTATTACCGGTCGGGATTAGTTTTTATACATTCCAAGCCTTAAGTTATACGATTGACGTGTATAGAGGTAAATTGCCGGTGACAAGAGATATCGTTTCCTTTTTCGCGTTTGTTAGTTTTTTCCCACAGTTGGTGGCTGGCCCTATCGAACGGGCTACTAACCTGTTGATACAATTTGAGAGACCTCGCAGCTTCGAGTATAACGACGCTGTAGATGGGATACGACAAATGATGTGGGGGTTTTTCAAAAAAATCCTGATAGCCGATAATTGTGCCTTGGTCGTAGATGACATATTCGGGAACTATGGAAATTACCCGGCTAGCACTTTGCTATTGGGAGCCGTTTTGTTCTCATTCCAGATTTATGGAGATTTTTCCGGATATTCAGATATAGCTATAGGTACAGCCAAGTTGTTTGGGATACAGTTGAGGCAAAATTTCCGGTATCCCTATTTTTCTTTAGATATAGCCGAGTTTTGGAGACGTTGGCATATCTCGTTGAATACTTGGTTTGTAGATTATGTATATATTCCCTTAGGAGGTAGCCATAATGGTTTCTTTAGACATATTCGGAATATCTTGATCATATTTTTCTTGAGCGGTCTTTGGCATGGAGCGAACTGGACATTTGTGGCTTGGGGTGTTTACCATGGTTTGCTATGTATAGCATTGTTGATACTAAAGAAATATGTAAAGATAAGGTTGATACCATCAAACGTTGTGTCTATGTTGGTTACATTTGGCTTCGTGGTGATCGGATGGATTCTATTTAGGGCTGAGAATATATCAATGGCATTCGATTATATATATGATCTGTTCTCCTCTTCTTTATTCCGTGTGCCTAAGGTAAGTGGGGCCAATAATGTTTCTGCTTTATTATCGCTTATTTTTATTGCTTGTATGCTGGTGGTCGAATGGATGAACCGGGAACGACCGTTTGGATTTGATATACGATATACTTTATATGCGATCCTCTTATTTTGTATATATTTCTTCGGAAATAACGCTTCTAGCTTTATTTATTTTCAATTCTAGCAAGTATGAAACCAACGCATAAACAAATAAAGAGTATGATAAGATTCCTGTTGTTTCTGGGGATCTTGTTGTTTTTGTTCAATCAGATCACTCCCTATCTCTATCGATTATTGCCTAACGACTACGTACGAACACGACTTATATGGAGTACGTTAAATAATCCGGAAGAGCGTCCGGATCTTGTCATTTTAGGTAATAGCCGCGGTATGAGTGGTGTGAACGGATACAAGTTAGAAGCAGAGTTGCGAGGAAATCCCTGTGTATATAATCTTACCTCTACCGGTCAGAGATTGAGTGAGAGTGCCTTGTATTATTCCTATTTACCATCTTCTGTTCAAGTAGTTGTACAGTGTGTGGATTTAGATCAATTACGTGGCCCGATCGAATTGGATGATCCCAACCGGGTAGCTCTACATATGTATGGATATAAAATGGATGGTTTTACCCGTGAATTACTTCCTGCTTTAGAGAAACCTCTAAGTGAACCGAATTTATACTATAATTATGTGGCTCGAAATTGTTTATTCTCCGGCTTGACTACTTATCTGCGTAATAAGTTGGATGATGATGTTATCCCCGGAATTATAGCCTCTGATTTACGTTATCCAAACTCTACGATGTCTGATAGAAATGAATCTGTCTATAAACGGAAAGTAGAAGAACAGAATGAAGAAAATAAATTCGAGGCATATCAGATTACTCCTGAATGGAAAAGGTTGATAGAGCGTTCTTCCGTTTATTTTAGGGATAGGGGTATTATTTATTGTCTGGTTGTCATGCCGTATAACCCGGATATAACAGCTTTTACAGTAGCGGAGAAACAACGAGCTTTGCGAATGTTTACTCAAATGTTTGATTCTATCCTCGTCGACTGTATGGATCTATTGGATACGTCGGATTTTTATGATGCTATCCATCCGAACCGGAAAGGAGCGGAGAAGATAACAGATCCGATCATCCGAGCATTGCGTTCATCTGGTTTTTCTTTTTAGGATGATATAAACAAGGTTTCTCTATGTATTTCCAGGATAACATACCCAATCCGGTGCTAAGGATAGTGGTAAGAGCCAATGTCAATATAAAGCTATATTGATCAAGTCCGTAATGAATGAATATTTGGATGATCGGGAAATGAATCAAGAAAATACCATACGAGAAATTTCCCATCCGATTGAATACATGTAACCACTTGAATCCATAAGCTACCGTGATAATGATAGAGGCTAGAGCGATAGGCTCGAAAATACTCAGCAACAGATACTCTCTACCCAATAAAAGAAATAGGCTAACAGGGAACAAATATCTCATATATTTTCGAAAAACAGGGAAATAGGCAAGTATGATAATACCAGAACAAAAGTACATCATTTGTCCGGGGAATTGTCTTTTCATGAATTCATAAATAGGGTTGTGTGTCATATCATCTAAATAATTACACGTTGTCGAGTAGATGAAAGATAAGATATAAATAAGAAGTAGGCATACTAATTTGTTATATCTTTTCAGTAACCAATAGATAATGGGTATGGTGATATATAGCATGAATTCAACCTTGATAGTCCATAAAGACCCATTCATCGCTTGTAAAGGATTGGTATCGAATACACCGGGTAAATCCGGCGATAAAAAGTTAAATGTAAGTAAATTACAGATAAGATAGGTATATAAGCTAGAAGAGGTGAGGTATTCCCTGCAGGATAAAGAGGTAAGGAATAATCCGATTAAGGCACATAATAAAATAGTCAAGCTGTAGGCGGGCATAATACGTTGAATACGTTTACGGAAAAAAATCCGGGTATTAGGCGTACGTAAGAAGCTAAACATAACAAGAAATCCACTAATAATAAAGAAACCTTTCACTCGAAATCCTCCGCTAACAAACCAAAAAGGATCTGTCTCTGTCAGTGTGCTGAAATGGTTGAACATGACAGAATACGCAAGAAAGAAGCGAATAAAATCAAAATTATTCGCTTCTTTTACTTGATTTATTAATCTGGAGTTGAGTAAAACTTTCTCTGATTGATTCATTGTTCTATTTGACTACAATGATTTTTGTTACAACGCTCTCTGAGGCTTCCTCTGTGGAAGCTAGTACAAGATATACGCCTGTCGCTACACGTGATCCGTTTGCGTTCCGGCAATTCCAGATAGCTTGCCCCCCCAAGGATTTAGTTTGATAAATAATATTTCCGTTTAAATCCGTGATTTTTACATTCGAATTATCCATTAATCCTACAATCGTTACTTTATCCATATGTTCGGGACGTACCGGATTAGGATATGCGTAGATCTCCGAGTAATCAGATTTACCTTCCGAAGCTTCTCCTTGATAGGAATTTAGTCCTTTATCGGTACCGATAAAAACCTCACCGGTCTTATCGTTTATCTCTATATCGTATATGTTATCGGAAAGGAGCGGGCTATTGGTCGTATTAAATTGATAAACGATTGTCTCATTATCATTATCTAGAACATAGACGCCATTTCCTTTGGTTCCAATCCATTTTCGATTACCTGCGTCTACTTTTAGGGTCGTAACGACAACGTTATCTAAGAAATAAGCGAGATTGCCAGTTTCCTCATTGGTATATTTTACCCTTGTACAACGTGTAGCGGCTTTATCCTCAGCGGAAGAGATCCTAGGTTTAGTGAAGTATACGGCTCCCCGATTCGTACCAACCCAGATATATCCATCCTTATCCTCGGCTACGCATGTATAATTACTAGGAGTCAATTCTTTTCCGTCGGTATCAATAAGTGTAGTAAACTCATACGAGGAAACTTCGTCTAAAGACTCGCTATTCGGTATCATTACAAGTTTAGGGGTGTTACGAGGCACATAAATCCATTTGTCGTTAGTGGAGGTTATAAGTATATCGTTTATTGTATAAACTCCTCTAAGTTGCTCGATATCCAAACGATGCCATGCTCCTGCTTTGTCAAGAACAAGTACCGCATGGTTAACCTCTGAGCTTGTCATCCACAAATTTCCATTTTTATCAAAGGCCAGTCCATCTATATAACAATAACCGGACCCATAGCCTCCTGCGGTTTCTTTAAAGGCATTCTTTTCATTGTATGACTGGACGGGAGTTCCATTCTTATATTGGATAACGCCATCACCCATGGAAGAGGCGTATACGATCTCATCATTAGAATCATCGGTCGTTACGGCTATACTTGTATAGTCTCGTGGATTTCTTGGTAAATTGAGTTTCTTTTGGGCTTCTTTAGGATCGATAAAAGACCATTTATCATAATCGTATGTAAGAATATAACCTCCTTTGTCGAAGCGCTTACCATTTAGGAGGTCTTTACCTCCTATGATCATATATACTTTATCATTTTTACAAACAATATCGAATGCGCTATTGCTGTAAGGTCCGTCTAAAATGATAGGTTCATTAAGAGCCTCAAAACTATTTGAGCCTTTCCGTTGGATAGAACGTAGCCCTTTGCTTCCTTCCGCTATCCAATATTTGTCTGCTTGATAGGTACTGATATCATTGATACTTAAGTTTATTTGGTCAAACTTTTGCGTATCGGATACGATGAAAACCCTTGAGTTATCTATACATGCTAATTTTTCGCCTATTACTTTCATGTATTTTAGGGTTGAGCTATTTATTATTCGGGAAAGCTCTCCATTGTTTTCATAGAAGATACCTTGCTGACTGACCAAGTAGAACAAGGTATTCTTGAATGAAGCGATAGCTGAGATCGTATGACTATCGGAAAGGTTTGATAATCCATAGGGCTTCCAGTTTGCCTTATCCAGTAGGTTCTCTTTTAATGAGGCGTATATAATCCCCGAAGATACTTCTGCCTTATTGGTTGTAGAGGCATATATATTGCCATTCTGTATGGCACACGATGTTATATTTAAGGAAAGCTTGTAGGTATCCTTTATTTCCTTTTTGGCCATATTGATCACGACGATACCGAATGCTGTCGATAAATAGGCATATTCATCATGTACCAATACTGAATTGATTTGTTTGTCTCTTATGGACGTACTGGTCGACAGATAAGGTAGATTTGTCGCCACTCCTCCCTCAAGTATATCTATATTTGAATTATCATAGATAATAAGGAGTGATTTTGTTTGTTTATTATAGCGGATCAAAGAAATCGTATTATCATTTAATCCGTTTCCTTTATAATATTGCTTAATACTATTATCTTCTTTTCCATACGTATAAAGAGATCCTTCCGCTACCACAAATACTTGGTCGTTCGATTCCTCTACGCTGTTTGTGTTATTGTAAGAAAGATACGTTTTCCATCCGGTTGTATTAAAATTCGCGGCTAATACAGTGAATGAAAAGAATGAAAATAGAATGATAGTAAGTATATGTCTCATATTAACAATTGTAATCAGATAAAAATGATGTTAACTTCATGACGGCTTTCGCACGATGGCTGATCTGGTTTTTTGTATCGTTACCCATCTCGGCGAAAGTTTGTGTATAGGTATCAGGCATGAATATAGGATCGTATCCAAATCCGCTATCTCCGCGTTTTTCGGTAGTGATAGAGCCATTTACGATACCGTCGAAGGTATATTCTTTTCCGTCAAGGATTAGAGCTATGACCGTGCGGAAACGTGCTTTTCTGTTTTCTTTATGATTCATTTCGGACAACAGCTTGTTCATATTAGCTTCCGAGTCGTGCTCTGTTCCTGCGTAACGAGCCGAATAGACTCCCGGAGCATTATTTAATACCTCGACTTCTAATCCCGTGTCGTCAGCGAAACAATCATATCCGAATTTCTCTTTGATATAGCGGGCTTTTAGCAAAGCATTTCCCTCTAAGGTATCTGCCGTCTCGGGGATATCGTCATGGCAATCGATATCGGATAAACTTATGATTTCCGCGTATCCGGCGGTTATCTTGCGGACCTCGTCCAGTTTGTGTTGATTATTTGTCGCGAATACAAGTTTCATATTTCGTAATCTATTAAATAAGAAAGCATTTCTATACGGTAGATATATAACGTATGGAAATGCTTTAAATTGTTTGTATATTCTTTTTTAAGTCTTTATCTGATCGAACCCCTCACCATATACCCCTCGGACAATGCTTTGGGAGATGAACGCTTGGTGGTCTATCCGTTTCACGATCCGGAAGATGGAGACGGATTCGGATTTCTTGGCGAGTAGTACGACTACCTTGACGGGTTTGCGGGAATAACCGCCCTCGCCGTCCAGTATCGTGCAGCCACGGCCTAAGTCATGGATGATGCGATCCGCTATCTCGTCGTACTTCTGGGAGAAGATGAGGAATTGTACGGATTGGCGGTTACCGTTCAATACCATGTCGAGAACGTAATTGCTTATGACCATCTCCACGAAACCGAAAACGATCTTGTCCACGTTATGGAACAGGAAGAAAGAGGAACTGATGATGAAGAAATCGCAAAACAGAAGGATACGTCCGATTGATATATTCTTATATTTATTGATTACCGCACCGATAATATCCGTACCTCCGGTACTACCGTTCGCCGAGAATACCAATCCTAGTCCGGCACCACACATAAACGCTCCGATTATGATAGCCATAAACGGCTGGTCGTGCAGTATAGGTTGTCCTTTCAGCAGCCACTCGAAGAGAGAGAGAGAAGCCGAGAGTGAGAAAACTCCGAAAATAGTTTTTATCAAGAATTTTAGACCAAGGATCTTTAAGGCTACCACCAACAAGGCTACGTTGATGACAAAATAAGATACGGATACCGGGATCAATCCATTGGAGGCAAAGAAGATCAACGCGCAGATACCACTTACCCCACCTGTCACGATCTCGTTGGAAAGGATAAAGGCGTTGAATCCGAATCCGTATAATAAAGTTCCGAACAGGATCATTAGATAATCCTGTACGGAAAAATAGATTTTTGTGAGTTTTAAGTTCATCCCACTACGATATTAACGATTTTGCCGGGAACGACAATTACCTTCTTAACGGTCTTGCCTTCCATCCACTTCGCTGAGTTCTCATGGCTCAAGGCCGCCTTCTCAGCGTCTTCACGGGAGATATCTGCCGGAAGTTCGAGGTTGAAACGGGCTTTACCATTGAATGAGATGACGTAGGTAACTGATTTTTCTACCAGATACTCTTCGTTATGTTCCGGCCACTGGGCATCGCAGATGGTCGTATCATGTCCTAATTGATGCCATAGCTCTTCCGTGATGTGGGGAGCGAACGGAGCCAATAAGGTGATCAGCGGCTCCAAGATGGCGCGCTTGCTGCATTTTAAGCTCGTTAACTCGTTCACGCAAATCATGAAGGCGCTAATGGACGTGTTGTATGAGAAATGCTCGATGTCGAACGTTACTTTCTTGATCAGCTTATGCAAGGATTTCAATTCGTCGGCCGTAGGCTCGGCATCGGTAACTTGTAGGGTATCCGTATTGCCGAAGAACAAGCCCCAAAGCTTCTTTAAGAAACGGTGTACGCCGTCGATACCGTTCGTATCCCAAGGCTTGGATTGCTCCAGCGGGCCTAGGAACATCTCGTACAAACGTAGGGTATCGGCACCATATTTCTCAACGATCATATCCGGGTTCACTACGTTGAACATGGATTTGGACATCTTCTCGACTGCCCATCCGCAGATATATTTACCATCTTCCAATACGAACTCCGCATCGTTGTATTCCGGACGCCAGTTCTTGAAAGCCTCTATATCCAACAGATCGTTAGATACGATATTTACGTCTACATGGATAGGGGTGACCTCGTATTGGTCTTTCAAGTTCAAGGAAACGAATTTATTGGTTCCGTTGATGCGGTACACGAAGTTCGACCGTCCTTGGATCATACCTTGGTTGATCAATTTCTTGAACGGCTCTTCCTCGCAAACGATACCCAAGTCGAATAAGAACTTATTCCAGAAACGGCTGTAGATCAAGTGGCCGGTAGCGTGTTCCGTACCACCGATATATAAATCCACGTTTCTCCAATATTCATCCACGTCTTTAGCGACCAAGGCTTTATCATTACGCGGGTCCATATAGCGCAAATAATAAGCGGAAGAACCGGCGAAGCCCGGCATCGTACAAAGTTCCAGCGGGAAGATCGTCTGGTTATCGATCTTCGATACCTCGGTGACTTTTTGGTTTACCGTGTCCCAAGCCCATTTAACGGCGTGTCCTAATGGAGGCTCGCCCGTCTCGGTAGGCAAGAATTTATCTACTTCCGGCAGCAACAGGGGCAGACATTCTTCCTGCAACATCTGAGGCATGCCATCGGCGTCGTAATATACCGGGAACGGTTCGCCCCAATAACGCTGGCGGCTGAAAATAGCGTCGCGCAAGCGGTAGTTTATCTTCACACGTCCCAGATCGTGATCTTTTACGTATTTCTTGGTAGCGGCTATCGCTTCCTTGATCGTCAGTCCGTTCAAGGAAAGATCGCAATAAGGAGTAACGCCGGCTCTCGGAGAATTGCATACGATACCTTCCTTGGCATCGAAACTTTCCTTGCTTACGTCGCAACCTTCCACCAACGGACGGATTTCCAGTCCGAAATGCTTCGCGAAAGCGTAGTCGCGACTATCGTGCGCCGGAACCGCCATGATCGCTCCAGTACCGTAGCCGGCCAATACATAGTCGCTGATCCAGATGGGAACCGCCTCGCCCGTAAACGGGTTAATAGCATAGGAACCACTGAATACACCGGTTACCTGACGGTCGGCGATGCGCTCGCGCTCGGTACGTTTCTTGGTACGATCTAGGTAAGCGTCTACTTCTGCTTTTTGGTCTGCCGTAGTTAATTGTTGAACCAATTCGCTTTCCGGAGCTAATACCATGAAGGTAACACCAAACATCGTATCGGCACGGGTCGTAAAGATCGTGAATTCCTTGTCGCTGTCTTTTACCTTGAAGCGAACCTCGGCACCTTCGCTGCGTCCGATCCAGTTCTTTTGGGTCTCTTTCAAGGAATCCGTCCAGTCGATCGTATCCAATCCGTCCAACAGGCGTTGCGCGTAAGCGGATACACGTAAGCACCATTGGCGCATGATCTTTTGTTCCACCGGATAGCCTCCACGCTCGGAAACACCGTTCACGACCTCATCATTCGCTAATACGGTACCCAAGGCGGCACACCAGTTTACCATGGTCTCGCCACGATAAGCGATCCGGTAGTTGAGTAATATCTCTTGTTTTTCTTTATCGCTCTTGGCTTTCCATTCCTCGGCGGTGAAACTAAGTTCCTCTCCGCAAGCTACGTTCAGACCTTCCGTACCACTGGTCTCGAAAGCCTGTATCAACTCGCTGATCGGGCGGGCTTGCTTCTCGTCGTTGCAGTAGTAGCTGTTGAACATCCGGATGAAGGCCCATTGCGTCCATTTGTAATATTCGGGATCGCAGGTACGGATCTCACGGCTCCAATCGTAGCAGAAACCGATCTTTTCCAATTGCTCCCGATAACGGGCTATATTATTTTTTGTCGTGATCTCCGGATGTTGGCCGGTCTGGATGGCGTATTGCTCGGCGGGCAATCCGTAAGCGTCGTAACCCATCGGGTGCAATACGTTAAAACCTTGCAAACGTTTGAAACGCGAATAAATATCAGAAGCTATATAACCGAGCGGGTGGCCAACGTGCAATCCCGCACCGGAAGGATAGGGGAACATGTCCAATACATAGTATTTAGGCTTATTCGTGTCTTTTTCGACTTTATAAACCTTTTCGGCAATCCAGTAGTCGTGCCACTTCTTCTCAATCTCTCTGAAATTGTACTCCATGATCGTTTATCGTTTTTGTATCGTTTTCTATTTAAGGCCACAAAGTTAGTGAATTTATTTATTTTATATGAGTTATTTACATGAACTGTTTATTTCACGTAACCAATCCGGGGGCGAGATTGATTCTCGGTTCTTTTCGCTTGTAACTCAGCGAGTGACAGATTGATTAGCTCAAGTTGCGTACGGGTATCTTCGTTGATGTCGTTGTAATCGGCAAATGCTTCTTCGATATACGCTTTGAGTTCCTTTACTTCTTGTTGGAGTTCAAGCAAAGGGGAGGAAGAACTTATTATTTGTCGTATGCCGACGAAAGCACGCATGATAGAGATATTGACTTTAATGGCTGTATCGGATCTGAGTACAGAAGAAAGCATTGCTATACCTTGCTCCGTGAAAGCGAATGGAGCATATTGGTTACCTCCTTTCTTTGAGATGCCAATTTGGCATACCATATTGTTTTTCAAGTTGTTAAATTCTTGAATTGTTAATGTGAACATAAAATCATCAGGAAAGCGTTCTATGTTTCGTCTGACCGCACGTTTCAATTGGGCGGTTTCCGTTCCATACATTTCCGCCAGATCAAAATCCAGCATGACTTTTTGCCCTCTGATCTCATAAATCTTGTTTTGTATCGCTTGTAATTCCATAGTATAAGAACTTATTAGTTTACTTTATTTGATATAACCAATTTTAGGCCTTTTAGCATTGTTCTTTTTCTTTGTAGCCAGTTCGGAAAGAGCTATGTAAATATCATCCAAAGACTTTTGGGTGTCTTCACTGAGATCATTGATAGCGCAAAGGGTTTCCTCATTAGCCATTTCAAGAGATTTGATACGTTCTTGTAGCTCTTTAATTTCGATGGAACTAGTGGTAGCTTGTAAGGTATAATTCCGGATAGCGACAAAGGCTCTCATAATGTTTCTGTTGATTTCGATCGCAATGTCTGAGTTCAGCACACTACTTAGCATTGCGACTCCTAGTTCCGTGAAAGCGAATGGCATATATTTAAAGTTATTACCTCTACCTTTATTCAAGGTCACAAATTGTGATCTTGAAAGTTCCTCCTTGGTCAATTCAAACATAAAATCATTTCCCTCGAATCGTTTAGGATTACGCCTGACTGCCTGTTTAAGTACCCTTGTCTCTATTCCATACATTTCCGCCAGATCAAAATCCAGCATGACTTTTTGCCCTCTGATCTC
>ENA-OVGE01002080-OVGE01002080.1-human-gut-metagenome-genome-assembly--contig:-NODE-2080-length-13926-cov-4.649989_pt1 | contig 13926 bp, 14 predicted proteins | sample MGYA00237769_ERZ505417 | MGnify/ENA primary metagenome ERZ505417 (study PRJEB26158, sample SAMN06016403) | human gut metagenome | biome: human gut; feature: ankylosing spondylitis patient; material... | reverse complement strand
GCCTCTACAACTACGTGGTCTACGACTCCTCTTCCGTTGAGAAACCGTTTGCGAGGCGCGTCTCGGAGAGGCGGTCGACCATGTTGCGGCCCTTCTCCTCGAGCAGGCGCATGTCGCTCTCGAGGCGGCCGAGGATGTCGGCGCAGCGGCGGCGCTGTTCGCCGAGGTCGCCCACGAACAGGCCCTTCTGCTCGAGCATGCTCTGGAGCTTCTCGAGCTCGCGGGTCTTCTCATCGACGCGGTACTGCGCGAGCTCGACGGCAGCGGCGGCCTCCTTGGCCTGGGCCTGGAGGTCTGCCCACTGGCGCTGCAGGCGGCGCACGTCGTCAACGGCGAGCTGGCAGGTGAGCTCGGAGAGGCGTGTGTCGAGCTCGTTGAAGCGCTTGGCGCGATCGACCTGGCGCTCGAGGGGGCGCAGCTGGCGGTTGATCTCGCGCGCGACGTCGCGGGCGCGCACGAGATTCTTGTCCATGTCCTGGAGCTTGCGCAGCGAGCGCTCCTTGCGGCGGCGGTGCTTGGAGATCCCGGCCGCCTCCTCGATGAGGGCGCGTCGCTCCTCGGGGCGGCTCGAGAGGATCGAGTCGAGCTTGCCCTGCGAGATTATCGAGTGGGTGTCCTTGCCCAGGCCCGAGTCGTGCAGGATGTCCTGGATGTCCATGAGGCGGGCGGGGGCACCGTTGATGAGGTACTCGGACTCGCCCGAGCGATACATGCGCCTCGTGATGCCAACCTCGGTGAAGTCGACCGGCAGCGTGTGGTCGGTGTTGTCGAGCACGAGGGTGACCTCGGCCACGCCCACGGGCTTTCTGGCCGACGAGCCCGAGAACACGACGTCCTCCATGGCCTGGCCGCGCAGCATCTTGGCGCTCTGCTCGCCGAGCACCCACAGGATGGCATCGCTCACGTTCGACTTGCCGGAGCCGTTGGGGCCCACCACGACGGTGAGGCCCGGGTCGAAAACCATGTGGGTGCGGTCGGCGAAGGACTTGAAGCCCTTCAACGTGAGGGACTTCAGGAACAATTGACGCCCTCCTCGGCAAGGCGCTTGATGGCGTCGGCGGCCGCCGCGCTCTCGGCGAGCTTCTTGGACGAGCCCTGGCCGCGGCCCATGCGCCTGCCCTCAACGAGCACGACGGAGGTGAAGGTGGGGCTGTGGGCCGGGCCCTCCTCGCCCTCGAGCTTGTACTCGGGTGCGCAGCGGAGCTCGCGCTGCGTGATCTCCTGCAGGCGACTCTTGGGGTTCTCGGGGCGCTCGGCAAGCTCGGGCGACATGTGCGGACCAAGCGTGCGCGAGACAAACTCGTGCGTGACGTCGTACCCGCCGTCGAGGTAGAGGGCGCCCACGACCGACTCGTAGACGTTCTCGAGGGCGGAGTGCAGGCCGCGCGCGCCCGTACCCTTCTCGGACTCGCCGAACACGATGCACTCGCCAATGCCCAGCTGCTCGGAGACCATGGAGAGCGTCTTGCCCGAGACGAGCGAGATCTTGAGGCGGGTGAGCTCGCCCTCGTCCATCTCGCCGAAGCGCTCGAAGAGGTCGGTGGCGACGATGGCGCCGAGGATCGAGTCACCCAGGAACTCAAGGCGCTCGTAGGAGGCCGAGACGGGCAGGTGCTCGACGGCGCTGGGGTGGGTTATGGCGGCCGTGACGAGGTCGCGGTCGCGGAAGGTGTGGTTGCAGATCTTCTCGATGTGACGAATCCGCTCGGTTGCGGCGCTATGGGGCATGCGCGCTCCCAATCTGTTGGTAAGTGTCAGATACGAGCAGGCCGCCCGACGGCGGCCCGCAAACACTTCAATTGTACCCGTACCAGCACCGTTGCGCGAGCGCCGCGCGGCCAGTGGAAGAGGACGAACAGACGCAAGAGTCTGGGTCTCGGTGCGCGAAGAGCCGTCCCTCATTTTCAGGAAACATGACAAAGGGCTCTGGCCCCTTTGTCACGCCTACTTGGCCGAGGCGATGGCCTGGGCGAGCTTGCCGCAGAGGTCCTGGCGCACGCAGCGGGCCGCAGTAAGGGTGCCGTTCATGATGGCCTCGGGGTTGGTGGCGCCATGGCCCACGAGCACCGGAGCCTTGAGGCCGAGCAAGGCCGCGCCGCCATAGGCGTCACCCGACAGCAGGCTCGCCACGCCCTTGAGCGCGGGCTTCACCATGAGGGCGCCAAGGCCCACCCTCTTGCTCTTGGCGGCCTCGGCCTTGAGGGCGGCCACGATGAACTTGGCCGTGCCCTCGACCGTCTTGAGGGCGACGTTGCCCGTGAAGCCATCGGTCACGATGACATCGATGGGGCCGGTGAGGATGTCGCGGCCCTCGCAGTTGCCGCTGAAGTTGATGCCCTCGGCGGCGGCGAGCGCCTCGTGGCGGGCGAGCGCGGCCTCGGAGCCCTTGGTGTTCTCGGTGCCGTTGTTGAGCAGGCCCACGGTGGGGTCGTCGACGCCCAGCACGATCTGGGCGTAGGCCGTTCCCATGCGGGCGAACTGCACGATCATCTCGGGCGTACAGTCGGCGTTGGCGCCCAGGTCGAGGAAGGTCGTCATGTGGCCGTTGACGCCGGGCATGGCAGTAGCGAGCGCCGCGCGGGCGACGCCCTTGACGCGGCCCACGACGAGCGTTCCGGCAGCCAGGATGGCACCCGTGGAGCCGGGCGAAAAGAACGCGTCGGCGTCGCCACTGCGCACGGCGCGGCAGCCCCGCACGATCGAGGAGTCGCGCTTGGCGCGGACGGCGGCCGTGGGGTGCTCGGCCATCTCGATGACCTCGGTGGTCACGAGCGCCTCGGTGCGGGCATGCTTGGCGCAGAAGGGCACGACGACGTCTTCGTTGCCCGCGACGACGACCGTGAGGTCCTCGTCGGCCGCGAGCGCACGCTCGATGCCCTCGAGCACGGCCTTGGGCCCCTCGTCGCCTCCCATGGCGTCGACCACAACTCGAACCATCTGTGACTCTCCCCTCTTGCGCCGGACGTGCCGGCCGCGACAAAAAAAGGAGGCCGGCCCGCTGGGACCGGCCTCCTGGCCACTCTAGGATTTGGGCAGCTACTCGGTGACGATAACCTCGCGGCCCTTATAGTAGCCACAGCTCGGGCACACGCGGTGCGGGAGCTTAACAGCGCCGCACTGAGGGCACGTGGAACGGGCCGGCATGCTGAGCTTGCTGTTGGCCGAGCGACGGGTGTGGGTCGCGCCGCGGCCCTTCTTCTGCTTGGGTACTGCCATTGTTGACCTCTCTTACGAATCTCACGCCGCCAAGTACGCGCGACGGTCTTTCACAGACAAACTGGAACTATAGCACGTTTGGTGCCGAGGGCACCAGCACTCCACAGGATTTGGTGCAATTCGCTATTCCTGCGCAGAATCTTCGCCTTCGTCGTCGAAGTTGAGCCCCGCGAGCGCGGCAAAGGGGCCGGTGGCAGCCTCAACCGACGCCATCTTCTCGGCGCAGCCGCAGTCGCCTTCGTTGAGGTTGGCGCCGCAGTGAGGGCACAGGCCCTTGCAGTCCTCGCGGCACAGCACCACGTAGGGCGTCTCCATGAGGATAGCGGCGAAGATGGGCTCGGCCAGGTCGATCGTGTCGTCGTCGGACACGAGCGAGAAGTCGACCTCGTCCTCGTCGTCGTTCAGCTCCTCCTCGGCGGGCGCCTCGAACAGGAAGTACTCGTCGACCTCTGAGGCGATGTCGAACTCGGCGTCCTCGAGGCAGCGGTCGCACGTTCCCACGACGTGGGCGCGCACCATGCCGGAGGCCAGGATGCCCTCGCCGGCGTTGGTGAGCACGAGGTCGTAGTCGATGCCGGACGGCAGCGCGAAATCGTGGTCGCCGAGCGAGTAGGAGTCCTGGTCGATGTGACCCGAGATAGGCAGGACGCTGCCGGCACCCTCGAGACGCTCGTCGACCTTGATGATGATGGAATCCATGGCCACCTGCTACCTGCGCGAGTTCGAGCCGTCGTCAAGCGCCTGGCGGCTGCGCTCGAGCTGGCCGATGACGCTCTTGAGATTGTCGGAGATGCCGGTGAGCACACCCTCGGCGTAGTCGTTGATGTGGTAGCGCAGGTCCCTCTCGTACTGGGAGGCCTGGTCGCGAATCTCCTCGGCCTGCTGGTTGGCGAGGCGCACGACCTCCTGGTCGCCGGCGAGGATCATGGCCTGCTGCTGCGCGTCGGCCACGATGGAGTCTGCCGTCTGGTGCGCGTGGGCGAGGATCTCGTCCTCCTGCTTGAGGACGCGGCGGGCCTCCTCGAACTCGCGCGGGAAGGCATTGCGGATGTCGTCGATGAGCTCGTAGACGGCTTCGGCGTCGATGATCTTGGGGTTGGTCCCTGTGCCACCCATGAGAGGCTTCTTTGCGTCGGTGACCATCTGCTCGAGCTCGTCGACCAAGCTGCCGATCTCCTCACCTGGCTGCATGCGCAGGCTCCTTTCGTGCTATGTCCCGCAGTAGACGCTTGCGGGACCCTCGGGCGGCACGGCGATGCCGCGCCATTGGCGCTATCCGTATTACCTTACCATAAGCGCTGCTATGGGGACGCGGCGCCGCCCGCGGCGCGGGCCATGAGTCCCAAAACGTCACAAAATGCGGCGCGCACGGACCGTGCCACACGCACGAGAAAAGGCGCGCCCCCGGACAAGCCGGAAGCGCGCCCCACTCAGACGCATGCCGAGCCCCCTTCGCCTCGGCCTACATCGAGTTAACCATATCATGACAGAAAACTAAACCCCTGAGCGTGCCACGATTCGCGCACACATTGGCTGCACGGCACCACCTGGGGCTCGTTGCGCAGCGGCGCACGGCGACTCGGGGCGCCACGATGCCTCGCGGCCGCGCGCCCCACGCACGCGCGCATCAAAGGGACGCGCCCTCGCATCTGACCGAGACTCCCTACGCCTCCTCGAACTGGGAGTTGTAGAGCTCGGCGTAGAAGCCGCCCTTGGCGAGAAGCTCCTCGTGGGTGCCCTTCTCGACGATGTCGCCGTCGCGCAGGACGAGGATGACGTCCGCGTTGCGGATCGTGGAGAGGCGGTGCGCGATGACGAAGCTCGTGCGGCCTTGCATGAGGGCGTCCATCGCGCGCTGGATGAGCTCCTCGGTGCGCGTGTCGACGTTTGAGGTCGCCTCGTCAAGGATGAGGGCGGGGCGGTCGGCGAGAAACGCACGGGCGATCGTGACGAGCTGGCGCTGGCCCTGCGAGAGGTTCGTGCCCTCCTCGTTAATCTCGAAGTCATAGCCGCCGGCGAGCGTGTGAATGAAGTGGTCGCAGCGGGCGGCGCGGGCAGCGGCCTCGACCTCGGCGTCGGAGGCGTCGGGCCTGCCGTAGCGGATGTTCTCGCGAATCGTACCGCTGAACAGCCACGTGTCTTGTAGCACCATCGCGAACTGGCTGCGGAGCTCGGCGCGGTCCCAGTCGCGCACGTCGACGCCGTCGACCTTAAGCGAGCCCCCATCGATGTCGTAGAAGCGCTGGAGCAGCTTGATGAGCGTGGTCTTGCCCGCGCCCGTAGGGCCCACGATGGCCACCGTCTGGCCGGGCTCGGCCGTGCAGGTGAAGTCGTGGATGATCGTCTTGTCGGGCGTGTAGCCAAAGCGCACGTGGCTGAACTCGGCGCGGCCATCGCGGACGGCGGGCACCTGGGCCTCGACGGCCTGCTGCTCCTCGGGCGCCTCGAGGAACTCGAAGACGCGCTCGGTGGCGGCGGCCATCGACTGCAAGGTGTTCGAGACGTTGCCGAGCTGCTGCACCGGCTGGGTGAAGTTGCGCACGTACTGGATGAAGCTCTGGATGTCGCCGGGGGTGGCGGAGCCGGTGAGTGCGAGCTGGGCGCCCACGACGACCACACCCACGTAGCCCATGTTGCCCACGAGGCCCATGAGCGGCATCATCACGCCCGAGAGGAACTGCGAGCGCCAGCCCGAGATGAACAGGCGGTCGTTCTTCTCGTCGAACTCGGCCACGGCGGCGTCGGCGCGGTCGAAGACCTGAATGACGTTCTGGCCGGCGAAGTCCTCCTCGATGATGCCGTTGACGGCACCGAGGACCTGCTGCTGCTCGCGGAAGTAGGGCTGCGAGAAGTGGATCATGACGACCATGATGATCGCCGCGGCCGGCAGGGTGAGCACCGTGACGCCCGTGAGCGGAAGCGAGATCGACAGCATCATGACGAGCACGCCGATGACCTGCGTGACGGAGGTGATGAGCTGGGTGATCGACTGGTTGAGCGACTGGCCCAGGGTGTCGACGTCGTTGGTGATGCGGGAGAGCACGTCGCCCTTGCTGTGGCCGTTGAAGTAGCTCATGGGCACGACGGCGATCTTCTCGGCGATCTGCCTGCGCATGCGGTAGCAGATCTTCTGAGTAACGCCCGTCATGAGCCAGCCCTGGATGAGGTTGCAGGCAGACGATGCGAGGTAGAGCCCCAGCAGGATGAGCAGCGTGCGGCCAATCCAGTCAAAGTCGACCGAGCCCATGCCGCTCACCTTGGCGACGAGGCCCTCGTAGAGCTTCGTGGTGACCTGGCCCAGGACCTTGGGGCCGACGATGTTGAAGATGACCGAGCACATGGCGAAGGCGACGCCGAGGAGGACGGCGATCTTGTGCTGGCCCACGTAGGTGAGCAGCTTGAGCATGGTGCCCTTGAAGTCCTTGGCCTTCTCGACCGAGCGCCCACCGCCAAAGTTGGCCGCGCGCTTGCCCATGGGCCCGCGCTGGTTAGCGTTGCTCTGCGCCATTATCGCTCGCCTCCCTTCATGACCTGGTCAATCTCGTCTTGCGTGAGCCCCAGCTCGGCAGCCGAGAGCTGCGACTGGGCGATCTCGAGGTACGCGGGGCAGCTGCGCAGCAGCTCCTCGTGCGTGCCCTGCCCCACGACCTTGCCCTCGTCGAGCACGACGATCTGGGTCGCGTGCATGATCGTGGCGATGCGCTGGGCTACGACGACCACCGCGCTGTCCTTCTCGTGCTCCGCCAGCTGCTCGCGCAGCTTAGCGTCGGTCTTGTAGTCGAGCGCGGAGAACGAGTCGTCGAACACGACGACCTCGGGCCTCTTGGCGAGGGCGCGTGCGATGGCGAGGCGCTGTCGCTGCCCGCCCGAGACGTTGAAGCCGCCCTGGGAGATGTCGGAGGCGTAGCCGCCCTCGCGCTCGGCGATGAAGTCGCTCGCCTGGGCGATGCCGGCCGCGCGCTCCATGTCGGCATCCGTCACGGAGTCGCCGGCGAACTTGAGGTTGCTCTCTACCGTGCCGGAGAAGAGCATGCCCTGCTGCGGCACGTAGCCGATGCGGCGGCGCAGCTCTGAAAGACTCATGTTACGCACGTCGACGCCGTCGAGGGTGACGCGGCCGCCCGTGACGTCGTAGAGGCGCGGGACGAGCTGGACGAGCGTCGACTTGCCCGAGCCTGTCGAGCCGATGATGCCGAGGGTCTGCCCGGCGTCCACCGTGAAGCTCACGTGCTCGATGACGTCTGCCGAGGCGTCGGGGTAGGCAAAGCTCACGTCGTCGAAGACGAGCTCGCCGCGCGGGGCGTCTGCGGTCGGAAGCTGGGGGTCTGCGGGCTCTGCGATCGAGGTCTTGGTCCTGAGGACGTCATCGACGCGCTCGGCGGCCACCTCGGCGCGGGGCAGCATGACCGAGACCATCGTGAGGATCATGAAGGCCATAACGATCTGCATCGTGTAGGACATGAAGGCCATCATGTCGCCTACCTGCATGACGCCGTCGTTCACACCATGGGCGCCAAACCAGACGATCAGCACGGTGACGCAGTTCATAACGAGCATCATGAGCGGCATCATGAAGCTCATGGCGCGGTTGGTGAACAGCTGGGTGCTCATGAGGTCGCGGCTCGCGTCGTCGAAGCGCTCGAGCTCGTGGTCCTGGCGGCCAAAGGCGCGGATGGGCATGATGCCGTCGAGCATCTCGCGGGCGACGAGGTTCACGCGGTCGACGAACTTCTGCATCGCCTTGAACTTGGGCATCGTGAGGCCCATGAGCACGCCCACGACGGCGCAGACGGCGATGACGGCCACGCCGATGGTCCACTCGAGGCCCGTGTGGGTGGCGAGCACGCGCAGCACGGCGACCAGACCCATGATGGGTGCCATGAGCACCATGCGGATGAACAGCGTGGTGGCCATCTGGATCTGCTGGATGTCGTTGGTGCAGCGGGTGATAAGCGAGGCCTGGCTGAACTTGCCCACCTCGGCCGGGCTAAAGTGCATCACGGCGTCGAAGGTCTGGCGACGCAGGTCGCGGGCGATGGTGCAGGCGGTGTGCGAGGCCACGGCACCCGTGAGCACGGTGGCGACGAGCGACACGAGGCACAGGCCAAACATCTTGAGTGACATCTGCGAGAGGTAGGCGTTCTGCACGTTCTCGAGGCTGATACCCTGGGCGGTGTACTGCTGCTGCACGTAGGTGATGGCGCGTTGCTTGACGATGGAGCCGCCCATGGAGCCCATAGAGTCGCTCATGGCGCTCGCGGCGTCGACGAGCTTCTGCTGCGGAACCATGCCGGCCGCCACGGCTGCACGCACGGTGTCCATGTCGAGCGCGCCCGTCATACCGTCGGCGAGCGTCGAGGCGTCGACGCCCTGCTCGAGCGACAGCACGACCGTCTCGGGCAGGCTCATGGCGTTGGTCACGGCGCCGTCCTCGGCACGGTCTGCCTCGGAGCCCACGTAGGCGCGGACGCCCTCGTCGTTGGCCTGCCCATAGGCGGCCTCTACGGTGTCCTGGTCGTCCTGGCTCATGAAGAGCTCGAGGTCGGACAGGGCGTCTGCCTGGATGGTGTTGGGCACGGGGCTCTCGATGCCGCCCTGTTGGATGCCCACGTCGACGATCTCGCTCATGTAGGTGGGCAGCGCCAGGTCTGCGTTGCAGCTGATGACGATCAGCGCGATGGCAGTGACGAGCGCCAGGATGTGGTTCTTGAAGAGCCTGATGATCTTCACGCGGCTGTGCCTCCTTCTTGGTTGGTTGCAGCGGGAGCCCGGCCCACGGCGCGGCCTGCGGGGCTCCCCGGTGGATGGATATCTATGGTGTACGAGGCGGCTGCTGCGCGCGCAACGCTCGCGACCCTCGCGCACTTGCAGGGCGCAGCGAAGATGGCGCGCGTAGCGGGCTAGATGTGGACCTGCCGGCCTTCTGCGCGGCGGGCCTCCATAACCTCGCCGATGCGCCCCAAGACGTGCACGAGGGACTCGGTATCCTCGGGCCCCAGCTCCTCGAGGAAGCGCGCTATGAGGTCGAGGCACTCCTCGAAGTGCTTGCTTGCCACCTCGTAGCCCTTCTCGGTCACGAGCACCTCGACGCGCCTGCGGTCGTGCTCGCAGCCGCGTCGCTCCACGTAGCCGCGCTTCTCGAGGGCGCGCAGGGTGTTGGCGATGCGCGCGTCGGACACGCCGGCCTTGCGGGCGAGTTCGCTGGGAGACATCGGGTGGCCCTCCTCGATGAGCGCCTGCATCACGGCAGGCATGCCGCGCGTGGCCTCGCTCACGGTGGGCTCGGGTCGCAGGCTCATGACCTTGCGACCCTCCCTCAGACGCGCGAGCCACTCCTCGCTGGGCGACGTAGCGCTCGCATCCCGCATAAGCCCGGAGAATGCGTCATGCTGGGTCATGCGTAACTCCTCCAAATAGTTTCTAACGTTAGTTTTCATTGTTAGGAATATAGCTATTTGGCTCCTCAGATTTCACGAGACCCCACATTGAGGTAGACTTCACATCAAGGACACAACATCTCGGCGAAAACTGCTTGCAGGGCGCTGGTGCTGTGCTATTCTTAACCAGCTATGCGTCGAAGGCGGTTGCAAGATGCGCCGCTTACATGGAGGTACAACAATGTCTAAGGTTTGCGCCATCTGCGGCAAGCACGCCGTTGCCGGTCGTTCGATCAGCCACTCGCACCGCGTCACCAACCGCAAGTTCCGTCCGAACATCCAGCACGTCACGGTTGTCGTCGACGGCCACAAGCAGAAGATGAACGTCTGCTCCACCTGCCTCAAGTCTGGCAAGGTCGCCCGCTCCTAGTAGCGAGCTCGCTGCAAACGCAGCTCATATGCATTGTCAAGGAGTCGTCGGTTTCGGCGGCTCCTTTTTTGTTGCCGCTCCCCCGTTGACCGGGCACGAGCGGCGCGACGCCACGACGAGGTGCGCACGTCCGGGTTCGCAAGCGGCACGCGACGCCGTGGAACGCGTAGCCCGGGGCACGACCGACGCCGCCCGTGAGAACAAAGGGACGACACGAATATGGCCCCGCACCAGCAACTGCTCGTACGGGACCAACGCAATCGTTAAACAAGGACCTAGCGGATGAGAAACGCCGCCACGATGCCCACGTGGCAGGTAATTGCGGCGTCATCGGCGTCGATGACGTTCGAGATGCCGCGGTCGCGCAGAGCGTCGACGCGGAAGTGGTCGAGCTCCCAGCGCATGCCGCGTTCGCTCACCACGCTCGCGTCGGCAAGTGCCACGAAGGAGAAGTGACAGCCGCAAGCCCGCTCCCCCAGCTTCCACGTCTGGGTGCCGCGCGGCGAGAGGATGCGGCAGGTGAAGGCGTCCTCGACAAGCGAGGGCGCGAGGTCGGCGTTCGAGGCGAGCACCCCAAAGACGGCCAGGGCATGGTCCATGCGGCCAGCGCTTGCGCAGGTAACCGTGACCTCAAGGTCCTCGCCACGCTCCGAGGCGATCTGGCGGGCACAGGCAAAGCCCAGCGAGAGGTCGGTGTCGTACTTCGCGGGCGGAAAGAGCCGGATGCCCAGTTCACCGTGAAGGCCGCGAATCTGGGGCGTCTCGCGCACGTCGTCAGCGGGCGTCACGTCGAGGTGCTGGCCGGTGGTGGCCGCGGCCGAGGCGCTCGCGTGGTCGCGCACCCAGGCGAGGGTGTCCGCGCTCACGGTGTCGGCGTCGCCGCAAAAGGCATCGGGCACAATGCCCGCCGCCCGGCACGCCTCGGCGCCACGGTCGATTGCCACGACCGTCTCGGCCTCGCGGGCAAGCTCGGAAAGGGTGGCTGCGCTGCTGGGCTCGGGAGAGCCCGCTACGAGAAGAACACGCATGGGAGCCTTAGGCCTCCTCGGGGCTGGGCCTGCGGGTGGCGTCGTCGAACGCCTCGATGGCCGAAAGCGAAATGCTGCCGTAGTTCTCGGAGTAGAGGTCGGACCAAGAGCGGATGAAGTTGGCGTCGCGCCCGTCGTGGTCGTTGTGGATGCCAGCGACGTGGAAGCCCGCGCGGCGTGCGGAGCGCACGGCGAACGGGGCGTCCTCGAAGACCCAGGTCTCGGCAAGCGGTGTGCCCAGGCGCTCGAGCGCCTCGAGGTAGACGTCGGGGAAGTCCTTGTCGCGCCCGTCTCGCACGTCCTCCGTGCACAGGACGTCGTCGAAGTAGCCAAGCAGGCCGTGGCACTCGAGCGCACGGATCACGAGCCGCCGTGGCGTGGAGCTCGCGACGATCATGGGCACGCCTGCCTGGTGCAAGCTCTCGACGAAGGCGTGGGCGCCCGGCATCTCGACGATGTCGTTCTCGTAGGCGTGCGTCACGAAGTCATAGATCTTGACGAGCAGAGAGTCGGGGTCGTCGCTCATACAGAACTCGCTGTGGAGAAACTCGCAGGCCTGCATCAGCGTCATGGCCTCGACGGTGTCGAGGAGCTCCTGCGTGGGCTCGACGCCATAGCCCGAGATGAGGGTCGAGAACATGTTCATCCACATGCCCATCGAGTCGAGCAGGGTGCCGTCGCAGTCGAAAATGGCGCCAGAGATCTTTGACACGGGTGCCTCCCCTAGGTTTGCCGCGGGCGCGGCGAGACAGATGTTTTAAGTATACGAGCTTGTCGAGGTAGCGTTCTAAACGTCGCGCCGGTGACACGCGAGCCAAAGTTTGGGTAAAGTATCTCCTGCGGCCGCAGGGCCGCATTTCTATGCACAGAGCTCGCCCGCGCGGCGAGGGTTCACGGAGGTTTTGGCACATGGCACGTTACGACTATCGATGCACCGGCTGCGGCAAGGTCTTTGAGGTCGAGCACCCGATGTCGGAGCGCCCGAGCATCACCTGCCCGAACTGCGGCAAACCGGCCGAGCGCGTCTTCTCGGCCTCGAGCATCACGTTCAAGGGCTCGGGCTTCTACAACACCGACCAGCGCGGCGGCAACAGCGCCACCGACGCTACCTCGGGCTGCTCGGGCTGCACGGGCCACGACTGCGCGAGCTGCGGCGCGTAAGGGGCTTGGCGGGAGCCTCGCTACTCCGCACCGGCCGAGCTAGCATACCCGCTGTGACCCATCAATGCGAGAAGGGCGCAACGCCACCCACGGCGTCGCGCCCTTCTTCTGTTTTGGGACAAATTAGCCCGTAGCCTTTCTGTCCCAAACCGCAGGCAAGGTGGGACAGTAAGACTACGGGCGAAAGTGTCCCAGCTAGCGGTGGACGAGACGGGCGCAGAAGTGGCCGTCGGGGCCACCCGCGCAGGGAATCGAGCGGTACATGCCGCGGCTAGTGACCCAGGAGAGAGCTCCAGGCTCGAGCGAGGCGATGCCGGGGGAGTCCTTCACGCTCGCAAGCTCGAAGGCACTACCGGCGTCGCTCGCGAGGAAGGCATCGACGACGTCCTCGTTCTCGCAGGCAAGCACCGAGCAGGTGGCGTAGACGAGCGAGCCGCCCGACACCACGCGCCGGCTCGCGGCGGAAAGAATCGAGAGCTGCAGGGCCGGCAATCCCTCGGGGTTCGCGGGATCGAGCGAGGAAGCCTCGAGCGTCCAGGGAATCTCGGGGTGGCGGCGCATCGTGCCGGTGCCCGAGCAGGGGGCATCGACGAGCACGGACGAGAACGAGCCCGAGAGCTCGGCAGGCAGCTCGTCCTCGCCAAGCCTGGTGGCGTCGAACTCGGTGCAGCTCACGGTCCCGGCAAGGCCCGCCGTCTTCATACGCGCGCGAGCGAGGGCCACCTTGGAACCCACGAGCTCGCACCCCGCGATGGAGGGCGTGGCACCCAGCTCGTCCATGGCACGCGCGAGCAGCAGCGACTTGGTGGCGCGTCCCTGCCCCACCTCGAGGACACGGCCCTGGGCGGGCGCGGCCACGCGGCAGACGATCTGGGCCGAGAGGTCCGCGACCGCGACGTCGCACGACGCCACGAGCCCTGTGCGGGCAAGGCGCGCGCCGCTCGAGAGCTTCCAGCTCGCGGGAAGACTCGTGGGCTCGCACTCATCGGCCAGGCGCGAGAGATGGTCGGCGAGGTCCGCCGTGTCAACCTCCGCGCGGCCCTGGGCCACGTAGATAGGCGCGGGGTCGAGCGCGGCGCACGCCATCCTCGCGGCGTCGCGCTCCCCCAGCTCGGCAAGCACGGACTCGCACAGCCACTGGGGATAGCCCGAGGCAACGGCGAGGTCGAGGGTACTGAGCGCGCACTCCTCGCCCCGGGCGAGGCGGCAGACGCGGCTGCGGGCGGCGTCGACCTCGGGGCGGCACGCCTTGACGCGGCGCAGCACGGCGTTGGCCATGCCCGCGGCGCGCGGCTGCACGCTGCGCACGAGCTCAACGCCCTGGCTCACGGCAACCTGCGGGGGCGTCTCGAGGTAGAGGACCTCGAACGATGCGAGGCGCAGGGCGTCGCGCACGCGGGGCTGGATGGAGCCTGGGCGGCTCGCGAAAGAATCGATGCGGCGGTCGAGCTCGCCTGCGGCGACGTTGACGCCCAGCACGAGCCTCGTGGCGAGCGAGCGCGCCTTGCGGCCGAGCACGTCCATCTCGTGGGCGCTGCGGAGCAGGTCGCGGGCGCGGGCGCCACGGCGGCGCTGGAGCGACAGGAGGCGCAGCGCCGTGGTGCGCGCGGGGCTTGCGACCGTCATCAGACACGCTCCCAGGCAAGGTCGTCGCCGCGAAGTCCTGCGGCCCAGGCGCTCGCGGCCATCTGGCGCTTGCCGTCGGGCTTGACCT
>ENA-OVGE01002074-OVGE01002074.1-human-gut-metagenome-genome-assembly--contig:-NODE-2074-length-13952-cov-29.547384_pt1 | contig 13952 bp, 10 predicted proteins | sample MGYA00237769_ERZ505417 | MGnify/ENA primary metagenome ERZ505417 (study PRJEB26158, sample SAMN06016403) | human gut metagenome | biome: human gut; feature: ankylosing spondylitis patient; material... | reverse complement strand
GGGCGACGCCCGTTTTCTTTCTCGGGAAAGAAAATGGGGGTCGCATCACGCGGCATGTATGCCGCAGAGCACTTCGCACCTGTGCGAAAAAGAAGAGCCGTCTCTCGAGAGAGACAGCTCTTTTCTCTTTTTACAGCTTGCGGAAGCGCTCCGCAATGACCGCCGCCGCGTCAGCGGTCGACAGCGCACCGGTGTCAAGGTAAAGATCATACCCCTCCGGCGCGCCCCAGGTCTTGTGGGTGTAGCTCTCGTAATACTTGCGGCGCTGCTTGTCCATCTTGCGGATCAGGCGGATGGCTTGGTCGCGCGTGAGCTTTTCCTGCGCCATTTTGCGCTGGATGCGGTGCTCGTCCGGCGCGGCGACGAACACGGTGAGAAGCCTCACGTCTTCGCCGCGCAGCACATAGTCTGCGCAGCGCCCCACGAACACACACTCCTCGTGGCGGGCGATGCGGCGGATCTCGTGGCTTTGCAGGGCGAAGAGCACTTCGCTCGTCGGTTTGCCGCGCAGCACATGGTGGTTGCCCTCGTGCACGGTCTGGAAGAGGTAGGGGTTGGTCGCCTTTTCGTCCGAGGGGGAGAGCGTTTTTTCCGAAAGCTCGCCGTACTCGCACGCGAGGCGGATCAGCTCGCGCTCATAGACGCGGATGCCGAGGAGATCCGCTGTTTTCACGGCCACTTCGTGGCCGCCGCTGCCGAACTGGCGGCTGATGCTGATGATGCGATTTCCCATAGTATGAATCTCCCTCCGCTTTTCTATTGTTTCAGCGCGTTGAGCGCCGGCTGGGGAATCGAGAATGCACGATCCGCCGGCGTGATGACGGCGGAGAGCGACACCGGAGCGTCGGAGAGGATGAGGTGCAGCGCGCCGCTGCACGAGATGTTGACGGACTGGAGCTCGCCCTGCTCGCTCACGCGGACGGAAATGCGTCCGGAGGAGAAGGTCACATTCTGTGCCTTGATATCCGGCGCGATGGCGGCGGCGAGCTCGCTCATCGCGTCGGAGTCGAGCGAAAGACCGTAGAGATAGCCGTCGCTCACCTTATCGCAGCCCGCGCTGCCGTTCAGAATGGACTGGTAGCAGAGGTCAATGAGCGACGTGGCATCGACGAGCTGCTGGCTCGCGGTGTCGACACTGTTGCCGTCCGCGTCGCAGATCTTGCTGCCGGAGAAGTAGACAGCGAGGGTGTTTTTTTGGATGCTGCCGTAGCTCTGGCCGTCGATGCTGCTGCGGTCGTACTGGAGCGTGCTGTTCAGCACGATCGGGCCGCAGTCGGCGGAAAGGGCGATGTCGGCGGACAGATCGTCCGCGGTCAGCTCGCCCCAGGCACCCAGCAGACGGAGCGCGTTGTCCGTCAGCGTGGAAGCGTCGTCATTGCTGCCCGAATGGATGGCGGTGAGCACATCGTCGGGGATCACCGGCGCGAGCGCGTCGGTGAAGTGCGCGGCGGCCTCCACGCGAAGATCTCCGGAGTTTTCCGCCGTGAAGCTTATGTCCATCAGCTCGCCGCTCTCGGCGGTGAGATCCACGCGGATCGCGGAAAGCGATGCGGCGTTCGCGATCTCGTCCGAGGTGAGAAGACGCAGCAGTGTGCTCGCGTCGTCGCCCTCGGCGGTGAGGGTGTAGCGCTTTTCCTGCCCGTCAACGGATTTCGTCACCGTGAGCGTGCGGCAGAGCTCGGCGGTCTCATCCATGAGCTCGGCGTAATTTGGGAATGCGCCGCCGACAGCGTAGGACTTGCCGTTTTCAAGGTAGATCGCGCCGTCTGCGTAGTAGAGCGCCGCGCCGTCGCGGTCGATGCAGGTGATGGGAGCGCCGTCTTTCTTCGTGCGGGCGACGGAGGCATCCGCGCTCAGGCTGATTTTGCCATAGGAGGCGTCGACCGTGACGTCCATGGTCATCGGGTCCTCTTTGACACGCGCCTCGACAAGGCGGTAGGCTTCGAGGTCCTTCTTAAAGTCGGAGTGGAGAAAGAACGCCGCAGCCGCGCCGAGCAAGACTAAAATCGTGATGAGAATAGGGAGGAAGCGGCGGTGCCTGCGCTTTTTCGGCGCGGGCGGTACTGCGGGCTGCGTGAGCACGTTTTCGCGTGCCTCGCGCTCCTCGCGAAGAAGCCGAAGTTCCTCTTCCGCGCGCGCAAGGCGCGTCTCGATGGAGTCGGGATCGGCTGCGGGGGCGGGTTCGGAAGTGGGAACGCTTTCTGCGCCCTCGACCGCGGCGGTGACGACCGGCGCAGCGGTCGCTGCTACTGCCACGGCGGCGGGGACTGCCGTAGATTCAACGGACACAGGCGCATCCGCCTGAGTGGCATCTTCGACCGCTGTAGACGCGGGGGCACCCGTCTTGGCAGGGGCTTCGTCTGCTGTGGACGCATTGGCGTCCTCGCCGCGGACGATCTGCTCGGCCTGCGAGACGGCGCTCGCGCTGCGCGCCAGCGCTTCGGCGCGTCTGCGCGCTTTGCGCTTGTGGCGGTGGACGAGCAGAACGATGATAAGGATCAGAACAGCCAGCACGGCGAGCACGCCGAGCCAGATGCCCCAGACGTCGAGCGTCCGCACGGCGGCAAACTCAACGCTGTCGCCGCTCGTGGAGAAGGTGAGGTAGCTGCCCATCGTGCCGTAGTCGGCCTCCTGCCAGCTGCCGCCGTCTTCACGGGTGTAGATGCGCAGCTCCTTCTGCCCGTCGGGCGGGAGATAGCGCATGGTGTGCGTGTCCTGCCCGTCGTCGGCAAGCTCGATGCGCCACTGCTCGAGCACTTCGGCGTTGGCAACCATCGAAGGCATTTCGCCGCGGTTGAGGCAGGAGAAGTAGCCCTTCACGCGGTCGAGCACAGTGCCGGACTGCACGTCGAACGCCGCGGGCGTGAGCGGCTGGGCGGTCACGGTGATGGCGTCGCCGTCGTTGTAGTTGCCCTCGACCAAGATGACAGCCTGTCCGCTCTCTCGCGTCTGTTCAGAGGCAAGGCCGGGGGTGTAGGCCTCGTAAACAGCGGTGACGACGGTGTCAAAGTGCAGATTCGTGAGGTCGGTGCGGTCCCAGTGGACGTGACAGCCGCTCTTGGCGGGCGGCTCGGGGATGTCGCTTTCGTCGATGGAGTCGCCGTAGTTGAAAGTGCGGCTGAGCACAGTTTTATCGTCAGCAACGAAGGTGAGCGTGAAGGACTTCATGCTCTCGGGCAGGTCGCTGAGTGCGAGCAGCTGAGAATAGCTGATGGGCTCGGCCCGCCCGGCGTAGCCCTGACGGTTGATGCCGGGGAGATCGTCGGAGACATAGTAGTTATGCTCAAATGTGCCCGTGTCGCTGCCGGAGATCGCACCCTGGTACTGCTGGCAGTCGGTGATGTCGACGAGCGAGTAGTTCCAGCGGACGCTGCTGCCGCTGCCGTCGACATTTTCCTGCACGCCGGAGCCGACGATGCCGCCGACATACTTCTTGCCGCTGAGCGTGCACTTGGAGAAGTTCCCGAGCACCGTCGCGCCGGTGAGACCGGCGATGCCGCCGGTATAGCTGCCGTTTTCGTTCGTGATGGTGCAGGACGACGTCTCACACGCAGTCAGATAGCCGAGGTCCATGCGGCCGACAATGCCGCCGACATAGCTGCGCTTGCCGGCCACATCGCCGGTGTTGACGCACTTCTGGATGATGGACTTGTATTCATACTGCTTGCGGTAGATGTTCGAAAGGTGACCCGTGACATCGTCCTCGGGGTCAAGCGTGTATTCGATGGCCATGGAACCGGCGATGCCGCCGGTGTTGACGTCGCCGTACACCGCGCCGCTGTTACGGCTGAGCGATACCTTACCGAGCGTGACGGAGTTGATATCGACACTCGAGGCGTCGACGATCAGATCGCCCGTGCCGCCGGTGAGCGAGGAGATGGCGGAGAACATCGTGTTCGTGAGCTCGTTGAACTTGCTGCTGATGTTGCGGATATCGGCGGAAAGAGCCGTGCTGGTGTTTTTGACGTTGTCGGTGATCATCGAGAGCTGACTGTTCGCCGCGGTGACCGAGCCGACGACCATGTTGATGTTCGACACGGTGACGACGTCGGAGACGTCAAAATCCTGATCGAAGCTGACGTTGATATCCGGCAGAGTGGGATTCTCAGGATCGAAGTCATCGGGGTCAAAATCACCGTCGATACTGATGCTCGGCTGGGGGATGGCGTCGGGGTCGACGTCGATGGTCACGTCGTTCGCCGCGTCCGATGCATCGGAGAGGTAGCCCGAGATCAGGTCGAGACGGTCGGAAATTTCGCTCGAGCCGTATTCGGCGTCGTTGACGGCCTTTTTGACGAGCGAGTCGAGCTCCTTGATCTGCGATTGGATGCGCGAGAGCTGGCTGGCGGAGACCTGCGTGCGCACATAGGGCTCCATTTGGCCGGCGATGCCGCCGACGTCCTTGCGTCCGCAGACCGCACCCTCGTTGCTGCACGCGAGGATCTGGCCGCTGCTGCGGCCGACCACGCCGCCAATATTGTAGCCGATGTGCTGATAACCGACGGCGGCGTAGTTTGTGCTCGACGCGATCGCACCGGAGGAATAGCCTGCAATACCGCCGGTGTCGATGGCGGTGTTGAGCGTGTCGGCGCGGGAGAGCTTGGCGAGGTCGAGCGAGAATTCGAGGTTCAAATTGCTCAGGTCGATGGAGGGGTCGGTGCTCTCGATGTTTACATAGGCGCGGCCGCGGCAGGAGACGATGGAACCGAGGTTCTCGCCCACGATGCCGCCGGTCATGCTCTGGCCGAAGATCGCGCCCGAGGCGTCGCACGCGCGCACGATGCCCGTGGCGAGGTTGCTGCCCGCGATGCCGCCGACGCTGCGTTTGCCGGAAACGCTTCCGTTGAATGTGCAGCTTTCGATCGTGCCGTGGTTTTCACCCACGATGCCGCCGATATTTTCGCTGTCGCCAGACGGGGTGACCGTGCCCTCAACATTCAGGTTTTTGATGACGGCGTCCTTTTGCAGCACGCCGAAAAGACCGGCGGGGGAGACGCTCTGCGTGATGGAAAGGCCGCTGATGGTGTGGCTGTTGCCGTTGAACGTGCCGCCGAACGTCGGGATGGGGAGCTCGTCATCGTCGGTCAGCGCGATATCGTTGTCGAGCACGACGGTTTTGCCGCGCGACCAGGAGTCGAGCGTGCAGGAATGCGCGAGGGATCGTAAGTCTTCTGCGCTCTTGATATGGATGGCGCCGTCCCCGTCTGCCAAGACCTGCGTGACAGGGAGAAGCGAGATGAGCAGCAGGCAGGAGAGTGCAAGCGCGCAGAAACGATAGAAATGATTAGTCTTCTTCATCGTCTTGCTCCTCATTTGCAGATCCGGAGATCAGATTCAGGTCGATGTCGCCCTCGACCGTGGCGTGCATGATGCCATGCACCGTACCATTGATGCTGCCGCGCACCATGCCGTTGACGGAGACCTTACCGTGACCCGATTTCTTTTCCGTGATGGACGGGACGGAGAACGAGGTCTTGTCGACGATGCCGCTGCCGATGAGCAAGATCTGCGGCAGGGCGAACATGACCATGATGATGGAGATGACCGTGCCGCGGCCAAGGCTCTCACCGATGCCCGCGATGACGGGCTCAGATGTCATGCTGCCGATCAAAAAGCCGCAGATCGAGAGGATCGAGCCGGAGGTGATGATCGTCGGGAAGGCGAAGTTCAGCGTCTCGACGATGGCGTCGCGGTGGTGCATTTTGGATTTGAGCTCCTGATAGCGGCTGGCGATGACGATGGCGTAGTCGATATTCGCGCCCATCTGGATGGAAGAAACAATTAGATATCCTAAGAAGAAGATGTACTTGCCCGTGATGGTCGGGAACGAGAAGTTGAGCCAGATGCAGCCCTGAATCACGAGGATCAGCAGCACCGGCATACCGGCGGAGTTGAACGTGAAGAGCAGCACCAGCATAACCACGAGCACCGACACGATGCTGACGACCTTGTTATCCACGGCGAAGGACTTTTCGAATTCGTATTCGTTCGTCGATTCGCCCGCGAGGTAGACGTTTTCATCGGGGTAATACTTTTCGGCAATTTCGAGAATTTTGTCGGTGAAGGCGTAGGTCTCGTCGCTGCTTTCGGGCAGCGTGAGATAGATGAGCATGCGGTCGTAATCCGTACCTTGAAGCTGGGCCTTGGCGCTGTTCATTTGGACCTCGGCATCCTGGAGCATCTGCGCCTGGTCGTCACTGAGCGTCACGATGCCGGAATCCACCTGCTCGCAGACAAAGAGGAACATGTCGATGAGCGGCACCTTGTAGGTGGCAAGGTTGCCTACGATCTGGCCGTATTCCGCCTGCTGGGCGGCGTAGGCGGCGTAGACGACCTGCGCGGCCTCGTAATCAAGCCCCGCGAGCTCGGCGAACTGGCGCGGCGTCAGCTTGTCGGCCAGCATGTAGCCGTCGAGCGCCTCAATGTTGGTAAGACCCATCGTGGAGTCGACCTCGTCGTACTGGCCGAGCTCGTCTAAGATGGCGGACTCCTTATCGTAGTCGCCCGTGGGGACGATGAGCGCCAGCATGTTCTTCGAGGTGAAGTTATCCTCAATCATCTGCTGGGCAAACTGCGTCTCATTCTGCTTGGGGGCGGAGATGAGGCCGTAGCCGTAGGCATAGGGGCAGTCGGATGAGAGACGGTAGCCGATGACGGCCAACACCACGAAGACGATGGGGATGATGTAGCGCGTGGCATAGTCGAGCTTGCCGACGAACGGGATCTTCGGCACGAAGCTGCGGTGCTGCGTGCGGTCGATCAGCGGGCCGAAAAGCATCAGAAGCCCCGGCATCACGATGAACGCGGCGAGCAGCGCAAAGAGAATGGATTTGATGAGGCACAGCGCCATATCGGGGCCGAGCTTGAACTGCATGAAAAGCATCGCCACAAGGCCGCCGATGGTCGTCAGGCTGCTCGCACCGATCTCGGGGATCGACTTGCTCAGCGAGACGATGACGGCCTCACGCAGCGGCAGCAGCCGGTGTTCTTCCTTAAATCGGTTGCAGAAGATGATGGCGTAGTCGATGGACAGCGCCAACTGCAAGATGCTTGTGACCGAGTTTGAAATGAACGAGATCTTGCCCATCAGGAAGTTCGTGCCCTGATTCAGCACAAGTGCGACCACGAACGTCAGAATGAGCACCGGCACCTCGCCGTAGGTCTCGGACGTGAAGAGCAGCACGATGACAATGACGATGGCGACATACACCATGATGACGCTGATCTCGTGGTCGATGGTCTCCTGCTGCGTGTTGCCAAGGTCCGTGTCGACATACAGGTCGTAGTCGGAGAGGTATTCCTTCACGGCTTCGAGCGAGTCGAGACAGGCCTCGTCATCCTCACTGTAGGCAAAGGTGATGGAATAGAGGGCGGAGAGGTTATTATAATGTGCGGTGGTCTCGTCGTAGTCCACGCTCTGCACGCCCTTGATCTCCTTGATCTTGGGCTCGAGCGCGGCGGCCTGTTCTGGTGTGATGTTGGCCACCATGACCTCGGCCGTGCCATAGGTCGTGAACTGCTCGTCCATGATGTCGAGCGCCTGCTTCGTCTCGGAATCAGACGGCAGGTAGTACGTCAGGTCGCTCTCGACCTCGACCCAGTTGCGGGAAAGGGCGGAGAATACGAGCAGAATGATCGTAAGCAGAAAGATGAGATTTCGCTTGTCGACGATGACCGTCGACAGCTTTTCCATAAAGCTGGAGCCGGTCTCCTTGGTTTCGTTACTCATGGCGGTACGCATTGCCTCCTTTTTCGTGGGTGGGTCTTCGCTTCTTCATGCGCTCAAGGCCGCTTTTGATCGGCGGCTCGGGCGGGGCGAGCTGCACCACGTCGCCGAGCGAACAGTCGAGCTGGCGGCAGATGCGCACAAGCACCTCGAGCGAGACGAGCTCATTTTTCGAGAGCTTGGCGAGCGTGTTGGAGCTGATGCCGACCTCGCGCGCAAATTCCGTTTTATTTAAGCCCTTGTCGATGAGGAGCTTAAAAAGGTTGTTGTAGGTAACATACATGGTGGTACCTCCTGTTCAATCGTCAACATTATATGAAAATATCCGGAAGAAGCAAGATTAAATTTGCAAAAGCAGATATTTTTTGAACAAATCTGGTGAAGTGACAAAAACAGGCCAGTACAGATGAACAATGCGCAGCCCCTTTTGGAGCGGGGATTTGTTGATCGAGTGAAGGAGAAGATGAAAAAGGGCAAGGAAGCACCGGAGAGCGGTAAAAAGACATCTTGACTTTTGCACTGTCAGTTGCTATGTTTCAGTTAGAGATGACTAACTGACGTAAAACGAAAGAAAATCAGAACGAGAGCATAGCGAGACGAGGCAGAACGAAGGAAACAGGTATTTTTAGGATAAGAGGAGACTTGGCTATGAAAATTTTAGTATTCGGCGCGGGCGTGCTCGGCTGCAATCTGGCGCGGAATTTCTTCCGCGCGGGAAAGGACGTCACGTTGCTGGCGCGGGGAGCATGGGGCGAGAGCATCCCAAAAAACGGCCTTCGAATCAAGGATAAGTTTTCGCCCCGCATGTCGGTCAGCCGTATTCCGGTCGTGACGGAGCTGAAAGCGGAGGACAAGTACGACGTGATCTTCGTCGTCCTGCGCTATACACAGTTCGACGCGATCCTCGATACTGTTTCTGCTGGTGACGATTTGCCGGAAGTTCTGAAATGGAAAGACAGCTATCTTTCCCCTAAGAGCTTTGTGCTGGTGCTGGGGGAAAGCTATACCGGCCCTGTGACGGTCAACCTCGCGCACATTCCGCATATCCTCTTAGGCGGCTCCACGGGTAGCGGCAAGAGCGTCCTGCTGAAACTACTGCTTATGCAGGCACTCCGCAAGGGAGCGGAGGTCTACATTGCCGACTTCAAAGGCGGTGTGGACTTTCCAAAGGTCTGGCATGAGAAATGCCGGATGTGCTTCGCGGAGGAGGATTTGTGCAATATCCTCGACCAGCTTGTAGAAGAGCTGGAACGCCGTAAGAGCGCATTCAAGGCGCTAGGCTGTCCAAACATTGACGCCTATAACGAGATTGCAGAGCGCCCTCTCCAAAGGCTCATATTTGCCTGTGACGAGGTGGCGGAGATGTTGGACAAGACCGGTGCCGACAGCGAGCGGAAGAAGCTGCTGGCGCAAATCGAAAACAAGCTGTCCACTATCGCACGGTAGGGCCGGGCGTTTGGAATCCATCTTATCCTTGCCACGCAGAGGCCGGACGCAACGATCATCCCCGGCCAGATACGCAACAACATGGATTTTCGCGTTTGTGGCAGGGCAGACAGCGTGCTTTCTCAAATTATTCTCGACAACACCAGCGCCGCCGAACAGATACCCAAGGATGCACGGGGCCGCTTCATCACAGGAGATGGCACGGTGTTTCAAGGCTATCTGTTCGACGAGGGGCAGCTTTAACGGGGGGATAGCATGCCGCGAAGAAAGAAGCCCAATGACTACGGCACGGGGATTCCCTATCACGAGGTAGAGGCCCTTGCCCGCGTCCTGCTCCCGGAAATTCAGGCGTTCTTTGAGAGCGAAGACGGGCAGCGGGAATATGCTGAGTGGAAAGCAAAGCAGCAGGCCGAACAAGAGGACAAGGTATAACAACGGCAGGAGCATCAGTTTAGATACTCCCGCCGTTCATCAATCTGTATGAACTTCTTTCTTGCCAAACAAGAGGAAAATATATGGGGGTAATATCCACACAATGGCGGCGCTCAGCCATTCGTTTAAGCCGAACTGAAATGCAATCTGAGAAAACACACTGGCCCATTCCGAAAGTGCACTCCAAAGCATGGCGAATGATGTAAATATTCTTTGCGTCAAGTATGTAAATATGCCTAACACGATATTCAAAGCGACTAAGGCAGAAGAAGAGAAGAAAATTTCTTTGCGTGTCATTTTTCGGAACAAGAAAAATCCGCCAATGCAGACAACCGCAAGGAAGAGGCCAGCAGACATGAGCATCCACCGGGTATTATCCGATGATATGCTCCCATCAGGCAGCGTCACAATTGCCCATCTCCCTAAGAAACGAATTTCCAGTTGAAAGCATATCCAGCTTGCAACCATACAATATAAAGGAACTTTCCACCATGATTTTTTCATATGACGCGCCTCCTTTGATTAGTTTATATAACTATATATTGATTTATAGAAAAAGACAAGAGCAGAGATGCTCCTGCCCTTGCCATCTACATGCTATAATATATTCTCGATAGAAATGATAAATCCGAACACACTACCCACTTGGATAATGTAGTTCGGATTATCATTACTTGGTCCGAGTGGCGAGACTTGAACTCACGGCCTCTTGACCCCCAGTCAAGCGCGCTACCAACTGCGCCACACCCGGATGATGTGTACTGCTCAATGTCAGCTTAGATAGAATAGCACGCCAGTCCGGAAAATGCAAGCCCTAATTTGAAATTTTTTCAAAAATTTTGTCGAGACCTCACCACGGGACTTCTTCATCCGCGCGCAGATAGAAGTGTCCGGCCTGCGGCGTGACGCCGGCGTTGGAAAACAGCTCTTCGAGCGTAACGAACTCGTAGCCCTGCTCACTAAGAACGTCGATGGTCTGAAGTGCGGCCTCGACACTCGTGTCATATGGGTCGTGCAGGAGAACGATATCGCCGCTTTTGGCGTTTTCGATGATGTGGTGCGCGACGAGGTCCCTGTTGCGCACGCTCCAATCCATCGTGTCGAGCGTCCAGTAGATGAGCGGGACGGAGACGGCGCTTTTGAGCGCGTCGCTCGCAAAGCCCCAGGGTGGGCGCAGCCAGTAGTCACCGTCGCCGAGGATGGCGCGCAGCGTCTCGTCCGTTTTCTGGATTTCGGCGAGTGCAGCGGCGTCAGCGCTGTCAAGACGGATGTGCGTGTAGCTGTGGCCGCCGACCTGATGGCCTTCGTCTTTCATGCGGCGGACGAGATCTTCGTTGCCCGCGATCTGCTCGCCGATGAGGAAGAACGTCGCGTGCGCGCCGCGCTCCTTGAGCCCGTCGAGCAGAGCTGCGGTCGTCTGCGGGGAAGGGCCGTCGTCAAAGGTCAGCGCAATGCAGCGCCGCAGTTGGGATGGGGCCGAGACGGCGACAGCTTGGCCGTCTTTGGCGCAGGAAAAGCAGAGTGCAAGAAAAGTCAACAAAAACAGCAGCAAGAGCGCGAAACGTCGTTTCAAGATCATCACCTCAGGCTCTATTTTACGCAGCAGGCGGACAAAAAAGACCAACCTGTATGACAGATGATGGAAAAAGTTTGTAAAAAGGAGCTGAAAACGAGAATTCCGCTTGCATACGGCGCGAGGATATATTATAATCCAAACATGCCGAATACTAATAGGAAAGGAATATCCTATGGAGAGCAAAAAGTTAGAAGCGCTGCTGATGGCGGTAGACCTCGGTAGCTTTACCAAGGCGGCGGAGGTGATGGGCTACACGCAGTCCGGCCTGACGCACATGATGAATTCCCTCGAACGCGAGGTCGGCTTCACGCTGCTCGAGCGCGGGCGCGGCGGCGTCCGACTGACGAAGGACGGCGAGCGCGTAGCACCCGCCATCCGCGAATTTTTGCAGGCCAACGCGCGGCTTGACAGCACGATCGCCCAGGTGGCGTCCTCGCGCAGCGAGGTCATCCGCGTGAGCGCATTCGCCAGCATGGCTATGCACTGGCTGCCGAGCATCATCCGACGCTTTCGCGAGGAGCAGCCCGACGTTGATGTCGACATCCGCATGGCCGACCACATCCGCAGCCCCTATGAGCTTTTGGCGCAGGGGAAGATGGATGTCATCTTTGTCAGCCATCAGGAAGAGGAGAGTGGCTACGAGTGGATCCATCTGCGAGACGACACGATGTATGCCGTGCTGCCCAAGGACTATCCCATCGACGGGCGCACGGGGTATCCGCTGAGCGAGTTCGACGGGCGCGATTTCATCATGCCTGCGCAGGGCTTTGACAAGGACATCATGCGCATCTTCAACCGCGTGGGCGTCAAGCCGCACATCCTGCCGACGGCAGTGGACGACCCGACGGTCATCAGCATGGTCGAGCACGGTCTCGGTGTGAGCATGATGACGGAGCTGACGCTGCGAGGACGCGGCGACGGCGTTCTGCTCGTGCCGGTGGAGCCCAAGTCGGCGCGCGAGCTCGGCATGGCCGTGCGCGCGGGCGAGGGGCGGCAGGCGTCGCTCCAGCAGTTCCTTGAGTGCGCGCAGACAGTGCTCGCCGAGCTGGAACCCAAATGAAAAAGGGCTTGTAACGCGGCGCAAAAACGGGTAAAATAATCGATACGACTCGAAAAGGAGAAAAAGGTTTTCCATGCTGACATTCAAACCCGTTGCGCAGCGGGATCTTTCCCGCCTGCGCCGCTATTATAAGGATTGCAACTACCAATTATGCGAGTATTCCGCGCTCGTCAAGCTGATGTGGCGCGGGCATCTGCACCCGCAGTACGCTGAGGCAGCGGGCTGCCTGATCGTGAAAAACTGCATCGACGGCAAGCCCTGCTTCGACTATCCCGTGCCGGGACCGGACGGCGATGAGGAGGCCGCGCTCTGCGCCATTGAGGATTACTGCGTGGAGCAGGGTATCTCGCTCGAGCTGTCCGTCGTGCCAAAGGAGAAGGCGGCGAAGCTCTTAGAGCGCTATCCGCGCTTCCACCTCAACAATTTTCGTTCCTGGCGCGACTATATTTACGAGGCGAACGATCTGCGCGAGTTCCCGGGCCGCCATTACAGCGGCCAGCGCAACCACGTCAACAAATTCCGCAAACTCTATCCCGAGGCGCAGTTCCGTGCGCTGGGGAAGGATGATCTGCCGCTGATCGAGCGCTTCTGGCAGGACTATACGGAGGTGTTTGAAAAGACCTCGCAGTCGGCCAGGCAGGAGTTGGCGCTTGCTAAGACGATGCTGCGCCTGACGGGCGCGTCGTGGCTCTACGTCGGCGGTATGGAATATGAGGGGCGGCTCATTTCGGTTGCGATGGCCGAGCGCTGCGGCGAAACGTTGCACGTCCACATCGAAAAGGCGCTCTACGGCTACGAGGGCGTCTATCCCGCGACGGTGCAGGAGTTCGCCCGCTGCTACGCGGTGGATGGCGTCAGGTACCTCAACCGCGAGGACGATGCGGGCGACCGCGGCCTTCGCACCTCGAAGCTCCAGTATCTGCCATGCAAGCTCGCGGAGAAGTTCTGCTTTGATGTGAAAAACGAGCTGGAGGACTTGGACGAGATCCCGACGCTCAAGACCGAGCGCCTGACACTTTCGGCCTTTACCGACAAGGACCGCGAGGCCTACAACGCGCTTTGCCTCGACGATGAGCGCAACAAGTGGTGGGGCTACGACTACCGCACCGACTGGAAGGGTGAAGACTTAGACTCTTATTTCCTCGACGTTGTGCGAGAGGACTTTACCAAAAAGCGCGCCATCAACTTTGCCATCCGTTTAGACGGCAAGTGCATCGGCGAGGTGCTGCTCTACCGTTTCGACGGCAAGGGCGGCGCGGAGGAAGGCTGCCGCATCGCGCCGGAATACGGCGGACAGGGCTACGGCGTCGAAGCGTTCCGCGCCGTGGCCGAATGGGGCCTCTACCAGCGCCACCTGGGACACGTCGTCGCCAAGTGCTTCAAGGAGAACGACGCTTCTTATAAGATGCTTTCTTCCTGCATGAGGAAGAAGGGAGAGGACGAGAAGTTCTTCTACTTTAATAAAGAAGTTTGATATGCTCCCCGCCTGACGCGGGGAACGGATAAGGGAGGGATATCTCTTTTCAAAAAGAGATATCCCTCCCTTACACCCTCCCAGAGAAAATTCCCATTGCAAGCGAGCAGCTCGAAGAGCTGCAATGCTTGCCGATTGTACTGCCATGCGCGCGGCGCTGCCGCGTTAGCATTGCAAGACGATTTGCCTCTGCTCCTATCATCCGCTGTTGCGCAGCCGTTGGCGGCTCTGCTGCCTT
>ENA-OVGE01002072-OVGE01002072.1-human-gut-metagenome-genome-assembly--contig:-NODE-2072-length-13974-cov-3.836626_pt1 | contig 13974 bp, 14 predicted proteins | sample MGYA00237769_ERZ505417 | MGnify/ENA primary metagenome ERZ505417 (study PRJEB26158, sample SAMN06016403) | human gut metagenome | biome: human gut; feature: ankylosing spondylitis patient; material... | reverse complement strand
TGTTGCCGGTGCTTCGGCCCGCTACTGGGAGCCCTACCTCACGATTTCCGTGATGTACTGGGTAGCCACGCTCGGACTCGCATGGCTCATCCACGTGCTTGAAAAGCGCCTCGGAAAGGGAGACGACAAATGAGCAGCAACGACGTCATGATCAGCATCCGGGGACTGCACAAGCACTTCGGCAAGCTTGAGGTTCTCAAAGGCATCGACCTTGATATTCACCGCGGCGAAAAAGTTGTGATTCTCGGGCCCTCCGGCTCGGGCAAGTCGACGATGCTTCGCTGCATCAATGCACTCGAAGACCCCGATCAGGGAACGATTACCGTCGACGGCATCGAAGTCACCAACCGCAAGACCAACATCAACAAGCTGCGCGAACACCTCGGCATGGTGTTTCAGCGCTTCAATCTGTGGCCGCACAAGTCCGTGCTGGAAAACGTCATGCTCGGTCAAATGGTCGTAAGCGGCAAAGACAAGGAAGCCGCACGCAAGCGCGCCATCGAGACGCTTACTCGCGTGGGTTTGGCCGCCAAGGCCGACGACTACCCGGTGCGTCTCTCCGGCGGTCAGCAGCAGCGCGTAGGCATTGCCCGAGCGCTTGCAATGGATCCCAAGGCCATTTTGTTTGATGAGCCGACTTCGGCGCTTGACCCGGAACTTGTCGGCGAAGTGCTCGCTGTCATGAAGAGCCTCGCAGACGAAGGCATGACGATGGTGGTCGTAACGCATGAAATCGGCTTTGCGCGCGAAGTGGCCGATCACGTGGTTTTCATGGACGGCGGCGTCATCGTCGAACAGGGCCGTCCTGATGAAGTGCTTGTCAACCCCAAGGAGGAACGCACGCGCGCCTTCTTGAAGCGTGTTCTTTAAAGCTGCCTCGTGCATCTTCCCTTCCGGCAGACAAAGCCGTCGGTCATCCGGCGGCTTTATCTGTCTTTAAAAGAATATTGAAACCGAAGCTAAGCGCTTGTTTTCGAAATGTTTCCGAGCGCAGGACAGTGAAATTCCGTCCCTATAATCACTCAAGTTTTCAGTCGTGTTTTTCAAAAAAGCGAAGCGTTCGACGCAACGCAAACGCCCCCGTTCCGTGACCACTCAGAAATCGAACACTAAATCCCGCCGTTGGCTGAAATGGCTTGGTTGGTTTGCCGGCCTCGGTGCAGCAGCAGCCGTAAGCGGCGTAAGTCTCGGCCTGATCATTTTTTCGGTGATCTACTCGCAGCTGCCTCCCATTGATTCGCTCACCGAGTACAAGCCCAAGGTGCCTCTTCGCGTCTGGAGCGCCGACGGCACACTGATCGGAGAATACGGCGAGGAACGCCGCGACTTCGTTCATCTCGATGAAATTCCGAGTTTCGTGAAAAACGCCGTTCTCGCTGCGGAAGACAACGGCTTTTACGAGCACTCCGGCATTGAATTCATGGGCATTGCCCGCGCGGCGCTCTCGAACCTGCTCACCGGTCGGCGCGGTCAGGGCGGTTCCACAATCACAATGCAGGTGGCACGCAATTTCTTCCTCAGTTCCGAGCGCACATACACCCGCAAGCTCTATGAAGTGGCCATGGCTTACAAAATTGAGCGCCACCTCACCAAAGATCAGATTCTTGAGGTTTACCTCAACCAGATCTACCTCGACCACAAGCAGCTCTACACCACGATGCTTCCCGAGGGCTTCGCGTGGTTCAGCCCCCGCACGGTCGACGACCTGTTCCACGCCGGCGAGTTCATCCGCGTCGTGCAGCAGTCCACGGGCACCAAGATCGCCTCGATCGAGGAGATTGCCTACCGCAAGGGTTGGATCGGTCGCGCGCAGCTGCTGAGCCTCGCCTCCAAGATTGCCAAGACCGAGTACGGCAAGTACCTCGAGGGCATCGCCCTCTCCACGGCCACGGTGGGCACCAAGTAGACCGTCGCCCAACCGTTGTTGCTTCCGCTCAACATGAGAGGCCCCGCCGCGCTCGCTGCGCGACGGGGCCTCGTCCGTTTGGTCCATCCGTATCTGCATGCGCGGGTCGCGCGCCCCCTACTCGGGAAAGGCGAGCTCGGCGGCCACGGGGTAGCGCGGCTTGGTGCGGGGGCTTGAGGGGTGGTAGCGACTCAGGTCGTCCACGATGAGGTTGTTGGCGCCCTCGAAAACGTTGGCGTCCCAGTGGGTCACCTGGATGCCCAATACCTCGCCGTCGACCTGCATGGGAACCGGCTCCGATGCCGTGATGGAGATGCTGCGCCCACGGAAGGTCTCGAGGGTGGGGCGCTTGGTGCGGCCCTTGGGGTCGAGCAGTCCGCGCACGAGCGGTCGCAGCAGCTCGGCGGTGTAGCTCGCCTCGAGCACGATGACGTCGAGCATGCCGTCGTCCATCGTGCAGTCGGGCACGATCTCCATGTCGAGTTGGATCATGGCGTTGTTGGCCACGAGGCAGGCGATGCCGTCGCGCTCGTGGACCTTGCCGTCGACCTCGATGGTGTAGTGGATGCTCCTGGGCTTGGGGTCGGCAAGGGCGGCCATGAAGTAGGCGGCCTCGCCCATGGCCTTCTTGTTGGGTGCGGCCGCCGTCATGAGCTCGGCGTCGAAGCCGGTGCCCGCCATGATCGAGAAGCCGCGCGTGACGCTCGCCCCGTCGTGGTCCCAACGCGCCTCGCCTAGGTCGCAGGTCGCGACGTTGCCCCAGCGGCAGGCGCGCGCGAGGGCGGCGGGCTCGGCTGAGTTGCCGATGTTTGCAAACAGGAGGTTCGCGGTGCCCGAGGGGAACACGCAGGTGTCGACCGAGCGGCCCCTCAGCGCGTAGAGCAGGTTCGAGACCGTGCCGTCGCCGCCCGAGAGGACCACGACGTCGAAGCCCTCGGCGTCTGCCAGGACCTCCTCGTTGTTGCATTCCTCGCCCAGCACGCGCAGCACGCACTCATCGCCCGCCGCCACGAGCTCGCGCTCGAAGGCAAACACGGCGTCGGAGCCAAAGCCCGAGCGTGGGTTATGAACGATGAGGCAGCGCATGGTATCCTCCTATCTGTGTGCCCATTTGCGGCACGCATGCCATGGTAGCCGATTTCGCCCCGCCCCTTCACCGTCCGGCGGGGCTGAGAGGTCGCGTCTTGTTCATCTCCACAACCGAGGAGCTCGAGCGCTTCTGCGAGCAGGCGTCCCAGAGTTCCGTGCTCGCCGTCGACACCGAGTTCCTGCGCGAGCGCACCTACCGTCCGCGCCTCTGCCTCATCCAGCTCGCCACCTCGCCCGACAACATCGCCGCGGTTGACCCGCTCGCCATCGACGACCTCGAGCCCATCGCGCGGCTCTTCCGTGACAACCGCATCGTCAAGGTGCTCCACGCCTGCTCGCAGGACCTCGAGGTTATCGACGGGGCCATGGGCTGCGTGCCCAGCCCCATGTTCGACACGCAGCTCGCCGCGGCCTTCCTGGGCCACCGCATGCAGCTGGGCTACGGCGCGCTCGTCGAGGCCTACACCGGCGTGCACCTCCCCAAGGCCGAGAGCCTCACCGACTGGTCGCGCCGGCCGCTCGACCCCGAGCAGCTCGTCTACGCCGAGGACGACGTGCGCTACCTGCCGGGCATCTACGACCAGATGAGGGCCGAGCTCGTCGAGCGCGACCGCCTGTCGATGGTGCTGCCCGAGATGCAGTCGCTGCTCGACCCCTCGCACTATCGCCACGAGCCCATGGAGGCCTACAAGCACCTCAAGCGCGTGAGCTCGCTCACCAGAAAGCAGCTCGCCGTGGCCCAGGAGGTCTGCGCATGGCGCGAGAGCATGGCCGCCAAGCGTGACATCCCGCGCAAGTGGGTGCTCGCCGACGAGGTGGTGGTCGAGCTCTGCCGTCGCGCCCCTGCTGACGAGGGTCGCCTGCGTCGCATCCGCGGCACCGAGCAGCTTTCCGAGCGCGACTCCGCGGCGCTGCTCCATGCCGTCTCGCGCGGTGTCGCGCGCCCCTCCTCACAGCTTCCGTCGCTTCCCAAGCGCAGCCGCCCTTCGGGCGAGCAGGAGAGCGTCGTCGACCTCATGTACGCGATGCTGCGCATCATCTCCGAGCGCAGCGGCGTGGCCACCCAGCTCATCGCCACGCGAGACGAGCTGGTCGACTTCATGAGCGGCCGCGAGGGCGCCTCGCTTGCCAGCGGCTGGCGCTACGAGCTCGCCGGAAGGCGCCTCGAGGAGCTGCTGGGAGGCTCCTGCGGCCTCACGGTCAAGGACGGTCGCGTCGAGATTCTGTAGGGGAGGCGCCACCCCTCCCGGACGCCGCGTTTAGTGTCCGAGGTTGGGTAGATACTTCCCCACAGAAGAAAGGTGGTCGCATGTACTACGGATACGGCTTTGGCTATGACCCGCTCTACCTAGCCCTCGTCATCATCTCGACGATTCTGGGCGTTGCCACACAGGGCTACATCAAGTCGACCTACGCCAAGTGGAGCAAGGTGCCGCTCGACGGCACCATCACCGGCGCAGACGTTGCGCGCCGCATGCTGTCCGACCAAAACGTCGGCGGCGTGGGCATCGAGGGCATCGGTGGCGAGCTCACCGACAACTACGACCCTCGCACCAACGTGCTTCACCTGTCGGGCGCCAACCTGCATGGCGGCTCGGTCGCGAGCGCGGCGGTCGCCTGCCACGAGGCGGGCCACGCCGTGCAGCACGCGCGCACTACGTGCCGGTCAAGATTCGCTCGGCGCTCGTGCCTGTCGTGAACTTCACCTCCAACGCCTGGGTCCTCGTGTTTATTCTGGGCATGGCCGTGGGCCAGGCGGGCCTGCTCACCCTCGCCATCGCGCTCTTCGCCTTCTCGGTTCTGTTCCAGATCGTGACGCTGCCGGTCGAGTTCGATGCCTCGCGTCGCGCCGTCGCCTACATCGAGCGCAGTGGCTTGGGACCTCAGGCCGTCCGCGGCGCCAAGAAGGTGCTCATGGCCGCCGCCCTCACCTACGTGGCCGCGGCGCTCGTCTCGGTGCTGCAGCTGCTCTACTACATCGCTCGCGCCCAGGGCAGGAGTGACGACTAGTGGCCTGGACCACGGCAGACATGCGCGGCGCCCGTACGGTGTCGCAGGCTGTTGACAACTCCGACGCCCTCACCGTCACCGAGGCCGTCGCCAGCGCCAACGACGCGGTGAGCTCGCTGGGGTCCATGCTCGTCGAGGGCGAGGTCACGGGCTTCAGGGGTCCCAACGCGCGCAGTGGCCACTGCTACTTCCAGGTCAAGGACGAGAGCGCCGTCATGAGTGTCAAGGTCTGGAAGTGGACCTACGCCAAGTGCGGCTTTGAGCTCAAGGACGGCCTCAAGCTCGACATGTGGGGCAACTTCGACGTATATCCCGGCAAGGGCGAACTGTCGTTTCTGCCCAAGCGCATCGCCGTTGCGGGCGAGGGTCCGCTGCAGCGCCAGGTCGAGGCCCTGCGCGCCAAGCTCAAGGCCGAGGGGCTCGCAGACCCCGCGCGCAAGCGTCCCATCCCGCGCTTCTGCACGCGGGTCTGTGTTGTAACGTCGCTGTCTGGCAGCGTCCTCGACGACGTGAAGCGCACGCTGCTGCGCCGCAACCGTCTGGTGGAGATTCAGGTGGTGGGCACGCGCATCCAGGGCGAGGGGGCCCCGCAAGACATCATCCGCGCGCTCGAGGTGGCCGCGGCGGCAAGGCCCGACTGCATCCTGCTCGTGCGTGGAGGCGGCTCCTACGAGGACCTCATGACCTTCAACGACGAGACCCTGTGCCGCGCCGTCGCCGCCTGCCCCGTGCCCGTCGTCACGGGCATCGGCCATGAGCCCGACAACCCCATCGTCGACGACGTGTCCGACCGTCGCGCCTCGACTCCCACGGGGGCCGCCGAGAGCGTGGCCCCCGCCCTGGACGAGATCGTGGACTCCATCAACACGCGCCGCGAGCGCCTCTCGCGCTCGATGGAGGTCATTCTCGACCGCGCGCACCGCGCCACGGGCCAGCAGGGCGAGCTCATGGAGCGCTCCGTCCGAGCCCGCCTCTCCCACGAGCGTCTCAACGTCGAGTCGATGGCGTCGCGCCGCTGCCTCTCGAGCCCCGAGACCATCGTGAGCGATCGCGAGGCCCAGCTCATCCAAGCCGAGCAGCGCCTGCTCGACGCCCTGCCGCGCAATCTCGAGCGTGCGGGCCGCGAGGTCGAGGGGTTGGGCGGTCGCCTTGCCAGCATCGCCCCGCGCATCGTGCGTCCCCACGAGGTCAGGGTCGCGAGCCTCGCGGCCACGCTCGATGCTCTCTCGCCACTCAAGGTGCTGGGTCGTGGCTACGCCATCGCGCGCGACGAGGTCGGTCATGTCGTGACCGACGCGGCCACCCTCTCGCCGGGAGATTCGGTGAGCGTGCGCGTGGGCTCTGGCTCGTTCGCTGCCACGGTCACCGAGACCACACCCGCCGCTATGCAGGAGTAGGATTTGAGACAGGCCGCGCGTGCGGCCACAAGGATAGGAGGGCGCATGGCGCTCGAGAACACTGACAAGAAGGTCGAGGACCTCACGTTCAAGGAGGCCTCCGTCGAGCTCGAGCGCGTCGTGCGCCAGCTCGAGGGCGGTGACCTGGAGCTCGAGGACGCGCTGGAGCGCTACGCCCGTGGCGTGGAGCTGCTGCGCAGCCTGCGCGAGCGCCTGAACAACGCCGAGCAGAAGGTCCAGGTTCTTCTCGACAGCACCTCCGAGGTCGCGGTGCCCGACACCACCGACGCCTCGGCAAACAACTAGCCACCCTCGTTCAGCAAGGAGCACCCATGTCCGACTGCATCTTCTGTAAGATCGCCAACCACGAGATCCCCTCGACCACCGTCTACGAGGACGACCAGGTCATCGCCTTCCGCGACCTCGACCCGCAGGCGCCCACCCACGTGCTCGTGATTCCCAAGAAGCACTACGCCAACATCTGCGACGGCGTTCCCGCTGAGACACTCGCTGCCATGGCCCACGCAATCGACGAGGTCACCAAGAGCGAGGGCATTGATGAGAGCGGTTACCGCGTCATCTCCAACGCAGGCGCCGACGCGGGCCAGACCGTAATGCACTTCCACATGCATGTTATGGGCGGCAAGAAGCTTGGCATGGGCCTGCTGCCCGCAGACGCACAGTAGGGGAGATGGCTATGGAATCCAGGATCGAACGCGCCAGCGAGCTGCACCGCAAGGGCTACAACTGCGCCCAGGCCGTCGCCTGCACCTATGCCGACCTCGTGGGCGTCGATGAGCGCGAGGCCTTCCGCAGCATGGAGGCCTTTGGCCGCGGCATGGGTGGCATGAGGGGCACGTGCGGTGCGCTGTCCGGTGCCGTCTACCTCGCCGGCCTCGTCGCGAGCGACGGCAACCTCGACAAGCCGGCCTCCAAGAAGACCTGCTACGAGCTCTCGCAGCGGATTCTCGCTGCCTTCGATGACAAGAACGGCTCCACCACCTGCCACGAGCTCAAGGGCATCGACTGTGACCACGGCATGCTTCGCAGCTGCCCGGGCTGCATCGCCGACGCCTGCGAGATCGTCGAGAGCGTGCTCTTCTCCGAGGGCGATGCCTCGGAGCAGTAGGCGACGTGATGCTCGGCTCGCCGCCTGCGAGCTTAGCTCGCTGGGGCGCACGTCCGCGGCGCCGGCATTCGATTGCTGCTCACAAGCGAGGGGCGGCCCGCACGAACCAGTCGCGCGGGCCGCCCCTTTGTGTAGCCTGGTGGGTGTTTCAGCCGCTAGTAGACCATGCCCATGGCCTCGCGCACCTCGGCGAGCGTCTGGTTAGCGACCTCGTTGGCGCGGCGGTTGCCCTCGTGCAGGACGTCCTTCACGTAGTCGAGGTCGTTTTCGAACTGGTGACGGCGCTCGCGGATGGGGGCGAAGTAGTCGTTGACCGCGTCGGTGACGTACTTCTTGAGTGCGCCGGAACCGCCCATGCCAATCTCGTCGGCAATCTCGCGAGGGTCGCGGCCCGTGCAGATCGCGGCCGTGGAGATGAGTCCGGAGACGCCGGGGCGCTTCTCGGGGTCAAACGTGATGAGGCGCTCGGAGTCGGTCGTGCTCTTCTTGATGCGCTTGGCCGTCTCCTCGGGCGTCATCGAGATCGAGATGGCGTTGCCGTAGCTCTTGGACATCTTGCGCCCGTCGAGGCCCGGCAGCAGCGGCACGTCGGAGAGCAGAGCGTCGACCTCGGGGAACACCTTGCCGTAGCGCGCGTTGAACTTGCGCGCGATGAGGCGCGTGAGCTCGATGTGGGGCAGCTGGTCACGGCCGACGGGCACGACGTTGCCCTTGCAGAACAGGATGTCGCAGGCCTGGTGCACCGGGTAGGTGAGCAGAAGGCCCGTGAGCTCGTGGCCGCTTGCCTCCATTTCGGCCTTGACCGTGGGGTTGCGCTGCAGCTCGGCCTCGGAGACGAGCGACAGGAACGGCAGCATGAGCTGGTTGGCGGCGGGCACCGCGGAGTGCGTGTAGATCATCGTCTTGTCGGGGTCGATGCCGCAGGCAAGGTAGTCCATGACCATGTTGTAGACGTTGTCCTGGATGTTGGCCGTGGTGTCGCGGTCAGTGATGACCTGGTAGTCGGCGATGAGGACGTTGGTGCGCACGCCCATGTTCTGCAGCTCGACACGGCCCTTGAGCGTGCCGAAGTAGTGGCCCAGGTGCAGACGGCCCGTGGGGCGGTCGCCAGTGAGCATGACGTAGTTGCCGGGGTTGTTGGGGAGGTCGGCGCGAATGGCGTCGCTGCGCTTCTGGGCGACCTCGTAGCTTCCCTCGTTGGGCATGTGATCCTCCTGTGTGTTGGTACGCACCGCCGCCCGGCGATGTGTGCAAGCGGTGGTTGGACGTTCGAGATTCGACCTACATATGGTACGACAAGGCGGGCAATCGGTCGAATGGCTCTACCTGCGCCTTTGTTGGCCTCATTTTGATAAAACACAACATATTGTGGCATGTGAACTTCTAGGGCCACCTAACTTGTATATCTTGGGCAATGTCAAGACTGGAATTGCCCAATGGTTAACGTAGTATCTAATGGCGGCCCTCCTCGGGGAGGGCGCAACGCAACACCATGCGCGGCCGCCAGCAACGCCGGTCGTCGCGCTCGATGATGGCTAGGGAGACGTCTCATGAAGATCGTGAAGCGTAATGGCTCAGAGGTAACGTTTGATGTCGGCAAGATCGTCGCGGCGATCGAGCGCGCCAACATCACCGTGCCCGAGGAGCAGCGCCTCACCCACGCCCAGATCGTTGACGCGGGCGACGCCGTCGAGGCGGAGGCCTCCGTGTGCGGCCACACCGTCACGGTCGAGGAGGTCCAGGACATGGTCGAGGACCAGATCATGGCCAAGGGCGCTTTCTCCGTTGCGCGCAACTACATCACCTACCGCTACGTGCAGGGCCTCAAGCGCCAGAACAACACGACGGACGACAAGATTCTGTCGCTCATCGAGTGCAACAACGAAGAGGTTAAGCAGGAGAACTCCAACAAGAACCCCACGGTCAACTCCGTCCAGCGCGACTACATGGCCGGCGAGGTCTCCAAGGACCTCACGATGCGCATGCTGCTGCCCGAGGACGTCGTGCAGGCGCACAACGAGGGCATCATCCACTTCCATGACTCTGACTACTACGCCCAGCACATGCACAACTGCGACCTTGTGAACCTCGAGGACATGCTGCAGAACGGCACCGTCATCTCGGGCACCCTCATCGAGAAGCCCCACAGCTTCTCGACGGCCTGCAACATCGCCACGCAGATCATCGCCCAGGTGGCCTCCTCGCAGTACGGCGGCCAGTCCATCTCGCTCACGCACCTCGCCCCGTTCGTCGAGGTCAGCCGCCAGAAGATTCGTCGCGAGGTCCTGCGCGAGCTCGAGGAGCTTGGCGTCGAGGCCTCCGAACAGAAGGTTCGCGACGTGGTCGAGAACCGCCTCGTCGACGAGATCCGCCGCGGCGTCCAGACAATCCAGTACCAGGTCGTGACCCTCATGACCACCAACGGCCAGGCGCCGTTCGTGACCGTCTTCATGTACCTCAACGAGGCCCGCAGCGCCCAGGAGAAGCACGACCTCGCGCTCATCATCAAGGAGACGCTGCGCCAGCGCTACGAGGGCGTCAAGAACGAGGCCGGCGTGTGGATCACGCCCGCGTTCCCCAAGCTCATCTACGTGCTCGAGGACGACAACATCGAGCCCGGCCAGAAGTACTACTACCTCACCGAGCTCGCCGCCAAGTGCACGGCCAAGCGCATGGTGCCCGACTACATCTCCGAGAAGAAGATGCGCGAGCTCAAGCTCTCTGCGGGCGAGAAGCCAGGCGAGGGCGACTGCTACACCTGCATGGGCTGCCGCAGCTTCCTGACGCCCGACCGCTCGGGCAACGGCTTTGACAACGTGGCTCACGCGCTCAACTACGACCCCAGCAAGCCCAAGTACTACGGGCGCTTCAACCAGGGCGTCGTCACGATCAACCTGCCCGACGTGGCGCTGTCCTCCGGCGGCGACGTCGACAAGTTCTGGCAGATCTTCGAGGAGCGCCTCGAGCTGTGCCACAAGGCGCTGCGCTGCCGCCACGAGCGCCTGAAGGGCACGCTGTCCGATGCCGCACCCATCCTGTGGCAGTACGGCGCCCTCGCGCGCCTTCCCAAGGGTGCCAAGATCGACCCCCTGCTCTATGGCGGCTACTCCACGATCAGCTTGGGCTACGCCGGCCTGTACGAGTGCGTCAAGTACATGACGGGTCACTCCCACACCGATCCCGAGGCCACGCCGTTTGCCCTCTCGGTCATGCAGAAGATGAACGACAAGTGCAACGAGTGGAAGTGCGCCGAGAACATCGACTACTCCATCTATGGCACGCCTCTCGAGTCCACGACCTACAAGTTCGCCAAGTGCCTGCAGCGCCGCTTCGGCGTCATCGAGGGCATCACCGACCACGGCTACATCACGAACTCCTACCACGTCAACGTACGCGAGAACATCGACGCGTTCACCAAGCTCAAGTTCGAGAGCGAGTTCCAGCGCCTCTCGCCGGGTGGTGCCATCTCCTACGTCGAGGTTCCCAACATGCAGGACAACCTCGAGGCCGTCATGAGCGTGCTGCACTACATCTACGACAACATCATGTATGCCGAGCTCAACACCAAGAGCGACTACTGCCAGGTCTGCGGCTACGACGGCGAGATCGAGATCGTCGAGCGCGACGGCAAGCTCATCTGGCGCTGCCCGAACTGCGGCAACACGGATCAGGACAAGATGAACGTGGCCCGCCGCACCTGCGGCTACATCGGCACCCAGTTCTGGAACCAGGGCCGCACCCAGGAGATCAAGGAGCGGGTGCTCCACCTGTAAGGAGGGCGGTTCCAGTGTACTACGGCAGCATCAAGCCCTGCGACATCGCCAACGGCACCGGGGTGCGGGTGACCCTCTTTGTCTCGGGCTGCACCCACCGCTGCAAGGGCTGCTTCCAGCCCCAGACCTGGGACTTCCGCTACGGCCAGCCCTTTACCGCCGAGACCGAGGAGGCGCTTCTGGAGGCCCTGGACCGGCCCTACATCAGCGGGCTTACCCTGCTGGGGGGCGAGCCCTTCGAGCCGGACAACCAGCGCGCCCTGCTCCCCTTCCTCCACCGCCTGCGGCAGCAGCTCCCGGACAAGACCGTGTGGGCCTTTTCCGGCTACACCTGGGAGGAGCTGACCGGGCAGAGCCGCGCCCGCTGCGAGGCCACCGGCGCGCTGCTCTCCCTGGTGGACGTGCTGGTGGATGGGGAATTTGTGGAGGCTCTCAGGGACATCTCCCTGCGCTTTCGCGGCTCCTCCAACCAGCGGCTGCTGGACGTCCCCGCCTCCCTGGCCGCCGGGCGGCCCATCCCTTGGGAAGGCTAAACAACAAAAAACAGGCCGGCCGGAGCGGGACCCCTCGCTCCGGCCGGCCTGTTTTTTCTCCACAGCGTCCTACATCCCGTCTCCGTAGTAACGCCGGGCCAGCTCCACAATGGCATTTAAGCACTTGTCATCCCGCTGCCGCCAGAGCAGATGCTCCTCGCTGGGCGGGATATCTCTCAGGGGGACGAAGACCACGTGCTCTCCGGCACTGAAGCGATAGAGCTCAGACAAAACAGCAATCCCGCATCCGCAGGCCACCATGGTGAAGATTTGGGGAATGGAGTCCGCCTCCTGGACCACGTGGGGTGAGAAGCCATTCCGGCCGGCATAAGTTACCACCGTGTCAAACTCCACACCGGAGATTTTGTAGTCTGGGACCAGAAACGCCTCATGCCGCAGTTGAGAGAAGCTCAGCTCTCCCGCCCCAGCCAGGGGGTGGCCGCCGGGCAGCACGGCGCAGATCTGGCTGACGGACAGGCTCTGCCGCCCCACGTTGTCCGCCCGGGGCCGGCCAAAAGCCAGGACGAAGTCTGCCATGTGGTCATCCAGGGCGCGGAGAAGGCCGTTTTCGCTGTAAAAGCGCAGCTCCAGCCGGAGGTTGGGGTATTCCTCCTCGATATGCCGCCGCAGGCCGGCAAAGGTATCGCAGACCCGGTCCCGGGGCAGGCCGAAGCGGACCAGGCCCGAGATGTCGCCCGCCGCCGTCCGGGCATTGTTCACCCCCTTACGATATACCTCCAGCATCTCCTCACACGCCCGTGCGAACTCCTCCCCCGCCGCTGTCAGTGCCACTGTCCGTGTGCTGCGCTCCACCAGCCTGAGGTTCAGTTCGCTCTCCAGCGCCGCGATGCTTTTGCTCAGGGCTGGCTGGTGATGTATAGCTGCTTCGCCGCCTGAGTGTAGCTTCCGGACTGGCAGAGCGCATAGAAATGGGACATCTGCGCGATAGTCATACAGCCACCTCCTCGTGGTATGGCCATTATATAACATTTCCTTATAAATAAAAAGGAAAAACATGAATTTAACAAATAAGCCGACCCGTGTTATAGTTGCCATGGAGAGAGGTGTGCGGTGAAACCGCACCAAAGACAGAAGGAGGAAGAACGATGAAACAGACAAACGCATCCCCCAAGCACAGCTCGTGGGTCTACTACCTAGGGACGCTGGCCATGCTGGCGAGCATGCTACTGCTCCCCCATCTGATCCCGTCCTGGGCTGACGGGATCACCCCCGCCGGCGTGTCCATCGCCTGCGTGTTTGTGGGTGCCATTATCGGCATCCTGACCACCAACGACCTGATCCTGTGCGCCCTGTTCGCCATGGGCGGCCTGGTAATCAACGGCATTCAGACCCCTGCCCAGGTGATCAGCTCCTTTATGGGCGCCTCCTATGTGTGGCAGATCGTGGTGCTCTATGCCCTGTGCTACGTCATCATCCGGGACAACACCGGCGAGGTCATCGCCCGGTTCCTCCGGAGCCGCAGATTCACTCAAAAATACCCGATGGTCATGGTGATGATGCTCCTCTTCGCCTTTGGCCTGGCCGCCGCCTTCATGGGGGTGTTCGGCGCCCTCATCGTGGGTTTCACCCTGCTGGATGGAATCTACGCCGAGGCCGGTATCGAGCCCAAAAGCAAGCTGGCCCGCCTGCTATGCCTGGGCGCCTTTATCACCATGTGTATCGGCCCTATGACCATCGGCAGCATGGCGGCCCTTAATCTGGCGGCAGGGCAGTTCTTTCTGGCCGCTGCTGGGGTGCAGGTAGTCACCTTCCGCTTCGTGGCGGAGGCCTTTGCCATTCTCATTGCCTTCTGCGCCGTCTTCGCTCTGGCCCTGCGCTTCCTCTTCCGGTGCGACATCCGAGCCCTGGGCCGGGTAGATCTGGCCCAGGCCCTGGCGGACAAGCCCCTGCGCCTGACCCGGAGGCAGTGGATCCCCCTGGCCGCCTTTCTGATCATCGCCCTCCACTCCTTCACCAGCCCCTACTGGCCTGAGATGCCGGTGCTGAGCGCCCTAAAGGAAATGGACACCGTTCTTTTTACCTCAGTGGCCCTGGCGGTGCTGGCCCTTATCCGGGTGGACGGGGAACAGATCTTCTGCCCTGTGGAGGCCTTCACCAAGGGCGTGAGCTGGCCCAT
>ENA-OVGE01002065-OVGE01002065.1-human-gut-metagenome-genome-assembly--contig:-NODE-2065-length-14020-cov-15.416685_pt1 | contig 14020 bp, 7 predicted proteins | sample MGYA00237769_ERZ505417 | MGnify/ENA primary metagenome ERZ505417 (study PRJEB26158, sample SAMN06016403) | human gut metagenome | biome: human gut; feature: ankylosing spondylitis patient; material... | reverse complement strand
CGCTTGTGGGTGCGCATCTCGAACTGCTCACGGGAGTCCTTGTTCACGTGCGGCGAGCGGATAACTGTGTACAGGTTGCGCTCGGTGGGCAGGGGGACAGGACCGGAAACGCGAGCGCCGGTCTTCTGAGCGGTCTCGACGATGAGCTTCGCGGACTGATCGACGACCTCGTGATCATAGCCCTTGAGGCGAATGCGGATCTTCTGGGTAGCCAACTTAAACCTCCAAAGAGTGCGAGAGATGTTCTCGCGGATTACGTAACAGGGAGCTCGAACTTAGGCGTTCTTGCTCATGACCTCGTCCACGATGGACTTGGGCGCGGGCTCATAAGAGTCGAACTGCATCGTGTAGGATGCACGGCCCTGGGTCTGGGAGCGAAGGTCGGTAGCGTAACCGAACATCTCGCCCAGCGGCACCTTGGCACGGATGAGCTTGCTGTTCTTGCGATCCTCCATGCCCTCGATCTTGCCGCGGCGACCGGAGAGGTTGCCCATAACGTCGCCCATGTACTGCTCGGGGGTCTCGACCTCGACAGCCATGATCGGCTCGAGCAGCTGCGGATCGGACTTCTTGAGGGCGTCCTTGATAGCCATGGAACCGGCAATCTTGAAGGCGGCCTCGGAGGAGTCGACCTCGTGGTAAGAACCGTCGAACAGGGTGACCTTAACGTCGAGGACCGGGAAGCCGGCGATAACACCGGTGTTCAGGGCCTCCTGGATGCCCTTGTCGATGGACGGGATGTACTCCTTAGGCACGACGCCGCCGACGATAGCGTTGACGAACTCGTAGCCGAAGCCCTCCTCCATCTTCTCGAGCTTGATGACGGCGTGGCCATACTGACCGCGACCGCCGGACTGACGGACGAACTTGCCCTCAGCCTTCTCGACGTCGTGACCAGCGGTCTCGCGGTAGGCAACCTGGGGCTTACCAACGTTAGCGTCAACCTTGAACTCGCGGAGCAGACGGTCGACGATGATCTCGAGGTGCAGCTCGCCCATGCCGGCGATGATGGTCTGGCCGGTCTCGTGGTTGGTGGACACCTGGAAGGTCGGGTCCTCCTCGGCGAGCTTGGTCAGAGCCAGGGACATCTTGTCCTGCTCGGCCTTGGTCTTGGGCTCGATGGCAACGTCGATAACGGGCTTAGCGAACTCGATCTTCTCGAGGACGATCTCCTTGCCCTCGGCGCACAGGGTGTCACCGGTGGTGGAGTTCTTGAAGCCGACGCAAGCGACGATGTCGCCGGCGGCAGCGTCGTCACGGTCGATACGCTCGGCGGCGTTCATCTCGAGGATGCGGCCGAGGCGCTCGCGCTGACCGTTGGAAGCGTTGACCACGTAGGAGCCGGACTCGGCGCGGCCGGAGTAAACGCGGACGTAGGTGAGCTTACCGACGAACGGGTCGGTCATGATCTTGAAGACCAGGCCGGAGAAGGGCTCGTCGAAGGAAGGATGACGCTCGATCTCCTCGCCGGTGTCCGGATCGGTACCGGTGACGGCCTCGACGTCGAGCGGGCTGGGCAGGTAGTCGACGACAGCGTCGAGCAGCTCCTGAACGCCCTTGTTCTTGTAGGCGGAGCCCACGAAGACGAGGTTGAGCTCGTTGGCCAGAACGCCCTTGCGCAGAGCAGCCTTGAGCTCCTCGACGGTGAAGTCCTCCTCCATGAGGATCTTCTCCATGAGCTCGTCGTCAAAGCTGGCAGCAGCGTCGAGGAGCTCCTCGCGCTTGGTGGCAGCGATGTCAGCGAACTCAGCCGGGATCTCGTCCATCGGCTCGGGGTAGGTCATGCCCTTCTCGTCGGCCTTGAAGTCCCATGCAGTCATGGTGACCAGGTCGATGACGCCCCAGAAGTTGTCCTCGGCGCCCATCGGGACCTGAGCGGCCACGGCGTTAGCGTCGAGACGATCCTTCATGGTCTCGATAGCGTTGAAGAAGTCAGCGCCCACGCGGTCATACTTGTTGATGAAGGCGATGCGGGGGACGTTGAAGGTGGAAGCCTGACGCCAAACGGTCTCAGACTGGGGCTGAACGCCGGCAACGGCGTCGAAGACGGCGACAGCGCCATCGAGGACGCGCAGGCAGCGCTCGACCTCGGCGGTGAAGTCAACGTGGCCCGGGGTGTCGATGATCTGGATGCGGTAGTCCTTACCGTCCTTGTTCCAGAAGCACGTGGTAGCAGCGGAGGTAATGGTTACGCCGCGCTCCTGCTCCTGAACCATCCAGTCCATGGTGGCAGCGCCCTCATGGACCTCACCGATCTTGTGGGTCTTACCGGTGTAGTAAAGAATACGCTCGGTCGTGGTGGTCTTACCGGCATCGATGTGGGCCATGATGCCGATGTTACGGGTATCGGAAAGCTTGTACTTAGGCTTAGCCATGTTAGTTCCTTACCTTAACTTACCAACGATAGTGAGAGAACGCGCGGTTGGCCTCGGCCATCTTGAAGACGTCCTCACGCTTCTTGACGGAAGCGCCCAGGCCGTTGGAAGCGTCGAGGATCTCGTTGGCGAGACGCTCGGCCATGGTCTTCTCCTTGCGAGCGCGGGAGAAGTTGACGATCCAGCGGATACCCAGAGCGGTGGAACGACGGGAGTTGACCTCCATCGGGACCTGATAGGTAGCGCCACCGACACGCTTGGGCTTAACCTCGAGCGTGGGCTTGACGTTGTCCATAGCCTTCTTGAAGGTAGCGAGAGCGTCGCCACCCTCGGACTTCTCGGCAACGATCTCGAAAGCGGTGTAAACGATGCGCTCAGCGGTGGCCTTCTTGCCGTCAAGAAGGACCTTGTTGATGAGCTGAGTCACCAGGCGGTTGTTGTAAACGGCGTCAGGCTGAACCTCACGACGATTAGCTGCTGCACGACGCGGCATGTGAAATCTCCTTAAGTGTCTACCGTGCGGCGCTTAGACGGCACACGGCGAAAGTATCAAAACGTTATCTGGCTTATTTGGCCTTGGGGCGCTTAGCACCGTACTTGGAACGGGCCTGCATACGGTTCTGGACCGGAGCAGCGTCGTAGGCGCCACGGATGACGTGATAACGGACACCAGGGAGGTCACGGACACGACCGCCGCGGACGAGCACGATGGAGTGCTCCTGCAGGTTGTGGCCCTCACCCGGGATGTAAGCAGTAACTTCGATGCCGTTGACAAGGCGAACACGGGCAACCTTACGAAGAGCCGAGTTCGGCTTCTTGGGGCTCGTGGTGAAGACGCGGGTGCACACGCCGCGCTTCTGGGAGTTGTGCTGCAGAGCAGCGTTCTTGGACTTCTTGGGCACGGAACGACGGCCCTGACGAACCAGCTGGTTAATAGTAGGCAAAGCGTACTCCTTCTCGAATGATTCCAGCTTTCTGTAAAGTGCAACGGCTTGAATCGAGGGGTCAGCATCCCCCTACGAAACACGCAGTTCGATAGGATACGTGCCGTTAGCTGTGCCGTCAACAGACCACGCCGCCGGGCGTATCCTAAATTGAGCATATTTCCGCAAAGCCTACACAAAAGGAATCCTCTTCTGTGCGCGGGGGCGGATTCCTGGACCGGGCGGCACAGGGGCTAAGTTTGCTGCTCTACAGTCCTGGCTCGCACGGAGAGCACATTAAGTGCTCTCCGGCTCGTGCGGAACTCGCGACAAACATAAACAGCGGGCCGCCCGGGCCGGGAATCCAACGTACTCGTCGGGGCAACGCTACCTGCCAAAAAGGGACAGGTTTATTTTGGTCGGTTTTATCTGGAGAAACGTCGCGCTCCAGCGGTGATTTGCTCTCACCTGTCGCATGGAAATCGGCGGCGCTTTCGGAAGTATGCGGCAAATTCTGGACCTGCCGAGCACACCGGGGTTTTGCTATAACAAACCCGCAGGTAGAGCGCTTGATCATATGCGGTGTGGTCGACCCATCAAGATTTTGCCGCATACTTCCGAAATTCAGACGAATATCACTCGTAATAACCGCCTATTTAACGCAAAATGGGCCGTTTCCCCTAGTAGGAAGCGGCCCAAATCTTACGAATAGACGATGGTAAAGGGTTCCGACGTTTCGGCGCCCACTGTTGAAGTGCAGCGTGTGCCTTCGAGCGTTACTGAAACCACTTGGTCGACATCAATCAACTTCGTTGGCACCCAAATGTTCTCTCCGCTATTGCGTCCCATCGAAACATAGAAATCGTACGCCCCTGCGTCGTCATCTTCGATAATCTGCTCCGATCCATCCTTGTAGCTGACGGTCAGTTTATGATCAACTGCTTCATAGCCCAGATCATCGATGTGCGTCTGGATGGAAAACGGGCTGATCTCGAGAGGCGAGTCGTCGGAGCGGAGCTCCTTTGTATCGACGTGCGCTCCGACGTTAAACTCTGGCGTCGATACCTCGATCACCTTCGCATCCTCACCTTTGCCCTCCGTCCAACTGATATTCCAGGTGACCGCATGTCGTAAATCTCGATCGCGATTCCAAGATGCAAAGTACATCGTGCCGTTAATGACCGTGTCGCTTGATGTGTCTTTATCAATGGTGCAGCGTGTATCAGCCCATTCCTCGCCGAAGTTCATGCTGGGTGTACTGACGCCCCCTTCTTCTTCACCATAGAGAACAAGTTCGCCAAGCTCTGCCGCCGGCTTGTAGTAGTTAACGCCATTCGGATTGGACAATGTAAACGTCACAGCACCGCAACCGTTCTCGTCGATTGCCATCTCATGAATGTCGAGCGTATAGCCGTTGCCCTCGACGGACAGATTGACCTTCTGGACTGTACCCTCCAGGCTTTGGGGCGCGATACCATCACCAAACTCTCTGGTGTAGGTATATTTCGTCCCCGACGAGCCGCCATTTGTCCAGGTAACGGACTCTCCGTTGCCATGGTTTCCCCAGGCAGAGGCAAAATAACTGGAATTGACAACAGCGTAGGCGACCCCTCCGGTCGCCAGCACTCCGGCAAGACATCCGATTACGGCAACATACAGAGGCTTCGCGTGACCCTTTCGGCGAAGCGGCTCGCCAGCAGCGGCATAAAGAACACGGTCAGCAAGATCGCTATCGGCTTGGACGGACTCGAAGGCCTGCTTGATTTGATTGGATTTCACGGTCGCCCTCCTCTAGGATGAATTTGAGCTTCGATCTACCGCGAGCTAAACGCGTTCGAACGGTCGCGGCTGGCACATGCAGTAACTCGGCAATCTCTGAGGTCGAAAAGCCCAGATAGTAATAGAGCACGATGGGGACACGGAATCGCTCCGGAAGTCGCATAACGTCTGACAGGACCGCCTTGGTCTCCTCCTGCGCCGTCGAAAGCGAATCGGCCAGATTCTCAATATCCTCCACGCGCCTCCACGGCTTTCGAAAGAGAGATTTACATTCATTGATCGTGACCCGGATAAGCCATCGACGAAGATGCTCCCAGTTTTCAAATTGCGCGTCGCTTTTGAGCAACTTAAGAAAGACGTCTTGAGCGACATCGTCGGCGTCAGCGCGATCACGCAGATACGTCAATGCGATCCGAAACACGACATCCCGGTGGTCTTCGACCGCCTGTCTAAAAGCTTGTTCTTCCATAATCACCTCCCGGTGACATTAATGGTTCTCGATGAGGCCCTCACCATAGATACGCTCTTGTCGGGCGAAATGTTTCAAATTCAAGCAGGAAAAACCTACCAAAATAAACCTGTCCCTTTTTGGCAAAAGGAATCCCCTTCTGTGCGCGGGGGCAGATTCCCGGAACGGGCCGCCCGCTGTTTAAGTTTGCTGCTCTACAGTCCTGCGCAAGACGGAAAGCACATTAAGTGCTTTCCTTTGCGTGCGGAACTCGCGACAAACTTAAACAGCGGGCGGCCCGTTCCGGGAATCCGACGTACTCGTCGGGGCAACGTTCCTCATCAAAAAAGACCCGCTCCCCTGTTGGGAAGCGGGTCTTTGGAAGGGCGGTTAACGTACTAGGAAATTATTCCTCGTCGTTGTCCTTGGCCTCTTCGGCGTCGTCAGTGTCCACGAGCTGGTTGAGCAGCTCGTCGAGGGACGCCATGTCCTCGTTGATCGCGCCGTTGGCGGGAGCCTTCTTGTCGTCGATCGGGGCGCCCAGGAGCTCCTCGTCGGCGTCGGCGTGATGCGTCGGAGCGGAGGTACCCAGCAGGATATCGTCCGGACCGTCGGGGCTAAAGACCATCTGCAGCAGCTGCGAGAGGTCTTCCTCGTCGGCAACGTCGTCGTTGTTCTCGAGGATGTAGAGCAGGTCGTGGGCCTCGAGGCCGTCACGGAGCTCCTCGATCGCCTTGGCGCCGATGCCATCGATGCGCAGCAGATCCTCCTCGGACTTGCCAACCAGGTCGCCGACCGTCTCGATGCCAACCTCGCTGAACTTGTTGGTCCAGCGCTGCGACACGCCCAGGTCGTCGAACAGGTACAGACGAGCCTTCTCGGCGGAGATGGTGTGGCCGTTGCGGGTGAACGAACCGTCAGCACCACCGAACTCGTCGTAGCCGGCCCAGTCGAGCTGCTGCGGGAGCTGCTCGTCCAGGTCCTTGAGCTCCACAGGAGCCCACTCGGGCAGCGACTTGGCGTTGGGCGAAGCCGGGCCGTCGATGTCCACGTAGCCGTCGGCCGTGCGATACGTCAGCTTGGCGTTGGCGTACGGCTTGAGGCCGGTACCGGCCGGGATCTTCTTACCGACGATGACGTTGGACTTAAGGTCGAGCAGGTGGTCGACCTTGCCCTCGATGGCAGCCTCGGTAAGGACGCCAGCGGTACGGATGAACGAAGCGCTCGACAGCCAGGAGTCGATGTTGGACGCGACCTTGAGCGTACCCAGGATGACGGGCTCGGCCACGGGAGCCTGACCGCCCAGACGGGCAACGCGCTCGACCTCGTCGGCAAACTCGTAGCGGTCGACGTACTGACCAAGTAGGTACTTTGAGTCGCCGGGGTTGGTGATCTGAACGCGACGCAGCATCTGACGTGCGAGCACCTCGATGTGCTTGTCGTTCAGGTCGACGCCTTGGCTGGTGTAGACGTCCTTGACGCTCTCGACGAAGGTGTGCATCGTCGACTCGATGTCGGTCAGCTTGCGCAGGTTGCGGAAGTTAACGAAGCCCTTGGTGATCTGGTCGCCGGCGCGAACCTCGCAGCCGTCCTCGATCTCGGGCATGAAGCGCACCGAAGCGGGGACGCGACGCTCGTCGAGGACACGGGTGTGATCCTCGGAGTCGGTGAGCGTCAGCACGTACTCGGACTTCTCGGGCTTAATCGAGAGGTGGCCGGAGTACGGAGCCAGCTCGGCCTCGCGACCCAGGATCTTCTCGTTGACGTTGCCGACGATATCGAACATACGGCTGACCGTAGGCAGACCCTGCGTAATATCGTCGACGCCAGCGACGCCGCCGGAGTGAATGGTACGCATCGTAAGCTGCGTACCGGGCTCGCCGATGGACTGGGCGGCAATAATGCCGACCGCGGTACCGATGGCGACCGGACGACGGGTGGAAAGATCCCAGCCGTAGCACTTCTGGCACACGCCGTACTTGGAGCGGCAGGTGAGCAGCGCGCGAAGCTTGACCTTCTTAAGGCCGGCATCGACCATCTTCTGGATGTCAGCGACCTTCTCGATGTAGCCGTCCTGCTCAAAGAGCACGGTGCCATCGGGGGCCACAACGTCCTCAATGAAGCAACGGCCGACGAGGTCGGTGTTGAGGTCGGTGGTGCCGGGGATGATGAGGTTGTAGGTGACGCCCTCGTGCGTACCGCAGTCCTCCTCGCGGACGATGACGTCCTGGGCCACGTCGACCAGACGACGGGTCAGGTAACCAGAGTCCGAGGTGTGGGATGCGGTATCGACCAGACCCTTACGGGCGCCGTAGGTCGAAATGAAGTACTCGAGCGGCAGCAGGCCCTCGCGGAAGTTCGCCTTAATGGGAAGGTCGATCGTCTCGCCGGACATGTCTGCCATCAGGCCACGCATGCCGCCGAGCTGACGCAGCTGGGTCTTAGAACCACGGGCGCCGGAGTCGGCCATCATGTAGAGCGGGTTCTCCTCGTCGAACAAGTCGAGCATGAGCGCTGCGACCTTGTCGGTACAAGCGGTCCACTCGTTAACGACTTCGATGTGGCGCTCCGTCTCGTTGATGAAGCCCTCCTCGAAGTACTCGTTAATCTGGTCGACGTTGGCCTGGGCACGGTCGAGCAGCTCCTGCTTCTCGGCAGGGATGAGAGCGTCCCACACCGAGATGGTGAGGCCGGCGCGGGTAGCGTAGTGGAAGCCGGAGTACTTGATGGCGTCGAGGATCGGGCCGACCTTGGCCTCGGGGTAACGATCGCAGCAGTCGGCAACCAGCTTGGCCACGTCACCCTTGACCATCTTGTAGTTCATGAACTCATAGTCTTCGGGCAGGCACTGGCGGTTGAAGATGATGCGGCCGATAGAGGTCTCGAAGCGAGCGGTCTTGTTGCCGGTGACGTCGTAGTCGACGAACTCGTTCTTGCCGTTCTTGACGCGGAAGATACGGGTGCCGTCCTCGTTGATGACGTTGGCGTTCTCGGCGGACACGCGGACCTGGATCTTGGCCTGCATGTCGACCTCGGAGCGACAGTCATAGGCGTGCAGCGCGTCGTCGAAGCTGGCGAAGACGTGATTCTCGCCCGGCAGACCGTCGCGGACCTGGGTGAGGTAGTACACACCGATGATCATGTCCTGCGAGGGGATATTGACCGGCTTGCCGGATGCCGGCGAGCGCAGGTTGTTCGCAGAAAGCATGAGCACGCGAGCCTCGGCCTGAGCCTGGCTGGACAGCGGCACGTGGACAGACATCTGGTCGCCGTCGAAGTCGGCGTTGAAGGGCGAGCAGACCAGCGGATGCAGGTGGATAGCCTTGCCCTCGACCAGCACCGGCTCAAAGGCCTGGATGGACAGACGGTGCAGGGTCGGTGCACGGTTGAGCAGCACGACGCGGCCGTCGATGACCTCTTCGAGGATATCCCACACAAAGGTGGCACCGCGGTCGATAGCGCGCTTGGCGCCCTTGATGTTCTCGACCTTGCCGAGCTCGACCAGGCGCTTCATGACGAAGGGCTTGAAGAGCTCCAGCGCCATGGTCTTGGGCAGACCGCACTGGTGCAGCAGCAGCTTGGGGTCGGTAACGATAACCGAACGGCCGGAGTAGTCGACACGCTTGCCCAGCAGGTTCTGACGGAAACGACCCTGCTTGCCCTTGAGGGCCTCGGCGAGCGACTTGAGCGGGCGACCGCCACGGCCAGAGACCGGGCGACCACGACGGCCGTTGTCGAACAGGGCGTCCACGGACTCCTGGAGCATGCGCTTCTCGTTGTTCACGATGATCGCAGGGGCGTCCAGGTCGAGCAGGCGCTTGAGTCGGTTGTTACGGTTGATCACGCGACGATACAGGTCGTTGAGGTCGGATGCGGCGAAGCGGCCGCCGTCGAGCTGGACCATCGGGCGCAGATCGGGCGGAATGACCGGGATGACGTCCAGGATCATGTTCGCGGGGCTGTTGCCGCCCTTCAGGAAGGCGTCAACGACCTCGAGGCGCTTGACGGCCTTCTCGCGCTTCTGCTTCTGGGAGTCCTCGTCGGCGATGATGGCCTTGAGCTTCTCGGCCTCGGAGGGGAGGTCGATGGCAGCGAGCAGGTCGCGGACGGCCTCGGCACCCATACCACCCTTGAAGTACATGGAGTAGTAACGGGTCATCTCGCGGAACAGCGGCTCATCGGAGATGAGGTCGCGCTCGGTGAGCTTCATGAAGGCGTTGAAGGCGTCCGTGCGGAGCTGCTTCTCGTCCTTGCACTCTTCCTCGATGTCGACGATGCCAGAGGCGATCTCCTCGGGGGTCAGCGGCTCCTCGTCGGAGAACTCGTCAAAGTTCTCGGGGTTGCCCTGCTCCTTGAGGGACTCGATCTGGCGGGCGCACTCGGCATCGATCTCTTCCAGATCGGCGGCGAGCTCCTCGCGCAGGTCGTCAGCGTCGGCCTCGCGAGCCTCGTAGTCGACCTCGGTGATGATGTAGCTGGCAAAGTACAGAACCTTCTCGAGGTCCTTGGACTTGATGTCGAGCATACGGCTCATCGGGAAGCTCGTGGGGCTCTTGAAATACCAGATGTGGGACACGGGAGCGGCGAGCTCGATGTGGCCCATGCGGTCGCGACGCACCTTGGCCGAGGTGACCTCGACGCCGCAGCGCTCGCAGACGATGCCCTTAAAGCGGATGCCCTTGTACTTGCCGCAGGAGCACTCCCAGTCCTTGGCGGGACCGAAGATCTTCTCGCAGAACAGGCCGTCCTTCTCGGGCTTGAGGGTACGGTAATTGATGGTCTCCGGCTTCTTGACCTCACCGTGCGACCAGGAACGGATCTGGTCGGCGGAGGCAAGGGAGATCTTTACCGAGTCAAAATCAGTAGCTTCGAAATCTGCCACAGTCAACTACTCCTTATCAGTGGTCGTGGCGGCGACAGCCTCGGGTGCCTCGGCGGTCTCGGCATCCTGGGCCTCGACGTCGGCGTCAACGCCGGCGAGCGCAGCCAGGTCGTCGAGAGCAGAGGTCTCCTCGGCGGTCACAGGGGCGGAGGCGTCCTCGTCGGCATCGTGCATGGGCTCGATGTCCAGTGCGAGGGAGCGGATCTCCTTGACGAGAACCTTGAAGGACTCGGGGATACCCGGAACCGGGACGTTCTCGCCCTTGACGATGGACTCGTAGGTCTTGACGCGGCCCACGGTATCGTCGGACTTGACGGTCAGGATCTCCTGCAGGACGTTGGAAGCACCGTATGCATACAGTGCCCAAACTTCCATCTCGCCGAAGCGCTGGCCGCCGAACTGAGCCTTGCCGCCCAGCGGCTGCTGGGTAACCAGGCTGTAAGGGCCGGTCGAACGGGCGTGGATCTTGTCGTCGACCATGTGGCCGAGCTTGAGGATGTAAGACGTACCCACGGTAATGGGCTCGCGGAACTCCTCACCGGTGCGGCCGTCGAACAGGCGGGTCTTGCCGCGCTCGTCAAGCTGGGTAACAAACTCGGGGCGCATGTGATCGCCAAAGGCAGCGGTGGCCTTGTTGAGCATGTTCTTGTTGGCGCGACGGATGACCTCGGCGATCTCGTCCTCCTTGGCGCCGTCAAAGACGGGCGTCGCGGTGAAGAACGGACCGGGGACATACTTGTCGGAGTCGGCCTGCTCAGTATCCCAACCGCAGGCGGCAGCCCAGCCAAGGTGGCACTCGAGCAGCTGGCCGACGTTCATACGCGAAGGAACGCCCAGCGGGTTGAGGATAACGTCGATCGGGGTACCGTCAGCCATGTAGGGCATGTCCTCGACCGGCAGAACGTTACAGATAACGCCCTTGTTGCCGTGGCGACCGGCGATCTTATCGCCCTGCTGGATCTTACGACGCTGGGCGACGTAGACGCGCACCTGCTCGTTAACGCCGGGGGCCAGGTCGTCGCCGTTCTCGCGGCTAAAGCGGACGACGTCGATGACGCGGCCGTAAGCGCCGTGAGGCATCTTAAGGGAGGTGTCGCGAACGTCGTGAGCCTTGGCACCGAAGATGGCGCGCAGCAGGCGCTCCTCGGCAGTCAGAGCACTCTCGCCCTTAGGCGTGACCTTGCCGACCAGGATGTCGCCAGGGCCGACCTCGGCGCCGATGCGGATGATGCCGTCCTCGTCGAGGTTGGCAAGCATGTCTTCGGAGAGGTTCGGGATCTCGCGGGTGATCTCCTCGGGGCCGAGCTTGGTGTCGCGGGCGTCGATCTCGTGACGGGTGATATTGATGGTCGTCAGCAGGTCCTCGGCCACCAGGCGCTCGGACACGACGATACCGTCCTCGTAGTTGAAGCCTTCCCACGGCATGTATGCCACGGTGAGGTTCTGGCCCAGTGCGAGCTCGCCATGATCGGTCGAAGGACCGTCGGCCAGAGGCTCGCCCTGCTCAACGGTGTCACCGACGCGCACGAGCGGACGGTGGTTGATGCAGGTGGACTGGTTGGAACGCTGGTACTTGGCCAGGTGATACTCGTCCATGCCGCCAGCGTGCTTGACGATAATCTTGGAGGCGTCGGCAAAGATGACCTCGCCGGCGTTCTTGGCCAGGGTGACCTCGCCGGAGTCCAGGGCGGCGCGACGCTCCATGCCGGTACCGACATAGGGAGCGGCGGGGTGAACCAGCGGCACGGCCTGACGCTGCATGTTGGCGCCCATGAGCGTACGCTTGGCGTCGTCGTGCTCAAGGAACGGGATCAGCGTGGCTGCGACGGAGAGCATCTGACGCGGCGAGACGTCCATGTAGTCGACGTCCTCGACGGGCACGTCAGCGGGAGCGCCGAAGGAGCCGTCGAAGTCGCGGGTACGGGCGATCACGGTGTGCGGACGAACGATCTTGCCCTCGGCATCGGTCGTGATGAACTCGTTGGTCTTGGGATCGAGCGGCGTGTTGGCCGGCGCGATGACGTGCTTCTCTTCCTCGTCAGCGGTCATCCAGTCGATCTGGTCGGTGGCAACGCCGTTCTCGACGCGACGGAACGGGGCCTCGATGAAGCCGTACTCGTTGACGCGGGCGTAGAGGGCGAGCGAGCCGATCAGGCCGATGTTGGGGCCTTCGGGGGTCTCGATCGGGCACATGCGGCTGTAGTGCGAGTTGTGAACGTCGCGGACGGCCGTCGGCACGTTGGTGCGGCGGCTGGAGCCGGACTTGTGGCCGGCAAGACCGCCAGGGCCGAGTGCGGACAGACGGCGCTTGTGGGTCAGACCGGTCAGGGGGTTCGCCTGGTCCATGAACTGCGAGAGCTGCGAGGAACCGAAGAACTCCTTGATGGAGGCCACGATCGGACGGATGTTGATGAGCGACTGCGGGGTGATCTCGTCGATGTCCTGGGAGCTCATGCGCTCACGGACGACGCGCTCCATACGGCTCATGCCGATACGGAACTGGTTGGCGACGAGCTCGCCGACGGTGCGGATGCGGCGGTTGCCAAAGTGGTCGATATCGTCGACCTTGAAGCCCTGCTCGCCAGCAGCGAGGGACAGCAGGTAGCGCAGCGTCGCGACGATGTCCTCGTCGGTGAGCACCGTGACCTCTTCCTCGGTAGTGAGGTTGAGCTTCTTGTTGACCTTGTAACGACCGACGCGGGCCAGGTCGTAGCGCTGCGGGTTGAAGAGCAGGCCCTCGAGCAGGCTGCGGGAAGCGTCCACAGTGGGAGGCTCGCCCGGGCGCAGGCGACGGTAAATCTCGATGAGGGCGTCCTCGCGAGTGAGGGCGGTGTCGCGCTCCAGGGTGCGCTTGATCACATCGGAGTTGCCGAGCAGCTCGATGATGTCGTCGTTGGTGACGGCGATGCCAAGGGCGCGCAGGAACATCGTGGCGCTCTGCTTGCGCTTACGGTCGATGGAGACCATGAGCTGGTCGCGCTTGTCGACCTCAAACTCGAGCCAGGCACCGCGGGACGGGATGATCTGTGCCTTGTAGATCTGCTTGCCCGAATCCATCTCGGAGCTGTAGTACACGCCCGGGGAACGGACGAGCTGCGAGACGACGATACGCTCGGTACCGTTGATGATGAAGGTACCCTGATCGGTCATCATGGGGAAGTCGCCCATGAAGACGAGCTGCTCTTTGATCTCGCCGGTCTCCTTGTTGGTAAGACGGACGTCGGTCAGAAGCGGAGCCTGATAGGTCATGTCCTTCTCGCGGCACTCCTCGACGGTGTGCGCGGGGTCGCCGAACTGATGCTCGCCGAAGGTAACCTCGAGAACATGGTTCTGGCTCTGGATGGGGCTGGATTCCTTGAATGCCTCACGAAGGCCCTCGTCCTTAAAACGCTCAAAGGATTCCCTTTGAACAGAGATAAGGTTGGGGAGCTCCATGGCCTCCGGGATTTTCCCGAAGCTGACGCGCTTGCGCTCAGTGGCAGTGTATGCGTAGGTCACCAGGTTTTTCCTCCTTCACGGAAATGCTCGGTGGATTGGCGAGGCATAGCTTCGCCAGTTATCGCAACCTAATAGTTTATCAGGTACCGACCGTTGGGCAAGAAAAGCCTTGACG
>ENA-OVGE01002059-OVGE01002059.1-human-gut-metagenome-genome-assembly--contig:-NODE-2059-length-14056-cov-4.160917_pt1 | contig 14056 bp, 12 predicted proteins | sample MGYA00237769_ERZ505417 | MGnify/ENA primary metagenome ERZ505417 (study PRJEB26158, sample SAMN06016403) | human gut metagenome | biome: human gut; feature: ankylosing spondylitis patient; material... | reverse complement strand
CGGGCACGCTCGATGCGCTGGGCGCGCAGGGCGTGCAGCGGACGCTTTGCGCCGGGTACGCAGCCATCGCAGCGGACGACCGGGCCGATGTGCGCGCGGCGTTTACCGTGGCCGTGACGGGCCTGCGGCAGCTGGCCGCGGCCTACCCCGGCCACGTTGCGGAGGACACCGGCCGCGTCCCCGCGCAGGAGACCAAACCCACGGCAGCGCAGCGGCCGGGCGCTGCCCCGGCGCTGTCCCCGGAAGCGGACAGCAGAGAAAAAAGGAGACATGAGTATGGAAAACATCCGCATGAACCTGCGCCTGTTTGACGCAAACACGCAGGTGACCACCCAGCAGAGCCTGACCGAGGAGATGAAAACGTTCTACTCGGACTACCTCATCGACGCGGCCGAGCCCGAGCTCGTGCACGACCAGTTCGCGCAGAAGCACCCCATCCCCGCAAACGGCGGCAAGACGATCCAGTTCCGCCGCTTCGCCCCGCTCGGCAAGGCGCTGACCGCCCTGACCGAGGGCGTGACCCCCGACGGTCAGAGCCTGAGCATGACCACCGTCGAGGCGGCCGTGCGCCAGTACGGCGGCTACATCCAGATGAGCGACATGCTGCTGCTGACCGCCATCGACAACAACCTCACCATGGCCACGAAGCTGCTCGGCGCACAGGCCGGCCGCACGCTCGACACGATCACCCGCGAGGTGCTCGTCGGCGGCGACAACGTGCAGTACGCCGACGAGTCCGTGTCCGCCCGCTATCTGCTGCAGGGCGGCAATGCCAGTGCCGCCGACAACAACTACCTGACCGTCGACTGCATCCGCCGCGCCGTGCGCGCGCTCAAAAACGCCAACTGCCGCCGCATCGACGGCGCGTTCCCGGTCATCATCCACCCCGACGTGGCCTATGACCTCATGAACGACCCGAAGTGGCTGGCACCGCACCAGTACGTCGACACCGAGCACATGTACGAGGGCGAGATCGGCAAGATCGAGGGCTGCCGCTTCGTCGAGAGCACGGAGGCGAAGATCTTCCACGCCGAGGATCTTGCCAGCGACAGCCGCACTCTGCTCACGAACGGCGCAGTGAGCGGCAAGACCACCTTCTCGTTCGACGGCGGCACGGTCAAGTCCGGCGCGCTCGTCGGCCGTCAGGTGCTCATCGGCAACGCGTGCGTGACCGTCACGGCCAACACCGCGAGCTCCATGACCGTCGACGCCGCCGTCACGGCCGAGGACAACGCCATCATCTACCCCGGTGAGGCCGGCGCGCAGGGCCGCGACGTGTACGTCACGCTCGTGCTCGGCGCCGACGGCTACGGCACGACCGAGATCACCGGCGGCGGCCTCGAGCACATCGTCAAGCAGCTCGGCTCCGCCGGCACGGGCGACCCGCTCAACCAGCGCGCCAGCGTCGGCTGGAAGGCCACGAAGGTCGCCGTGCGTCTCGACGACAGCGCCATCCGCCGCATCGAGACCTGCAGCACCTACACCGAGTAAGAAATCCACCCCGTGCCTCCCGCCCGCGCGGCGGGAGGCACCCATGCATACAAGGAGGAATATACTATGGCAACCAGAAAAAAGACCGACCGCGCCGCCGCTGAGGCCTGGCTGAGCGAACCCGTGACCGTGCGTCTGTTCCGCGACAACGGCAGTTACAAGGAGGACAAGGTCGTGACCGTCAACGGCGAGACCGTGCGCATCCCGCGCGGCGAGGACGTGACCATCCCGCGCCGCTTCGCGCTCGTGCTCGCGCAGGGCGAGGCGCAGGACGCGCGCACCGGCGCGCTCATCGAGCGCGAGACCGCCCGCTTTGCCGCCGAGAGCGGCGCGCTGGGGCTCTGAGCATGGCGACGCTTCAGCAGGCGCTCAAGCGCATCGACACGATCTGCCCCAACGCATGGGACGACGCGGCAAAGCTGCTGTGGCTCAACGAATGTGAGAGCATGATCCAGACGCGCATCCTCGGCATCGCGCCGGGCGAATGTGTGACCTACGACGTGAACTCCGACCGCAGCACCGTGCTGCTCGTGCCTGCGCCGTTTGACCGGCTGTACGTGTACTACGTCATCGCCATGTGCGACTACGCCGCACACGAGACGGCGCACTACGCCGACAGCATGGCGCTGTTCAACGCGGCGCTCGACGAATACGCCAAGTGGTACCAGCGCACGAACGGCGCCGCAGCTTCCGTGCCCGGCGCCGCATCGCAGATCGCCGCCAACACCGCCGCCACTCGCACGCGAATAAGCGCGTGCTCGACGGCATCACGGCCGCAAAGACCGCCGCGTGGGACGCCAAGGCGGGTACGGCGGCGGCCACGCAGTCCGCGGCTGGCCTGATGTCCGCCGCCGACAAGGCCAAGCTCGACGGCATCGAGCGCGGCGCCAACAAGACCACCGTGCTCACAGCGCTGAAAAATCCCAACGCACTGACGATCAAAATCGGCGGCACGACCGTCACCTACGACGGCAGCGCCGCGAAAACCGTCACGATCGCCGACGGAAGCGAGGTGGCCTACTGATGGCAAAGAAGCTCTACGAAGAGGCGTCCGTGCAGGCCATCGCGGACGCCATCCGCGAAAAGACCGGCGGCGCGGAAACGTACAAGATCGCGCAGATGGGCGCCGCGATGCGCGCCATACCCAGCAAGGACAATATCGTCCATGCGGATATCCCGGACTACATCAAGACGGCGGCGCTGGAGGTGGCCAAAAAGGTGCAGGCCGTGCGCACGAGCGAAAGCATCGTCTTTATCGCGGCCTCGGACGCGCACCAGCTTGACACCAGCGCGGACATCGTGGCCGGCAACAAGCACGCTGGCATGGCGATGAAAGCGCTCGCGTATATTTTGCCGGGCATCGACTTTGCCTGCTATCTGGGCGACTACACGGCCGGCAGCGCAACGACCACGCTGGCCGAGGGGCGGCAGCACTTCGCTGAGATCAGCGCGGATATCGATGAGGCGTTCGCCGGCATCCCGCAACTGCGAACGCTGGGCAACCACGACAGCCTGCAGTACAGCAAGGCGCAGAATGGCAGCGTGCTGCCGGTGGCGGAGCTGTACGGCCTGTGCGGCGCTTACAACACCGGCGCGGTAATGGGCAGTACCACCGAGGGCTACTGCTATCGGGACTTTGAGGACAAAAAGCTGCGGGTAATATGTCTGAACACCGCTGAAAATAGTGAAAAAGAATATGTATCAGACGCGCAAAAGCTGTGGTTCGCGAACACGCTGAAAGCCGTGGGCGCAAAGGCCGGCTGGAATGTGCTGATCCTGTCCCACCATCCGCTTGACTGGGGCGGCGTGTGTGTCCTGTCCAATATCGTCAAAGCCTACGTGGACGGCGGCAGCATCACCGTCAGCAGCGGCAATACCGTGAATTTCAGCAGCAGCAACAGCGCGGCGATCCTCGCGGCCATCCACGGCCATGTGCATTGCTTCAAGGCCGCAAAGCTCAACGCTATCGCAAGCGGCACCGGCACGGAGTACAACGTCTGGCGCGTGGCTACACCGAATATGTGTTTCGCAAGAAACAACGAATACGGCACAAACGGCAACGCGGAATACTACGGTATCGAGTTTGGCGAAACGACCACCTACAGCAAGACGGCCAACAGCGCCAAGGACACGGCGTTTGTCGTCAACGTCATCAATCCAAGCCAGCAGAAGCTCTACAGCTACTGTTACGGCGCGGGCTATGACCGCGAGATCTTCACCGGCATCCAGACCGTGGCCGTGACGGGCGTATCGCTCAACGCTGCCTCCGGCGAACTGACCATCGGCGGGCAGACCACGCTGACGGCGACCGTGAAACCCGCAGACGCGAGCAACAAGACGGTGACGTGGGCAAGCTCCGCGCCTTCTGTGGCCAGCGTGGTCAACGGTGTTGTCACAGCGCTTGCGCCGGGCAGCGCCAAAATCACGGTAAAAACCGCAGACGGCGGCTTTACGGCAGAGTATGCGCTGACGGTCAAAGCCGCGACGTCCGACCTGCTGGCTTCCTATGGTTATGCGGACAATACCCGACTTTCCACCGGCAGCGGCAGCGAGAAAGCCGCCGCAGGCTATGTGACCATCGGGCACACGGCGGCGATCCCGATTGACAAGACCAGATACCCCAATGGCGCGACCATCCGCGTGACCGGCGCGGTGAACTGTCTGGGCAATAACTGGTCCGGCACCGACAACGGCGGCGACAGCGCGTTCGTGTTGTATACGACTGGCGGGACGCAGTTTTCAAACGCAAGCTACATTGAGGCCAAGGCCACGACGGCGGGAACGTTTACGATCGACGCGGACAAGACCGGCTTTACGCTGGACATTGCGTCGCTGCCGGCGCCACATTATATCAAATTCTGCGTCAAGGGCGCCGGAGCGAATCTCACGGCGACATTGACGCCAAAATGAAGGGGGTAACAGCAGATGGAGATCATCGAAGCATTTGCGGTGAAAAACAAGTGCTATCAGATTGGTACGCCGCTTAAACCGCGCGGCCTGATGCTGCACAGCATCGGCACGCCGCAGCCGAGCGCGGCCGCGCTGGCGCGGTACTTTGACCAGTACCAGCCGGGCGGCCAGTCGGTCTGCGTGCACGCGTTTGCGCAGGCGGACGGCACGGCGTACCAGACACTGCCGTGGGAGATGCGCGGCTGGCACTGCGGCGGCGCGGCAAATAATACCCACATCGGCATCGAAATGACGGAACCGAGTGCTGGCATGGCCTACGCCGAGGCCGCGGCGCAGATCACGGGCACGTACCGCACGGCCGTGGCGCTGTTTGCACAGCTGTGCGAGACGTATGGGCTGGACCCGCTGGCGGATGGCGTCATCATCGGCCACGCAGAGGGGCACCGGCGCGGCGTGGCCAGCAACCACGCCGACCCGGAATATCTGTGGCGGCAGTACGGCATGGGCTACACCATGGACGGATTTCGCGCCGCCGTCGCCGAAGCGATGGCCGGCACGCAGAAGGAGGAAACAGACATGACACGCTACAACACCGTAGCCGAGATGCCCGCATGGGCGCAGGCCGAGGCGCAGCGGCTCGTTGACCGCGGCGCGCTCAAAGGAGACACCGACGGCAGGCTCGACCTGTCGCTGGATATGCTGCGCACGATGCTCGTGTGCCAGCGGATGATCGACCAGGCAAAGGAGACATAAATGGACCGACTCACAACGATCAAAGCGGCCGTCTGTACGGCGGCCGCAGCGCTGACAGCCTTCTGGGGCTGGACAGGCTGGCTGGCGGCGGCATGGTTTCTGGCCATGCTGCTCGACTATGCCACCGGCAGCGCCGCCGCCCTGCGCGCCGGGACATGGAGCAGCCGCGCCGCCCGCGAGGGCCTGTGGCACAAGGCCGGAGCCGTGGCAGGCGTGCTCGTGGCTGCGCTGCTGGACTTTGCCCTGCGCGTGCTGCTCGGCAGCGCGCCGGGGCTGGGCATCGACTACGACGTGCTGCTGTGCCCGCTCGTGACGGCGTGGTATCTGCTGACGGAGCTTGGCAGCATCGCCGAAAACGCGGGCGCGCTCGGCGCGCCGATGCCGCAGTTTCTCATGCGGGCGATCGCCGCCCTGCGCGCCGGCATTTCCGACCGCGGCGGCGGAAACGGGGACGGAGGCGGCGCGGCATGACGGATTTTTCCCCGCTGAACTTCCCGCTGCCGGAGCCTACCGGCGGCGAGGGGCTGGAGGCGCGCGTCACGGCGCTGGAGGAGACGATCGTCCGGCTGCTGGAGGCGCTGCAATACACGCTGACGAATCTCAGCCGCGAGAACTTCAACCCCGCCGCGCTCGAACGGCTGCGCGCCGAGCTGCGCAGCGGCCAGACCACGAACCAGTAAGGAGGCAGGCAATGCATCTACCCACATTTCCCCGCGCCATGGCCGTGACGCGGCGCGTGCAGACCGACTTTCGCGGCTACGACCACCGGCCGGGCTGCCCGGAGGGCGGCATCTACGAGATGACGAACGGCTCGGCGGCCGACGCGCCGCTGTTTTCCACGCGGCCGGGCCGCACGCTGACCTATCCGACCGGCGGCGGAAGCCCGAACGGGCTGTTCGCCGGCAGCTGCGGGCTGCTCTGGTGCACCGGCCAGACGCTGTATGTCAACGGCACGCCCGTCGCGGGCTGCACGCTCATCAACGGGCCGAAGGTGTTCGCCGAGCTGGGCGGCACCGTGCTCATCTGGCCGGACAAGATCTGGTACCGGCCGGATTCCGGCCAGTTCGGCAGCGCGGAGCCGAACTGGAGCGGCTCCGTGAACCTCCAGCGCTCGGACGACAGCAGCGGCACCCGCGCCAACGCCATCGCCGCGGAGGGCATCGACCTGCCGTTTCGCGTGGGCGACGCCGTGACGATCCGCGGCTTTTCCACGCCGGAGGACAACGGCACCTACATCATCCGCGACATTGCGGGCGCGGCGCTCGTGTTCGACCCAGACACGTTCTCCACCGCCGGCGTGACCGAGGACATCACGGTCACGCGGCGCATGCCCATGGCGATGCACGCATGCACGTACGGCAACCGCATCTGGGCCTGCGCGAACGACACCGTCTGGTGTACAAAGCTCGGTGACCCGCTGAGCTGGTACTGGTACGAGGCGGACGACAACGGCACGGTCGCCACGGCGGCATGGAGCGTGGACGTCGGCACGCCGGGCGATTTTTCCGGCTGCGCGGCGACGGGCAGCGGCGTGGTATTTCTCAAGCCGGATGGGCTCTGGCGGCTGTACGGAACGAAGCCGGACAACTTCCAGCTCGTCGCCTCGGCGGCGCTCGGCACGGAGGAAAACTCCGGCCGCACGCTCGTGACGGCGGCGGAATCGCTCTACTACCTCTCCCCTGCCGGGCCAGCGCGCACGGCCGGCGGACGGCCGGTGCGCATCGGCGACGCGCTCGGGCGCACGCTCACGGCCGGCGTGGCGGGCACGGACGGCACGCGCTGGTATCTCTCGGCGCGGGACGAGAAAAGCGCCTGGCACCTGTTCGCATACGACACGCGCAGCGGCCTGTGGAGCCGCGAGGACGCCTTCCACGCGCGCGGGTTTGCCCGCAGCGGCGGCGTGCTCTACGCGCAGGACACCAGCGGCGTCTGGCGCTTCGGCACCGGCAGCACGGCACAGCTGGAGAGCATGCTCGAAACGGGCGATTTCGTCAGCGGCAGCCCGGACTGCAAGCGCCTGCTGCGCGTGCAGCTGCGGCTGGAGGCGGACGCTGGCGCAAGCGTGACGGCGGCGGTGCAGTACGACTCCGACGGCGTGTGGCACACGCTCGCGACCGTGACGGCGGGCGCGAAGCGCTCCGTCAACCTGCCGGTGCTGCCGCGCCGGTGCGACCACTTTCGCCTGCGGCTGACGGGCACGGGCGCGTGGCGGCTGCTGTCGCTCACGCGCACGGAGACCGCCGCCGGGCCGCAGCACTGAGGAAAGGAGACCTTATGGCCACAAAATACAAATACGACAAGGACACCGACTACGCCGCGCTCATGGAGCAGGCGGCGCAGCGCGGCGACCATGCGTCCGCTGCCATCTACGAGCAGCAGCGCAACGCGAAGATCCGCGGCGAGGGCATGACCGATCAGGAGCAGACGAACGACTACGCGCAGTATCTGCCCCTCGAGGACGTGCCGGACTACGACGATACGCACCGCCGCGAGGCGGAAACGCTGCTGACCGAGCGCGACACGACCGCACAGCGCAGCCGCATCGACCAGATGCTTGACGCGCTGCTCGGCGAGGAATTCAACTACGACCCGGCATCGGACCAGCTCTACGCCGCCTACCGGCAGCAGTACGAGCGGCAGGCCGATCTCGCGGCGGCCAACGCCCTCGGCGCAGCGGCCGCGCTGACGGGCGGGCAGGCCTCGACGGCGGCGGTGGCGGCATCGCAGCAGGCGGGCGGATACTACCGCGCGATGCTCGCGGGCAAGCTGCCGGAGCTGGCGCAGCTCGCCTACGAGCGCTACAGCGGCGAGCGCAAGACGCGCCTGAGCGCCATCGACAGTCTGCTCGACGCGGCCGACAGCCGCGACGGCGTGACGAAAGCGCAGATCGCCGCGCTGCTCGACATGGACGACGCGGACTTCACCCGCGCGGACAGCAAGCTGCAGCAGCAGGCCAAGGACGCGGCCGATGCCAAGGCCGCCGCCGACAAAAAGGCGAAGGAAGAAAAGGACGCAGCCGAGAAGGCGGAAAAGGCCGCGCGCAGCGATGCGCGGCGGCAGATCACGCTCATCCTGCGCAACGGCGGCACCGTGCCCGACGATCTCTGGCAGCAGAGCGGCTACAGCGCCGTGACGATCGCGGCGATGCTGCGCGGACGCAAGGGATAAGCGTTATGGAAACCCAGTCGCCGGTTCTGCTCTAAGAATTCTGCAACACGCCGTCTGGCGAAAAGTTATGTAAACTGCGCGAAAGAAAGGAATCCCCGGAAGCAAACTGCTTCCGGGGATTTGTGCGTGATGGGAAAGCCGCTCAGGCCATGGCCTGCTCAAAGCGCATGAGGATGGCCGCGACCTGCGCGCGCGTGGCGCTGCCCTTCGGACTGAGGTAGGCGACGCCGCCGCTGCCGGTGCCGGAGATGAGGCCGTTGCCGACGGCCCAGGCCATCTCCGTGCGCGCCCAAGACGAGACGCTGCCCGCATCCGGGAAGCCGGCGAGCGAGCCGGTCGCCGTGAGGCTGCCGGGCGCGAACTGCTTTGTGTAGTTATAGAGGATGACGGCGAGCTGCTCGCGCGTGATCTCCCCGCTGGGGTCAAAGGTCGTGGCGCTCGTGCCGGAGACGACGCCCGTGAGCTTCGCCCACCAGATGGCGTCGGTATACCACTGGCCGCGCGGCACATCGTCAAACGGAGCGCGGAGCTTGGCCAGCTCATAGCCAGCGACGGTCGTGGGCTCGCCCTGTATGCGGTAGAGGATGCTCACGAGCTGGGCGCGCGTGCACACGCCGTTCGGCGCAACGGTGCTGGCCGAGGTGCCTGCAATATAGCCATGATAGATACAATAATCCAGGCCCTCATGCGCCCAATCGGTGGGCACGGGCATGTCACGGAAGGCGTAGCCCGGGCAGGTCGGGCCGCCGGGGCAAGTGTCCGGCACGCCGGTGGCGGGGATGGTCTCCGTTTTGGTCGCACCGCAGATGGTACAGGTGAAGGTCTTGACGCCGGGCTCCGTCGCGGTGGGTTTTTGCGTCACGACGCCGGCATTCCACGCATGCTCGTGCAGCTTCGGGATGTCCTCGCCCACGCGCGCGTTGCAGCGCGCGCAGATGTGATAGCGGTAGCCGGTGGTCGTGTACGTCGGCTCCTGCGCGACGACCCACTCGCCCCAGTCGTGGCCGAGGGCGGGGATGATGTCGTTATAATCCTGATTGCAGCGCGGGCAGGTGCCCTGATAGTGGCCGGACTCGGTGCAGGTCGGCTCGATGCTGGAGGCGAACTTATAGCTGTAGTCATGGCCCTTGGCGGGGATGACCTCGTTGATCTTCACGCCGCAGCGCGGGCAGGTGCCGACAGCGCGGCCGGGCTGCGTGCAGGTGGCATCCGGGAGGAGGTCACAGCGGCTCAGGTCATGGCCGAGCGCGGCGATCTTCTCGGTGCGGGTCGCGCCGCAGGCAGAGCACTTGTAAAACGCCGTGCCCTGCTTGGTGCAGGCGGGCGGGTTCGTCTGCGTCTTGACCCAGGTGTGGTCGGTGGCGGCGACATAGGTGTCGTCCACGGGGGCATAGGTGCAGCCCTTCACCGTGCAGACGTGGTGCGTATAGCCCTGCTTCGTGCAGGTGGGGTCGACGACCGTGTCGGCGAACTGGGCGATGTGGTCGCCGTGCCAGAGACCGGTCTTGTAGCCCTGCCACGTGCCGTCGTCCTTGAGCTCGGCGGCCCAGGTGTAGCTGCCCTGCGTGTAATAGACCACGCAGTCATCCGGGAAGGAGCGGTTGGAATCCGCCGCGCCGTAGATGCTCTTGGCGGGGTCGTTTTTAAAAACGGCGCGCTTGAGCTGCGTGACCTTTGCGATCTGGGTCAGGCCCGCAGCAATATCATCCGCGTGCTCTTCGTTCCCATCCGGATTGTCCGGGTCGAGAATCCCGTTGAGGACAGTCTTGATGGCGAACTGCAGCGCGGCGTCCACACTGGTGAAGGCGCGGGCCTGAATCGTGTCGATCTTGTCGCCGAAGTAAACCTCCTCGAGCAGCTCGCAGCCGGCAAAGGCGCACTTGTCGATCTGCGCGACGCGGTTGGAGAGATCGACGGACTTCATGTGGTTATCGCCGGCAAACGCGGCCTTGCCGATCGTGAGGGGCTTGTCACCGGGGCTGAAGGTGAGGTTGTTCATATAATAATCGCACATGAACGCGTAGTCACCGATGCTCGTGACGTTGGCCGGAATGTTGAGGTTCTTGTGGTGGTTGACGAACGCGAACGCGCCCGTGCCGATCGTCTGCAGGCTCGACGGCAGGCCGAGCGTCGTATCCTCCTGACCGAGGATGCGGTCCCACGCGAAGGCCCACGGGCCGATATACGTCAGGCCGTTCGGCAGGCGCAGCTCGGCGAGCATGGTGCAGCTGTAAAACGCGTGATCCTCGATGCGGCGCAGGCGGCTGCAGGCGCCCGCGCGCACGAAGGTGAGCGTGTCGCAGCCGTAGAAGGCGTACTGATCGATGAGCTCGAGATTGCGCGGCATGTTGATGGCCGAGAGGTACTCGTCCGCATAAAACGCACGATCGCCGATGGTGGTGATGCCGTCGTCGAGGAACATGCACGTCAGGTACTGGCAGTCCTTGAAGGCGCGGTCGCCGACGTTCGTGACGCCGGAGTAGGTCTTGCCGTCCTCGGTGGTGGCGCCGGCGATGTAGGCCAGAGCCAGATACTCCTCGCCGAGGTTTTCCACGGTCGTCGTGCCGATGGGCTTGCCTTTGTCGTTGTACTCCGTGACATCGACTTTGCCCATCCAGGGGGCCTTGCTGCGGTCGGTATAATCCGCCATCGGGCCGTCGCCGTAGATGTACACGCCGTAATACTGCGCGTCCTCGCGGTAGTCGTGCTCCTGCCAGATCTGCTGCAGGGCGGGGTTGTCCTGCACGACGGTGGGGTTCGTGACTTCGTAGATTTTATAATGTACACTGCCCTCGTTCTCAGCAGGGCCGCAGTCGCCATGCGCGACCTCGTTGCCGAAGAGCTTTTTGATCTGATCCGGCTGCTTGAGAAACTGGTCGACCACGCCCGCGATCGTGCCCGCCTGCGCCGGCGGGGCGCACACGCTCAGCAATCCGGCCGCGAGCACAAAGCACAGCAGCAGCGACAACACTCGTTTTTTCATATGGTTCCTCCCTCCTGGAATAGACGAACTGGTAACAGAGTCTACACAATCAGTATACAGGACGCGCCCCGCTTTTGCAACGGGTCGTGCGCGCATGGGCGCGAAAAAATGCACATTTTATTTACACAAATGAAACAAAATGTAACGATCAAAACGTTTTTTCTGCCAATCCCCATTGCACACTTTCCCGCTTATATGGTATATTTTCGACAGACAGGTATTACGGTTGTACACACGCATCACAACAAAGGAGGAAGAAACGATGAAAAAGCGCATGCTCTCGCTGGCACTGTGTCTGGTTCTGGTCGTGGGACTGTTCTCCGGCCTGACCGTGAACGCATCGGCAAGCAGACTCGACGATCTGAAAAAGGAGATTGCCGAGAAGCTCATCAAGGAGAAGATCGAGCAGCTCAAGGAGGAGTTTGAGATCCCCGATCTCGACACGGATGCCATTCTCAGCAGCTTTGGCGCCGCGGCCACCTCGGGCGACTTCGGTGAGAACAACTGCCTGCACTGGGAGGTCTCCACCGGTGTTTTCAGCGGCAAGACGCTGACCATCTCCGGCACCGGCGCCATGCCCGACTTTGATTTTCCCAACGGCAACCTCGCCCCGTGGTGGAACTATGAAGCGCTGGGTATGCTCACGAGCTTCGGCAACTTCAAACTGGAGGGCGAGCTGAAAAAGGTCGTCATCAAAGACGGCGTCACGAACGTGGGCGACTATGCCCTGTTCTTCCTGCCGGCCGCCACGCAGATCACGCTGCCCGAGAGCGTGACGAGCATCGGCCGCTACGGCATCGCCATGTGCTCCAAGCTCACGGGTATGTCCATCCCCAAGGGCGTGACCGAGATCGGTGACTTCGGTCTCGCGGGCGACGGGCTGACCGCCGTCACGCTGCCCGACGGGCTGCAGAGCCTCGGCCGCGGCGCATTTGACACCTGCGCCAGTCTCACGAACACCACTCTGCCCGCCGCCATCACGGCCGTGCCCGGCAAGTGCTTTGCCGACTGCACGAAGCTGCTGAACGTCAAATACGCCGGCACCGTGACCGCCATCGGCGATCTCGCGTTTGAAAGCTGCAAGGCGCTCACCGCAGCGCCCATCCCCGAGACGGTGACCACCATTGACAAGGCCGCCTTCACCGGCTGCACCGCGCTGACGGATGTGACCATCCCTGCGGGCGTGACCGCCATTCCCGAGGACTGCTTCCGCGGCTGCACCGCGCTGGCCGACATGAAACTACCCGGCACCGTGACGAGCGTCGGCCACAACGCGTTCACCGGCTGCACCGCACTGAAGGACGTGCGCTGCTACGGCGCGGCCCCGGCGGTCGAGCCGGGCAACTCGGAAGCGCACAGCTTCGAGCCCGCTATCGTCACCATCCACTATAACCCCGACCCGGTCTACGGCTGGACGCTCGACGCGGACGGCAAGTGGCAGGGCTACACCGTCAGCAGCAAGGGCGCGTGCCTGCACACGGGCTACGGCACGCACGAGAACACCGTGCCCGCCACCTGCGGGGAGGCCGGCCGCACCGAGACCATCTGTGACAACTGCGGTGAGGTCGTCTCGACCAAGGAGATCCCCGCCACCGGCGCGCACACCTGGGATAACGGCACCGTGACCACGGAGCCGACCGAGACCACCCCCGGCGTGCGCACGTTCACCTGCGCCGTCTGCGGCGCGACCCGGACCGAGACCATCCCCGCGACGGGCGAGCACACCTTCGTGTTCACCAAGAACGTCGCGCCCACCTGCACGGCGGACGGCTACGACCTCTATACCTGCAGCGGCTGCGGCGCGACCGAAAAGCGCAACCCCAAGCCCGCGCTCGGCCACAAGTGGGATAACGGCACCGTGACCACCGAGCCGACTGAAACCGCCCCCGGCGTGCGCACCTACACCTGCACCGTCTGCGGCGAGACCCGGACCGAGACCATCCCCGCCACCGGCGCACACACCCACGTCTGGGACAACGGCACCGTGACCATCGCGCCGACCGAGACCACCCCCGGCGTGCGCACCTACACCTGCACCGTCTGCGGCCAGACCAAAAACGAGATCATCCCCGCCACCGGCGGCAGCAGTGTCTGCCCCGGCGGCCCGAGCTGCCCGAGCTACGGTTTCTCGGACGTGGCCGGCCCGAACGACTGGTCGCACGAGGGCATCGACTACTGCGTGCGCCGCAGCCTCATGGTCGGCACCGGCGCGGGCACGTTCTCCCCGGGCATGAACTGCTCGCGCGCCCAGATCGTGCAGATCCTCTATAACCTCTCCGGCGATAAGACCGATTACTCGCGCTACTACCTGCCGTTCACCGACGTTGCACCCGGCGCGTGGTACTACGACGCCGTCGCCTGGGCATACTTCAACAACGTCGTCTCCGGCACGAGTGAGACCACGTTCGCACCCAACGACGTCATCACCCGCGAACAGATGGCTGTCATCCTCTACGGCTACACGGCCGAGTTCGCGCCCGAATTCACTGGCAACGCCGCCTCGCTCAACACCTTCCCCGACGCCGGCAGCGTCGCCAACTGGGCCTATGCCGCCATGTCGTGGGCCGTGGGCAACGGCCTGATCTCCGGCATGGGATCCGGCGGCGTGTCCTACCTCGCCCCGCAGGGCAGCGCCACGCGCGCGCAGGCTTCGGCCATCATCATGCGCTACTGCCAGCTCATTGGCCAGTGAGCCGGTGCAGTCAAACCGCAACCCCCCGCCCCGGGAGCCAACGCTCCCGGGGCTTTTTG
>ENA-OVGE01002052-OVGE01002052.1-human-gut-metagenome-genome-assembly--contig:-NODE-2052-length-14111-cov-3.956887_pt1 | contig 14111 bp, 9 predicted proteins | sample MGYA00237769_ERZ505417 | MGnify/ENA primary metagenome ERZ505417 (study PRJEB26158, sample SAMN06016403) | human gut metagenome | biome: human gut; feature: ankylosing spondylitis patient; material... | reverse complement strand
ATAGAAATGACAAAGGGCGAATCAGCTAAAGAAAATTTTATGAGCGGCCTTAACTGCTCGCAAGCGGTTGCCGCTGCTTTTGCAGAAGAAATGAATATGCCAAAATCGCTTGTTGAAAGATTAACCGTCGGCTTCGGCGGCGGAATGGGCAGAATGAGAGAGGTTTGCGGAGCTGTTTCCGGTATGACATTCGTTATCTCTGCACTTTATGATGATGATAAGTCAGAAATTTATAAGCGAGTTCAAGCTGTTGCAAATGAATTTAGAGAGGAAAACGGCTCAATAGTATGCCGTGAGCTTCTCGGTCTTTCAAAGCCCGGCCCCGATTCGCCGCTTGCCGAGCCTCGCACAAAAGAATACTATAAAAAGCGCCCGTGTCCGGAGCTTGTGGAGCTTGCCGCAGATATTCTTGAAAAATATATTTCAAATAATCCATATAAAAAATAAAAAAAGTGTTGCATTTTTGTTTTATTTGTGTTATATTATCTAAGCACAAAAACGTGCAACACATAAATGCGCTGGTAGCTCAGCTGGATAGAGTGACTGGCTACGAACCAGTAGGTCGGGGGTTCGAGTCCCTTCCAGCGTACCAAAAACGAGGAATGTTCTTTAGAATGTTCCTCGTTTTTATTATGTTGTGAAAGTGTGCGAGAATACTCTTTATTTCGGGGTCCCCACAAAGCCTTTGACTTTGTGGGGAGAGGAGAAACATACGAAGTGATTGTTGGCAAATGCTTGCATTTCGCCTTAATCACGGAGGGTGTTTCGACGAGTGGACCTTTCGATACTGAGTGACGGGACCAACAGCGTACCCCATAATACAAAAACTGACTCAATTTCAAAAAGTCGTCAGACCGCTTTGAGTAGTAATTCTGTAAAAAGCATTTATAATCGGATTTTAAAGTACCCATATTTTTATCACTCAAACATACTTGATAAATAGAATAACTTTATATATAATAAATTTAGATAAGTATACGCAAAATAAGTGATTTTATTGAGAGGGAAAATTATGTATAGTGTGCTTGTAGTTGATGACGAGATACGTCAAAGAGAAGCTGTTATTAAAAGCGTAAATTGGGAAAAAGCCGGATTTAAAGTTGTGGGCGACGCTGAAAACGGAATTGAAGCACTTGAACTTCTTGAAAAGCTGGAACCTGATTTAATTTTGACTGATATCAAAATGCCGCTTATGACAGGACTTGAACTTGCAAGAAAGGCAAGAGAAATAAGGCCTGCCACAAAGCTTGTTATTTTAAGCGGATACGATGATTTTGAATATGCACAGGAAGCGTTTAAATATAATGTTATCCGTTATCTTTTAAAGCCTATTTCCGCAAGCGAAATCAGCGAAGAATTCGTAAAAATCAAAGCGGAAATGGATGAAGAATTTGAAAGGCTTAAAACAGGAACATCAAACGAAGAAACCGAGTTAAGACTTAAGAAAACGGAATTTCTTTTGCCGTTGCTTTTAGGAACGGGAGAGGATATTTATACACCTCAAGAGTTGAAAGACAGTGCCAAAAGGTTAGGACTTATTAAAAGCGACAATGACTGCTACAGCGTTGTTGTGTCAAAATTCAAGACTTTCAGCGGTGAAAACTGTACCGAGGCACATCATATTGATTTTGTAAACAGCATTGTAGGAAAATATGCAAATTGCGAAAGTTTTTTTGTAAACGGCAGAATTGTTACGCTTGTGACGAGTGAAGCAGAAGAAATGTCAACAAAATTAAGACTTCCTGTAATTGAGCTTGTGCAAAGTGCAAAAAAGCTTTTCGACCAAAAATGCACAATCGGTATCAGCCAAACAGTTGAAAGCCCGGTGCTTTTGTCGCTTGCTTGCGCTCAGGCTATCACGGCAAGACGATACACCTCTGACGGTGCAGGCGATATCAGATTTATTAACGATCAGGAACGCAAAAGCATATATGAACTTGAGGACATAGAAAAGTCCGTCCATAAGCTTGAGCAGCTTTTAAAAATAGGCAACAAGGAAGAAATAAGTGAATTTCTTAATGATATGTTGTCAAATAAAAATCGTGACGAAATAAATTATTTGATTATTCAAATACTTGCAACGGCGCACAGATGCGTAAGCGTTTTATCTGACAATGACGCATTATCTGAGCTTTTCTCATCAAATAATCCTTTCACCTCTCGCCTGTCATTCGATTTTAACGAGCAGTATAAAAAAGAACTAATATCGCTTTGCCTTGACGCAAGAGATATCATTTCACGCTCGCAAAGGCACGAAAGCGAAACGATTTGTGACAGAGCACTTCAAATTATAAACGATGAATATATGAATGAGGATTTATCATTGACCGACGCAAGCGATAAGCTGGGTGTAAGCCCAAACTATTTAAGTGCGCTTATAAAGAAAACGAAGTCGCAAAATTTTATTGCCCTTGTTACAGAACGCAGAATGAAAGCGGCAAGCGATTTACTGTTGTGTACGTCAATGAAAATTTTTGAAATATCACAAAAATGCGGATACAGTGACCAGCACTATTTCAGTTATTGCTTTAAAAAATATTACGGTATGTCACCTAACAAATACAGAGAGGAGCATTTAGGAAAAAACGATGTTTAAGCGTAACAAAATAAAATTGTCTGTATTAATTATAGCAATCGTTGTTTTCGGCGTTATATTTTCAACTCTTGCTTCTACATTATTTTTTGGCATATTTTATAAAAATTCAATGTTTGATTCGGCTTATGTATCGAGCAGGCAAGCCGTGTCGCAGGCTAACGAGACCGTTTCTAATTATGTTTCGTCAATAAAAAACAAGCTTGATAACCTTTGCGATGAAATGAATAGCTGTACCGATACCTCATCGCTTCAAAATGCAATATCAACAGCATCCAGACTTGAAGAAGATATATATTGCGTGATGCTTTATGATATGCAGGGCAATTTGCTTTTAGACGGAAATGACAACAACGACAAAGTAAAAAGCAATCCTACTAATTTATCGTTTGACAAAGCCGCTTTTTCAGGACTTACTGACGGATACGCAATTACTCAACCCCACGTAAATACGATTTATGAAAACAAATATCCGTGGGTTGTAACAATTGCAAAAAAAGAATATTCAAATCTTTATGCCCGCCAGGTTTTTGTTGTGATTGATTTCAAATTCTCGTCAATTGCAAAATATATTGATAAGGTGAGCATCGGTCAAAGGGGTTATTGCTACATTATCAATTCAAAAGGCGAAATTATTTATCACCCACAACAGCAAATTCTTTTTTCGGGATTGAAAAAGGAAAATACCGATGAGATTTTTGACCTTGCAGACGGAATACACAGGAAAAGAAATAATATTTATAACATATCCTCCCTTGCCTCGTGTAATTGGAAAATAGTAGGCGTAAGCTTTAATGACGAAATAACACAAGCAGTAAAAAGCCAAATAATCATCGGCTCTGCATTTGCGATTTTATTCAGCCTTTTTATATCGGTTTTGGTTTATTTTATTCTTTCAAGAACTGTTACAAGACCTGTCAGAAGGCTTGTTGATTCAATGCAAAAATTTGAAAAGCAGGCGGAATCATTTGAATACAAGGCAGATATGAGTAACGTCGTGGAATTCAAAACGCTTTCGTCATCGTTTGAACATATGGTGCTTATGATTCAGTCGCTTATGGAAAAGGTTCACAATGAAGAAATTGTTCTCAGAAAGACGGAATTGAAAGCCTTGCAGGCTCAAATCAATCCTCATTTTCTTTATAATACGCTTGATTCAATTCAATGGATGTGTGAGCAGGATAACAGCAAGGACGCAGTCAAAATGGTGGGTGCACTTGCAAAGCTTTTCAGAATAAGCATAAGCCACGGCAATGAATTTATAACAATAAGCGACGAACTCAAGCACGCCGAAAGCTATCTTATTATTCAAAGCTACAGGTACAAAAACCAATTTACCTATTCATTTGATGTTGACAAAAGCGTTTTGGGCTATATGTGCAACAAAATTACAATTCAACCGTTTATTGAAAATGCAATTTATCACGGGCTTGACCGAATGGTTGACGAGGGAGAAATCAAAATTATTGTCCGTCGCCAAGGCAAGGATATTGTAATAATCGTTAAGGATAACGGACTGGGAATGACGCAGGAGCAATGCCAAACCATTCTTCAAAAGGACCGAAGCGACTCAAAAGGTATCGGTGTTAAGAATGTAAATGACCGACTGAAAATATATTTCGGAGAGGAATACGGAATTACGATTGATAGCGAACTTGACGTCGGCACAACCGTAACGATTAAAATTCCAAAAATTGAGAAAGGACAAGAACATGAATATTAAAAAAGCGACTGCCTTGCTCACTCTTACTTTTTTTCTTATTGCAGTCCTGTTTGGCTGTGCAAAAGGCGCAGAATTTGACAACAAAAGCAACAATATTGCAATAATAACAAAAGGCAGTGACTCAACTTTTTGGAACGATATGAAAAACGGAGCGCTGTCTGCGGCAACCGAATACAATGTAAAAGTTACATTTGAAGGTCCTGAAAACGAAGAGGATTACAACGCACAAAACAAAATGATTGAAAACGCAGTTTCAAACAATGTAGGCGTCATAATTCTTTCAGCGATAGATTTTGAAAAAAATGCCGATGCCGTTCAAAAAGCCATTAACAGCGGAATTAAGGTAATCACGGTTGACAGCGACGTTGATGTAAACGGCAAGGAACTTTTTGTGGGTACAAATAATATTGAAGCAGGCAAAAAAGCGGCAAAGCAGGCCATCGATTTGTGCAACGAGCAAAAGTCTATTAATATAGGTATAGTAAATTACGGCGCAAATACCGAAAACGGCAAAGGGCGATTAAAAGGATTTACCGATTATATAAACAAAATAGATAATGCAAAAATTGTTGATACGGTTAATGTTGAATCAAACAAAGAAAGCGCAACCGCCGGTGCAAAAAAGCTATTAAAAAAGCACAAGCAAATCAATGTGCTAATAGGCTTCAACGAATGGTCAACCATCGGGGTGGCGTATGCAATAAAGGAATTAAATTTGAATAACAAGGTTTTCGGCATAGGCTTTGACAGCAATGTCAACTGCGTAAATATGCTTGAAAGCGGAGAGATAGATACACTGATTGTTCAAAATCCTTTTTCTATGGGTTACACCTCGGTTTCAAAAGCGTCTGAAATACTGTCGGGCAAAAAATTGCAAACAAGCACAATTGAAACCGATACCTATGTTGTAACTCGAAAAAATATGTTTTCACCTGATATTCAAAAAATACTTTTCAGCTTTAGCGAAAGCAGTAATTAACAAATATTCAAAACGGCTTTGACAGTCAATTTTGGCTTGTCAAAGCCGTTTTTATGCTTTTTGGGTAGTAATTTTAACATAATAAATCATAAATATCGTAATTTTTTATACACTTTGAATAAAAAATCACATTCAATTTTAAATCTATCAAAGATATAATAAAGACACACAATGACTTAACGAAAAATTTTAAGGAGGTAATCTTTATGAAAAAGATGAAAAAGTTATTGGCATTATTATTAGCAGTAGTAATGGTAGTAGGTTTTGCAGCTTGTTCTTCAAAAAAGGGCGACGGCGGCACAACAAAGGCGGCTTCGTCTGCCAAAGGTGAGATATCGGTATTCTATTACACCTTCAGCGATGCATACATTTCAACCGTTCGTTCATCAATGGATAAAATCTTGAAAGACGGCGGCTATACCTATAACGATTACGACGCAAACGGCAACCAGACAACACAGACCGAGCAGGTTCAAACAGCACTTGCAAAAGGCTCATCAATGCTTATCGTCAATGTAGTTGACACAGGCTCAAATGATGCAGCTCAAAACATTATAAATCTTGCAAAGGCTAAAAACGTTCCTGTAATCTTCTTTAACCGCTCTGTTGACCAGTCGGTTATTGAAAGCTATGAAAAGTGTGTATTCGTAGGAACAGACTACGAGCAGGCAGGTCATATGCAGGGTCAGATGATTGGCGAATACCTTGTAAACAACTATGACAAGCTCGACCTTAACGGCGACGGCAAAATCAGCTATGTAATGTTCAAGGGTCAAGAGGGCAATATGGAAGCAATCGCACGTACAAAGTACGGCGTTGAGGATGCTAACAAGGTTCTTGAAAAAGCAGGAAAGCCTGACCTTGAGTTCTATGATGCAGCTAACAAGAACAAATATCTTGTTGACCAGGACGGCTTATGGTCATCAGCAGCAGCTACAAACTATATGAGCACAGCTCTTGCTCAGTACACAGAATCAAACAAAAATATGATTGAACTTGTAATTGCCAACAACGACGAAATGGCACTCGGCGCAGTATCTGCTCTTCAAACAGCAGGCTACAACAAGGATGGCAAAAAGGTTATTCCTGTATTCGGTGTTGATGCAACAGACGCAGCTAAATCAGCTATCAAGTCAGGCTCAATGATTGGTACAATCAAGCAAGACGCACAGGGCATGGCTACGACAATCACAACAATTATGGGCAATTACCTCAACGGTGCAAACGCACTTGACAGTATTGACACTGCAAACGTAGTAGGCACTTGGAGAGTAAATATTCCTTATTCGGCTTACACAGCAGATTCAGAAAAATAATATAAATCAACTTCACAAAATACGGTTGGGGCTTTTTGCCTCAACCGTACTATTCAAAGCAGATAGGAGAGATACATATGCAAAACAATATAAATAAATCCGTTTCTGCGACTGACAAAGATATATTGTTAAAAATGGTTGATATAGAAAAGACTTTCCCGGGTGTCAAAGCGCTTGACCATGCACAGTTGACGGTCAAAAAAGGAACAGTTCATGCACTTATGGGTGAAAACGGCGCCGGTAAATCAACACTTATGAAATGTCTTTTCGGTGTTTACAGCAAAGACAACGGTCACATTTATGTCGATGGAAAAGAGGTTAATTACAAAAACAGTAAGGAAGCCCTTGAAAACGGCGTTGCAATGGTACATCAGGAGCTCAACCAAGCGCTCAAGCGTAATGTTATGGACAATATGTGGCTCGGCAGATTTCCAAAGGTTTCAAAATATCTTCCTTTCACAAGTGAAAAGAAAATGTATGACGAAACAATGAAGGTTTTTAAAGACCTCGAAATAAACGTTGACCCGAAAGCCGTTATGAGCACAATGTCGGTTTCGCAAAGGCAAATGGTTGAAATTGCCAAAGCCGTTTCCTACAATTCAAAAATAATTGTTTTTGATGAGCCAACCTCCTCGCTTACCGAGGAAGAGGTTGAACATCTTTTCCGTATTATCAATATGCTCAGGGACAGAGGCTGCGGCATTATTTATATTTCTCACAAAATGGAGGAAATTTTGCGCATAAGCGACGAAGTTACAATTATGCGTGACGGCAAATGGATTGCCACAAAGGCAGCAAGTGAGCTTACTATGGACGAAATCATTAAGCTTATGGTTGGCCGTGAACTTACAAACCGTTATCCTGAAAAAGACAATAAAATCGGCGACGTTCTTCTTAATGTCGAAAATTTAAGCGGCGAATATACAAACCTTAATAATGTTTCATTTCAGGCAAGAAGAGGAGAAATCCTTGGTGTGGCAGGGCTTGACGGCTCAGGAAGAACTGAACTTTTAGAGCAAATATTTGGAATAACCACCAAAAAGAGCGGAAAAATCACACTTGACGGCAAAGAGGTTAAAAACAGAAATCCGCACGAATCAATCAAAAACGGCTTTGCCCTTTTGACTGAGGAAAGACGTGCAACAGGTATTTTCGGAATTTTGAATATCAGAGAAAATACTACAATTTCAAGCTTAAAAAAATATCAGACCGGTCCGTTTCTTAACAAAAAGAAAATGAAGGACACGACTGACGAATATATAAAATCCCTTAGAGTTAAAACTCCTAATCAGGAAACAAAAATCAGCTCGCTTTCAGGCGGTAATCAGCAAAAGGTTATCCTTGCAAGGTGGCTTTTGACTGACCCTACCGTGCTTCTTCTTGACGAACCGACAAGAGGTATCGACGTAGGCGCAAAATACGAAATTTATCAGCTTATTCTTGACCTTGCCAAAAAAGGCAAAACAGTCATTATGGTTTCTTCCGAAATGGCAGAGCTTTTAGGCGTATGCGATAAAATTCTTGTTATGTCGGGCGGCAGGCTCTCAGGTGAGGTTGACGCAAAGACTACTAATCAGGAAGAGATTATGACACTTGCGGCAAAATATGTATAAGGAGGATTTCATTATGGCTGACACAAGTATAAAAAAGGTTAAGCGTTCACGTATCTCCCTTTGGGTTGAAAAATTCAAAGCGGCAGACAAGGACGACAAAAAAAGATTAATTACAGATTTATTATTTAACAACGCAATGTATATCATCATTGCAATAGCGGTGATTTTTATTGCAATCAAGGTTCCGGCATTTTTGAGTGTATCGTCAATAGTTAATATTGTTTCGCTCACCGCCGCAAAGCTTCCGATTGCTTTGGGTATTGCAGGCTGTATCGTATTAACAGGTACGGATATTTCGGCAGGTCGATGTGTAGGTCTTACCGCCTGCGTTGCGGCTTCGCTTTTGCAAATGACTGGCTATGCCAACAAAATGTTCCCTAATCTTAATACAATGCCGCTTTGGATTGTATTTCTTGCAGTAATTGCAATCGGCGCAGTTGTTGGCCTTGTAAACGGATTTTTTGTTGCTAAGTTTAAGCTTCATCCGTTTATAGTTACTCTTTCAACCCAGCTTATTGTATTTGGTACTGTTCTTATGTATCTTATGATTGGCGGCAACAACGGTCAAACTCTTTCAGGTCTTGACTCGTCTTACACAAGCTTTATCACCGGTACACTTTTCAATGTCGGCGGTGTTGCCATTCCTAAATATGTTCTTTATTCCGCAGTTTTAACAGCAATTATGTGGGTTATTTGGAATAAAACAAAGTTTGGCAAAAATATGTTTGCCGTAGGTTCAAACGAAGAAGCAGCAAGAGTATCGGGCGTAAATGTATTTATGACAATCTTAATGGTATTTGTGCTTGCAGGTGTTATGTACGGTATCACAGGCTTTATTGAGGGCGCTCGTATTGCTTCTTGCTCTGCAAACACAGGTCTTAACTACGAATGTGACGCTATTGCGGCTTGCGTAATCGGCGGTGTATCATTTGTAGGCGGTACAGGTAAAATCAGCGGTATCGTTATCGGCGTACTTCTTTTGCAGATTATTTTTGCCGGTCTTAACTTCCTTTCCGTATCCGCAAATATGCTTTACATTATCAAAGGTGTAATCATTCTTGTTGCTTGCGCAATTGATATGAGAAAGTATCTCGCAAGAAGATAATAATTAACCACCGTTTTTGAAAGGCAGTGAAAAATATGAACGAAAACAACACAATAAATCTTAACACCGAAAGGAAACCCGGAGGACTTTACCGAAACATAAAAATGTCTGTAAAAACGGCAGACAAGCTCATCCTTGTCGGAATTATCGTTCTTATCGCCTGTATGATTTTTGCGGTAAGTCATGCAGGATTTACTGTCACATTCAATACAGACGGCGGCTCGCAAATAGATAACCAAAAGGTTATGTATGGTCAGCTTGTTGATGTTGAAGAAAATCCCGTTAAAGAGGGCTACACCTTTACGGGCTGGTATTTAGACAAGGATTGCACTAAGCAATTTGATGTTAATAAAGACACCGTAAGCGACAGTCTGACTCTTTATTCGGGTTGGGAAAAGAAATAAGGAAAAAGTTATATTTATTTTGCAAATGACAAATTAAGCATAACTTAATAAATATACAAAAATAAGCCAATGCATGGGAATAAACGTCCTTTATGCATTGGCTCGTTTTTATTAAGGGAAATTTTTATTTTAAACGGCTTGTTTCTTGATATTGACACAATTATAATATATAATTAAAACAAAACAGATATATTAGTTTAGGAGATAAATATGGGAGATAAAAATTTTATTGCCGGAATAGGCTGTACCAACGTTGACATTCTTTATTCGGGAATTGACAGATTGCCGAACGAGGGCGAAGAAATATATGCAAAGCATTTTTCGCTTCAGCTCGGCGGCGGTGTTCCCGCAACGCTTATAAATCTCGGCAGGCTCGGTATTAAGACTAAAATTGCGACAGAGCTTGGAGATGATATTTTTTCAAACTATGCAAGGCAGGAATTTGAAAAATGCGGCGTATCCCCTATTAATCTTTATAAAGGCGATGACGATATTCCGCTTAATGTTACAAGCGCTATGATTACAAGCAGGGACAGAACGTTTATGTCCTACGGTCACGGAAGCGTTGAGGCAACGCCCGACGCACTTGATGCGGCTTACAAAATGTGCACCGGCGCAAAGATAGTAATTATGCACACAGGCGGCTTTTTGCCTGTATACAAAAAGCTTAAAAGCGAGGGCACAATGCTTGTTTTTGACTGCGGCTGGGACGATAATTTGAGCCTTGAAAACTACAAGGAGCATCTTGAGCTTGCCGATTATTATACCCCAAACCAAAAGGAAGCGCTTAAAATAACAGATACCAACACTCCGGAAAAAGCGGCTGACGTTTTATCAAATTATTTTGAAAAGGTTATCGTTAAGCTTGATAAAGACGGCTGCCTCGGAATGGAAAACGGAAAGAAATTTTATGTCAGTCAAGTTGACGATTTCAAACACGTTGACTCAACAGGTGCAGGCGACGCATTCCTTGCAGGCTTTATTTACGGCTTGTACCACGAAAAAAGCTTTGAGGATTCAATCAAATTCGGCAATATTACAGGCGGAAAATGCGTTACCAGCGTTGGTTGCTTAAGCTCATCTTGCACCGAGCAGGAGCTTCTTGAAGTAAAGGAAAATTATTATAAATAAGCAAAAGCCGACTAATCAAACGTCAGATTAGTCGGCTTATTTTAATCATAATATTTATCAAGCTCGTATTCGTATTTTTCGTATTTTTCAATCTTTGGCTCTTTATAAATCTTACCTCGGCAAACAACCATATACGGCTGAGAAAGCGCACGAAAATCATCAAGCGGATTTGAATTTGACACGAGGATATCGGCGCACTTGCCGACCTCGATACTGCCCGTAATATCATCAATTCCCAAAATTTTTGCATTATTAAGAGTAGCGGTATAAAGCGCAAAAGCAGGCGATACGCCGACGTTCTTTTCAAAATAATGAAGTTCACGCCACATATTATAATGGGTTGTATAGGGGCAGCCCGTATCTGTTCCCAGCCCGACGGTAATTCCGTTTTCAAGCGCTGTTTTTGAGCCTAAAATCATATTGTTATAAACAATATTTGAATTATATTGCACCGCCTCGCTGATACCCAAGGTTTCACGTTCAAATTTTGCCATAGGAAGCGCAGGCGAAATTGTGCAAACCAAAACGGCATTATGCTTTTTGAAAGCGTCAATTTCCCTTTGGGTAAGAGTAGAGCCATGCTCGATTGAGTCAACTCCGTTTTCAACGGCACACCTTACACCCTCAGGGCTTTGAACGTGAGCAGCAACTTTAAGACCGTAGCCGTGCGCCCTGTCACAGCAAGCCTTAATCATATCTGCCTTCATCATAAGCTTACCCGGCTCACCCTTAACCTTAGCGTCCATAACTCCGCCCGTAATCATCAATTTAATTAAATCTACGTTTTGACTCTTTAATTCGTCAACCATTTTGACTGCGTCCGCCACGCTTTGGGCAGGACGTGTAACAGAACCGACCATATGGCCGTTCGGCACGCCGATAGCAAAATTCGCCGCCAAAATCCTCGGTCCGTCAAGCTTTCCCGAATTAATCTTATCACGCAGGCGGGTATCAAGATTATCAAGTCCGCCGACTGCACGAACAGTGGTAACGCCTGCCATCAAGCCCTGCATTGCATAGGCATGGCACATTTTAAGCACAAGCTCTCTTGAAATGGCTGAGGAAAGCGCAATTTTAGTTAAAAGTGTAGTTTTCATCGGCTTGTTTTGCGGCTTGCCGCCTGCAGGAAGATGAACGTGCAAATTGATAAGCCCCGGCATTAAATATTTGCCGCTTAAATCAATAACTTCATCGCTTACACTCGGAGTAATACTGCCGATTTCAACAATTTTTCCGTTTTCAATCGCAACGTCAATATTTTCCCTTGCCGCCATATCCTTCGTGCCGTCAAGAAGAGTGCAATTTTTAAATATCGTTTTCATAAAATCACCTGTAACAATTATAATAGAAAAAGGTCTATTTTTCAATTTGCCATAATGCATAAAAATTAGGGGCTTTTATGTACGAATTGCACAAAAGGCTCAAAACAGACTTCGAGAAAGTGAGATAAATTTCGTATTTTGCGAGTGGGAGCTGTACGTTGGTACTGCCCCCGAGCAAAAGACGGAAAGTGCCAAAAACGGCAAGGACTCAATGTCCTTGCCGTTTTTCCAATCCCTCTGAGTGCAACAAGTTGCACCCACCTCCATTTGCAAGGGAGGCAAAGGGGCTTATTTAATTTTATTCGGCACGGTTTAGCCACTTTATCAAAGTCTGAAGGGATTTTTGTCAGTTGTATATTTTTATCAGTACGGCTGAGTGGGGTTCAACCTCGGCAGTAAATGAATTTTTGAACTTGCCGAGTTCTTTTTTTGCCCAAATGTCAAAAATGTTGTATTTTTCATCAGGCATTAAAACATCACTTAAATTGAATTTGATTTTAGCTTTTTTATCTTTAGTATTAAAAAGTGCTGCATATTTACACTTCTTTCCGTTCGCCACCCAAATAACGGTACCTTTGCCGTTTGTTTCTTTTCTGTAATGCTGGTGTGCGCCGTTTGAATCTTTATGCATTTTAAGATATTCTTCGTTTGTTAAAAGCGAGAGCGTCCATTCGTCGTTTTCAGGCATATTGCCGCCGAAGAAAAGAGGGCTTTTAAAAATTCCCCAAAGGCTCATCATTGTGATTTGTTCGGACTTTGTGAATTGGGTGTATCTGTCTTTGGGACCGTGATATGAACAGTTTTTGCAAAGCTTGCCAAGCGGTAGCATATCGCAGTCAGGATAATTTCCGCTTTTAACTTCATTTTGCCACAAAAGGCATTTGTCAAACATATCGTGAAGCTTGTCCCACTTGTCCCAAAAATCGCCTGTCATTCGCCACATATTTGCGTTTTCTGCAAGGTGCTTTGCATTTTCGATTTTAGCAGGACCGGGAGAGAGCGAAAGCACCATATTTCTGCCGCAGTTGTCAATAGCTTTTCTAATCATTTCAATTTCATAATATGCGCTGTACGGTGTATCCCATTGGCGAAATTCCGTTACCGCAATGTCGTCACACTTTATAAAATCAACGCCCCACTTAGCATAAAGTTCAAATATGCTGTTATAATAATCCTGTGCACCCTCACAGTTTTTCATTCCGTACATATCGGTGTTCCATGAGCATACGCTGAAATGGTGCGCAACCTCACGGGCAGTAAATTTACTGCCTTTGATTTTTGTGTTTTTGTGCACTGCCTGACGTGGAATACCACGCATAATATGAATTCCGAATTTTAAGCCGAGGGAGTGAACATAGTCGGCAATAGGCTTAAAGCCCTGACCGCCCTTAGCACTCGGAAAACGGTTTTCGGCAGGGATAAGTCTGCCGTATTCGTCCATATCAAGCTCGGTAAAATTGTTATAATCGTTATCTTTTGCCTTTGGTTCATACCATTGAATATCGCAAACAATATATTCCCAGCCGTATTTCTTTAAATTTTTTGCCATATAGTCGGCATTTTCCTTGAGTTGTTTTTCATTTACAGCCGCACCGAAGCAGTCCCAACTGTTCCACCCCATAGGCGCATTTTTTGCAAAATCTCTGTGTGTCATACTATATCTCCAAAACTTTTTTGTTTTACGGCTTTATATTATTATAAAAAAATGTTATTCTAGGTGAAAGCGTGAATAATACGTGTTTTTTGCGTGTAAAAAGCTTTTCCGGAATAACTTTTTTTGTGCCGGGATTATGGAGCAATCCTGTTGGCAGGAACTTTTGAGAGGAGAGTGAATAATGGAAGAGACAACGATTGCTGCGATTTCCACAGCTATGAGTGCATCGGGAATCGGAATTGTCAGGATCAGCGGGCCGGAAGCTTTTGAG
>ENA-OVGE01002045-OVGE01002045.1-human-gut-metagenome-genome-assembly--contig:-NODE-2045-length-14144-cov-5.642558_pt1 | contig 14144 bp, 11 predicted proteins | sample MGYA00237769_ERZ505417 | MGnify/ENA primary metagenome ERZ505417 (study PRJEB26158, sample SAMN06016403) | human gut metagenome | biome: human gut; feature: ankylosing spondylitis patient; material... | reverse complement strand
ACCCCACTCTCGCCCGGGACAGCGCCGGCTCCAGCATGCGCACCGCCGAGGCCGCCGCGCGCGTACCCGACGTTGTGGTCATCACCGGCATGAGCGGCTCGGGCCGCACCCAGGCCCTCCATGTCTTCGAGGACATGGGCTACTTCTGCATCGACAACCTGCCCCCGCGCCTCATCCTGCAGCTCGCCGAGCTCGTGGGCATCAACTCCGGCGTCGGCCGCCACCTCGCGGTCACCTGTGACCTGCGCAGCCAGGGCCTGTTCGACGAGCTCGCAGACTCCATCGCGGCCCTGCGCGCCCACGAGCTGTCCTGCAAGGTCCTCTTCCTCGACACCGCAGACGACATCCTCATGCGCCGCTACGACGAGAACCGCCGCCGCCATCCGCTCGCCCAGGGCGGCGAGTCCCTGGCCGCCACGATCGCCCGCGAGCGCGCCCAGCTCGGTGCCGTGCGCGACGCCTCGGACCTTGTGATCGACACGAGCCACCTCAAGGTCGCCGAGCTCCGCCGCCGTCTGCGCCGCGCGTTCTCAGAGCTCACGGACCAGCAGCTCATGGAGGTCAGCGTCTTCTCGTTTGGCTTCAAGCACGGCATGCCCGTCGAGGCCGACCTCATGATCGACGTGCGCTTCCTGCCCAATCCCTTCTACGACCCGCGCATGCGCGCCCTCACCGGCAACGACAAGCTCGTGAGCGACTTCGTCCTCAACAACCCCGTGACCGAGAAGTTCTGCGACGCCTGGTTCAACCTGCTCGACGTCGCCATGCCCGGCTACGTGGCCGAGGGCAAGAGCCACCTCTCCATTGCCGTGGGCTGCACCGGGGGCCAGCACCGTAGCGTTGCCATCGCCAATGCCACGGCCGCCTACCTCGAGAAGTGTGGCTATCACGTGAGCCTGAGTCACCGCGACCTGGCCCTCGCCAACGTGAGGACGAGCTAGATGTCGTTTACCGCTGAGGTCAAAGACGAGCTGTCGCGCGTCGAGGGGAGCTGCCCGGCCTGCGAGATCGCCGAGCTCGCGGCCCTCGTGCGCGTCTGCGGCGCGCTGTCGTTTCATGGGTCGGGCGCCTATTCGATTCGCGTCTCCACCGAGACAGGCGCCGTGGCCCGCACGGTCATTCGCCTGGCCCACAAGGTGTTCGACCTCGACACGTCGCTCACCGTGCGTCGCTCAAACCTGCACAAGACCCGCAACTACCTCATCGAGATTCCCGAGCAGAAGGGCCTTGAGCAGGCGCTCATCCAGATGGGCGTGCTCGTGCTTGGCCGCGGCCTCTCCTCGGGCATCGCCGCCCGCGTGGTGGCCCGGCCCTGCTGCCGCGCCGCCTACCTGCGCGGGGCGTTCATGGCCGGCGGCTTCATCGCCGACCCGCGCGGCGACTTCCATCTCGAGATTGCGGTCACCGGCGACGAGTTCGCCGACGACCTCGTGGAGCTCCTCGACGACGAGAACATCACGGCGCGCGTGAACCGCCGTCGCGGCAGCTACGCCATCTACCTCAAGAGCTTCGACGACATCGTGCGCTTCCTGGGCGTCATCGGCGCGCGGCGCACGGCCCGGGCCGTCGAGAACGTGCGCGTCATGAAGAGCGTCAAGAACGACGTGAACCGCCGGGTAAACGCAGAGATCGCCAACCAGGCAAGGTCGACGGGCGCCGCGGCCGACCAGCTCGAGCTCATCGACGAGGTCGAGCGTGAGATTGGCTTTGACGCGCTGCCGCCCGCGCTGCGCGCCTTCTGCGAGGCTCGCCGTGCCCACCCCGACCTGTCGCTGCGCGACCTGGGTAACGCCATGCGCCCGCCGCTTTCGAAGAGCGCGCTGTACCACCGCGTGCTGCGCCTCGAGCAGCTCGTGGGCCGCCGCAAGTAGGGGAGCTCGGGGCTTGCCGCCCCACGCGCCTGCGGGCGTTTGGGTCTACCTCCTGCATCTCGGCCAACGTGCCTTCGCCGCCCGCATGCGCCTGCTGCCGGTCTGTTGGCAAAATTTTGTCGTCAATTAGGTAACCAGATTGGAAAAAGTCCGAGTTCCCTGTCAGAAATAGCAGCAAAACCCTAGTTGGAGAGAGCCCGTAGAAGTGGTTCGCTCAATGTGGGCACGCCAGGTTACCTAATTGACGTGTTTTTTCTTGCGACTCTCGCTGATGCCCTGCAGGCAAGTGGCTTCGTGAGGCAATCACCGCGCAAGTCGACCCTCCCATGAGCCCAGGTTGCACTTTGCACGCCCCGCCGCTACGAATGCCCCGCAGCAGCCGTCCCGTGCCCCCCTCCGCGCTGCGCGGCCACGTTGTTCCGTGCCAGCTGCCGCACAGCCTGCCCCGTGCCAGCGCCACACAGTCTCCACACATCGCCCGCGTGCCCGCCACCTGCCGCGAACGCTTAAAACCATGCCAACCTGACCATGGTTCAGTAGACAACTTGCAGGTAGACGGCGCGTTTTGCCAACCTTGCCGTCGCTTTGCCGTTTAAGTGGCACTCAAAAGCGGTACTATTACCGATGGTGTTTCCAACTTAGGTCCGCTCGGCGCAAGGGGCGCCCGAAGGGCCTTCGAAAGGAGAAAGCATGGCAGTTAAGGTTGCTATCAACGGCTTTGGCCGCATCGGTCGTCTGGCCTTCCGTCAGATGTTCGGCCACGAGGGCTCCGAGATCGTCGCCATCAACGACCTCACCTCCCCTGAGATGCTCGCCTACCTTCTGAAGTATGACTCCACGCAGGGCAACTACGCCCGCGACCACAAGGTCGAGTCCACCGAGGATTCCATCATCGTCGATGGCAAGGAGATCAAGATCTACAAGGAGGCCGACGCCAACAACCTGCCGTGGGGCGACCTCGACGTCGACGTCGTGCTCGAGTGCACCGGCTTCTACACCTCCAAGGCCAAGGCCCAGGCCCACATCAACGCTGGCGCCAAGAAGGTCGTCATCTCCGCTCCTGCCGGCAATGACCTTCCCACCATCGTCTACAACGTCAACCACGAGCAGCTGACGGCCGAGGACAACATCATCTCCGCCGCCTCCTGCACGACGAACTGCCTCGCCCCGATGGCCAAGGGCCTGAACGACTTCGCCCCCATCGTCTCCGGCATCATGACCACCATCCACGCCTTCACCGGCGACCAGATGCCGCTCGACGGCCCGCAGCGCAAGGGCAACTTCCGTCGCTCCCGCGCCTGCTCCGAGAACATCGTCCCGAACACCACGGGCGCTGCCAAGGCCATCGGCCTGGTTCTCCCCGAGCTCAACGGCAAGCTCATCGGTGCCGCCCAGCGCGTCCCGACGCCGACCGGCTCCATCACCAACCTCTACGCCGTCGTTGACAAGAAGGTCACCGTCGACGAGGTCAACGCCGCTATGAAGGCCTACGCTGCCACCATCTCCGAGACCTTCGGTTACAACGAGGACGACATCGTCTCCACCGATATCATCGGCGAGACCCACGGCTCCATCTTCGACGCCACTCAGACCATGTGCTCTGACCTCGGCAACGGCCAGACCCTCGTTCAGGTCACCTCTTGGTACGACAACGAGAACTCCTACACCTCCCAGATGGTCCGCACCATCAAGTACTTCGAGAAGTTCGTCGCCTAAGTGACGCTTCCCTAGGTAGCTTTGAGGGGCGCGGTTGCAGCTTTCGGGCCGCGGCCGCGCCCTTTTTGTTGACGGAGGGCCGCGCAGGCACCGGCTCGCTCGCACCGCGCGCAGACCGCGTCGGCGGCCCGCCCGCCCTCCACAGACACGAAAGGATCAACCATGGCCTTTACCAAGAAGACCGTCCGCGACATCGACGTCGACGGCAAGCGCGTCCTGTGCCGCGTCGACTTCAACGTGCCCATCAAGGACGGCGTCGTGGGCGACACCACCCGCATCTCCGCCGCCCTGCCCACCATCAAGTACCTGGTCGAGCACAACGCCCGCGTCATCCTCATGAGCCACCTCGGCCGCCCCGAGGGCACTGGCTTCCAGCCCGAGCTCTCCCTCAAGCCGGTTGCCGAGAAGCTCGCCGAGATGAGCGGCCTGCCCGTCTCCTTCGTCGCCGACACCTACGGTGACGAGGCCAAGGCTGCCGTCGACGCCCTCGAGCCGGGCCACGTCCTCGTCCTTGAGAACGTCCGCTTCGACAAGCGCGAGAAGAAGAACGACCCGGCCATCGCCGAGCGCCTCGCCTCCTACGGTGACGTCTTCGTCCTCGATGCCTTCGGCACCGCCCACCGCGCCCAGGGCTCCGTCGTGGGTCCGGCCGCCTACATCCCAGCCGTCGCCGGCTTCCTGCTCGAGAAGGAGGTCGACACCCTCACCGGCATCTTCGCCGAGCCCGAGCGTCCCTTCGTCGCCATCGTCGGCGGCTCCAAGGTCTCCAGCAAGATCGGCGTGCTCGACCACCTCATCGACTCCGCCGACACCCTGATCATCGGTGGCGGCATGGCCTACACCTTCTTCCTCGCCAAGGGCCTGAGCGTGGGTCAGTCCCTCAAGGAGGAGGACTGGGTCGAGCGCGCGGGCGAGATGCTCAAGAAGGCCGAGGAGAAGGGCGTCAAGATCCTGCTCCCCGTCGACAACCGCGTTGCCGATCACTTTGGCGAGGACGCCGTGCCCGAGGTCGTGGCCTCCGACGCCATCCCCGATGACCGCGAGGGCATGGACATCGGCCCCAAGACCGAGGAGCTCTACGCCGAGGCCATCAAGGGCGCCAAGACCGTCTTCTGGAACGGCCCCATGGGCGTCTTCGAGTTCGACAACTTCGCTCACGGCACCGAGGCCGTCTGCCGTGCCGTTGCCGACTCTGACTGCACGTCGATCATCGGCGGCGGCGACTCCGTCGCGGCCGTCAACAAGTTTGGCCTGGCCGACAAGATGAGCTGGATCTCCACCGGTGGTGGCGCTTCCATGGAGCTCGTCGAGGGCAAGGCCCTTCCCGGAGTGGAGGCGCTTCTCAATGCCTAACCGTAAGCTTCTCATCGCTGGCAACTGGAAGATGAACAACGACGTCCACGCGGCGGCCAAGCTGGCCGACGAGCTGGCCCAGGCCCTGCCCGAGGTCCCCGCTGGCGTCGAGGTCCTCGTCTGCCCGCCTACCATTGACATCACCACGGTCCACGACCGCATCTCCGCTGCCCCCATCGCGCTGGGCGCGCAGAACGTCTACTGGGAGGAGAAGGGCGCCTACACCGGCGAGTCCTCCTGCGACATGCTCAAGAGCGCCGGCTGCACCTACTGCATCATCGGCCACTCCGAGCGCCGCGACTACTTCCACGAGACCGACGAGGACGAGAACAAGAAGGCCAAGGCCCTCGTGGCCGCCGGCATCGTCCCGGTCTTCTGCTGCGGCGAGCCCGAGGAGGTCCGCGAGGCGGGCACCTACGTCAAGCACGTGACCGACCAGGTCAAGGCCGGCCTCGCTGGTCTCGAGATCTCTGACCCCAACCAGCTCGTGGTTGCCTACGAGCCCATCTGGGCCATCGGCACCGGCAAGACCGCCACGGCCGACGACGCCCAGGAGGTCTGCGGCGCCATTCGCGAGACCCTCGCTGAGATCTTCGGCGCCGAGCTCGCTGACGGCATCCGCGTGCTCTACGGCGGCTCCGCCAAGCCCGGCAACATCGCCGAGCTCGTTGCCAAGCCCGACGTGGACGGCGCCCTCGTGGGCGGCGCTTCGCTCAAGGCTGCCGACTTCTCCCAGATGGTCGTTAAGGCGGGGGAGTAATCAGTTATGACTCAGCGTCATCTCCCTGCCCTGCTCGTCATCATGGACGGCTGCGGCCTGGCCCCGGCGAACGATGAGAACGCCGTCACCAGCGCGAGCCACCCCTACCTCGACTCGCTCTACGCCGAGTTCCCGTACACCACGCTGGGTGCCTCCGGCGAGGACGTGGGCCTGCCCGACGGCCAGATGGGCAACTCCGAGGTGGGCCACCTCAACATCGGTGCCGGCCGCATCGTGTTCCAGGAGCTCAGCCGCATCAACAACGCCATCAAGGACGGCTCCATCGCCGAGAACGAGGTCTTCGTCAAGGCTATGGACGACGTCAAGGCCTCTGGCAAGACCCTGCATCTCATGGGCCTTATGAGCCCGGGCGGCGTGCACTCGCACATGAGCCACGTCGAGGCGCTCGCCAAGATGGCCGCCGAGCGCGGCGTCAAGTGCGTTCGCGTCCACGCCTTCATGGACGGCCGCGACGTCGACCCGCAGTCCGGTGCCGGCTACATGGCCGAGTTCTGCGACTTCCTCAAGGACCTGTCTGCCAAGACCGGCGTCGACGCCCGCGTCGCCACCGTGTCGGGCCGCTACTGGGCCATGGACCGCGACAACCGCTGGGAGCGCATCAAGCGCGCCTACGACGTCATCGTCACGCCGGCCGCCGAGGACACCTGCCCGGTCGAGGGCATCAAGGCCTACTACGAGAAGGACCCGCGCGGCGACGAGTTCATCGAGCCGTTTGCCGCCCACAGCGAGGGCGTGGCTGCCGGCGACGCGGTGATCTTCTTCAACTTCCGCCCCGACCGTGCCCGCCAGATGACCCGCGTCTTCACCGACAAGGGCTTTGACGGCTTCGAGCGCGAGCAGATTGCCCTGTCGCACTTCGTCACGATTACCGAGTACGACCCGACGTTCGACGTCGAGGTTGCTTTCCCCAAGACCTTCCCCGAGGAGGTCCTGGCCGACGTCATTGCCGAGAACGGCTTGAAGCAGCTGCACACAGCCGAGACCGAGAAGTACGCCCACGTGACGTTCTTCCTCAATGGCGGCATCGAGGATCCCAAGCCCGGCGAGGAGCGCGTGCTCGTGCCGAGCCCCAAGGTCGCCACGTATGACCTCAAGCCCGAGATGAGTGCCCCCGAGGTCACCGAGAAGCTGGTCGAGGCCATCAACGAGGACCGCGCCGACTTCTACATCGTGAACTTCGCCAACTGCGATATGGTTGGCCACACGGGCGTGTTCGAGGCCGCCGTCAAGGCCGTCGAGGCCGTCGACACCGCGCTGTCCAAGGTTGTCCCGGCGATTCTCGCCAAGGGCGGCTTTGCGCTGATCACGGCCGACCACGGCAATGCCGACCACATGTTTGACGTGGTCAACGGCGAGAAGCACCCGTTCACGGCCCACACCACGAACCGCGTGCCCTTCATCGTGGCCGACCCGGCCGCCAAGCTCACGGGCATCGAGGACGGTCGCCTGTCCGACATCGCCCCGACGATGCTAACGCTCGCGGGCCTTGAGCCCTCCAAGCAGATGACGGGCCGCGTGCTCGCCACCGAGGAGTAGCCTCCGAGCTCCGTCTTTTGCTTCACCTTTAGGGCCGCTGCCACTTGATTTGGTAGCGGCCCTATTCCATACAGCCTGGGGACAGGGGGACGGGTCTTTTGTCCCCATCAAACGGTGACAAAAGACCCGTCCCTCTGTCCCCGAGGCTAATGTGCCAACTTGTGCTATCCTCATCATTTGCATGAATGTAACTTCTCCCTAAAGGAGCAACTGTGGGTCCTCTCAACACGATCCTTCTGGTGGCTTGGGCCATCTCCGCCGTCGCCCTCATCGTCCTGGTGCTCATGCACTCCGGCAAGGGCACCGGCGTTTCCGACATGATCGCCTCCTCCATGTACAACGCCAACGCCGGCTCGGGCGTGTGGGAGAAGAACCTCGACCGCCTCACCGTCATCGCGGCCGTCATCTTCATGGCCACGATCGTCATCTTCATGCTCACCTACCCGCTGGGCACGGTCTCCTCGCTCGGCTAGTCGCCGCGGCACATATCGAACGCATGGGCGCGTCTCCCGCGGGGAGGCGCGCTCTTTGTTTCTAGTCTGTTTCAAATTGCTTCCTTTACTGCGCTAAAGCGTCCGTTCAGGTTGCCGCCCACCATCCAATATCGGATAATCACATGACAAGTTTGCAAGCGGGGACTCTTGCCAAGCTCAGTTAGGCGCCGCGCGCGCCGGGCGGCTGCATAGACGCCGAGAAGGCCAGGACCTCCCCGCCCACATTCGAGATGCTCTGGAGCCCAGGCGCACGGGTCGCCTGACAGGGCATCGCAACATAGGGAGGCATTATGACCCAGCCTACGATGAACCGTCGCACGTTCGTGAAGGGTGGCCTGGCCGCCAGCGCCATGGCCGCGCTCGCCGCCTGCGGCAAGAAGGGTGGAGACACCAGCGCCGCTTCCGGCTCCGCCGCCGAGGGTGGCACTCTGAGCTACTACATCAACAACCCGAGCGCCATCGACCCGTATGACCTCGAGGAGGATCAGGGCATGATGGTGGGCTACCAGCTCTTTGACGCCCTCACCACCTATGACTTCACCAAGAACGAGCTCGTGGGCCTCGCCGCCGAGTCCTGGGACGTCAACGACGCCGCCGACGAGTTCACCTTCCACCTCGTGAAGGGCGCCAAGTTCCACGACGGCACCACTGTCACCTCCAAGTCCTTCAAGCAGGGCTGGGAGCGCATCCTGAACCCCAACACCTCCACGGAGCACGCCTCCGCGATCGGCTACCACCTCGCCATGGTCGACGGCTACTCCGAGCTCTCCGCCGGAGAGGCCGACGAGCTCAAGGGCGTCACTTGCCCCGACGACGACACCCTCGTCGTGAAGCTCTCCCAGGCCTACGCCGACTTCCCCTACGTCTGCATGCACCCGGCGCTCTCGCCCGTGCCTGACTGCGCTCTCGAGGACTTCGACACGTTCTTCTTCGCCCCCGTGGGTAACGGCCCGTTCAAGATGGACGGCAAGTGGGAGGACGGCCAGCAGATCAACCTGGTCCGCTTCGACGACTACTCCTACGGCGAGAAGGCCAAGCTCGACGGCATTCACTTCAACATCCAGAAGGACGTCCAGACGGCCTACACCGAGTTCCAGGCCGGCAACCTCGACGTCGCCCAGGTGCCCACCACCCAGCTCAAGGACGCCATCTCCCAGTACGGCGAGTCAGAGGACGGCTACACGGCCACCACGGGCAAGGAGGTCCTGACGGGCGACGAGCTCTCCATCTACTACCTCATGCTCAACGTCAATGACGAGCAGCTCAAGGACAAGGACCTGCGTCACGCCCTGTCCCTGGCCATCAACCGTCAGGCCATCTGCGACACCGTCTTCGAGGGCACGCGCGAGCCGGCCGGCGGCATCGTCCCGCCCGGCATCAAGGGCTACGTCGAGAACGAGTGGGCCGACTCCCGCTATGACGTTGACGCCGCCAAGAAGATCCTGGACGAGAAGTACCCGGCCGATGCCAACGGCAAGCGCAACCTCTCCATTGCCCTGACCTACAACCTCGACGGTGACCACAAGGCCGTCATGGAGATGGTCATGGCCGACTGGAGCGCCCTGGGCATCGAGACCTCCTCGAACACTGCCGAGTGGGCCTCCATCCTCTCCAACACCTATCCCAACGCCGACTTCCAGGTCGGCCGTCTGGGCTGGATCGCCGACTACCCGATCATGGACAACTTCCTGTACCCGCTGTTCGTGACCGGTGGCGACAACAACTACGGCCAGTACTCCAACGCCGACGTCGACAAGGGCCTGCTCGAAGCCCGCGCCATCGCCTCCGATGACGACCGCGTCGCCAAGTACCAGGAGGTCGACAAGCTCATCGCCGAGGACATGCCGGTCATCCCGCTGTTCTACTACAAGCACCAGATGGTCTGCTCGCAGCGCGTCAAGTCCCTCTACATGGACCCGCAGAAGCTCTGCGACATGAGCACGGTCGAGCTGAGCGCCTAAACATAGGCTCTGAGCTGGCATTTTGCTAGACACCCGCGGGCAAGCGCCCGCATATGGCAACGGGGCATCCTCCGAGGTGCCCCGTTGCCAGTAGGGGGTCCGCCCCGCGCAAGGGGCGCGTACCCGGACCCACGACAGGAGTTGTACGCATGGGAAAGTACATACTCAAGCGCGTCCTGCAGTTCATCCCCGTCTTCATTGGCGTGACGATGATTCTGTTCGCCATGAAGGCTATCGTGCCCGGCGACCCGGTGAAGATCATCACCGGCGGCAAGCAGGTAACGCCTGAGACCGAGTTGCAGATTCGCATCTCCAACGGGCTCATCGAGACGGACGAGAACAACAAGCCGATCTATGACGAGAACGGCGACACCATCCCGACGCCCCTCTGGAAGCAGTACCTCACCTACATGAACGACCTGCTCCATGGAGACCTCGGCACCTCGTACACGCGCAACCTCAAGGTTGCCGACATTCTCGCCGACAAGTACCCCAACACGGTGAAGCTGGCCATCGTCGCCATCCTCATCGAGGCGGTTGTCGGCATAGGCGCGGGCATGGTTTCCGCCATCAAGCGCTACTCGTTCTGGGACGTACTCGTGACGCTCGTCACGTCCGTCCTCGTGGCAATGCCTGCCTTCTGGCTCGGCATGCTGCTCCAGCTGTTCTTTGGCGTCTTCCTGAAGAACGCCACTGACGGCGCGTTCTACCTGCCCATCTCGGGTGCGGGCGGCTCCAACTCTGAGTTCGAGAGCTGGGTCCACTACATCCTGCCCGCCGTGACGCTCGCCGCGGTCTCCACGGCCTACACGGCGCGCATCATGCGCTCGCAGCTGCTCGAGGTGCTCAACCAAGACTACATCCGCACGGCGAAGGCCAAGGGCCTCTCCCGCAGCGCCATCATCTGGCACCACGCGCTCAAGAACGCACTCATCCCCGTCGTCACCTACATCGGCATCGACTTTGGCGGCATGCTCGCCGGCGCCATTCTCACGGAGACGGTCTTCAACTGGCCGGGCGTTGGCTATGAGATCTACCGTGCCGTGACCCAGCGTGATTGGCCCATCGTCCTGGGTGGCGTCACGGTCATCGTCATTGTCGTCATGGTGATCAACCTGCTCGTCGACATCAGCTACGCCTTCCTTGACCCGCGCATCCGCTTTGGCGCGCCCAAGGACGAGGGCTAGGGGAGGAGAGACATGACTGAGAACAACAAGCCGCAGGCTTCTGACGACCAGCAGGAGCAGTCCGGCGCCTTCTCCGACGCCCTCAAGGCCTCGCGCGAGAAGGCCGACGCTGAGGAGGCGGCCGCTCCCACGCGCACGCTGTGGAGCGACGCCTGGAAGCGTCTCAAGAAGAACAAGCTCGCCGTCATCGGCGCCGCCTGGATCATCTTCGTGGTCCTCGTCGCGCTCACGGCAGACCTGTGGGCCCCGCAGCTGCTTGGCTCGCCCACCGACATCGACACCACCACGGTGGCCCAGAGCTCCAAGCTGCCGCCCTCGCTCGAGCACCCGTTCGGCACCGACGCCACGGGCCGCGACCAGCTCGTCCGCGTCATCTACGGCTCGCGCGTCTCGCTCACCGTCGGCGTCATCGCCACGCTCATCTCCACGGTCATAGGCCTGGTGATGGGTGCGCTCGCCGCGTTCTACGGTGGCTGGTTCGACACGATCATCATGCGCCTGGCCGACATGTTCCTGGCGATTCCCTACACGCTGTTCGTCATCACGATGCTCGCCGTCATGGGCCAGGGCATCCAGAACGTGTTCATCGCCATCGGCGTGCTCGGTTGGCCCTCCATCGCCCGCGTGTTCCGCTCGGCGATCCTGTCGGTCAAGGAGAACGACTACGTGGACGCCGCGCGCGCCATGGGCGCGTCGGACCTGCGCATCATCGCACGCCATATCTTCCCCAACTCCGTGGCCTCCATCGTGGTCTACGCCACGATGAACATCGGCGGCGCCATCCTCACCGAGAGCGCCCTGTCCTACCTCGGCATGGGCGTCACGCCGCCCACGCCCTCCTGGGGCATCATGATTCAGGACGGCCAGACGTTCCTGCAGACGCAGCCGTGGCTCATGATCATGCCCGGCCTTGCAATCCTCTCGACGGTGCTCGCCTTCACCCTGCTCGGTGACGGCCTGCGCGATGCGCTCGACGTCAAGATGAAGGACGCGTGATGCTAGATGGCATTTGGTAAGAAGAAGGCAGTCGAGCCCGAGCTCGACCTCAAGAACCAGCCGGTTCCCGAGGGTAGCCACCTGCTCGAGGTTGACGACCTCAAGATGTACTTCCACACGGGCGACGGCGTGGTCAAGGCCGTCGATGGCGTGACCTACACGCTCGACCGCGGCGAGACCCTCGGAGTGGTGGGCGAGTCCGGTTCGGGCAAGTCCGTGACGGCCATGACGATCATGGGCCTCATTGAGATGCCCCCGGGCAAGATCGAGGGCGGAGACGTTCGCTACCGTGGCAAGTCCCTGCTCAAGATGAGCGAGCGCGAGATGCAGCAGATCCGCGGCAACGACATCGCCATGGTCTTCCAGGACCCGATGACGTCGCTGAACCCGGTCTACACCATCGGCCGCCAGCTCGGCGAGGGCCTGAGTCTGCACCGCGGCTACACCAAGGAGCAGGCCACCAAGCGCGCCATCGAGCTTCTCGACATGGTTGGCATCCCCAACCCCGAGCAGCGCGTCAAGGACTACCCGCACCAGTTCTCCGGCGGCATGCGCCAGCGCGTCATGATTGCCATGGCCCTTGCCTGCGACCCCGACATCCTCATCGCCGACGAGCCCACGACGGCCCTCGACGTGACGATCCAGGCACAGATCATCGAGCTTATGAAGGAGATGCAGGAGAAGAACGGCAACGCGATCGTCATGATCACGCACGACCTTGGCGTCGTGGCCGACGTGGCCGACAAGATCATGGTCATGTACGCTGGCCGTCCCGTTGAGTTCGGTACCGCCGAGGAGATCTTCTACAACCCTATCCACCCCTACACCTGGGGCCTCGTGCGCTCCATCCCCGAGCAGGTCACCGACGAGAAGAAGCCGCTCACGCCCATCAAGGGCAACCCGCCCTCACTCGTGAACCTGCCGAAGGGCTGCTCGTTCGCTCCGCGATGCCCGTACGCCACGGACAAGTGCCGCTCCGAGCGTCCCGAGACCTACACGACCGAGACCGGACACTACGCGCGCTGCCACTATTCCATGGACGCGGAGTTCGTTCGCAAGAACGCGCCCGCGAACTCGCGCATGCGCGCCGCGGCCGATGCCACGAAGGGAGGGGAGGCGTAAATGACCGAGCCCCTGCTTCACGTGGAGCACCTGTGCAAGGAGTTCCCCGTCGACTCGAGCGTCTTCTCGAAGGAGAAGAAGAGCGTCAAGGCCGTCGACGACATCAGCTTCGACATCTATCCCGGCGAGACGTTTGGCCTCGTGGGCGAGTCCGGCTGCGGCAAGTCCACGACGGGCCGCTGCATCATGCGCCTCACGCACCCCACGAGCGGCAAGGTCGTCTTTGACGGCCAGGACATGTCCGGGATGAACAAGAAGCAGCTCAAGGCTGTTCGCCACGACATGCAGTTCATCTTCCAGGACCCCTATGCGAGCCTGAACCCGCGCATGACCATCGGCGAGATCGTCTCCGAGCCGCTCGTCATCCACGGCGAGATGCCCGACAAGGACCAGCGCATGGACTACGTGCGCGAGCTGCTCGACATCGTGGGCCTCAACCCCGAGCACATCAATCGCTACCCGCACGAGTTCTCCGGCGGCCAGCGCCAGCGCGTGGGCATCGCCCGCGCCTTCGCGCTCAAGCCCAAGCTCATCATCTGCGACGAGCCCGTCTCCGCGCTTGACGTCTCGATCCAGGCCCAGGTGCTCAACCTGCTGAAGGACCTCCAGAAGCAGTACGGCACCGCCTACCTGTTCATTGCCCACGACCTGTCCGTGGTGCAGCACATCTCAGACCGCGTGGCCGTGATGTACCTCGGCAACATGATGGAGGTCTCCGACTGGAAGAGCCTCTACGCCGAGCCGAACCACCCCTACACGCAGTCGCTTCTCTCGGCCGTGCCGATTCCCGACCCGGACGTGCAGCACTCGCGCAAGCGCATCATCCTCAAGGGCGATCCGCCCTCACCGATTAACCCGCCGAGCGGCTGCCGCTTCCACACGCGCTGCCCCATCGCGCAGGCGATCTGCTCCCAGGAGCGCCCGGAGCTGCGGGAGGTTGCGCCCGGCCACTTCTGCGCCTGCCACTTTGCGGCCGATCACCCCATCAAGGGCTCCTCGATCGAGCTGTAGCGTTTGTTTCGCCCCTTGTCGCAGTCTCGCGGCAAGGGGCGTTTTTTGTTGCGCGCGGGCGGCGCGCTGCGCGTGCGTTGCACGTTGGCGCGTGCGGGCGCGTAGGCACTGGCGGG
>ENA-OVGE01002042-OVGE01002042.1-human-gut-metagenome-genome-assembly--contig:-NODE-2042-length-14148-cov-9.833322_pt1 | contig 14148 bp, 14 predicted proteins | sample MGYA00237769_ERZ505417 | MGnify/ENA primary metagenome ERZ505417 (study PRJEB26158, sample SAMN06016403) | human gut metagenome | biome: human gut; feature: ankylosing spondylitis patient; material... | reverse complement strand
CGCTGCCCTCATAAAAGCCATCGGCCCTGGATGAAGCACCCAGGGCCGACGCGATAGATTTTGCTACGCTCGGTTTTTCTGCGATAATCAGTTTACTCATTCTTTTCCTCCGTTTCCTCGTCCTCAGTCAGATATTCTTCTTCATCCTCCAGGTCGAAATCATCCAGATCAGCGGGAACTTTCTTTCCCTGCTTCGGTTTCAGCACCAGGAAATAGACTGCCGCACCGCCTCCGGCTGCAAGGATCAGCAGCACCGCCAGGATCGCCCCGGTATTGCTTTTCTTTTCAGGCTTCGGATTCTCCGGCTCGGTGGGCTCCGCAGCTTTCTGTTCTGTGCCAACACATTCACTGAGGTTTTTTACGCAGACCTGGCAAGCAGTGTTGACCGCTCCGGCCTGGCACTTTTCCGTACAGGTGCAGACAATAGGTGTTTCCGCCTTTTCTCCATCCTCCGTGAGTGCCATGAGGTCGGCTTCATCCACTTGATTCAGAAAATGCACGGTTTCCTCGCCCTCGTCGTCACGGTCGATAATGAGATAAAACACATTGCCGTTCTTCGTTTCCACTGTGATAAACTGTTTGCCACTGGTGGTAGGGCTGCCGATATCGTCGATCAGCGAAAGGTTCCCGTCCGGCGTCAGGGCGGCACCGTCATTCAGACCGCCGCCCAGCATCCCCAGCAGATTTTCCAGCGTTTCCGCGTCCAGAGAGAAAGGACCTTCCCCGGAGCCAGCCTCGCCGTCACTTACCGTCATGTAGCCGGAATAGACATAGCCGATTTTCTCTGGCAGGATGACCTTCAGCCAGTCGCCGTCCGTGCCGATCACCTTCACGGTCGTTCCGTTGGGAAGCTGGGTGAAGGCGGTGTAGTCCATTCCCGCACCCGTGCGGACATTCAGATTGCCGCCGCCCGTGGTGACGGTACCGGTCTGCCCGGAGTCATTTTCGCCGGAACTGAACTGGATACCATCCTCGGTGACGGATACCGTGACCTGGCTGCCTGCCAGAGCGGAAAGCAGATCAGAAACATCCCCAGCCGTTTCCTGTTCAGCCACGGACTCCGTGCTTTCCTCGCCGCCGCTGGCAAAGGCGGTGGTAGAAAAAGCGGCAGTGCTGAGCACCACCGCCAAAAGAGCCGATACCATTTTTGTCATAAAGTTATGCTTCATCCTCGTATCCCTCCGTTTCCTCATTCTCGGTGTTGCCCTCCTGCAGCATACCTTCCGGCAGGGAGATCATACCGCTGGCATAGGCTTTCAGGAAGGCGGTCAGTTCCTTGTTATCCATCTTCACGGCTTTCACCATGCGGACGATTTCCAGATTTTCTTCCTCCGCAAGCTGGGCCTCCAGCGCACGAAGGCGTTTCTGCTGTTCCGCGATCTTTTCTTTGGTTTTCGCAATGTCATTGCGGATCTTCTGTGTCGTTGCCATAAATCAAATTACCTCCATATCGTTTTTTAGTTGTAGGGCGGTCGCCCGAAAGCGTAAAAGTGGGATTGCCAGTAGCTTGTGTTGATATCTGCATACTGAATGGGGTCGCCGCAATGCAGCATTTTTCCGCCGCCCACATAGACACCCACATGGGAAACGCCCGGTGTATCGTAAGTGCCGACGAAAAAGATCAGGTCGCCGGGTCTTGCGTTGGCAGAGGATACCGGGGTGGAAATATTGTAAAGCCCCTGGGCTCCCAGCCTGCCCGTGTTGCAGACGCCGCTTTGCGTCAGCACCCAGGACACGAAGCCGGAGCAATCAAAAGAAGTGTTTGGATTGCTGCCGCCCCAGACATAAGGATAGCCGATGTACTTCTCTGCCTCGGTAATGAGCGCTGCAAAGGTTTCATCTTCCAGTGCGGAAGGCGGGATATCATAGGTGGTGGGCGGTTTGGTGTACTTGTCCACATAGCCGGAACTTGGGAATAAATCTTCCCGGTTTCCCAGCGTTGCCATATAGACCGCATACAGGGAAAGTGTTTCCTCGTCCATGATGTAGACCGGCACATGGGAAAGGTCAAAGTTTTCCAGCTTTACCTTGCAGATATAGTAATTGTACGGCACTTCTACATCATAGTCGTTTCCCTCACTGTCTGTCCGTGTCTCCGTCCGATAGCGCACCTCCACTTCCACGGTCTGCGTCAGGATGTACTGCTTTTCAAAGAGCATTTGCAGCTCCGCCTGAACCGCGTCGATGGTGAACACCCCTTCATGGAACGCCGTTAGAATGGAGATCAGCACATAAGGGTCATGTTCGATCTCGTCCAGGTCAAAACGGTATTCGTCATATCCGGGGTGCAGAGCCTCATAGTGGTCCAGCTCATATTGAAGCTCCTGCTCCAGTTCACAGTAGGCCGCCTCCGCAGCCAGCATATCCGCATCCTCGGAGAGATAAGAGGAAGTGAACACGCCGCCCACGCCGGAGCCCGCCATCATGGAACAGGAAGATATCCCGCCAAACAGCAGGGCAACACAGGCGCCAATGCCAATCACCAGCAGAACCGCCCGGCTATGGTGTTTGATGTAGAGGAATGTTTCCTTGAAGGCGTCCTTTGCTTTCTGCGCCGCACTTTTCGCCGTGGCCGCTGTATTCTTTGCGGTTTTCTCTGCCTGTCGCAGCTCCTTTGCATAGTTCCGCTTGATCCGCTGTTTCTGCAGAAAGCGGGATACCGGGTTAGAAGCCGCCAATGCAGGATCATCATGCAGTGCCTTTTGGTAAAGGTAGTCGGCGTTTGCCTTAAAAGAAGCCTGCTCTGCCTTCGCCGCGTCACGCCAGGGCTTTGTGCGGTGATGGTGGACAGCGGCACGGACTTTGCCTTTTCCGTAGGCAAGCCCGCGTTCCGTCAGCACCTCGCCCTTGTGTCCGGCCTCTACACCCACATTTTCCTGCTCTACCTCATGCACCTTCGCATGGGCAGCGTGGACGATCTCATGGACCGGCCGGGAAAGCGGATTGTGCCGCAATCGTCCGTTGGGGCGTTTCTCCACTTCTTCAAAGTGAAGCTGCATTTTGCCTTTTCCGGCTGTTTCGTCAAAAACACGCTCGGTACGGAGAACTTTCTTTGTGGGGATAGCGGCCTTTGCCGCGTCCAGCCTGTCCGCCGCACGGTCGGAACGGTCGATGTACTTTCCAAGTACGGGATCGGCACGTTCTTCCTCGGTAAATTGCAGGCGGGAGGACGGGCGCTGCCTTGCGGCAGAACCATCCCGCACCGCCTGGGTGTCAGCCTTTTCCGCCTTTCGTGCGCTTTTCTTCTCATGGTGTTCCGCCGCACGCAGGGCAAGGTCAGCCGCAGCGCCAGCGGATTCTTCCGAAGAAGCGGACAGTTCCGTTTCCGGCTCCCGGCTGCTGATATGTTCCACCTCTCCCGTGGCAAGATTTTCCGATACCGCACCGTCACGGGTCATTTTCTGCGTGATCTTATCGGTCGCTTTCAGTTCCCTCATAGGCAGTCACCTTCCTTTCCATAGGGGCAGAAGTCACCGCAGGTGCCATTCTCAATCATGGCGATATAGCGAAAAATGGGATAGGCCTGGGGCGGGCAGACCGCATTTCCCAATGTTTTCAGCCGCAGCGCCCGGTCATCCATGCGCTCGGTCATGCGGGGGATTCCTTCCGGTTCGGCGGTCCAGAGGATACGTCCGTCCATCCTTTCGGGAAGCCCATGAGCCATTCCACCCAATCCGGGTTCAGCGCCGCCGTTTCGGACACCGGCTGTTCCTGGGAGACGATCTGCGCCGACAGGTTCCCGTCCTTCTTCGCCGGATCGAAGGCCGACGGCTTCAAGGTTGAGCGGAAACCGTCCGACGCCACCGGGGTCAGATAGAATACCGCCGCCGACAGGCTGAGGCTCCAGATCGCCCCGTTTCGGTTCCTCTTGCGGAATATCCCATTGTCCGACAGGAACACATCCAGGCTTGCCGCGTCCCTGGCGGTGTTGTTGTCGGAGGCAAGGGGTGTGGGAAACATCAGCCGCGACGATAAAAGTTCGCTGGCGCTCATGCCATGCGCCGACGCCGCAAGCCGGAAATACGAATGGGAGAACAGCGTATCCCGCTTTTGCCAGGTCAAAGATCGTTTTGTCGAGGCCCAGATTGATGAAGCCAGCAACATTTTCCCCAAGCACCCAACGGGGCCGCAGCTCGGTAATAACGCGGCACATTTCCGGCCACAGGTAGCGTTCATCCGCAAAGCCCTTCCGTTTTCCGGCGGTGGAGAAGGGCTGACAGGGAAAGCCGCCTGAGATAACGGTAACTGTTTCAAGTCCTGTTTTTTCAAAAAACGCCTCCTTCGTAAAAGTAGTAATATCCCGGAACCTGGGAACATCCGGCCATCGTGCGGAGAGGACGGAGTGCGGAAAATCCGCCCACTCGCACTGGCAGACAGTTTCAAACCCGGCAGCCTCCGCCGCCAGGTCCAGACCGCCAATGCCGGAAAACAGGCTCACATGGGTCAGTTTATTCATGGTTCTTCGGCGCACGGAACGGTTCGATCTCACTTTCCAGCTCCGCAAGGACCGCCTCCATATCCGCCGTGACCGCCTTGTTTCTGGCGATCAGCCGGTTCATCACATCAAAGAAGGTTTCACCTTCCTGTTTTTCTTCTGTATGCAAATAGCGGGGATCATTCATGTTCGTTTTCTCCTTTCCCGGTTTCACCAAGTTTTGTTGTCATAATGCTGTAAAGTTCATTGTCCTTCGGGAAGTCATCCACAAAAGGCAGGATCACATTACCGAAGAAGATCAGCCCCTCGCCGGGGCCTGCGTTGCTGATATGCGCCGCCTGCTGGTTGGAGATATTCAGGCGCTCGCAGAGGATTTTCCTGTCTCCGCTGGCCTGGTTCAGAAGGTACACAAAATCGCTGTTTTCAAAGATGTTCTCGATCTCCGGGGAGGAAAGCAGGTCCTTAATATTCTGCGTGATCCCCGTGGGGATACCGCCCCATTTGCGAAAGCGTTTCCAAATTTCCACGCTCCAGGAACCAACCTCGCCCCGCAGCAGAAGGTGGAACTCGTCTACGAAGTACCAGGTGGATTTGCCCTGATCCCGGTTTTGGGAAACACGGTTCCATACCTGGTCCTGGATCACCAGCATACCCAGGCTTTTGAGCTGCTTTCCCAGCTCCTTGATATCGAAGCAGACAATGCGGTTGTTGATATCCACATTGGTACGGTGGTTAAAAACATTCAAACTGCCATGCACATACAGTTCCAGTGCCGCCGCGATTCGCTGTGCCTCCGGCTCCGGCTGCCGTTTGATCTCGTCATACAAATCTTCCAGCAGCGGCATATTCTCCGGGCGGGGGTCTGCGATATAGGGGCGGTACACGATCCGCACGGCACGGTCAATGACCGTTTTTTCCACTGGCTCCAGACCGTTCCGGCCGCCTGCCGCCAGTTCACAGAACGACAAGATAAAGTCAGATTTCAACGCCAGCGGGTTATCATCTTCGCTGTAATTGAGGTTGATATCCATAGGGTTCACATACTGCGTACTGGTAGGTGAGATTTTGATGACCTGGCCTTCCAGACGGTTCACCAGCGGAAAATATTCCGCCTCCGGGTCGCAGATCAAGATATCGTCCTTTGTATTCAGGAACACACCCACGATGGAACGCTTTGCGGAAAAACTCTTGCCGCTGCCGGGCGTACCTAAGATCATGCCGTTGGGTGTTTTCAGCTTTTTGCGGTCAGCAAGGATCATGTTGCCGGAAGTGGCATTGAGCCCGTAGTAGAGAGCTTCGCCGCCGTGGAAAATCTCCTGTGTGGTGAAGGGAACGAACACCGCCACCGCCGAAGTGGTAAGTCCGCGCTGTATCTTAATGCGGTTGACACCCAGGGGCAGAGCCGACACGAAGCCGGCCTCCTGCTGAAAGTCCAGCCGCACCAGGGAGCAGTTATATTTCTGCGCCACGCTTGCCGCACGGAGAAGGTCATTCTCCAGCTTTTGCTTGCTGTCCGCAAAGTTCACCACCAGGAAGGTCATCAGGAACATTCGCTCATTTCTGCTTTGCAGGTCACGGAGGATATTCTTTGCCTCGCCTGCGTAGGTGGCAAGGTCGGTGGGGATGATATCCATATCGAAACCTTCCCGCACTGCCTTTTTCTGTGCGTCGATCTTCATACTGTCAATGTCGGTGATCTTCCGCTTGACCGTTTTGATTGCCTCGTTCTGATCCATACTGCGGATATGGAGGCTGACAAGCAGCCCGCTGTCCGTATCCAGCAGTTCGGTGAGCATACGGTCATCCATTTCCGGTGCGCTGATCTGCAGAAAGGACACGGCACAGAATTTATCCGCCATCGTGAACTTCCGTGCTTCACCGAAGCGGAAAGAAGAAGGTGCGATAAAATCCTGAACCGACAGGCCGGAAGGGGCAAGCCAGTTCCATTCAAAGGCAAACCGTTCCCCGTCCGGGTGCAGGATGCCGTGGAGCATTTCCAGCCACTCCTTGCCGCCAAGCTCCTTTGCCAGAGCGCCCATGACCTTGAAATGGTTGAGGGCGTCCATGACAATCCGGGAAAATCGTGCCCGTGCGGTTTTACTGTCCCGTGCCTCGATGGTGAGGGTCAGATACTTTGTTTTGATAAGACCGTTGTTGCCCCGTTCAAGCTGCTTGCGGAGCATTTGCGTGTAAAGCTCACGGATATGGTCGAAGTGATCTCCCTGCGCCGCGATCTCGATACGCTTCACAAAATCCTCCCGGTTCATGCGGCGGCTCACAAGGGAGAGTTGCATCCCGATAGAAGCGTCATGGGCGTTATACATATCGCAGAGAGCTTCAAAGATCGCCGTCTGGTCGTCAGGTTTCGCAAGCTGATAATTCACATCCTCGAACTCGATACACTTCGACCAGGTGTGGTCGTCCAGCTTGCACAGGCCGTCCGGGTACATCTGGCGGAACGGTAAGGTGTCCTGTGCGGAATGTACCTTGCCGTCGCCTCTGGCGGTTTCCAGGATACGGCTGATCTCACGCTTTTCCGCGGCGGTGAGCTTTACCGTGGGTTTTGCCGCCTGCCGTGCCTGCGGCTCTGGCTTTCGCTTTCTGAACAATGGCTTTCACCTCCTTTTCCGCCTGGGCCTGCCGCTCCAGGGCTACATAGAAATTGTTTGTCTGGTAAGGCCGCTCTTTCGTCCGCAGGAACATACAGCGGATGACCTGTCCGGCCACCACCTCCAGGGGTTGACCATGCCGCTCATACATGGCAAGCAGAAAGAACGGGAGCATGACGATAATCATGCAGAACGCGGCGGCACTGTTGCTGGCCGTGCGTCTGAGCAAAAAGAAAAGCGGTACTCCGATGAGTGCCGCCGCTCCGAAACATATAAGCTGCCGTTTGGTAAGTCCAAACAGCACTTTGGATTTTACTTTCGTCAAATCCTTTGGAATGGTTACATACGCCAATTTATCAAGCCTCCTTAATGCGCTCCGAACAGGCTCTTAGAGAGGCTGCCGGTCTTGAACAGGGCGAAGCACAGCAGGACTGTGTAGCCCATGCAGGCCCATATCGCGCCTGAGATATTTCCGTCCGTGGCGATACTCTGTACCAAAACAGAGTAGATTCCCACGCACACCATGATTAGAAATGCCTGGAACGCCAATGCAAACAGGGATTTCAAGTAGTTCTGTCCTGTATGGCTCCAATCCCGGTTCGTCATAGTGGCAAGCGGGATCGGTCCAACGGAAGTTGTCAAATACACCTCGATCATGCGGCCGTAAATGACAAGCATGATACAGATGGAAAGGGCGTTCATGGTAAGCCCCACGAAAAGGGACTGGAACCACAGCCCGAACAATTCTCCCGTGCCCAGGGCTTCAAGCTGCGCCTCCATATCCGTGATAACGCTGCTGATATCAATGGAGGTATTCCCGATGATGACGCCTGCGCTGCTGTTCACAACGCTTTGCCCCACATCGAAGATACCCATGACGATATTCCATGTGTTCGTCACAATGAGGACGGCACAGAAGGTCTTGAAAATCCACTTGAAGAACATCCAGGTATCTACATCATGCAGATTGTTTTTCTCTGTCACAAGCTGGATCAGCTCATAACACATTACGAATGTCAGGATAACCCCGGCGATTGGAACGATCACCGTTTCAGAGAGGTTTCGGATCATAGAAAAGACGCCGCTGTTCCATGCCAGCGGCGTCTGTCCCACTTCACCGGCGATCTCGCCTACTTTGGTATTGACCGTATCGAACATGCCCGACAGGTTTCCCGTGATCCCCTCGATGAGCAGCCCTCGGAGCCATTCATCGAGTTTGTCGAGTATGCCGCCCATAAGCGATCACCGCCGGACGATCAACCGAACAGGCCGGAGAGCAGAGGTACAAGGGTGATGCCGATGAGGGCGACACCGCCGCCGGCCATCAACTGTTTCATACCCTGGCTTTTGGAAGCAGGGTTGTCCTGGCCGTAACCTTCCAGAAGGTTGATAACGCCCCAGATACCAAGACCTGCGCCCAGGGCCACTACGAGAGTCTGCAAAACACCAACTGCACTGTTGAAAAATTCCATAAAATAATCCTCCTAAAAAATGTTTTTGATTTTGGGTTAAGTTGTTGCGTCAATCTCGTACACATCGAAGGTGTCCGTGGGTTTTACCACGGCACGCTGCTTCTTCATGTACCGTTCCATGTCAAAGACATTTTTAGGGTCGGCGTCGGCCGTGTATCTGTAATTCGGGTGCCGGGTGAGGTCGTACTTGTCCGAAAGGAACGGGCGCACGCCCCGCAGCATGAAGATACACTTGCCGCCGTCCATCACTGCCAATTCGTCCTGGGTCATCAACTCCTTTCCTAATTTCTGATAACTGAGGCCGTGGGAAACCTGGCTGCCCCGGTTTTCGGACTGGTTATAGAGATCAATGGTCTCTTTCCCCAGCAGTTCCGAAATTTCCTTGAGCGTGGATTTTTCCTTGCCTCCCAAAAACAAAGTGCTGTCACAGTTACCGACAATGGTATCTGCCGCATCCTTGTAGATGGTCTTTAACTGGCTCTGCGACTGCAAAATAATAGAAGCCGATATCTCACGGCTTCGGATGGTGGCAATCAGCTTATCGAAGTTCGGTATCTGGCCGATGTTGGCAAACTCGTCCAGGATCAGACGGACATGGACGGGCAGCCGCCCGCCGTAGAAGTCATCCGCCTTGTCGCAGAGCAGATTGAAAAGCTGACTATACATGAGGGCGGCCACGAAATTGAAAGTGCTGTCCGTATCCGACAGGATCACAAACAGCGCCGTCTTTTGGTCGCCCAGGGTGTCCAGTTCCAGTTCGTCATACTCCATCAGGTCCCGCAGCTCCTTGATATCGAAGGGAGCAAGCCGGGCACCGCAGGAAATCAATATACTTTTGAGTGTCTTGCCCGCCGCCATCTTGAATTTGCGGTACTGCTTGACGGCGAAGTGGTCCGGCTCCCGTTCTTCCAACTGAGAAAAGAGCAGGTCCACCGGGCTTTGATAAGTCTCGTCATCTTCTCTGGCCTCACTGGCATTGATAAGGTCCAGAAGTGTGATGAAGTTCTTTTCTTCCTCCGTGGCCTCGTACCAGATGTAGCCGATCAGTGCGGAATAATAGAGGCGTTCCGCTTTGACCCAAAAATCTTCCGAAGATTTTTCGCCTTCGCCCTTCGTGTTCATAATCAGAGCGTTCACCAGCTTTAAGATATCCTTCTCTGACCGAATGTAGGCCAGTGGGTTGTATTTCATGGATTTTCGGAAGTTTATCAGGTTGAGGCACTTGATACGGTATTTCTTCCGTTCCAGGAAAGTGCCGATCTCCGGCAGCAAGGTCCCTTTCGGATCGGTGCAGACATAGGACGAATGGGCTTGCAGCAGAGATGGCTTGCAGAAGAACCGCGTCTTGCCGCTGCCGGAACCGCCGATAACCAGAATGTTTTTGTTTCTGGCATACTTCGGCTGCTTTGGACGGCTCGCCATTGTGATCCGCTCCGTCTGCGTCATAGGGATGTTCTGGAAAAAGTCCTTGTCCATGTAGGGAGCGATATCCGCCGCCGTACCCCAGCGGGCAGAACCATACTCGATTCCGTGGCGGTATTTCTTGGCGTTTTTGCCTTTCAGGTAGACCGCCATGCGAAGGACCACCGCACCGGCTATGCCGATCAGCAGGTCCGTGGGATGGAAACTGAGCCACGGGGAGGAAAGGGCTGCCGTGAAGCCGTCCCAGATGGAAAGCAGCTTGCCGGAGAGGTCAGAACCGGGTGCAAGCCGGAAAGCCTGTGCCAGCTTATCGAAGGGATACACAAACAGAAGATACGGAAGGTTCAGCAAAAACATTTTTTTCACGTTCATCTCTGCACGCTCCGATCTTTGACCTTTACTTTTTCCCGGTCAATGGTACGGTGTTCCGTTTTCTCTGCCGCCTGTTCCTTCGCCTGGGTCAGTCGATCCCGGATGGAGGACTTTTCCTCACGGCTCATTTTCCGGCTGGCAAACTCCTGAAATGCCGCTGTGATGGCATCCGCGTCCCGGCTTTTGAAAAAGACCAGGTAACGGGGCTGTTCGGCGGCGGTGTCCTTCTTCAAGGCAAAATCCACATGGTATTTCTTCGCCACATGGGAGAAAGCCTTGATATTCTTGTCGCTGATCTCGATATTGGCAAGACCGGCGTTCTGGCTGGCAAGCTGTTTAAGGCTCTGCCTGCCGCGGTAGATTTTGGGCTTCTGGCTTTTCTGGATTTCCTCCAAGAACTTTTTGACGGCCTTTTCAAAGACCTGTTCGCTTAACTTGGCTCCGTCAACAATGAGTGTTACGGCGCCCCGCGTTACTTCCTCCTGCATTTAGCCTCGCCCCCTTTGCCCGTCCCCGTACATATCGTGCTGCACCAGGGAAGAATAGTAGCTGTTGATGGTGGTCGGGGCGTTATACAGCGCCGCCAGAAGGTATTTCTTGATATTGCGGACATAGGTGGTGTTGTCCTTCATGCAGTCCATGACATACTGAACATGGGAGCTGTCCAGCTTCATAAACCGGGACTTTACCACCTCCGCCGGATAATCGTCCCCGGCAATACGGATCGTCTTTCGGGCAGAACATACGGTATCCACGATCAGGTCAACGATCTCGTCAAGCTGCTCACGGTCGATATGGCTGTCCTGCACCAGATAGCTGTACTCGATGTTGTCCAAAATCACTTCACGATAACATTCTCTGGCTCCCATCCGATCCATTCCCATCCTTGCCCCTACGGGGGTAGGGGGATTTGATGGGATAGGATTTGATATCTCCGTACTTGATAAATCAGTCTTTGTTTGATTAGTATTTAATTGTGCGGGGTTTTCCGTACACGGTTCCGCCGTATCCGGGACACCCATATCCGGGTTTTCCGTATATGGCTTTGCCGTACCCGGTAAAGGCGTACCTGGGCTTGACGGCGGCTCGCACTGAGGCATTTCGTAAATGACATACTCGGTATCCGTGATCTTGCCTTTTTCATCCCGAAGCTGGGTGCGCCGGATATACCCGTGGCTTTCCAGCTCCTTCAATGCCGCACCGATGCTGTCCACACCTTCCCGGCAGATCGCCGCAAGACCTCTGGTGGTGTAATTCCACTCGTCAGGGAGCGACAACATCATGGACAGCAGCCCCTTGGATTTCAGGGTCAGCGTCCGATCTTTCAAGTGATGGTTTGACATGACCGTATAATCACGGGTCTTTTCAATACGAAAAACAGCCATCTTCGCACCTCCTTCCTGTGAAAATAAAAAGTGTTGATTTTGAGCGGTTTATCTGTCTGTACGCCTTCATAGCCTCCCGCATGGGAAAACATCCACGCCCTGTTCAGAACGCAAGCCACGGAGGAAGAAACAGAAGATTTTCCGCTGATTTTGATACAGTTTGGAGCGGCTACCTCTCACGGTCTTTATGGTCATAGTGGAGATCGCCGGAAAGTACCTTCGCATGGCTGCGGATTTTGATGTGCCCCTGTTCCTGATTCTCCAAAGCCTTGCTGTATCCGGCGTCGGTCAGGAACAGGCGCATTTTCTCACCCTTCCAGCCAACAGGCGAGTCATGGGTAAGAACATCAAAGACGATCATGTGTCTGGTTGCCGGGTCGAAACGCTCCAAAGCCATAATGTCATGGCCGGATAACTTCTGCGCTCCGGATTGCTGTCTGGCCTCTGCCAGCATTTCCCCGATGGTGCGGGCTTTCTCCGGCAGACGGTATTCGGCCTGCACCTTGCGGATCAAATCCATGCACTCCTGATCCGACAGTGGGCGGAGCTTGTCCAGAAGGCCTTCCGCCGTTTCTTTCGTTGCCGGGTTCAGCGCATAGCACCATGTCATATAAATCTCATTCAGGGCAGCGTTCTGATTGGTACTTTCAATCTGAAACACCATCCTCATTTCTGCTTCTGTCAGTTTCATTGCCAGCCTCCTTCAAAATGGGTATAAAAAAACGCCATAGGTTTTTTGAGCCTACGGCGTTTCTTGCGATATTCACAGTTCTAAACTTTCCAGCCACTCGTCAAAAGATTTCTTGGAAACGCGGATCGCATTGCCTATGCGGACGATCCTGAACTCCTCCTGCTTGACGAGCTGATATGCGGTTGTGCGACCAATGTTGAGCATGGCTGCAATCTGTTCCACGGTGTATGTGCGCGGTTCCGGCAGTGACTTTTTCTCTTTCTTGTCCATAGTAACCTCCATGTATTTGCCTTGTCATTTTGACTAAGGGAGTGAAGAATGGCAGTAGCAATCGGCTTTGGCTGGGTGTCCTCTTGCTAAGAATTTGCTAATAGGACCACCCAACGGACACATAAAACTGCGTCAGAATAGGTGTTTTGCACCATAAAGTTCGTTTACTACAAGTCATTCTGCGTAAGGGATGATATTGGAAGTTACATCCGAACCGTGTATCACATGGTAAGCCATACTCCTAAGCGGTAGGTCGGGTGTTCGAATCACCTCGGGAACGCCAAAAACTCTGCCGGAAAACCCAGTGAAATCAAGGGTTTCCGGCGTTTTTTCATTTTTACGAAGAAACAGCAAAAACGAAAAAATCAAAAATTTTCATTAGCAAATTCTCCGTCTGCTAATGGAATTTAGGACTAATGTCGTCCGCCTTTCAGGTGGACGGCTTGCTAATAAAAATTAGCAAAAAAATCGCTGTTTTGCTAATGAAATTGCCCTCTCTGCTAATGGCGGAAAAAATCGAGCCAAAAATCCTGCTAATAGACAAGGCGGTCGTTACTCTGTTAATTCGTTCATTTTTCAATAATGGAGAATTATTCGCAAACTGCACCTATACCATTTCCTGTTATATAATTGCAGTGCAGGAGGTGGTTGCTTTGAAAGAACAGAAATATCATTTATATCTTTCCGATGATGAATACAGACAGACTATTCAGTCCCTTGTTCGCTTGAAGAACAACCTAATTGCACAAGGCAGATACACCGACGCCGTCGATGATGTTCTCTGCAAAGTGCTTTCTGCCAAGAAGAGAAAGCTCAAAATCAAATAATCTTGCCACGAAATAAGACCGCCTACACGATGTAAGCGGTCTTATGTTTTAGTTCGATAAACTGGAATTTATATTGCAATCATTTTTTCTTTAATTCTAGAATATTCTTCTCGATCTGCTGTATAACCCCCCCTGAAATCATCATCCGTTTTTCCTGTCGGATCTTCAAGTTTCCAGTTGTCATCAAACGCTTTGCCGATAAATGGACAACCTACATCACAACCCATGGAGATGGAGATGTCTGGCTCCGGGATGCTTGATATCAGCTTAGAATACTGCTTTTTCTCCATGTCGATGCCGTAAAGTTCCTTCATGAAACGGACGGCATCCTGATTGATCTGGGGCGCAGCAAGTATGATGGAATCCTTCAGGAAATCAATGCCCGTATGATTCTGTATAATTTCTGTGAATTAGTGACTTCTCACACTGTGGTAAAAACATCTAAAAATACCAAACACGTCTATAAAATTAATTTCGCCACCGCAGTAAACATATGCAGGGCATATCTCAAACACGGCGGTGATGAAACAGAGACCATGCTTCTCATACAAAAGTATCTGACACCTGTCAGGTACAATCGAAAATATCCTATCCACCTCCGTCCAAAGAAAAATAGGAATTTCATGTATCGGGTTGCATAAATCTCGTTACCATTATACTGCATT
>ENA-OVGE01002041-OVGE01002041.1-human-gut-metagenome-genome-assembly--contig:-NODE-2041-length-14163-cov-14.707187_pt1 | contig 14163 bp, 13 predicted proteins | sample MGYA00237769_ERZ505417 | MGnify/ENA primary metagenome ERZ505417 (study PRJEB26158, sample SAMN06016403) | human gut metagenome | biome: human gut; feature: ankylosing spondylitis patient; material... | reverse complement strand
GATTTAATGAGGTTTCTATAGAGATTCAAAATTCCTGTTCTGCAACCCTATTCCACCTCGTACGATTATGAGGTTAGCTGCCAAATATCGAGACTTGGACGCTGATGGTTTAATCCACGGCAATATCGCTAAAGAGCCTCCCAACAAGATCGACTCATCTACATGCGAAAATATCCTTGAGGTAATGCAACAAGATTCGTTGCATCAAATGACTTATAGCTTGGCTATTTGTTACCTTCTCCATGAAGGCATCTAAGTATCAGCTGAAACATTAAGACGGTTACTCAAGGTACATCCTGTTTTACAACAAGAAAGAGTAACCAACATCCCTTAAGACGAAGGAGAGCTCAGTTTGGTGAGCTGATTCAATTGGACGGAAGTCCGCGCCACTGGTTCGGTCCGCAACGGGATCGTGCTTGCTTAATAGTCTTTATCGATGATGTGACCAGTCAAATCACGGCCGCTCAATTTGTCCCAACTGAAAATTCACTCAGTTACGGAGAACTGATCAAACAACATATGTGGCGTTACGGTATTCCGTTGGCTTTCTACAGAGATCGGCACGGGATTTTCACTCCGGTTGGAGATCATCGAACATTAAGCCGAAACTATCAGTTAACCGTTTACGCTCACAGCCCTCAGGCTAAAGGACGTATAGAGCGTTTGAATAAAACTCTTCAAGGCCAATGGCATCACCAATTTGCCTATGAAGGTATTACCGACATTGAGCAAACCAATGCTCATATAGTGGTTCATTATAAAGAGACTAGTAAAACCATTGACTACAGGATCGATGAAATAAAGAAAAGAGAACCAACTGCAGAGTACTTGTTTACGGAGCAAAACCAGCAGTCAACTATCTTTAACAAAAAATGCTAAACATTCTGTGTACGAGCAAACTCAATGTGACATTTTTTGATGTATCAACCCCGTGACAAGTTCGCTGTAGCGCAACAGCTAATAAGCACGCTTTTTTATCACTCACGTGTAACAGGAATATTGGTATTTTTGTGCAAAAGTTTGTTACTGAGCTGTCGATATAGCATGTATTGGCATACAACTTACCTGAGACTGAAAAAGCCCTGAACAATTTTCTTTTACAGAACAGCTATCACAAATAGCCGAGAATGCTTCTTTGTAATCGGAAATGCTTTTACGGGCAAAGGGCCAGAGTCTTTTGTCTAATAAACAGAGGGGGAGATTGTATATTGAAGTGTTCATTCCTCTTAGATGAAGATAACGAATTGCTTTAAATAATTGATCTTGATAATCCAACGGGCTTATCCATAATTTTTCCCAATTTTTTTTCACATAACCCATATGCTCCATTCCCATAAAAGCGCAATGATAAGTAAAAGGCAAGTTAAAATAAATAAAGTCAGCTAAGTCTTCAAGATGTAGGTACGTTTGTTTATTAATAACAGTTCTGATCTCAACGGGGATTCCATACATAGTAAGGTTGTAAATCCCTTTAAATGTTTGATCAAATGCACCTTCAGACTGGACTATATAATCATGGAGTGTCGGTGTTGCTGCGTATAATGGAATCCCAAATGTTAAATTGGTAAGTCCTATGTCTGCAATTTCTTTTACATAATGATGGTCATTTAATAAACGTGCATTCGATAAAACATGGATATGGCAATTGAATTGCTTCAATGCTTGTAAAACTTTTAAAAACTCTGAACGACAAAGTGTAGGTTCTCCACCAGTAATACCTAGTTCCTCAATATCGTTCGGCAAACACTTTATAAATTCTAAGTGCTCTACTAAAGCTGTTTTTTTATCATTTTGTGGAGGTTGAGGACACATTAAGCAATTGCTATTACAGCGCTCTGTCAAGAAAATGGCATTTGAATTGGAGCCATTGTGATATAACCGAATCACTCTTTTACGTTTAATGTCCAACCTAACAATATCCCCGACCGAAAAAGGAAAATTTTCATCTACACAACAAGCTACAACATCATCTCTAACAAATGAGAGCTCCTTGGTTAAGATTACTCCTCTAACTCTTGGAATATTGTGACCATAAGTATTAATCAACACAAGAGGTTTACCTACAAATCTCTTTATATTAGCTTCGTCGCTCAGTACTCCTACAACAGGAGAAATCTCTGAGGAGCAATTAAACGAAGCTTTATAAAAATTTGGCATTTTTATCCCCGGTCAATCTTAGTTCCTCTAGCGTACGTTCTCCAATCCAAGACCAAAGAACCTCTTCAAATTGGGCATCATTTTCCCCTAATCTTCTAAAAAGATAGTCAAAAATACCTCTGTATTTTTGACAAAAAGTACTTGTTGATCTTTTCCCTATTAGATCTTTTTGTGTTGCATAATGTCGGACAGGATCCGCTCCGCAGTATGGAACGTAAGGGCAATCTGAGCAACCTGGCAACGTCTCTGCAACACCCGCAGAGGCTATTAATTGCATTGTTGGACCGAAATAAATTTCTTGGTAAGTATTCGTGAAAACATTGCCAAGCCTGAAAGTTTGATCTCCCATTTCAGATAACATTCTCGACTCGTCTGAAGCATAAACGTCCCCATCATAGTTATAAACGGTAACAGCGAAACCATTACCAGTTGGTGATTGCAGGTCAACAAATCCAATCGTCCAAGGCGTTAGCATTTTTCTAACCAATAAAGTTGTTAATGCTTCTGGAAAAGTTCTTCCCGAAAGATTCACGTCCAAGATATAGTTTAAGCAGTCTTTATAAAACCTTAGAAACTCTTCTTCAGAGTAACCAATTGCGCGAACTGTTTTGACAGCAAAGCCGTAAGGGTTAAGGGAACGAAGAAATATTGATCCTAAATTAAGCCTTAAATACTCATCCACTATTTCTTTAGCATAACCCAAGCTGTATTTAGTTGTTGTCATTAATGCAGCAACAGCATTGAGCCCCAATGCTTCCTGCGAACGTCGTATGTTTCTCTCGACGACCTTATGGCATGCAGCTTCGTACTGCGAGGCTCTATTTTTATCATGCAATTCCTTTGGACCATCTAGAGATGTCGATATGTGAATATTATGTTGTTTAAAAAACTCTAAATGATTATCTTCCAAAATGGATAAATTGGTACAAACAACAAAATCCAATAACTTATTGTATTTTTTATTGAGCTCCTCACTATATAACACTATCTCACTTAGAGCTTCAAAATTTAGCATTGGCTCTCCGCCTTGGAATTCAACTGTAATACTCGGCGAGGGTGACTGAAACATCAATTCCGTTGCCTTCCTTGCCGTTTCCACTGACATATCGAAATAACGATCAGAACTCATATTTTTTCGCGATGCTTGGCAATAGGCACAAGATGAGTTGCAACGCAATGTTAAAACAAAGATGTGAAGTTTAGTAAAACCTTGAATAAATGACTTCTTTGTCCAGTATTTTGTAGCTAGAACATCTAATTGAGCAGAATGCTCGTCTGAATATATAAAATGTTTACTTAAAAGTTGCGAATAAACATCTCCCGACAAGTCCAAATTATTGTTGTGAAGATCCTGAAAGTCTTTTGGGTTTAAAAAAAGATATTCTCCAACAATACTAGTTAACAAATACTTATCATCAATCCGTTTAAATCTGAATGGCAGTAAATGATATTTGGCTTTTTTTTGAAAGAAAGAGAAAGCTTTGAAATCTGTGTTTGCCATTTTTAACCTCTCATTTTTCTCTGGGCAGATGTATCTATTAAATAGTTAAAAAATTCAAGAATAACTTCGCGAGACTGCGACTCATACTCAGAATGAACTCTAAATGACAACTCAACACAATTTAATTCGCAGGGCTTAATTTGAACATCTAAATACTGCAAAAAAGCATGACGAGCATCCCTTACATCTGATTTGTCAAATACAAAATTGGAGATTTTTTTTGTATACATGATTATTGTTTTATGACAAATTGGCCACTAAGGATTCCTCATTCTTAGTCAAAGCTTCAGAAAATGCTTTCTTAATAATGATCGTTTCAATATCTTTAGTCTCTGACTTTACATATTTTCGAACAGACTGGTCTATAAGATCATTACAAAAATTTTTGACTGCTTGTTCCAAACAAGTAACACTAACCTCTGTTTTATTTCTGAACTCCACAAAGGCAATATTTAAATTAGGCTCCATACCCACAAACAAAAAATACTTGTCTGTATACCAATATGATGTCTGAAGGATAACATCAATAGGAAAAACCTTTAAGGAAACGTCAATACGAACACACTCCCCCAACTCGTCTTTTGAAACAGTGAGGGAGTCATTAAAGAGATTCATTCTAGTACCCCGAATAATGACTGTAATGACTACGGTGAGAACTATGAGAATAGTGGGACCTATGCGAGTAATGGTAGGATGCGCCAAGCGTCATCTGTGTAAATTGTTGCAACACTATGGGCTGCACAATAGTGGATGCAGATTCCTGAATCCGTACTTCTGAGCACTGCTCAGAAGCCAGGACCACATCGGTAGCTCCGATAGTTGATGTTGCTAGTAATACGGTCGCAACAACTTTACTGACGTTTCTTGCAATGGTGCACGTTAAAGATTTGTTAACTTTAGGAAAAAGCATATCTATATTCACTACAGAATTCATTATTAGTCGTCATTTTACGCTGAAGTGACCATTCAATCTAGGAGGTTTGCTTCAAATTCATTAAGAATTCGATAGTTGTTCAAAAAATGTCACTCCATAGCGATTTTGCCATAGAGTTAACACGGCAAAAATACCAGACCATGTTTTTGCTTCTTCAACTTTCTGCCTTTATGATTACGAAAACTAAAAACAAATGAAGTTACATAAATGGTCTTCACCTCCTTCGAGTACCTCCTCCTCTTTCTCCCTGTTGCTTGCCTGTTAATGGCGTGCTTAACTCGTTTCACCCCAGATACTTGGGGGGGGCACAACAAACTTTAATCATTGTCCTAAGTCTAATCTTTTATGCCACATGGAAAATTGACTACCTTTGGCTTTTATTAGGTTCCATCATTTTTAATTTCTCTTTCGGTTGGCTCATACACCAAAATAAAGGAGTCTCTCAGAAATTAATTTTAGGTTTTGCGGTTGCTGTTAACTTAGGGGCACTAGGCTATTTCAAATATACCAACTTTATTGTTGACTCTATCAACTATTTAGCTGGTACGAATTTCTTAATTGAAAAAATTGTTTTACCCCTTGCTATCAGCTTCTTTACTTTCCAACAAATCGCTTGGCTTGTTGATCAATATAGAAACGATGCTCCAAAATGCACTTTTATTGCCTACTCCAGCGCTGTGACATTTTTCCCCCACTTAATCGCTGGACCTATCGTTCACTATCACGATTTACTGCCTCAATTCCAAGCAAAGAATGCCTTCAAAGCTTCTGCAGAACAAACATTAAACGGGCTATTTTTAATTTCTTTCGGCGTTTTCAAAAAGATTGTCATTGCCGACACTTTGGCCCCTACGGTTACTCAATTTTTCGACAAAACTGAAGTGCTGAACGCCTACCAAGCTTGGTTGGGCACTTTCGGTTACACCATGCAGCTTTACTTTGATTTCAGTGGCTATTGTGATATTGCCATTGGCTCTGCACTTTTGTTGGGGATTACACTTCCACTGAATTTTGATCTTCCATACAAGTCAAGAAATATTCAAGAGTTTTGGCAAAAGTGGCATATCACTTTAGGGGACTTCTTTGCAAGGTATCTCTATATCCCATTAGGCGGTAGTCGAAAAGGAAATACAAGAACACTGGTAAACCTTTTTGTCGTTATGTTCTTATCAGGTATTTGGCATGGAGCCGGTGTCGGTTTCATCATTTGGGGCACACTCCATGGTCTAGCAATGGTTATTCATCGAGCCGGTAGATTCTTAAATCTGAAGACATTGCCCAAAGGATTAGGCGTCTTCGTCACGTTCATGTTCATTTCTCTAGCCTGGATTCCTTTTAGAGCGGAAAGTTGGGAGAAAACCGAGAAAGTAATCGGTGGACTCTTTAATCTTGAAGGAGTACCCGTCCCCTCTTTCATTTATCGTATTCTTCCTATTGAGCCGGAACAGGAGGCATTGTCATTCGTCAAAATCTTAGAAATGGAACATGATGATTTCAGAGTATTTGCCATTACCCTAATTTTCGCGTTCTTGATAGTCTTTTTAGTTCCGCGCTGCCAAGTTATTTACGACAGAATCATCAATAAAGGAAATAGTTGGAAAGCCTACGGCTTGATTATCTTAAGTGCCTTTTTGCTTTTTATTTCATTAGTAAAAATGGTCGTCGTTCCATATTCTGAATTCATTTACTTTAATTTCTAGGAGCGAAAAATGCCAGTCAAATTATTGAAAGTCTTTTTCGCAGTTTTATTGGCCCTGTTTATTGCTTTTATTGTTCGTATTTATACATACGACGCTTACCATTTTTGGTCTTTGGAACATCCTCAGGATGCAAAATACAGTTCCAATGCTCGAATTCAGAATGCGGCCTTCATTAACCATCTTAATTTTGACTCCATTATTTTGGGTAATAGTTACATGGAAAACACCTCGGCAAAAGAGGCGTCTGACGTTTTTGGAGGCAAATTTTTCAATCTCAGTATGAGCGGTAGCAACAACTACGAACGCTCCATTGTTTTAAAGCGCACACTTGAAACCCATGATATCAAACGAGTGATTTTGTTACTAACTCCATCCTGTTCTACAGAGGGACACGGAAGTTATCCCATTGAAACTTGGAAGATTCTGTATGACGATAATCGTTTCAACGATTTCAAATACTACTTAAATACTCATGACATGGTTTGCATGTGGACTTTTTCTAAAAAATCATCTTGCCTTGGCAGAATGAAAAACTTAGATAGGCCGTACGCATGGTTTGAAGCGCCTGATCACGCTAGTCGCTTTGGAGGACTGCAGAACTGGGTGCGTTTTTATAAGCATCCTCAATTGGAAAATTTAGTTACTCAAGAGATTCCGGAAGCTGCGAATAAAGCACTATACGTTGGTACTCCGTTATCCGACAAGGAAATGGATGAAATAAGCCAATCTCTAGACCAGACGGTGTTTGATTTTGCTAGGCAATACCCAGATACTGAATTTCTTCTTTACTTCAATCCAGACTCTTTATTGGGTAAGGCTTTGACTTTTAGAAACCAATTATCTTTTACCCAATATTCCCATTTCGTGCAGCAAGCCGTAAAAAAATCAAACACTTTTTCAAACGTGCACCTGTTCGGTTTTGATAATCTGGCTTTTACAAACGATCTTTCCTATTACAAAGATACGACTCACTACCGAGAAGATATTAACAGCCAACTTTTGCATTTGATGAAGGCAAAGAAATATTCATTAAGCGTTGATAACGTCAATAGCTACATAAACGAGCTTTGGGTTAGGGTTGAAAAGTTTGATTTGGACACTATCAATCAGTTCTTACAAAGTAAGCTACCTGATTGAGATCATTGTCAAGCGACAAAAGAGTTAACCCTCAAAGTGAATCGCCCCCTTTATCTTCCAACAAGTTATTGGATTCTGTCTAAGACAGGAAAATTTTTACATTTGCTCTTAGCAAACGGTTGTATTCCATATACCATTAGTTGTTGTATTTTAAGGTAAAGAGGCATATAGTCTCCATGGTCAGTGATAAATATTAATGAATTGCTGTAGTTGCAGTTTTTAAACTGTTTTGTTTTTCCCCTTTCGTCACTTGATAACTGTTTAATTCACATTCCATTTTTGTATTACCATCATGAATATTGCCATAATTTTTGCAGGCGGCACTGGTTCTAGAATGGGCCCTACCTCTGTTCCCAAACAATTTCTGACTGTTCACGGAAAGCCTATAATAATTCACGTAATAGAAAAATTCAGTTTGCATCCAGATATTGATGAAATCATTATTTCCTGTAAATCTGACTACATAGAACTACTCAAAAATTTATTACTTAAGTTTAGTATTAGGAAAAATATTTTAATCGTTCCGGGAGGAAAGACTGGACAAGAGAGTATTTTTGCTGCGATTTCAGTAGCCCATGATAAATACCCTGAAAATTCAATTGTTTTAGTTAATGATGGAGTTCGACCTTTTATCTCTTATAACCTAATTTCAGAGCACATCAAAACGACAAAGAAATTTGGAAATGCAATTAGTGTATGTCCGGTTACAGAGACACTTTGCACAGTCCGGGGGGGGGTTTTAGAAAAAGTATTAAATCGAAGCTTGTGCTTTACAGCTAAAGCCCCTCAAACATTTATACTTAAAGACCTGTATGAAGCTCATTTGTGGGCATTGAATAAAGGGGTGAATGGCATTACTGACTCTGCAACTCTAATGCACATGAGGGGAGTTGAATTACGAGCTATTAAAAGTGATTCAACAAATATAAAGGTTACCACTCCTGTCGATTTTTATATGATGAGAGCGTTGCTTTCTATGGAAGAAGATAGTCAGTTGAGTAAGCTATGAATTTCAACATACAAAATGAGTCATAAACCATGAAGAAATTATCACTCCGAGAAATTCAGCTTGAGGAACTGACTATCTTAAAAGAATTTGACGCTTTCTGTGGAACTCATAAACTTCATTATTCTTTGGCTGGTGGGACGTTACTAGGAGCGGTTAGACACAAAGGTTTTATCCCTTGGGATGACGATATTGATGTGTGTATGCCAAGACCTGACTATGAAAAATTTCTATCTTTGGCATCTAATTTTGGGGCTAATAACTCTTCACTTAAAGTAGAAGGTTGCTTAACTTGTCCATTACACTGTGCTCCTTTTGTTAAGATTGTAAATACGAAAATTTCCATCTATGCTAACCATTTTCGAAAAAAAAGTTTTTTATGGATCGATGTTTTTCCTGTAGATGGAATTCCATCGCACAAAAGTAATTGGATATTCATCAAAATGGAGTTTTTTAGAAGATTGTTATTAGTTTATGCTTTCAAACCAAGTTCTACGAAGAGTATATACAAAAGGTGCATTAAGGCGTTTTTTATTTTTATATTTCCTCAATTTAAGCTCTACTTGTGCAAATTGATGACTATGCTTGCAAAAAAATATGAATTTGGGAAATACGAAAATGTTGCTGTAATTACATGGGGACTTCATGGCACCAACGAAATAATTCCATACAAGACTTTTAATAAGACAGTGAAAATGACATTCGAAGATATGGTGTTCCCCTGCATGGGGTGTTGGGAAGAGTATCTTACGGGATTGTACGGAGACTATATGCAACTCCCTCCTGAAAATCAAAGAAGCTCTCATTTGATGGATACCGTCGTAGAAAAGAAAGACTCTTGAGAATGTTTATCATCATACAATTTATATCTCTATTTACATCCTTTGAATCTTCATTCTGATAATTGTCAAGTAAAAAAGGGAAATTCAAAGAGAGATCAACAGAAGACGTAAATACACCGGATGGCTCCTTCGGAGTCTCCGTTTTTATAAGAAAATGCAATAAGCCTGCTAAAAAACTATTTGAAATGGTTTTACCTTCGTACAAAGGTGTTTGGATCTTATTTTATAGGATGTTCCTCAAACTTTGTTTATCAGAAGTGATTCTATTACGTGATAAGTTTGCTCAGAAATTTTATTTGTTTCAAAACGATGAACTGCTATATCTCGACTATTTATACCCATTTTTTTTCTCAATTTAGGGGAAAAAGCCAGTGTTTTAATAGCATTAAACAATGCCTCTTTGTCTCCAACTGGTACTATTAGTCCATTATCATTTATGACAATTTCCTTGCAACCAACGGTGTTAGTTGTGATAATGGGTAACCCACAACTACATGCCTCAATAAGAGACCGAGGCAACCCCTCTCTATAAGAAGGCAAACAAGCAATATCTGACCGCTGTAGTAGTGGTAAAACATTTTCAGTAAATCCAACACACTCAACCGCGGGATTCTTTAGTAAATTTTCATATTCCGATTTTGTTAATGACGAAGGATTGTTGAAATCAGGGGACCCTACTACAACATACTTTAGCGGAAGGTGTTCTTTGTAGGACATTTCAGCTGCAGCAATAAATTCGTAAATACCCTTTTCTTTAATTAACCTTGCTACCATAATAATCGTACAGCTTCGATTGTGCTCGTTTTTTTTACTTGGCACAAAAACTTTTGTATTTATTCCGGCACCAGGAATCAAATAGATATCCTCTTTTCTTACTGCCCCTAAACTTAAAAAGAAATTGATATCATCCTGATTCTCGACTATCACTTTACTTTTATCGGGATTTAGGAGTAGTTTGTATAAGAAAGTCACAATGTTACGTAATATTCTTGCTTTCGTCGTTTTACAGATGAATAAGTGCCCTAATCCGATAGGGGCATTAACTATCATGACTGAGTTACCAAGCAATTTAGCTGATACTGTCCCCAGAAATATAGCCTTTGCACCAAGATGAAAAACTATATCTGGTCTGATACGTTTATACGTTAAAACTACATCTATAAAATTCCTCAATGCTTCAAAAGGACTCGTAGAATCACGTTTAATTCTTGTGTCATAAAACTTAAAACCTAGCTTTTCAATCTGCTTTATGTATTGTTCATTTGTTTTCTTTCCCAATACATAAACATCAAAACCTTTTTTAGAAAAAAATTCTGCTCTATCTCTTACATGCGTCAGAAAAAAACGATCTTGACCAACAAAAATAATTAAATTCATAGAAAACCATATCCAAAAATAAAAATACCTCCCGTATTTTACTAAAGCATAACTAAATAAAGCGTTATTATTCCCGACTTTAGGCAGCGAAATATCAAGAAAGCCCTGTAACCACAGGGGTTACAGGGCAAAATTGCACAGCAAAAAATCACTTACAAAACTTATATAAGTGTCCGATAGGGTAATTTCACTCCCAAACGCTTACCAACCCCACTGAGTGTGTCTAAGGTCAACAGAGGCTTCAACCCTAAAATTTCCATCATTTGATCGGCTTGCTCTGATTGGCTTTTGACCGCAGAGCCTTTTGCGCGTGGATTTTCCAATTCGTCTGAGCAAGTCTTGAGCAACAGCACTCGGTCACTTCTGCGATCTTTGACCGGCGAAAGTGTCTGCGCCTGCAACAATTCCACAAGCCGATCGGCTGAGCACTCAAATCCCGCCTCCGTCAGTTGCTTCAACATCAGCCGTTCAATGCCCAAGGCCAAGACGCACGTCAGGAAATGCCCCTTGATCCTCTCCGGTTTCCAAACAAAGACCGGACGTGACTGTAGCAACGATTTCATCATTCGGAAGTTCTCTTCGATTTGGCTCAATTGCCTCAAGTGCGTATAAACCTCTTCATCGGAAAATTGCTCAATAGGCACATTCGTCACCACCGCGTAGTAACCGGCCAAACGGATTTGTTGCTGATACAGATTGTTATCCAGTTTGTAAACTGTTTGCCCGCCCTCTTTACTGGCTTGTAAATAGCGGCGGTTGCCTTTCTTGAAGGCGCTATTAATGCTTGCACTGCCTTGATTCAGTAAAGCCTTGCTCTTTTCCCAAACTTGATTGATTTCCTTGATGTTGTTGTAATAGCGTTTAGCCGACCACGTCACCACCAGTCGCAAGTCTTCTTTGAGCTCTTGACCCATGGCTCGTTGCCGCTCAAGTTCCTTAAGTTTTCTTTTCCGCTCAGTCGCATTCTTGGCTAAAAAGACTTCGGAATACTTCTTACAGTGTTTATGTCTCCAAACAACCTCTCCATCGGCATGGGTTTTAATGACCCATCCCTGATCGTTTAACGCTTCCTCTTGGTCCGATTGATTCATTTTGGCCAAGCTCTGCGCAACGATGAACTCGCAGCCTTTGTGTTTAAGCTGTGTTAAGTTATCTTTGCAATTGAGCCCACGGTCAGCGACAACAATGCAGCGACCCTGCGGATTACGCTGTTTATATTCATCAACGATGTGCAACAGTGTCCCTTGTTCTGCCGTGTTACCCGGGAAAACCTCATAGGTGATGGGAATGCCATTGTCATCAATGAGCAGTCCCATGACGACTTGTGTTTCATGAGTACGGTGCTCTTTAGACATACCCCTGCGACGTAGTTCATCGGGCTCAAAGCTTTCAAAATAGAAAGTGGTGACATCATAGAAAACAAGCGCCTGACTGCGACCGGCGTATTGTTTAACCCCCTTGTCCAAACGGTCCAAGATGGTCTTTTTTCGTTCGGCGCACAGACTTAAGGTCTCGTAGAGATTGTCCAAAGTCAGACTTTGGAAATCAAACAAATGCCGACAGCACAGACGATGTTGTTTAAGTCGTGAGTATTGACCGAAGAAGCGGTTGGCCACCATGCTGAAGACGGCCAAATCAAGATCAAAGCCCAGGCGAGCGTTTCTTGTCACGTTGTTGAAGTATCGATCCAGTCCCAGCCTCTCCCAGACTTGTCGAATGGCGGCCGCTCCGTAGTACCAACGAGGCACGGCGTGGAAAGCGGATTGTTGGGAAATGTCGGGCAGAACTCTCAAGCCGGCCTGCTGACGGTAGCGGTCGGCTAACTCGGGGTTGGCCCGCAACTGCAAGACCAATTGTCGCAAATGGTCGATATAGGTGGGGTCTTGAGCGATTTTTTCCTCGATATTGCCGAGAGACTTCAGGCACCGAGAGGTGTTCTTGTGAGAGACTGGATCACGAAAAGTCTCGGTGATACGAGCATATCGTTGATTGTTGCGAACGTTGATAGCGAGGTTGATGGACGCCACGAGACACCTCCGAATGGGATAAGAAGGATTTTACTTGGTTATTTTATAAAAATTAATAATAAGTGAAATATAAGTGATATATTGCTGACAAAAATTAAGCCACAAGCTCTGGGGTTATTAAGCTTATGGCTAATTTAGATGACTAAAGACGGGTTAGAAATACAACTATTCTTTGGAGAACGATTGCGGCTTGAATAAATCAGCCGCTGCAAAGTTGGGCTTTTTCGTTCCTGCTACGCAGTCATTTCCAAGCCCAATTTGCAGCGAAGGGATTGAACCCATATTTGAAAGGATTTAAACTAAAGGACCTTCAGACACAGATTTCCTGACACTCCCGAAACTTCTAATTAAATCGACTTTATGTTTAATAAAGTTAAAAACGTGAGCTTTTCAAAGAGAAATCTACTCAGTCTTAAAACTTAAAACTATACTTGCCACTTTTAATCCCAAAAAATCGTAACAAATACTAACAAAACGAATTTTAGCTGTACGGTTATACTTAAGTAACCACGATAGTTCCTTCACTTTCGTTTCTATATCTCTCGCTGTTTCACCCAAAGGCAATTTAGAATAAAGTAAGATGGCAACAGCCAATTCATAAGCTAAAAATGAGTAAAAACACTCTTTGTCAGAACGATTCAAATTGTGAGCATGAGTTTCGATTATTAATATCAAATCTAATATCCTTTTGGGATTGGGAGTACTAGTAATTGAGCCTAATCGATTCTGTCTGTAATAATAATATTCACAATCGCAACACCCAAAAGTATTAGCTAATTGCAAAAGTCTCAAAGTCCAGTCCACATCTTCGGATAATAAATCTTTTTTAAAATACAAACTTTTCTCTTTAATGCACTGACTTTTCACAATTTTTGAAGATGCCGATGCTGGAAATTTAGACAAACTTGCTAAATAGATGAGAACTTCTTTTTTAGACTTTTCATTGATATACTGGCCATCCAAGTTTTCACCAGAAGATGAAATAGTATTCTCATCGTAAAACTTTTTCATTCTCATAAAAATCACATCAGGTGCTGACTTTTCTTGAATAAATACCCTTATATGTTCTATTGAATAACTGTCTATAAAGTCATCCCCATCAATAAACGCTAGATATTTACCATTTGCCTGTTTTATTCCAAAATTTCTGGCTTCTGACAGACCTTCATTTTGTTTATGGAAAGTCAAAACCTGTTTATTTAGTGATGATAAACGATCACAAATGATTCCACTACTATCTGTTGAACCATCATCAATCAAAATCACCTCACAGTCTTGTCCTACTTGACCAAGTATGGAATTAACACAGTTCTCTATATATTTTTCAATATTAAAGACCGGAATAATAAAACTCAGAAGCACAGTGGAGGTATTCATTACATTTCCCCAAAAAATTTCTGAAGATTGTAGTAACTAAAAAATTAATTGATTAAGATTGCGAGTGCAATTAAGTGAGTTATTTCTAATATCGGCATAACATAT
>ENA-OVGE01002037-OVGE01002037.1-human-gut-metagenome-genome-assembly--contig:-NODE-2037-length-14180-cov-2.821097_pt1 | contig 14180 bp, 10 predicted proteins | sample MGYA00237769_ERZ505417 | MGnify/ENA primary metagenome ERZ505417 (study PRJEB26158, sample SAMN06016403) | human gut metagenome | biome: human gut; feature: ankylosing spondylitis patient; material... | reverse complement strand
AGCCGAACCGGCCGGCCAAACGACCGTAGAGAATCGCGCAGGGGAAGGCCACGAACTGCGTGACGAGCAGTGCCACCACCAGCTGGGTGGAGTCGATGCCAAGCTCGGCACCGTAGGAGGTACTCATCGAAATCACCGTGTTCACGGCATCGATGTAGAAGAAGAACGCGATCATGAACATCCACAACGGCTTGTTCTTCACGATTTTGCCGAACGTGCCCGCCAGTTCGCTGAACGTGCCGCGCACGGCCGAGCCCAGCTGGTCACGGGTGGCGCGATAGTGCACTTGGCGGTAGCTGGTAAGCAGCGGGATGGTGAATGCCACCCACCAGATGGCGGTGATGATGAACGAGGCGCGCGTGCAAGCCACCGTGGACCAGTCGAAGAGCGACGGGCCGCCGAAGATCAGCGCGATGCAGAAGATGAACGGCACGGTGGAGCCGATGTAGCCCCAGCCGTAGCCATGCGAGGAGACCTTGTCCATGCGCTCGTTCGAGGTGGCGTCGATGAGCATCGAATCGTAGAACGTTAGCGAGCCGTTGAGGCCGATGGTCGCCAGAATGTAGACGACTAGGAACGGTAGCCAGGTCAGGGGCAGGGCCATTGCGCAGCAGGTGACCACGCCAGTGCCGAAGAAGCCAAGGAAGAACTTGATTTTCATGCCTTGCACGTCGGCGATGGAGCCGAGCAACGGCATGAGCAGCGCGATGACCAAGGAAGCAATGGTTTGCGCGTAGCCCCAGGCGGACACGATGTTGCCGTCCGCCGGCATCAGCGATTTGGCGTAAATGGGGATGACGGCGGTGGACAGCAGCACGAATGCCGAGTTGCCGACGTCGTAGATGATCCACTTCTTCTCGCGGGCGGTCAGTTTGGCGCTTTGCGGCACCGGTTCGTGGACATTCGTGGGATCAGTCATATACACTCCTCGACAGTATTCAACTCAATCTATCGTAGAAGCGCGGACTAGGGTAGGGGAGCCATTCCGGTTGAACGGCGGATGAATAATGCCGGGCCTCTTTCTAAGGGGAGCCAGAGCAAAAATAGCTCCCCTCGCTGAGGGGAGCTGGCCGCGAAGCGGACTGGGGGGAGCTACCTATAGTCGACTATTCGCCGATCAGCGCGATGGCCTCGTCGTAATCGGGGCATTGCGGCACGCCGTTGAGGCTGTGCTGGATGGCGATGGATGCCGCCGCGTTGGCGATCTTTACCGATTCGGCCAGACTATGGCCCTTTGCCAGCATCGCGCACATCACGCCGGTGTGGCAACCGCCCGCCGAACGGGTGTGTACGGCCTTGGTCGGGTATCCCTCGATATGAATCGTCTCGCCACCTGGCTCACGAATCCAAGCGCCGCGGGCTCCGACACGCACCACCAGCGGCGCGCGCAGTGTAGCGCCCAAGCCGTCGCACAACTGGTGCATGAAGTCGTCAAGTCCGCCGCCAATGGTGACTTTGCTGTCGTCGATTGGCGCACCAAGTCGCTCGGCCAGCGTCATGGCCTCCTGACGGTTGCAGGACCAGACCGGGCGTGCGAGCACCAGGTCCTCAAGCATATGGTCGTTGACCAAACGCAACGTATTGGTGGGGTTGATCACCAGCGTGTAGTCGCGTGCAGCCGGGTCGGTACCGGCCTTGAGCAGGAATCCGTCCACGCCGGTGGCCGTGTGGTCCATCAGTGTGTTGCCGCTGATGTGCACCACGTCTTTGGGCTGCGGCTCCAGCGTGTCGAACGTGTCCGAGTCGCCATGAGCCTCGGCGCCATAGGAAGCGATGAATGTCTTCTTCGGCGCGCCGGAGCTCAGCACCACGCGGAAGCCGGAATCCTCATCAAGACGATCCTGGCCGATATGCGTAATGCCGTTGTCTTGGAATGACTGGCGGATGAAATGCGCCCACAGGCCGTTGCCCAGAATGCCGGCGTGCTCGGTCGGCACGCCCATGCGGCTGGCCGCCTGCAGCACGCGATAGCTGCCGCCAATGGAGGGCTTCGGATGATCGGCCACGGCGAATCCGCCCTGTGCCGGCACCTTGTCCACATTGAGCATAATGTCCACCCAGACTTGCCCCAGTGAAATCACGCTGGGCTCGTGAGTGCCGATACCTCGCTTGAGATTCAACATGACAGCCTCCTTCGTCGTAAGTTGCACGAGGACCCCTTCGTCCCTTGCCGTCTCTTATACCGAGATTATATGAGAGTTTGCTGGATGCGGAAAAGGAAGGCCGGCGTGTTTTATCGGGTAAACGCTATGATTTGCAGCGTAATTCGCCGCTGGCGAACTGCTGACGAACTACTTGCGGACCGCTGGCGAACCAATGCCGAGCCGCTCGTGAACCGCTGATGGCCCACTCGCAAGTTACGCTCGAACCGCGCGTGAACCGCCGAGGTTCGCCCATGATACACGCAAGAGTTGCGGTTGTCGGTATTGGGCTATATATTTGTGAAGTTGTGTGTTCGGCATGTCGGGTGAAACCGGCGGTCGAATGCGTGAAAGACTTGACACATCAAGGTTAAGGGAGTCCATCATGGCAGCTCGTTGCGCAGTGTGCGGCAAGGGACCGCAGACCGGTTTCACCGTTTCCCATTCGCACCGTCGTACCAAGCGTAGCTTCCGCCCGAACCTGCAGTCTGTGCGCACCACGATTGATGGCGAGAACACTCGCCTGCGCGTGTGCGTCAAGTGCCTCAAGGCTGGCAAGGTTCAGCGCGTGGCCGCGTGAATCGCGTACTAACGTGGAGCAAAACCCGTTTGAGCTTCGGCTTGGCGGGTTTTGTTGTTTCTGCGGCCTAAAGAGGCCGTGCGAATAGAATAGGCCAATATGAGCATCACTATGGGCACCACTCTCGCTTCGCTGGTCACCAACAAGCGTCGCGTGTCCGCGCTCAAATCGCTGGGAATCGTCACTGTCGGCGACGCCCTGACCTACTATCCTTTCCGCGTCACCGAACCGGTGCCGCTTCGCGCCATCCGCGAGGCCGCACCCGGCCAGCAGATGGCATTTGCCGCCGTGATACGAGATATGCGCGTGGTGCCGATGAACGCTCGCCGCGGCTACCGACTCGAAGCGACGGTCGATGACGCCGACTTCGCCCGGTCTCGTCGCGTACCCGGCAGTACGGCCCGGCTCACGTTCTTCTCGTATCGTAAATCGTATGTGGATTGGGTCAGCGTGCGACTGCGCGCCGGCACGTCTGTGGTGGTCTCCGGTATGCCCGGCGAATACATGGGTCAGCTGCAGTTCACCCATCCCGAAATCCTCACTGTCGCGCCCGTGCCGGCCGGAGCAGGAGCGGGGCTTGAGGGTTACGCTCGGGGCGCGGCATCCGGCAATGGTGCGTTTGCGGGAAGTGCCGATCCGTATGCCAGTGCGCAGTCCGCGTATCCGCCGGCCGCGACTGCCCCTTCCGGGGCCGCGTTGAAATACGACGCCGATACCGTGCAAGAGGCGCTTACCCGCGTCTGCCGGCCCCGCCCGGTATATCACGCCAGTTCGCGTATCTCGTCCGAACATATTCATGAGACGATTCTGGGATTGCTGTGGATGATGGGGGCCCGCACGTCATCCACGCCTGACGGGCAACTCGCTGGCGCTGGGGCAGCCGGCATTGTGGCTCCCGCGACTGACACCATCGCCGTCCAAAACGGGGAAGAGAAGTCCGGCACGACCGCCGAATCCGGTGCTGAGGCGCTCTCCCAATCCATCCCAGATGTGCTGCCCGAATCGGTGCGCAAGGCCAAGAACCTCATGCATCGGGCTGAGGCGTTCCTGGCCATTCATGATCCGGCCTCCACGGCCCGGTTCAAGGAGGCCATCGAAACCCTGCGCTATGAGGAGGCTTTCGTTTCGCAGACCTCGCTGCTGAAGTCTCGACAGCACGCGCACAAGTCATCGGCGCATCCTTGCCCGCTGAACGAGGCGCTGGAAACAGCTCGAGCGTCGGTGGGCGAAGCGGTTGCGGAGCCAAGTACGCAACCAGAAGCATCGGAGCGCGGTTCTGCGACCGATCTGCCTGATCTGCCCAATTTGCCCAATTTGCGCGACCGCTTCATCGCATCGTTGCCGTTCACACTGACAGCCGGGCAGAGTCAGGTGGTGGACGACATCGCGTCCGATCTTGAACGTGACTGGCCCATGCAGCGTCTGTTGCAGGGCGAAGTCGGCTCCGGCAAAACCGTAGTGGCGCTCGCGGCCATGCTGCAGGCGGTCGGCGCCGGCTATCAGGCGGTGCTGGTGGCTCCCACTCAGGTGCTTGCCGAACAGCATTACGAGACCATCAGCAAGATGGTGTCGGGGTTGACCCTTGCACAGCCGGGTGCCAAGGAGACCGATGCCGCGGCCGACGTTGAGGGCGCGATGGGCGCGTCCGGTGCTTCGACGGTCTCTTCTTCCAAGGTGACTGCGGAAATTCCCGTCACCCTGCTGACCGGTGGTATGAAGCTTGCCGCCCGGCGTAAGGCGCTCGCTGCGGCCGCCAGTGGTGAGCCGGGCATTATCGTGGCCACGCACGCGGCGTTTTCCAAGACCTTCCAAGCCCCGCACTTGGCCTTGGTGGTGATTGACGAGCAACACCGGTTCGGTGTGGAACAGCGCGAAAGCCTCAACGCCAAAACCGATGACGGCACCACGCCGCATCTACTGGTGATGACCGCCACGCCCATCCCGCGCACCGCCGCCATGACTTGGTTTGGCGATCTCGATATTTCCTGGCTCACCGAATTGCCTGGCGGCCGCAAACCGATTCGTACCGTGGTGGTCAATGAGGCCGACGCCGCCACCATGGGGCGTATGTTCGCGCACATTCGCGCGCGAGTCGACGCGGGGGAGCGGGCCTATATCGTGTGCCCGCGCATTGATGCGGATGATGAGGAGAACGAAGGCGGTTCCGGCGTTTCGGCAGCAGCCGGTTCTGCCCGCGGACGCGCCGCAGCATCTGGTTCCAGTGCCCGCACAGCTGCGGGCGGCCGTGCGACGCGCGCGGCGGCCGATGCCATCGGCATCGACGACCCCTACGAAACCTTCGACGAAAATGGCGAAACCGTGGCTCGCCCGCCATTGCATGCGGTGGCCGAAATCGCCGACCGGTTGCAGAAACTTCCACAGTTCCAAGGCATTCGGTTTGCGACTCTGACCGGCCGCGACAAGGATGACGTCAAAACCCAGGTCATGGCCGATTTTGCCGGCGGCGAGACTCCGATCCTGGTGTCCACCACGGTGATCGAAGTCGGCGTGGACGTCAAGCAGGCCAGCTGCATCGTCATCTTTGATGCCGACCGATACGGCCTCTCTCAGCTGCATCAGCTGCGCGGCCGCGTGGGGCGTGGCGGCACCAACTCGTGGGCGTTCCTTATTTCCCGTGCGGAACCCGGCTCCCCGGCCGAGCAACGGCTCGAAGTGATTCACCACTCGCTCGACGGTGCCGAAATCGCCCAAGCCGACTTGGAATTCCGCGGTGCCGGCGATGTGCTCGGCGACGCCCAATCCGGCGGCAAGTCCAGCCTGAAGCTCCTGCGCGTGGTCAAGGACGCCGACATGATCGCCGACGCCCGCACCCGTGCCGGGCAGCTTCTGGCCGCCGACCCCGAACTGGCAGGTGAGGTCCAACTCGCCGGTGCCGTCCTCGACTTCACCCGAGGCAACGAAACCTTCCTGACCTCCAGCTGAGGCACCTCCAGCTGAGGCTAGGGCTGCGCCCCCGTAATCGCACGATATAGTTTTTCCGTATGCCGATCGTGAGGAAATCACGGTCGGGAAGCCCTCGAATGTGCTTCAGTGGAGGCAAGACCATTCGTACATGAGGTACTCGAAGTGCATATATCATTGGTGCGCTTCGAGCACCCCATTGTTGTTCATGATTGGTATGCGCAGATGAACCTGTACAGTGAAAGCTATGCGTGTAATTTCTGGACGATTCAAGGGTGTGGCGCTTGCTACGCCGAAAACGGGTACCCGGCCTACCACGGATCGCACCAAAGAGGCGATTTTCTCGCACCTCGACTCATGGGGAGTGCTGGATGATGCCCGTGTACTGGACCTGTTCGCCGGTACTGGTGCGTTGGGCATCGAAGCGCTGAGCCGTGGCGCGCGAGAACTCGTGGCCGTGGAAAGTTCCCGGCCTGCGGCGGCGCTGATTACCAAGACCTTGGCGCAGCTACAGAAGAATCGTTCGTGGGATGCTTCGCTCAAGGCCCGTGTGCTGGTCAAAAAAGCCGAGCAAGTGGCTGGCGGCTTCGGCGAACCATTCGACGTGATATTCATCGACCCGCCCTATGCCTATGAGACCGCTGAATGCAATCAGCTACTGTCCGATCTGGCGGCGGGCAGCGCCACCAACGAGAACACGGTGATCATGCTCGAACGCTCGGTACGCTCGGATGATCCCACTGCCCCCGGAGGCTGGCAAATCACCGAAAGCCGCAACTACGGCGAAACTGCCGTCTTCTACATCGAATCCGCGGATGACGACTCGGATATAGAGCGTTCCGACGATTCCGCCGCGTAGTGAATCTCCCACCGTGTGGTGAATTAATCGGCGAGCCGGCGCGGATGGGCGGCGGAGACCTCCCAGCCCAAGGCCATCAGGGTCTTGCGATCGGCCTTATCCAGCGCCTTGCAATCCAGTGCCGCGATAAGGTCTGGCCGAATCTCGGCGGTGCGGGCCAGCGCTTCGTCGCGGCGAAAACGGTCCACCTTGCCGTGGTCGCCGGACAACAGCACATCCGGCACCGCAATACCGCGCCACACGGCCGGCTTGGTGTACTGGCGATGTTCAAGCAGTGCGCCCTCGCCGGTGTAGGATTCCTCAACAATCGAATCTGGGTTGCCCATGAATCCGGGCATCAGGCGGGTGATGGCCTCAAGCATCACCGATACCGCTACTTCGCCGCCGTTCAGCACATAATCGCCGATCGAATATTCGCGTACGTCGACGCCTTGGGCGCGGTAGTAGTCCGGGATGCGCGCATCGTAGCCCTCATACCGGCCGCAGCCGAACAGCAGATGGTCGGCATGGCTGAGCTCGGTGGCGTCGCGCTGGGTGAACAACGGGGCCGATGGGTTCGGGAAGATGAGCACCGGTGCGCCGGATGGGGCGGGGGAGCCGGACGGCTGCGAGAATCCCAGCAGTTCGTCCAGACATTCGCTCCACACTTCGGGCTTCATCACCATGCCGGCCCCGCCGCCGACTGGCGTATCATCCACCGAATGATGCACATCGTGGGTCCAGTCGCGCAGGTTGTGCGCCTTGATCTCCAACAATCCCTTGGCCTGGGCTTTGCCCATCAGGCTGAGGTTCATCACCTCAAAGTATTCGGGGAACACGCTCACGATATCGATCTTCATGTCATCCAGCCTAACGGTAGCCCCTCCCGCATTACACGGCCACCACTACACTATTGCGGTGATGAATACGACGATGAACCTCCCCACCCGCAAAAAGCCCGAAGTGTTGTCCCCGGCCGGCAACCTGAGGGGCCTGAAAACCGCGGTCGATTATGGTGCCGACGCCGTCTACTGCGGCGGCAAAGCCTTCGGCATGCGATCGGCCCCCAAAAACCTTAGCCTTGAGGATTTCGAGGAAGGATCGCGCTACGCCCATGAACGCGGCGCTCGCGTGTACGTGACCTGCAACGTGCTGCCGCGCAACAACGAGATCGAAGCCATGCGCGAGTACGTCGGCCAGCTCAAAGACACCGGCGTGGACGCGCTGATCGTCTCCGATATTGGCGTGATGATGATGGCCCGTCAGGTGGCTCCGAATCTGGAACTGCACGTCTCCACCCAGGCCGGCGTGACTAATTATCAGGCTGCGAACGCCTTCTACGAGCTTGGTGCTCGCCGTGTGGTGTTGGCCCGCGAGATGGACTTGCAGGCCGTGCGTGATATTCGCGCCAACATTCCCGATGACCTCGACATCGAATGCTTCGTCCACGGTGCTATGTGCATGGCCTTCTCCGGCCGCTGCCTGTTCTCCAACTATCTGACCGGCCGCGATGGCAATCACGGCGAATGCGCCCAGCCATGCCGCTGGAAGTATTCGATCGTGGAAGAGAAGCGCCCCGGCCAGTACTTCCCGATCGAGCAGACCGAGAACGGCGCCTATCTGTTCAATTCGCAGGACATGAATATGCTGGGACACTTGGATGATTTGATTGACTCCGGTGCCACCAGCCTCAAAATCGAAGGCCGCGCGAAAAGCGCCTACTATATCGCCGCCATGACCAACGCCTACAAAACCGCGGTTAATGAATACATGATTCAACGCGGTTTTGAAGACGCTGATGGCAATGTTTTGAAGCCTTTCCATGACCGTGTGATTCGCCCGGGCGACCCCGATTTTGGCCAAGGAACCGAAGATCAAGTGATGCGCAATGCTGATGCCGCGTTCGCCGGTGTGGCCGATGAGGGATATGACCGTGGCTCTGATACTGCGGTTGCCGATTCGGTCACCGGCTCGGTTGCCGCAGAACGTGACCGCGTGACGGTTGCTGATGCCGTCGACTCAACTGCCTCTGGTACGCCGGCCGGCACCGCCGTCGAACCCGACGGCATGAGCTCTCACGCCCGTTCCACGCGCCGCAAGTCCAACACCGCGGTCGAACAGATTGAGACCGATTGGAAACATGCGGCCGTTCGCCCGGCCCCACACGTCGAACTGCCCGAATGGCTGCTCGAGGAAACCGACAAGGTGGCCCACCGCGACTACTCCACCGGCTTCTATTACCCGGAGCACAAGGTCACACAGAACACCGACCGCTCCGCCTACTTCCGCTCATGGCTGGTAGTGGGCGAAGTGCTGAGCTGGAGCGCGGACGAAGACGGACGTGTCACGCTGATGAGCCGTAACAAGATTGAGCCCGGTCAACAGGTCGAATTCCTGCTGCCTGGCGAGAGACCATTGGTCTTTACCGTGCCGGAAACCGGCCTGCGCGATGCCGATGGCGCGCCAGTACCCGCCATCAATAATCCGGCGCACGTGTTCTCGATGCCCTGCCCGCACCAGGTGCCCATCAACGCCGCCATCCGCTCGCGCACCAAAAAGCCCACCCTCAAAGCCGAATAACCTAGCACTCCGCCCCCGCTGACTGGGGGTGGTCATGAAAATCATGAACACCGCCCGCACCCAAGAAAGAATGCCTTATGCCTGAATACAGCGAAGAAATCCTCGATTCCAACAGCATCAGCTCTACCGATAAAGCCGGTCGCCCTATTCCGGTGACCATCCCCATCGCACTGGCCCCCGGCATCAAGGTGGTGTACACCACGCGACTGGGCGGCCTGAGCACCGGCGATTACGGCAACCTGAACCTCGGCGGCAAGTCCGGCGACGAACCTGAGGCCGTGCTGTCGAACCGCATCGCACTCGCCGAAGCGGTGCAAGCCCGCCTATCGCTGGTCTCCCAAGTACATTCCGGCGTGGCTGTGGACGTGGACGACTCGTTCGTCATCAACACCCCCTTCGGCTTCGACGTGTCCGGCACACATGGTGAGACTGACACTCCGCACGTCATCGAGGCGGACGGCCAGGTCACCGCACAATCCGGCATCGCCCTAGGCATGTTCGCGGCCGACTGTCTGCCGGTGCTGCTGGGCGACCCGGTCACCGGTATCATCGGTGCGGCCCACTGCGGCCGTCGTGGTCTGGAGCGCGGCGTGATCGGCACCACGGTGGACCTGATGAAGAGCAAGGGTGCCGACCCGGCGAACATCGTGGCCACACTCGGCCCGCGCATCTGCGGCGACTGCTATGAAGTGGGCGACGAGATCGCCGACCAGTTCATCAAGCGCTTCCCGCTGACCAAGACGAAGACCCGTTTCGGCGGTGCCGGCATCGACATCGCCGAAGCCGCGATGATCGACCTCGCTTTCGCCGGTGTACATCAGGTGGTCGATTCGATGCCGCGCGTGCACGCCGCCACCCAGTACCTTGAGGAAGACCCGGAACTCGCCGAACTGTGCCGTACGGATGGCGAAGGCCCGGCCGAGCTCGCGGAGCGCATCGACAACATCAGCCACAGCATGTGCACGCTCGAAAACCCACTGTGGTACTCGCACCGCCGCGCCGCGCTCGCCAACAAAACACACGAAGGCCGCCTCCTCGCCCTCATCGTGCGTGACTAAACGGAGAATGCGAGCACATTCCGTGGAGAAGATGTGATGCAGTTCACGGACGGCCAGCCCTCACCCTACGGTGGTGCCTATGACTGAGAGAGATTTCGATACCCCCGTCGAGACGCCTACCGTCCAGCTGGCCCCCGCTCAGGGCGCCAAACCGGCGCAAACCGTGCCGGGGGTGGCCGTGGGGCTGGCCGCCGGCTTCGGTACGCGCTTCGACCCCGATAATCCCAAGCAGCTTGTCTCCGTGGGCGGCAAGCCCATCGTGTGCTGGAGCATTGATGCCTTTGAACATTGCGACCGCGTCAGCGACATCGTGGTGGTGGTCAATCCCAAGGTGCGCGGTGAAGTGGAAACGTTGGTTGGCGAGATGGGCTACACCAAGGTCCGCGTCATCATTGACGGCGGTGACGAGCGTGTGGACAGTACCGCCACCGCGCTCGACATGCTGGCTACGGCTGGCATTCCGGACGATGCCAAGATTCTGATCCATGACGCCGTCCGTCCGTTCGTGGAACAGTCCGCCATCGACGGTTCGATTGATGCGCTCGACCAGTTCACGGCCGCAACCGTGGCCTACGCCTCAACCGACACCGTGCTGTTGACCGAGGATCTGGGCGATTTGAAAGTGGTCAAGTCGGTGCCGGACCGCCCGAACACCTTCCGCGCGCAGACCCCGCAATCCTTCCGCTTCGCGACGATTCGTCACGCTTACGATTTGGCTGCCGCCGACCCGGACTTCCATCCCACCGACGACACGCGCGTAGTGGTCGATTATCTGCCTGATGAACCCGTCGCCATTGTCTCCGGTGCGGAAACCAACCTGAAGATCACCACGCTGGAAGATATTCCCACAGCTGAGCGTATCGCCGAGGAGATTCTCGGTCGTGATCCCAAGGAAGAGGCCCGCGCCCGCATGCACGCCCTGCTGGCCCAAGCGGCCGGCCAGATGCATCGCTAGACTGGCATTATGCGTGAACTCAATGTTGTGATCTCCGGCTTCGACCACTATGACGGCGTGGAGGTCAATCCCGCCGTCGAAGTGCCCAAGGCCATCGCCGAGCAGGGACTGGGCGTCTCCTCTGCTCCGGACGATCCGTTGGAGCAGGTCGCCGTCACCGTTCATGCTGTCAGCATCCCGGTGAGCTTCGCCAAAGCCTGGCCCACGCTGAAAGAGACGATTGAGGCCACCAAGCCCAATATCGTCATCGCCACCGGGCTCAAGCACGCAGCCCGAGGCGTGATGCTTGAACGATGCGCCACCAACCTGATGGACGCGATCAAGCCAGACGCGGACAACGTGATCCCACGCCGCGAACCCATCGATCCCAATGGCCCGGCCGCCTATTGGACCCGCCTGCCGTTGCGCTCGATCCTGAATGATTTCACGGACGATTCGATTCCGGCCACCTTGAGTTCGGACGCAGGTACGTTCGTATGTAATTCGCTGTTCTACAACTTGCTCAACTGGACCGCCACCCAGGAGCAGGTGCTGGGCGGATTCGTCAGCTTCCCTCCGGTCGTTCCGGCGCATTCCAGCCAGCATGGTCTACCACTCGACCAGCAGATCGCCGCTGGCCGTGATGTGGTGCGCGAAGCCGTGCGCTACTATCTCAAGCCCTCCAGCTCCGACATCCTCATCGCCTAGCACGCTGTGCGCCACGCCGGAATAGAACATGGTTCGCACGCATTGTAACGATTGCGCGTCGCTCAACGCTCAGCGCTAGTGCGATGCGCTACAGTGCTTCAAGGATGTGCCAAGAGCTTTATGCGTGTGCGAAAGGAATAAACAGCGATGGTGGATCGTTTCCCGGTGGTGCTGCGAGGATATGACAAGGAGAAGGTTGATGCTGCCTTCGACGCTACTCAGGAGAGTGTGAAGCGTGCGCAGCAGACGTTGGCCAGCATGCGTGAGCAGATTGCGGCGGATGACGACCGTATTCTGCAACTGCAGGCCCAGCTTCAGGAAGAGAAGAACAAGAAGCCGGAAGGCAACAGCTTCGCTTCCCTGGGAGCGAACGCCCAGCAGATGCTCGCCTCCGCCGAGCAGACGAGTACCGAACTGTTGGAACGCGCCAAGCAGGACGCATCCTCCATCCGTACCACGGCTCAGGCTCAGGCCGAAACGCTGATCAACAACGCCAAGCTGGATGCCCAGCATATTGTTGACGACGCCAATGCCAAGGCCGCCTCGATTCTGACGAACGCCAACAATCAGGCCGAATCAGTGACCACCTCCGCCAACGAGGACGCCGCACAACTGCGCTCCGAAACCGCCAAGACCATCACCGAACAGCGTCAGACCGTCGAGCTTGAGCTCAGCAACGCGCGCGAAGAGCACACCAAGAAGATGGCTTCCGAACGCTCCACCCAAGAGCGCGAAATCGCCGATATGAAGGCGGAAGCTACCCAGCAGGTTGCCGCAATGCGCAAAAGCGCCAATGAGGAGATCACCAAGCTTAAGTCTGATTCCAACGATCAGATTGAGGCGGCGCTCGCCGAGGCCAACAAGAAGCTCGCCGACGTGCGCGAGCAAGTGTCCAAGATGATGACCGAAGCCCAGCGCAAGGCCAGCGAAATCATTGATGCGGCCAAGACCAAGGGTCAGGAAATCACTGATGAGGCCGAGGTCAAGCGCACCAGCACGATGAGCCAGGTCAACGCCGAAGTCGAGCAGATCCGTCACGACATCGCCGCTCAGCAGGATGAGGCCACGAAGAAGGTCAACGAACTCCTGCAGCACCTCGAAGAGCGTCGTGTGGCGGCCAAGCGGGAAGCCGATGAGTTGGTCGGCCAGGCCAAGAACACTCGCGACCAAGCCGATTCATATGCCGCGGCCAAGCGCGAGGAGGCGGACATCCAGGCCGCCGCAATCGTGCATAAGGCGGGCGAGGAAGCCGATGCGCAGATCGAGGAGCGTCGTGCCGCCGCCCAAAGCGAGCTTGACGGTCTGTCCAAGCGCATCGCCGATCTGCAGGAACGCGAGTCCGTCATCACCCAGCGTGTTTCGGAACTGCGTTCTATGTTCTCGCAGGCGTTCTCCGGATTCGCTTTCGGTGGTAATGCGGCGGCCTCTGGTCAGAGTCAGGAAGCCGCTGCCGTGGCGTCATTGCCGGTGGTCGCGCCCGTCCCGGAAGTCAAGCCTGTACACAACGAGGCCGATGATCAGCCGGGTGAGTTGAGCGGAAACGAGTCGGCTGCCGACGATCACAATGAGACAGATGTGGCACCGGCTGATTCGGCTGATTCAGCTGCGCAGAATGAGCAGTCCGAATCGTCTGAGCCGTCCGAGCGCCAGACACAGGGCGAACCGGAGGCCCCGACTCAGGAGAATCCAGCCGTATCTGAGCAGAACGGCGAATGACAGGCCTTCGATTAGACTACTAGCGGTAAGAATTATGGCACCTGCGCTTTCGAGCCAGGTGCCGTATTCGTTTGGATCTGCGCCACAAGCGCACCATCACAGAAGGAGTATGACATGAGTGAATTGACGCCTCTGACCGGCGAAGCATTGAATACCTTGCGCGGCGATTTCGCACAGAGCGGCACCAACCGTCTGGCCATGAACGCGGTGACCGCCGCCGGCATCGACAAGGTGGCTCGCAATTATGACCGCGCTCGTCTGATGCAGCGCCGTTTCTCCACCATCGTTGACAATGGCGAAGCCACCCATCAGGATCGCTCCGGCCGCTGCTGGCTGTTCAGCTCCCTGAACGTGGCCCGTTTCGTGGCCAAGAAGAACATGAACTTGAAGGAGTTCGAGTTCTCCCAGAACTACGCGATGTACTACGACAAGCTGGAGCGCGTCAACTACTTCCTTAAGGATGTGGCCGCTCTGGTGGCTGCCGGAGAGCCTTCCGACTCCCGCCTGATGCAGCACCTGCTCGCCGACGTGATGGGCGATGGCGGCCAGTGGACCATGGCCATGAACGTGTACAAGAAGTACGGCGCTGTGCCCAAGGACCTGTTCCCGGAGACCGAATCCTCCAAGAACACCGGTGAAATGAACATCCAGCTGCGCCACATGCTGCACACCGCCGTGGCGCACATGTACGCCGCTGACGGCG
>ENA-OVGE01002035-OVGE01002035.1-human-gut-metagenome-genome-assembly--contig:-NODE-2035-length-14184-cov-3.157619_pt1 | contig 14184 bp, 10 predicted proteins | sample MGYA00237769_ERZ505417 | MGnify/ENA primary metagenome ERZ505417 (study PRJEB26158, sample SAMN06016403) | human gut metagenome | biome: human gut; feature: ankylosing spondylitis patient; material... | reverse complement strand
CCGTAGTGGCCGTAGATGCCTGTCGTCAACTCCTCATAGGGGATGCCGTCAGCCACGTTGTAGATGCTTTCCAAATACGCCTCACCGTGGTACGGGTCTCCCTCAAACGTATTGACGATCCATACGCCCAAGAAGTACATCACTGCCGAAAGGCCGTAGCCGCCCCAGGTCATCCACTGTGGGCAGTCCTTACCCGTCAGCAGCAGATAGACTGCTGCAGCAAAAAAGAGCACCGTAAGCAGGTAATACAGCGGCACCATCTGCGGTGCCATCAGCGAGGACGGCGAATAGGAAGGCCCCGCAAATTCCTTGGACACCCCAATGTTCGCGTAATAAATAAGGTAGGCGGCTGTTACCAGCGCAGATACCACAAGGGCCGCTGCCGCGCCACGACTCTGCAGACGCGCGTCACAAGCCCGCACAAAGCCACGCTCTTGCGGCAGAATGCGGGCAAAAAGGTTGCCGAACAGCAAAAGCGAAACGCCGAATAGTACTAGAACCACGGCATAGTTGACCATGTTGCTGTTGATGGGCCACGGCTGGCCGCCCCATACATGCGTCAGCCAGGAAATCAGATAGACTCCGCCTACCAAAGCCGAAATGACATAAGCGCTTGCTATGCTCCTCTGTTCCTTTGTCATTTCTGCCCCTCTAAGAAGCTGTTGATTTCCTTTTCCATCTCCGCCGGGACGTCGCCGTTGGCAAGCCAGATCTTGCTGAAGGCGACGGTCTTTTCCATGCACTCGGCCATGTGCCAGCGCGGCGTCCAGCCGAAGGTCGTTTTCAGCTTGCTGCAGTCCAGTTTCAGGAAGTTGGCCTCGTGCGGGGCATTGGCCTCGGCCTGATTCTCCCAGGCGGCGTTGCCGCCCCAGGCCCGGCAGAACAGATCCACCAGCGTGCCGGTGGTGACGCAGTCGCAGTCGTCGGGGCCTACATTATAGTAGCCCGCAAAGCGGCTGTCCTCATACTGGCGCTGGGCGATCAGCAGGTAGGCCGCCAGCGGCTCCAGCACATGCTGGTACGGGCGGGTCGAGTAGGGGTTGCGCACGCCGATCTTACGGCCCGCGGCCATGGCGCGGACGCAGTCGGGGATGATGCGGTCATTGGCAAAATCGCCGCCGCCAATCACATTACCCGCGCGGGCAGTGGAGATGGCCACGCTGCCATCCGCAAAAAAGCTGTTTTTATAGCTGTGGGTCACCAGCTCCGAGCAGCTTTTGCTGTTGGAGTAGGGGTCGAAGCCGTCCAGCGGTTCGTTTTCGCGGTAGCCCCAGCACCATTCATTATTCTGGTACACCTTATCCGTTGTTACGTTCAGCACAGAGCGCGGCGGAGTTTGGGCGGTACGCACACATTCCAACAGGTTCACGGTGCCCATCACATTGGTTTCATAGGTATAGCGCGGGTCCTTGTAGCTGTCCCGCACAATGGGCTGGGCCGCCAGGTGCAGCACAATTTCCGGCCGAGCGGCATCAAAGGCCGCTTTCAGGGCGGCAAAATCGCGGATGTCGCCGATCACGCTGGTCATTTTGCCTTCCAGCCCTGCCAGAGAGAAGAGGTTGGGGGTTGTGGGCGGTTCCAGGCTGTAACCCGTTACCACCGCACCGACCCCCACCAGCATGCGGCAGAGCCAGCTGCCCTTAAAACCGGTATGCCCGGTTACAAACACGCGTTTGCCGCGGTAAAATTCCAAGTTCATTGTCGGTTCCACACTTCCCAGGGCGCACAGCCGGACGCCCACATTTTTTCCAGCATACTTTTTTCGCGCTCGGTATCCATGCACTGCCAGAATCCGCGGTGCACATAGCTCATCAGCTGGCCTTTGGCTGCCAGCTCGCGCAGCGGGGCCTGCTCAAAAATGGTATCATCACCGCTGATGGTATCAAACACTTCCGGTTCCAGCACCATATAGCCCGCGTTGATGATAGCCCCATCGTTGACGCTTTTTTCACGGAACGCCTGAACCGCATTGTCCTGGCCGATATCCAGCACGCCTTTCTGCTGTTCCTGCACCACGGCGGTCAGGGTTGCCAGCTTGCCATGCTGCTTATGGAACTTGACCAGTTCGGCAATGTTCACATCACAAACGCCATCACCATAGGTCATCATAAAGGTTTCGTTGCCGATATATTTCTGCACCCGCTTGATGCGGCCGCCCGTCATCGTGTTCAGGCCGGTATCCACCACCGTCACGCGCCACGGCTCGGCGTGCTGGTCATGCACGATCATCTCGTTGCCCTGGGTGAAGTCAAAGGTCACATCGCTGGTATGCAGGAAATAATCCGCAAACCACTCCTTGATCATATGCTGTTTGTACCCGGCGCAGATCACAAAATCATTAAAGCCATAGTAAGAATACTCTTTCATGATATGCCACAAAATGGGCATACCGCCGATTTCGATCATCGGTTTCGGCTTGAACTTACTTTCTTCCGAAATGCGCGTGCCATAGCCACCGGCAAGAATTACAACTTTCATATTTTTCACTCCCGTAAGCCTGCAGCGGAACCCTGCTTGCAGTCCCGCAAAAACTGTCCGTCCCACCAGCATTTCAACCGCCGGACAGTTTGGTACACACCCAGCCTATTTTTTATTACTATGATAGTATATCATTTTCACGTATTCAGTGCAACCGTTCCAGGAAACTTATCACACCTAGTAGGACTGCTTTTTATTCCGCGTTTTGCTCTTTGTTATCACATTTTAACGCTGCTTCTGTTGCCGCTGTGCAAACAATATTCTTTACGTTTTTTCGTGCGTATTTTGTCCCTGCCAGGCGGCCCACTTTACATTAGTAGGCAAAACAGGTATAATAGTTTAGTTAATCTGTGATATTGCGCCATTTTGCCATATTGCGGGTGCAGGCGGTCTTATTTTATCCTTGCTGCCTGTGGATTTTTTGCGGCACGCCGTGCGTTGTGCGGTACCGCTCCTATTAGGTCTGGAGGTTGCGCTCATGGGGCTGCAAAGCCTGCAATACTGTGCATTTTTGGTGGTTGTGGCTGCCGTTTACCTGCATTTGCCGGTGCGCATGCAGCCGGTGTTTCTGCTGGGAGCTTCGTGGGTGTTTTATGCGCTGGCCATGCCGGCCATGCTGCCGGTCACCATTGCACTGGCGGTGTTCACCTACCTGTGCGGCCGCGGCCTTGCCTGGCGGGGCGGCGCACACAAAACCGCCTTTTTGCGCCTTGGCGTGATCGGTATGCTGGGCATTCTGGCCTTTTTTAAGTATAACGGCCTGTTGGGCGGGGTGCTGCACGGCTGGCGCGCGGTGGCCATGCCGCTGGGCATCAGCTTTACCAGTTTTGCCGCAATCGCCTACCTGATCGATGCCACCCGCGGCGACTGCGAGGTGGAAACCAGCTTTATCCGGCTGGCGCTGTTCCTCAACTTTTTTGCCACCGTCACCCAGGGGCCCATCTGCCGCGCCGGTGCGCTGCTGCCGCAGTTGAGCGCCGAGCACCGCTTTGATGCCGCCCGCACGGTGCGCGCTTTGCGGCTATATGCGCTGGGGCTGTTCAAATACATTGCCGTGGCGGATGTGCTGAACATGGTGGTGGATACGGTTTTCCCCCACTATGCGGATTACAGCGCCCCCATGCTGATTTTGACCGCGGTGATGTACACTTTTTATCTGTATTTCAGCTTTTCCGGCTATTCCGAGATTTCCCGTGCCACCGGCCTTGTGCTGGGGCTGGACCTGCCGGAAAACTTTGAGACCCCGTTTTACGCCACCAACTTTTCCGGCTTCTGGAGCCGCTGGCACATCTCGTTTTCTTCCTGGCTGCAGGATTATCTCTTTATGCCGCTGGCCTGGGCAGATCTTGGCCGCTTTGGCCGCCTGCCCACCGAGCTGTGCGTGTTCTGCGTGTTCTTTGCTTCCGGCTTCTGGCACGGCAGCACCGCGCCATTCATCATCTGGGGTCTGCTGCAGGCGGTTTACCGCGTGGGCGAAGAGCTGCTGCACCGCCGCTTTGGTAAACCCAAAAAGCGCGGCACCCCGGCCCGTGTGCTGTGGGGCAAGCGGGTTGTGGTGTTTGTTTTGTGGACCATCAGCATGGTGTTCTTCCGCGTGGGGTCCGGCAACCTTTCCGGCATGGCCGAAAACCTGGGCGTTGGCGATGCTTTCGTCTACCTGGGCCGCTGCCTGATGAACAGCTGGTCCCCCGCCCGCTTTGCCGGGGAGCTGTACAGCACAGCGTATACCGGCTTTTACGCCAATACCATTATGGTAGCGGCTTATTGGGCGTTCGCTGCGCTGGCGCTGGCGCTTGGCATCTGGCTGGATCACCGGCGCAATTTTGCCTGCAAAAACAAACCGGCTGAGGTTGCCCTGGCAAGCGCCAAGCACCGCAATGCGCTGTATGTTGTTTTGATCGTTTTTATCCTGGTGGGGTACATCATGCAGAGCGGCGGCTTTAACGCCAACGCGTTCGGCCCCTATGCAGGGTTTTAATCTTATGGAAAAAAGGAGATTTCCGGCGTGAAGCATATCATCAAAAAATTGGCGCTGCTGTTCGTGCCGGTCTATCTGTGGTTTGCCTTTTTTGTGGCGTTCGAGCCAAACAATTATTTTGGCATCAAAAAAACAGCCTCTTCCAGCCAGCCGGTGGCCCGTGTGCGCGCCTATGAGCAGAGCCCCGGCACCAACCTGATCATCGGGGACAGCCGCCTGGCCCACTTTGATATGGACCTTGTGGATTCCCTGACCGGGCAAAGCTGGCAGAACCTGGCCTTTGGCGGTGCTTCCCTGAAGGAATGTGTGGACCTTGCCAACTATGTGCTGGATTCCGGCAACCAGGTGGACCGCATTCTGTTTGAGCTTTCGTTCTACACCTTAAACAGCAGCTATAACACCGACCGTTTTTCGGCGCTGGAAGCTACCCTGCGCAACCCGCTGGCCTACTGTCTGAACCTGGAATACAACGTGAACGCCCTGACCGTGTTTATGGACACCGTAAAGGGCACGCCGGACACCATTGAATCCGGCGACTGGACCGCGGCGGATTACCTGGATGATGCCGGGAACACGATTCCGCTGCACAAAAAGCTGTATGAGTACCCGGCGCTGATCACCACCCGCTGCCAGAACTGGACACTGAACGAAACCGAGCTGACGGAGTTTTTGGCTATGGCCCAGCGCTGCGCAGACCGCGGCGTGGAGCTGACCATTGTGCTGCCCCCCATGGCCGCCAATGTGCGCACCGAGGTATGCGATGCCTTTGGCATTACCGCCGTGATGCAGGACGAAGTTCTGCCGCTGTTGGAAAAGCAGAATTTTACCGTGCTGAATTACGAATGGGGCACCAGCTGCATTACCGATGATGACACCCAGTTTTTTGACGGGTTCCACCTGGACGAAAAATACGGCCTGCCGGACTGGACAGCCGAACTGTTTGATGATATGCAGCGCTGATGCTGCCCCACCCCAAAAAGGAGGTCCCCTGTGGCACTGGACTTTTTGATTTTGTACGAACACACCGTTCGGGAATATGAGAGCGATCTTTTGCTCAAATTGGAGCTGGAGCGCCGCGGCTACACTGTGCGCATCCGCCAGCTGCTGGATGCCAAAGATCTGCGCCTGTTTGGCAAAGACAAGCCGGAAGTTCTGGTTGCCAGCTGCATGTATGACAACGAAGCCATCAACAGCCATGTGTACAACAACATTGGCAAATGCAACAAGATCGTCAACCTGCACTGGGAGCAGATGCTCTCCGACACGCAGGAGGAGGGCGATTGGTTCAACATGAACGGCAACGCCAAGCGCTGCGTGCAGACTTGCTGGGGCCAGCGCACTGCCCAGCGGTTACAGGCCCATGGCATGGATGCCAAGAACACCCCCGTGACCGGCGCTGTGATGATGGACTTTCTGCGGCCGGAGTTCAAGGGCTACTTTAAGGATAAGGAAACCCTGTGCAAGGAATTCGGCCTTGACCCCGCCAAACAGCTGCACCTGTACATTTCCAGCTTTGGCTATGCCAGCATGACCGACCAGGAAGTGGCCGAGCTTTCCAAAATGGCGGGCACCGATTTTACGGGCTTTGCCAAAACCAACCGCGTTTCGATGCAGGAAACACTGCGTTGGTTCGATGAATATCTGGGCGCACACCCGGAGGTGGAGCTTGTCTACCGCCGCCATCCCAGCGAGTGGAACAGCCCCGCGCTGGCTGACCTTGCGAAAAAGCGGCCCAACTTCCACGTCATCTTCTCCGACAGCGTGAAGCAGTGGATCGTGGCGGCGGACTCCATCTCCATCTGGATGAGCACCGCCATCGCCGAGGTGTACATGGCGGGCAAAAGCTGCCATATCCTGCGCCCGGTGCCCATCGAGCACGAGTATGACCCCGTCATCTACAAGGATGCTCACTATGTGACTAGCTACCCGGAGTTTGCCGCTGCCATGGCGCAGCCGAACCCGCCGTTCCCCATTGCACGGGATGTGATTGAGGGCTATTTTGACCCCTCCCCTGCCCCGGCCTACAAGCGGATGGCCGACCTGCTGGAGGAAGTGTACAAAAATCCCCCGCGGGATGAACCGATGGGGCCCGGTTTTACGCCGCACTTCAACCTGCTCAAGTTCTGCGCACTGGCGGGGGGACACATGCTGTACCGCCACAAGTGGGAACCCAAACGGGTGTTTGCCTTCTGCCCGCCGCTGGCCAACTTTGCCCAGCGCATTTACGGTTATGTGGACAAAGCCTATATCCCGCCGGAGGAGATCCAGCGCATGGAAGCGCGCATCCGGCCATATGTAAAATAAAGTTGTTTTTCCGGCGCGCTGCGGTGCGCCCGCTGCAAATGGGAGCCTGCCATGTCTGAACCGAAAAAAACTGAAAGCTTTGCCGGAAATGTGATGAAATACTCCATTGCCACCTACCTTGGCTTTGGCATTTCCGGCGCAGCGCTTATCATCAAGGGCGTCCTGCCCGCCGAAAGCTACGCCGTTCCTGCTTCCTTCATGGCATACACCATGTCGCTGATGAACGTGGGCATGCTTGGGCTGGACCAAAGCCTGCTGCGCTTTTACCACGAACCGCCTGCCGGTTCCACCGGGCGCAGCATGTTTGCCGCGTGTACCCGGCTTTCGGTGCTGGTCATGCTGCTGGTGGGCGGCATCGGCAGCATCTTTTTCGCCAAGCCGCTGGCGGCGGCCTTTGGCCTTGGGGCCAACGGTGCCGGGCTGGTGCCGTTTTTGTTCCTGAACGCTGCTCTGTACATGCTGGTGCGTTACCTCAACGTGCTGCTCCGGCTGGAAAACAATGTGCGCGCCTACACCACCGAAACGCTGTGGATGCAGGCCTGCCTGAACCTGATCTATCTGCTGCCCGGCTTTGTTACCCAGGACGCCCGCGCTTTTGTGCTGGGTGCGGTGTGCAGCTTTGCGGGGGTCGCAGTGTTCTATTGGCGGCGGGCTTCTAAAGGTCAAACGAAAGAGGCCCCTGTGCGCGGCCTGCGCCCCTATGCCCACATTTACCGGGCGGCACTGCCTTACGGCATTGTGTTGGCACCTGCGGCCATCCTGATCCCGCTGTACCGCGCCATCTGCCTTTCTTTTTTAGGCAATTACGCCCCCGCGGCGGAGCAGGGTTCGTTTGATTTCGCCTACACCCTGGCCCAGCTTGTCACCACCATTCAGGCCGGTTTTTCCACCTACTGGGGCCCCTATGTCTACGCGCATTACCGCACCGAGCAGGAGCGCATTGGCCGCATCCATGATCTGCTGAACCTGCTGATCTTCGGCTTTTTCTGTCTGCTGGTCATGTTTGAGGATATCATCTTCATCATCTTCCCGGCCAAATCGGCCTGCCTGCCCTACTTTCCGCTGATGATGCTGGCCGTGGTGTTCTCCATCCTGTGCGAAGGCACGGTGTACGGCAACACCATTGCCCGCAAGCCGTTCCAGGATACGATTGGAACCGCCGTGGGCGTTGCGGCCAACATTGCCGTGTGCGCCGTGCTGGTGCCGCGTTTTGGCGTAATGGGTGCCGCGGTCGGCCTGGTAGCGGCCAATGCAACGATGTTTTTGTACCGCACTGTGACCGGGCAGTATTACTACCGCACCATCCCCAGCTTCAGCCGGACGATCTGCGGCTTTTTGCTGGCAGTGGGTGTGGCCGTGATCGGCGTGGTGTTCGCCCACAATTTTATCATCAAGTTTGTTTTAACTGCAGCCATCCTGTTTATTTACTGTAACATTTACCGTGCCCAGCTGTACAAGCTGTGGCAGATCTTTATGGGCTTTGTGCGGCGGTATCTGCTGCACAGCCAAGCATAACTACTGCAAAGGAAAGGTTGTATATCAAGATGAAGCATTGCGGCACACAAGAGTTGACCACCGAGCGGCTGGTCCTGCGTCGTATGACAACCGACGACTGCGAAATGATGTTTGGCAACTGGGCCAATGACCCGGAAGTGACCCGCTACCTGCGCTGGGAGCCCCACCGTGACTGGGTGGTAACGATGGCATATCTGAACGAGATCGTCAAACAATATGACCGCCCGGATTTTTATGATTGGGGCATCTGCGATAAAGTGACCGGTGTGCTGATGGGCAGCATCAGCATTGCCCCCGCCGAATCCTGTGAGCGTGAAAAGCCCTATGCCTGGAAAAACGTGAAAACCGAGCTGCTGGGCGGCATGTATGAGATCGGTTACACCTTGGGCAAAAAGTGGTGGAACCAGGGCTATGCCACCGAAGCCGCCGCTGCCGTGCGCGATTACTGGTTTGGCATGGTAGGTGCGCCCTGGCTGGCCGGGTTCCACGCCAGCCAGAATGTGGCAAGCAGCCGCGTGTTGGCCAAGACCGGCTTCCATTATGACCACGATACCGTTCTGCACCGCTTTGACGGCACCGAGGTGCCCTGCCTGGCCTGGTACCTGCTGAATCCCGGCAGCCAGAAATCCGATGAACCGGCAGCCGCTGCCCCTGCTGTACAGGCAGAACCAACGGAACCAGCGGAGAATGCCGAGACAACCGTCTGACATTCACTCCCCTGCCCCATACTTTTGCTGACCTGACCGAATACGGCCAGAAAGGACCCCTATGGACGAAATGAAGGACCCCATCACCCTGGACTTTACCGCTACCCAGGCCCCGGCAGAGGACGCCCCTGTTGGGCAGAAGGCTCTGGACAGCGAGCGCCCGCCGGTGCGCGTTGTGCTGCTGGCGCTGGACCAGGGCAAGTTTGACTCCCAGCGCAGCCTGGATGAGCTTGCCGCCCTGGCGGAAGCCAACGGCATGCAGGCCGTTGCTACCGTGTGCCAGAAGCGCAGCACCCCCGAAGCCGCCACCCTTCTGGGGGAGGGCAAAGTGGAGGAAGCGCGCCTGGTATGCCTGAATACCGATGCCGAGGCCGCCATCTTTGACGGCGAGCTGACCGGCAGCCAGATCCGCAACCTGAGCGCGGCTTTGCAGGTGGAAGTGCTGGACCGCACGATGCTGATTTTGGAAATCTTCCGTGCGCGCGCCACCACCAACGAGGGCAAGCTGCAAACTGAGCTGGCCACCCTGAAATACCGCATGCCGCGCCTGCAGGGCCTTGGCGAGGTGCTGAGCCGCCAGGGCGGCGGTGGCGGCGGCGGTGGCGGTGCCCGCCGCGGTGCCGGTGAAACCAAGCTGGAGCTGGACCGCCGCTACCTGCGCAGCCGCATTGAAAAGCTGGAAAGCCGCCTGAAAGAGCTGGAAAAGCGCCGTGGTGAAACCCGCCGCGCCCGCCAGAAAAACGGTGTTCCGGTCATCTCATTGGTGGGCTACACCAACGTGGGCAAAAGCAGCCTGACCAACGCTTTGTGCGGCGCAGAAATTTTTGAAGCCGACATGTTGTTTGCCACGCTGGATCCCACCGCCCGCAAATGCACGCTGCCCAGCGGGTTACAAGTGATCCTGGTGGATACAGTCGGCTTTGTCAGCCGCCTGCCGCATGATTTGGTGGATGCTTTTAAGAGCACACTGGAAGAAGCTGCCTGCTCTGACATCATCTTGAAAATTGCCGACGCCAGCGACAGCGAAGCCGCCGAGCAGCTGAGCGTGACCGATGAAGTGTTGAACGACCTGGGCTGCGGGGATATCCCGCAGGTGACGGTCTACAACAAGTGCGACCGCACCGGTGTTGCCCCCTATGACCCGGATGTGCTGCTGGTAAGCGCCAAAACCGGCTACGGGCTGGACAGCCTGCTGGCCAAGATTGACGAGATTCTGGCACACCGTGTGCGCACCATTGAGGTACTGTTGCCCTATGACAAGCTGGCCCTGGCCGATGTGTTCCGCACCCGCGGCAGCGTTCTGGCTGAAGAATACCGCGAAAACGGCGTGTATTACAAGGCAACCGTAAAGGTGGATGACCTGCACCGGTTTGAAGCGTACCTGCTGTAAGCGCAACCGTTCGCTTTGTGCAAGATAACAAATACTGATTTTATTGCTGATTGTAGACAAAAAGACCTCCATCCCTGCACGGTTCTGTGCTTGGGATGGAGGTCTTTGGTTTATTTGTGTGTACCCTGCGTTACGGCAAAATTATTCCGCCGTCAGCAGTTTAACAGCGCGGGAGGTGCCCAGGCGGTCTGCGCCCAGATCCAGGAACTTTTCCATGTCCTCAACGGTGGAAATGCCGCCGGCTGCCTTGATCTTGCAGCGGCCGCGCACGCAGCGGGCAAACAGCTCAATATCATGGAAGGTTGCACCTGCGGTAGAAAAGCCCGTGCTGGTCTTGATGAAGTCGGCACCGGCTTCCACCACGATATCGCACATCTTCTCTTTTTCTTCATCGGTCAGCAGGCAGGTTTCAATAATAACCTTGAGCACCTTATCCCCCACGGCCCGCTTGACGGCGGCGATATCCTCGCGCACAGCGTCATATTCCTTGTTCTTCAGGCGGCCGATATTGATGACCATATCCACTTCCTCGGCGCCGTTTTCCACAGCGGTCTTTGCTTCAAAGCACTTGGAAGCAGTATCCATTGCACCCAGAGGGAAGCCGACCACGCAGCACACCGCAACACGGCCCGCCATATACTGCACAGCCTGCTTGACATAGCAGGTGTTGATGCAGACGGATGCAGTATGATACTTGATGGCATCATCGCACAGGGCCTGAATCTGGGGCCAGGTAGCCTCCGGTTTCAACAGGGTGTGGTCAACTTTGGAAAGGATTTCCTCCTTGGTGTATTTCATTTGAATTCTTCTCCTTTTTTACAGGTCTTGCACAGGTGCGCCTGGTGCAGGCCGATGGTCGAAAATACAATGGCCGTCAGGCTGACCGTTGCGCCGCAGTCGTCACATTTGCCGTCGCCGTTGGAATCCACATGGTCGGCGTATTCTTCACTGGAAGCCTTACAAACCGAGCAGGTTTTCGTGCGCTTATGCTGCGTATCATCCGCTCTGGTCCATGAACCATAAGAATAGCTGTGGTCAGCATAGTCATAGGTCGATGCGCCGCAGCCGGAACAAGTCTTGCTTCTGCGGTGCTGGGTATCGCTGTACTTGCTCCACGAACCGGTAGAATAGCTATGATTACCGTAATCCGTAGTGCTGTATCCGCAGGTGCGGCAGGATGCCGTTCGGCTATGCTGACTGGAAGAAGAATTGCTCCATGATCCGTAGCTCATGCTGTGCGAAGCGTAGTCATAGTCCGTCGCACCGCAGTTCCGGCAAGAGCCTGTGCGCCGGTGCTGGCTGGACGAATACTGTTCCCAGCTTCCATAACTGTAACTATGGCCGCTGGAGTAAATGGTTTCGCTCTTGGTCTGACCGCAGGCGCAAGAATACGAACGGTATCCATTGCTGGTGCAGGTAGCTGCCTGCTGACTTTGCAACACCCATGTATGGCTGCCGCAGTCCGGGCAAGTCCAAGAACCATACGAGCCGGAACCATGATCTTTATACACATAAGTGCCGAGATTTTTTGTGTAATGACATTTATAGCACTCGTAGTACTCGGCATGGCCGCGCGAGGTATGGGACTGCGATACATACGTTCCTTGCAGCGAGTATTTCCCGCAGCTTGGGCAGTTGCCAACAATGCCGGTAGAAGCGGTCAGCGAAATGCCGGGGGCTTTCTGGATGCCGGACACGGATGCGGTATTGACTGCCGTGTTTGCAGTGTCCGCATTGGGATACACGCCGTACAAATCGTAAAAATACCGGTTGCTGCGGTTGGAAGCCGCCCAATCATAGGTGTAGAACGGCACCGTTGCTTCCGGGTAGCCGATGATGTAGGCGATATAGAGCGTGTCGCCGGAATCGGCTTCGCGCCAGAACGCATCCTCGCCGATGCTGTTCAGAACCGTTTCGCCGTAGTACATGGTCAGTGTAGAGAGCTTCGGGCAGTTATAGAACGCATGGCGGCCAATGACCGGAGCCAGCGGCAATTCGGCGGTGGTCAACGCCGTGCATCCCTCAAACCAATATGCCAGATCTGGGATGGTCAGCGTTTCCACGTCCTCAAACCAGACCTCGGTGATCTGATCGCGGACCGCCGCCCACGGCTGATCGTCTGCGCTTTGGAACACCGGCGCTTCGCCGCTGCCGGAGATGGTCAGCCAACCCTTGGAGTCCAGCGACCATTTGATGCTGCTGCCCGGAATCGTGCCGCTGGTCGCAGCTTCACCAGAAACGGACTGCACGGCGATTTCTTCGTCAGGGGCGCTTTCATAGACCGTGTGTTCGTGATCTTCGACTGCAAACGCCGAAATGCTCAGCGAAAACACCATACAGAGGGCAAGCAGCAATGCGGTGAATTTCTTGAAATTCTTCATCATGCAGCCTCCTTTTCACTCACAGCGGCAATGGTGAACACAATTGTTGCCGCATTGACGTTCGTAACAGCCTCGGACGCAGAAACTTTCGCTTTATAGCGGATGGCGAGATTTTTCTCAGCCGGAATCGCTGGGAACGCGCCGTCCGCAAGCGTCAGCGCGCCCGCGCCTTTCGTGCTGCAACCATTGATGCTAAGTGCAATGCTGTTCTTGCTTGCCGTAAAATCGTCAAAATTGCCGATTTCAAACGTGCCCGCCTGAACATCTACCTTGGTCACACGAATTGCGCCGGTCTTGCCAGTGTTGGTGATTGCGGCATTGTTGGCGCAGACCACATAGCCGTCAACGAGAGAAACCGGCAGCGCAGCGGGAACTGTACACGAAATTGGCGCGACGGTGTTGACCACGGTGAGCGTCACCGGCACACGGGCCTCGGTTGTTTCCGCTGCCGACGCGCCCACGCTCAGTGACAGAATCATTGTCAGTGCTAACAGAAAAGTGATAAGTTTCTTCTTATCCATCACTGCACCTCCTTCGGCCACAAATACGCTGTGTGCAAAACGAGTTCGGTTCGCATGGAGCCGATCTGCTTGCCGTCGCGGAATGCTGTGATCGTGACCGTGCAATCTGTGTTGCCGAACTCCGGCGCTTCCAACAGCGTGAGCGTCGAGATGCTCTTGCCCGCAGCCAATTCAAATGCGTCGGCAATCAGCGCATTGTCTTTATTTCTGCGAATTTCTACCTTGTAGGTATCGCCCTTGCTGTTGTTTCTGAACTCGGCTTTCACGCTGCTTTCCCCGACAAGCGCGTAAAGATGAGCAGGAGCAGTAATATCAATCTGATTGTCCGCGACAATCGCGTTGAGCTGCTTCTGGGCTTCGCGCAGTCCGGAAACGTCGTAAAAAATGACTTCTGTTTCCTTGTGCTGCTTTGCTCTTTCTGTAATTCTGACTTTGATGGTGTCGATGACGGCGAGCGTACTGTCACGGTCATAAATGACCTTGACTGCATCGTCTACGCGGGCTACGACAACAGCGGGCATATTCGTCCCAGCGTTGCAGTAAACAGCTTTTGTACCGCCGCCCCAGACGAGCAATCTGCCCTTGATAGTCACGTTATCCAGCGTGATTTTACCATCCGCTGCGCCGCAGCCGATAATCAAATCGCCGTCCACGGTCAGATTTTTCAGTTCCACGTCGTCGGTACGAATGAGAACGCTGCCTTTGATGTCCTTGTCGTAGGTTCCCTTGGACACAATGTAAGTGCCAATGATGTTATGGAAAATCTGCGCAAATTCCGCGCGCGTGATGTTGTCCAGCGGCGCAAGGACTTTGCCACGGCCGTGAATGTAGTCTGCACCGACCATCGCGCGCACATAGGGCAGCGCCCAGTTGGAAATCTTGTTGCGGTCAGAGAACGCAGACAGGTCCG
>ENA-OVGE01002026-OVGE01002026.1-human-gut-metagenome-genome-assembly--contig:-NODE-2026-length-14267-cov-4.051858_pt1 | contig 14267 bp, 14 predicted proteins | sample MGYA00237769_ERZ505417 | MGnify/ENA primary metagenome ERZ505417 (study PRJEB26158, sample SAMN06016403) | human gut metagenome | biome: human gut; feature: ankylosing spondylitis patient; material... | reverse complement strand
TCTTTACGCCATAATTTCGCGATCATCATATTTTCACGGTTGTTACTTCCAATGGAATAACAATAGCCGTATTCTTTATTTATCTGTTGATTGATATACACATAACCCGTATTCATATCAATCCAAACACCATAATAGATATCATCATAGTATAGTGTACATAAATAATCACAAACATTTGTTTTCTTTTTAATAAAATCGTTTGTATCATAAGCAAACTTACCAGCGTTATACTCTCCGTACGTTGTACCCGATATTAATTTATGGAATTTCGATTTTTCTTTATTTCCTTTTTTATATTCATTTTGACATATTTGAACAACGATTTGTTCGACGGATTCATTACCTTTAAATGTATTAAATTCTTTGTTTGGGTCGGGTGTGATACCAAAATAACTAAAGTATGGGTTAACGATACTAGCGTTATTTGCTAATAAATACACATGTCCTTCTCGTTGTCTAAATATAGAGTCAATGATATTTAATAATATTTCAACTTCATTTGGAATGTACGCGTTAAATCCTGCCTTTTCCGGTATAAACTCATCCACAATAATTGTATCAATATCTACATAACTAGTTGATTTTAAACTTGCGAATGATGTTAAAGATGTGGCGTATCCCATTTCACAACCATTTATATAAAAGGTGGTAAAGTTGCTACCACCTGTAATTTTAAATTCATCATCTTTGAAGTTTTCAAACTGATCATTTAGAAATGTTTTAATTTTCTTTAGGTCTGTTTTGTAACGTCTTAGATAAAGGAATTGTTTTCCTTTTTTCTTGTATCGGCTGATACAGTCTTTTTTAAATCCATACGTTTTACCTATACCACGACCACCAATGATGAAATTTAAAAATTTGTTGTATGATTTTATATTCGTCGGATTGTACCAATCTATTGTTTGTATCATTTAAATACTCCATATGGATTTGTGTTATAACCTCTTGAGTTAAGTTCACCGCACGCCATCCATCTACGTTCACCTGTTGACGCACTAATCCAACTAATCCAGCAATAACCTTCGCGCTTAACAAAGCCGTCATACTGAACATGCATACCATTTGTATAATATAACCCTGTATCAACACCCTTTAAGCTTGGGGCTTTTCTGATTTTCAAAGTTGTATTTGGATAGAATGTAGCACTTTCTCTGTTGAAATCTGACGGAATACAATTTAAAACAGTTTGAACTGATTGAGTACTTCCTCCAGGAATATGAGGGTCTGTATCAATTCCTGTATCATTTGTCCATCCAATCGCTACCCCATTACGATCTACACGATACGGATATTTGGCACCTTTAATCACTCTACCAATCGTACCATTCCAATCGCCTTTATAAACTTTACCTGTACCATAGCAATTCACGCTTAATGTATTTGTGCAAATTGGTAAGCCTGCTGAATACTTTTCGCCACTTGGAGCGTTTGGAGTACTTGGTTGTGTTGGAGCTACAGTTTGACCATCCAATCTAGCATTTACTTCTAGTGCTAACTGTGACATTTTTGAATGCAAATAAGGACCAGGGCAAGATGTAGCTGCAAACATTCTATGTTCAGTTAAACTGCCATTCGCATTACCAGTGTAATTCAATCTAAATCCATATCGTTTACAAATATCAACACATAGATTTACTAATGCATTCCAAGCTTTTGATGAGATAGTCCATGTATTCGTGTTATCATTCGCAATTTCAATTGTGATAGCTTGGCAATCGTTGTAGTAGTTGCTTGAAGTCCATGCGCGATTCTCTTCGTCAACATTAGCAACGATCGTACCATCTGAGCCTATGCAATAGTTTGCACTGGCCATTCTTCCACTTACTTGGAATGATTGAGCACATCTTTCGGCGCTCCACTGACAAGCCATGTGGTGAGGTGTGATTTTGCAAACTTTATAACCACCTCTACCACGCATATAGTTATCTGCACTAGCAGGAATATATTTATTTGTTAAGCTTGAATATGACATTCATCTTCACCTTCTTCTTTTCCGTTTGATAGCTCTGATTGAGCTTCTTCTGATAATTCTTCAAATTTTACTTCTTTTTCTTCCATGAATTTTACCTCCTAGAAAATATTAAAAAATAATCCATATTCTTGTAATTCAGCGTATAACTCACTTTCAATAGTGATAACCGCACGTCTTGACCCTTGCAACACTTCCGCCAGCGTTTGAATACCAATATTACCTTTACGCTTAAAGCTGTATTCTTCATGTCCTGTCGTATCATTGGCACTTTTAGGCTTAGTGATAGTCTTAGCAATGTTATTAACATAGTCGTTTGTTTCAATGTCAATACGTCCTTCAGGAGTTACAGATTGTAAAGCGATACTCGTATCTTCTCCACTGGCTTGTGTGTTACCTCGACTATCACGTGTATAAGTTTCCGTGTAGTTCGTGTTTGCGGTTGGGTCGTCCTGATCTTGGAATGGAATAGTTTTAAACAAAGTGTAATATCTATCCATATTAATTTCAAACCAATGTTGCAACTCAAATTTCCAATACGCATAAGTTTCCTGTCCGATTTCGTCAAACCAAAAATGCTTTAAAATACCGGTTTCAAAAGCTTTTCTTTTTTCAACATCATCATAGAAAGGATAGCTAAAATCGAAAATCTTTTTTCGTGCGATCTCTAACACTTCCATATCGCTTAATTCATATTGAGAGTCAATTAATTCTGGTAATGCTAAATTGTGACATACACCACATATTGTTTCGGTGTTTTCAGCAAGCACAGGGCTTTGCAATGTCAATAAATAGTTAGGAACTTTTAATTTATTCATCATTGTCATCACCTTCTTTAACATCCAAATTTTTATTAATATTAAAATCTTTAATACTTGTGTTTGAATCTAATTCAAGTAATTTCATGATTTCTTCATAATCTTCATAAGGAGCAAACTCTACACTTGCATTTAATCCGAATTTTTTGTTTAATTCTTCAATCGCTTTTTTACGCTCACTAAGCCAAATATTACGAGACGCAATAACCTGTTGATTGTTGGCGTTTACCTCATCTGAAACCAATCTTTCTTTCTTGTCCATGTTGGCGTTTTCAATACCTAGAAATGTCATGCACTCCCTTAAAATAGCTTGTTTCATGCCGTGCAATTCATCCGCAATAAAAGGTGCGTTTGTTTGTAGCACGTTAACATCTTCCGTTCTAAACCCTTTCGATGCAAATATTGTTTGAACCCCTTGTAAGATCTTTTTCATGAAAACTTTGAACTGCTGTAGCATACGTTTATCACCTGTAATGATGTATGGTGTCCATTGCATAGTCAAATTTTGGTCCATTGTTCTACTTGTTAACGCTAATTTTTTAGCATAAAAATTTAAGTATGGAAATAATCCAACATATAAAGGGCTGTTTTTCATAACTACACACTCATCACTCGTTAAGTTTTTCTTTACAAGTGGACTGGTTGAAACTGTATGATATTCTGTTGGCATTTGATAGTGATTTAATCGACCGCCTAATGTGATCTCACTACAAATTAACCCTAATCTTTCATCATCATAAAAACCAATATAACCACGCGTTTGTAACACATACTCTAAATAGAATGTGTTGATTGACTCCGGCAGACCTTTATATTTAAACATATTTAAACTTAACATCTGTAAATATGTGTAATAAATAAAATCCGCTTCTTCATTGTTCATAGTAGCAACATCAACCGCATTTCTACAGTAGTCTGTAAAAGAACTCGTATCATTTAATAAATCCATTTTTAATCATCTCCTTTTAATTATATGTTAAATAAAAAAGGTTGAATCGTCAACCTTTTCTATATTAATGTATTTTCTTTTCTTTATAGTTTCCAAACTTGTCGCATTGTGTATACTGGTATCTTTCACCATTTATTTGTGAATAATCACCAACATTCTTATTGTGCCATAGGGTAATACCATTATCAAACACACGTTTTATTTTTTCTAAATCGCTTGGGTCTATGCCTGTACCTTTAATATTACATTTTACAGTCTGTATATAATTCCATGATGTTTTAGATCGTAAATTAGGATAATCAATTGTATTTGTAGCATATCCGCGCATATTCCATATTTTTTCTAATTTCTGTTTGTATTCGTCTGTTGGTCTATAAACGTATAATACAAATGTGTTTAAATCTAGTGCTATTTGTCGCATTAGATCATTAGAACCAGTAACAATACTGTCAGCAGTCGCCTGTGCGTCATGAATACGCGCGTTGTAGCTATCCATAGCATTTTGGATGTTCGTTTGATTTTGGTATTGTGTTGTTAGTTGTCTTAATTGGTTACCGATTGCGGTTGATTGACTGTTAACACTCGCTTGTGCATTTGCATTCGCAAGGGCGTTTGCGTTTTGTAAGTTGGTTTGGTTCGTATTGATTTGGTTTTGCATTGCTGTTTGTCCAATGCCTAATCCAGCTCCAACCAAACTACCAACCGCACCGCCAATATTACCGGTTAACGCGCTGGCAATACCACCACTTAACCCGCCAATTGCGCTTATACTTGCATTAATCATATTTGATTTGTTTTGTAGATCATTCAAATTACTAGCTAAATTTGTGTTGCGTGCGGTCACACTTAAATTTAAGTTATTTTGTAAACTTGTTTGAGCACTTAGCGCATTACCTGTTGCACTTGCTATAGCTGAATTTGTTTCATTTGATCTTCTAATATTGGATAATCCTACGTTCATAGAGTTACGTGAGGATTGTAGCATTAAAGCGGTCGTATCACTGATAATAGGTAAGCTTGTCTCATATTGAGATTCAAAAGAAGTATCTAAATTGATTAAATTTGAATATAAATTATCTGACTTAGTAACCTTATAATTTAAAGGTACAATATTTATTTTTGAGCTGTTTGGTGAGCCCACACAAATAAATTGTGCGTTTTTCATGTCCTGCCATAACTCATTTTTAAATACTTTTGTTGTTCCATTATTGTCACTAATTAATAAATAACTGTATGGGTACGTGTATAATTTTGTATATTGAGTAAAACCAATAAACGCTGGTATATCGTATACACGTGTTTCTGGGAATGTTCTTAAATCATTTTCAAGCATTGAGTTCATAGGTTTAGCTTTATATGTTAATACTCGATAATCACCTTGTATCTCAGCGCCAAAACACTCACGTTTAACCACAACTTGGCCATTTTCGACAACTAAGCCGGGAATGGAATTCGTCACAATGATAGATACACATTTACCTACTAATTTTTCATTTTTTCGGATGGCGTCTAATATTTTTGAAAGTCCGCTGAGTGTTGCATTTTGACCGTTTACACTGCCAACTTTTAATTCAGTTATATCTGTTCCAGTATCTCTATTAAAAGGCAATATATAATAATTGATTTGGGATGGTGTTCCTAATTGTGGATTTGTAAAACTATCTTTTCCGGACATGTCGCAAGTCATGCCAATAACGGCAAAACTAATACTTTGATTAATGTCGATTAGATATTGTTTATCACTAATTAAATCCGTTCCAATCTCTAAATTCTCCGGCTGTGTGTTGATACAAGGTCGGTGTACACCATCACCGGTATCATAATATTGTGGTCTATGTTCATACGCGATGTATGATTCCATAAAGTTACTTTCAATCTCAAACCGCCATGTTTGTATTACATCCGTTTCAAAACTAATACTAGTGGCATTGTCATTTAAGTAACCTAAACTTGTAATAAAGCAGTAAATCCATTTCGCTTTATTACCTGTAGACCCATTTTGATAAATCAAATAATTGTATAAACGCAGATCATCATAAACACCGGGTACAACTACAGTTCCATCTTTTCTTTGGTATGTGTAATTTTCAAATACAATATGGTCATAGTTATTTATGAAAAAATTAAATTGTTTTTCGGGTGTGTCGAATGCACCCCAAAAAGTGTTATTCATTGCGTCAATTTCTAAACCCTTCAATAAATAAATTTTACTTTGTGGTGTAAATTGACTATTTACGACTCCTATACTCATGCTAATCATCTCCTTTTATTTTATCTTATTAAAAAATAGTTGAATGTTCAACTATTTTATTTGTTTTTGATATAGTCATAAATTTCACGCGCTTTAGTCCCTCGTTGTGGTTGGTTCGGGTTGGATGGTCTTTCATAGTTGGCTAAAAATTCAATCGCTAGTGTATAAGGGTCGGCGGTAGATTTTGAAAAGCTCGCGAAACTTTCGGGGTAAGCGGGTGTAGCTATCCATTGCTGGTTATTTTCCATTTCCCATTGAATTCGCTCACACTCACCAACTCCAAACTTAGAAACATCCGGGTAATATCCTTTTTCTTTTAGCCAGTCAATTATTTTTGTCCAAGGTGTCCACTGAACTAGCCCATACCCACGACTTGCTACCGGTTGTGCAAATGGAACATCACCCTCCCATCTATTCGGGTTGACAGTGCTTTCAAAATATGAGTTACCTAATATACCAGCAACCGCATTTGCAGTCCAACCTTTTGTCTTAAAAAATTGCCAAAATGCTAACCAATTTTGTTTGGACTCATCTTCTGTAAGTGGTCTTGTGTTATTAATATCACCGGGAATAAACCATTTACTTGTTGGTGTTGGCGGTTCGGGCTTGATCTCTTCTTTTGTTTTATAAAAACCAAAATCAATTCCTAGACCATCTAACATGAAATAATGTTTAATATATTTGTAACTTGGTTCGGGTGGTGTTGGAGGTTGACCTCCTTCAAACGTTTGCCACGCTTGACCATATCCATTTACAATATTTGTATCATTCACATAAAATACATTATTTGGTAACTCTGAACCACTTAAAGCATAACATTCATTACCATAACTACATACAATGCCATAACTAACTAGGCCAGCGTTTAGTGTAAAAGACTGGTCTATATGACAATGATCTCCAGTAGCCATTCCAGCCGTACCCGTATGATAAATTAAATCACCTTGTTTATATCGTGTTTCTGTTGGTGGGTTTTGATCATGTGTAAAACTTACAGTCACATTTTTTAAACCGCTTGGTGTCCATACATCATTATCACTTTGATAGACGCGAGTATTTCCGGATGAGTACGTGTGCACTAAATGACAACTAAATGGAGCATACACAGGTACTCTAACTTGTCCACTAATTGCATTATCAAAAGGATGTCCACAACAATGACTATATGATGATGTACTTGACCATTGCGTGATATTCATTGTTTCCATAGGAAATAAACACACTTCATGGCCATCATGTACTAACTTTTGGCCGGCTTTCATAAATTTAATTCCTCCTCTATTATTGTTAACTCGTTTAATTTCTCTTTACATATATTATAGCGTTCATAATCTACATCTTTTAAAACGTGCATAGCTTGCATATAAAACTCGATATAAAAATAAACACTTAATCCTTCCGGTAAGCTATAAGGAATATCTTTAGGTTTTTTCATTTTATATATACTCGAAAATTCACATTTTACTTTTTCCATTATGATCTCCTTAAAATAATAGCAAGTATTAAATACTTGCTAATTCACACGTTTCCAAAAATATACTGTGATGTACGGATGCATAGTTCTTGAGTTTGAAGTATTTGCCTCAATTTTAAATGTTTGTGAGTTTACTTCTTTATTGTTTTCTTGACAGGCGCTATTAACATATCCGTTTCGCCTACCATCATTTACACCTTCTTGCCATGAGCCATCCGAATTACGCAAATTTAAGTTTGATATGTTACTATAATAGTCATTTAATTTAATTCCATAAGTATGATTATGTTCATAATTGCCACCAGTGCTACCTGCCGTAAAGTTCATAGTATTATTGCCATCATCACCAGTACCTTCACCAATTAAGGTTCTACCTTGTCCAAATTGTTCCCAAATTCCTTTTAAATAAGTGCCAGGGTTTGTTTCAGTTAAACTAATGTACACTGATCCAATAGGATAAATAGAATTAATCGTATTATCAATTGTTGTATTAATAAGACTCGTTAACTCTTCTTTTGTCGTAGTAAATTTAGTATCTGTTTCCGTTTTAAAATTTGATAAATCATTGCTAACATCAGTTATTTTTAGGTTGATTGCGTTTTCTCGTTCTTGCCAGTCAATATTAAACTGATCTTGAACCATTCCTTTAATTTCTACATCCAATTGTGCTTTATTATTATCCCATTCAATATTAAATTGTTCTGTGGTAGCCTGTTTACTTGCGGTCACAGATTCGTTTATAGCATATTTTATTTGTTTGTCTACAATCTCATTCAACTGTACCACTACATCATTCACAGCTTTTATTACCCATTCAATATAACCTTGCAATTGGTTAATACATTGGTAAATATTCATACCCGTATTAAATGCGCTGACATATTGTTGAGCGAGATTTTTACCACTTAATTTTAACTCACTGTATTTCGGTAAAATATTTTGTAGTTTACCATCATCAATAATACCCATATTACTCACCTCCTTTACTATATCCAATTAAAGTTTTTAATTTGTCCGGTAAAATATCAGGGTTAATTTTAGAAATGTTCTCAATAATACTAACAACTTCTGTAATAACCGCATAAGTACAAATTACAGGCACTAGGTCTACCCCAAAAGGTAAAGTCAATAAATTTTTAGCGTAATTAATTAATACACCTAATGCGTAACAGAACACAAATCCAATTTTTTTAAATAGTCCATCTCTCAGTTTACTAGATTTTATTTGTTCACCGCCTCTAATTGCGCCAACAATTCCTGTCACTAAATCCAAGCCATTAAAAACCAATGCCACTAAAATAATTTTCATTTTAATCACCTCTTTCATTTTCTATAATATAAAAAAATAGTCGAATGTTCAACTATTTTTAAATAAAAGAAAAAGAGTTAAATTAATAACTCTTTTTCTAGCTTGCAATTTGCCTAAATAATAGAAAGGAGGGGTGCCATGTCCTACTCATGACACTTGTATTATAACATAACTATACGTTATAAACAACCTTAATATCACATGTAACATCAGAATTTGTGTCTTTAATTGTTACTGTGGTTAATCCTTCAGCAGTAATCGCTTCTAATCCTTTAATTGTAACGTGTCTCAAATCATCCGTTAACGTTGCACTAACCATTGTTGCCGCGCCTGATGTAGCAGTTAAACTAATTGGCGCGTTTAATCCGCTAGTCTGCACGGTAAATGGTACTGTTACACTTCCGCCTTTTTTAACCTGTACTACTTGAGGGTTAGCATAAATTGCCGTTACTTTTTCTTCAACCGTACCTGATACGAATGCAATAGCGTTTGCAAATCTACTTGTCGCGATACCTTCCCAGTGATGTAAGAAGTAGTTCCAATATAAACCTTTAGCATTATAGGCAACACCTACGCTATACTTCTGATCAAATACACGGTAGATTTCACTATCAACAACTAACGCTTCAATTGTTCCTTGTGCCGTACTAGGCAACGTTGGTAAAACTAATACATGTGTTTTAAATTCAGCAAATTCTAATTGGAATGTCTGAGCTAACCAATCAATATTTAAATAACTGTTTGACTTACCATTTAAAATGACATAAATGTCTTCATAGTCATTTTGTTTTGTAACAGCCATTGCATTATATTCATTAGTAGGCTCAGTTAAATAAGATACATATTCTGTAATTTTACGTGCTAACTCTTTAGCTGTGTCCGTATCAGTAACAGCACTTGTTTTAACGATCTTCATTAATCCATTTTCATAATGTGTAACTAAAGCAGATTTCATATAGTTGTAGTCATCTTTGTTATCACCATTATACATAGAGTCAACAATACGCGCGATCAAACTATTTACACCATCCCAGCTGACAAAATACTTACGCATGTCATCATCTGTAATTGTTGCTGGGTAATATGACTTACGGTTAACAACATAAAATGCTGTTTTAATATCCGGCAACTCACGTTTAAATAATGTGTTTTCCGCGTCGGCTTGATCGTAAGCATGCTCTTTTGCACACTCAACAAAATATTCTTCCATTGTATAGCCTAAAGCCATATTTTCCATTTTAAATGGAGCTAACTTGTTTGTTAAAATATTTCGGTGCGCGATCACTCGACCGATTCGAGTTGCTAAATTCATGAATTCAACACCTAAAGTATCAGGATATTCCAATAATCCATTCATAAATTCTAATGATGAAACTTCATTAGGATCTCCAATTGTCGATTGAAAATTTGGAGAAGCTACTCTATACATTGCACTAGCGACTTCCTGACCTGTTGGTTGTGTTTCTAATCCTAAATCTGTTTGAATCGCTTTTGCAACGTCTTTTCCTGTTGTTCTTGGCATATATAATCACCTCTTTCGTTTTAAAAGCCTAATTTTCTTAAGTCCATTGGTTCTTTATGTTTAGGTTTTCCATCACCGGACTTTTCAACGCCAATTTGCATAAAAAGTTTAGAGTTTGCCTCAGTTAACGAGGTATTCTTTTCAACTAGTTTTGTATTTTCGGCTTTTAGATCGTCTAATTTTTTGTAAGTTTTTTCAACTTCCGCGCGCATATCATTTAGCATAGTTGAGCGTTCCGCTTGATCTTCTACCGTCAACACTTCCGTAAACTTTTCTCTCAATTCATCACGTTCCATTTTTTACACATCCCTTCTACTTATAAATATATTCTATCAATTTTATAAAGTCAATAGAAAAATAAACCCTCTTTTAAGAGGGTTTTATGATATAGGTTGTAAAGTTTAAAGTGTTGCCAGCTAGATTACTATTCCTATATATGCTACCAGCACGTTTCACCGCGAGTAAATCTGATATACATGTCTGACTTCCTTTCTTTATTCCTTACGTCAATATATTATCATGCTATTTACAATTTGACAAATCTTCTTTAATTTTATCTTTAACATATTGACTAAACTTTTTATTTTTCAATAGATCTTCAATATAATCAACAACTTCAACTTCATTTTTATTTACACAAATACAATATTTATTTACATGGTCTCGATACCATTTATTTCTATTCTGTCTCGATTTTTCGCTCATCATTTTCATCACCTTCTTTTTCTTCTTCATTATACCAGGCCAACGGTTTACCTAATATATATGTATGTACAAAGTCATTTATTTCATGGTTAACGATACTCCATCCTTTTTCTAAATATTGGTTTAACATATCAATATCTTTTCGGTACGCTGAATAATCATAATCTTTTATACTCCGAACAACAAATACTTTGTTTTTGAGTGGTGGACTTCCAAACATGATCTCATTAAATTCTTTTAGTGTCTTATCACATTTTTTAAATATCGCATTATCACGGTGATAAACTTCATAACTTAAACTATCAAGTTCTTTATTCAAATATTTATAGTTATCACTTAACAAACTATATTTACAATAAAAAACAAAACCAAAAACGGCTATCAAAATAATACAAATTAAAATTAATAAAAACAAATAATTCATTAAATCCATTTTCTACTCCTTTATAATCCAAATAATCATTAATGCTATTCCTATAATATATACAACAAATAGAAATGTTACACTTAAACAACAAAATGCCATAAATAAATAATACAATATATTTGTTAAAACACTTATCACTTTATCACCTTCCTATCTACTTTTAATGCTGAATTGCCTGTCAACTAATACAATACCACCAGGTACATGTGTTTTCTTCAAACAATCATTAATAACATTGCCAACTCTAAAATTATCATATGTTACATTCTGTTTTGCCTTTTGCGTCATACCAGCGCACTTTACATTTAGATAATAACAAACACCACCACGAATATAATACAACTTATCTTTACAATCATTTTCACTTATGTATTCTTGTTGGTGCTCCACATAATCTTTGTAAGATATTTCAATTTCTTCAACATAACTTTTAGCGCCAATGAAATAAGAACGATTAAACACAGATTCTAAACCCCAATATCCTAATTCTTTATCGTCAATAATATCTTTTATTGCGTCCGGAACTTGTGTACCAACTAGATGTATTGAATCCGTGTCAATATATGCGACTCTATGAATACCTACTTTTTGAGCGGTACTAATTGTATATTTACGAGCATATGCGGTAACAAATTCTCCATAAGGTAAATAAATAGGGTCTCTAAATTGTTCATCAATAACCTCTTTAACCTCACCATCTTCATAAGTAGTATACATAGGGTCATGGAGTCTTAACACGCCGTCATTCTTATCAATAAAAGGAATTTTAGGCGTGACATTTGGGTTCGTTGCGAATTTTCCATACACCGAATTTAATTGTCTTTTTGCAATAAATCTTTGTGCACCTTTAGAATTCTTTTTAATTTCCATCTGCTCATCTATAAATTGCCTTGCGATACCTACACAACCTTTAAATTTATACCCGTTGATAAACTCAACGTCGTAAACGTCGTATTGTTCATTAAATAGTTCCCAATCAACACTAGTTACAGTCATTCTCACAATATCCCCGTTTGAACTGTCTACATATTTTTTACTGCCAAAAAATCGAGAAAACTTATCTAGTGATATACAAGGTATATGATCTTTTTTAATGTCAAAAGCGAAACTAACAACGCCTACCCATAGCGGATATTCATTATCTTGTTGATACTCACCCTCAAAGTAAATAGGTGTATCATACGGCAATAATTCATAATACATTCGACTAGGAAATAAAGAATTTACATCAAATACAATCCCTTGCCCTATCTCTTTTTCTTTTAGTTCCGGGTTTGCCCATACAAAACCGCCACTGTAAGCTGGTCTTAAATCTGTATCAACATTCATTTCTAATGGTGGGAATATCTTTTCAAAACTCATAGGTAGTGTTTTCTTAAACGCCTCAAAACTACAACTTGTAGCTGTCATTTTGTTAAATCCAAGTTTAAAACATTCGTTCAATGCCATACCTTCAATATCAATATCATTAAATAAATAATCAACCTCATGAGGTGTAAGCTCGTGACCTTTCTCACGTTTCGCTTTATAGTCTAGTTTTAATTTTCGTATTGGTAAATTAAAATCATGTGCGATCTTTTCAATACTAAATGGAATTAGTTTAAAACTATCCCATATTGTAGTTTTTGTTGATCGATAAATTGAATATTTCCACCATATTTCGATGGAATACCATAAACCTGTATTCGATATAATTGTTTTAAAACATCCGGTTTTAGGCTTATCCGAATATTCATAACCATTACTTAAAAGCCAGCTTACAATAAACTCACCATCAAAAGCTAAATTATGAAAATATAATTTACGTGTTTTCTGTTTACACCATTCAATGAAACCGTCAATACTATTCCCATATTCTTTCACGCTTGAATCACTAACAAAACTTGCGCCCCATGCCCAAACTCTACAGTCTAAAGGGTCGGTTGTAGTCTCAAAATCGCAAGCCCATATTTCTTTAGGCTCTTTTTTCTTTGACATACTACAACCCCCTTTACATTATTTATACTTAACAACACCACCGTTAACATAGGCACGTCCAGTAAATACAGCTAAACTATCTTTTACATCGCTCATATCTGATTTAATATTTTTACTTAATTGTTCATTAACAAACATCTGATTTTGTGTGTATTCTCTTGACATATCTATATAGTTAAATACTGAGACCGCTTTACGTTCCTGGTAAAACCATTGAATTAATTGTTTATCTGATAAAGATTTAATATCTTTGATTAGTTGTTTACCTTCTTTTTTAGTGATATTACCGCCTCGTATCTGTTCCTCTATTGCAGTTTTATAATTCGATCTTAGATTTTTAATTTTCTGATTTTCCTTTTTTGTATTCCTTCTTAAACTATCAATTCTATTATCTAATTGTTTAGGATATCGATACGAATTAATATTTACATGATGGACCGGTTCAAAAAATCCGCCTCTATCATCACGTAAAGTACTTCTTGCACTCTTAACACTAACTGGTGTTACAATACCGCCTTTAGTTTCATTTAATTTACTTAAGCCGACAGACTTTGAAAGTTGCTTACGTTGCTTATTTTGCTTATCAATTAATTTATTAGCTTTTTCAATTTTATTTCGATTAAAAACAACACCATATTTATTTTCGATAAACCTATTTTCTTTGTTGAATTTTTCAATTGAACGCAAATACTTGTTAAACTCTTTACGATCGTTAAAATCTTTAATGGTTCGAATGTCTGTGAACACAACATCCTGACCTAAATTTTGCGCTTTTGTGACAGTTCGTTTAGCGCTTGCTATAGCATTTCTTAACCGCTTAACATCATTAAACGATTTTCGCATTTTAGCCATTTTAAACACCC
>ENA-OVGE01002021-OVGE01002021.1-human-gut-metagenome-genome-assembly--contig:-NODE-2021-length-14297-cov-5.985325_pt1 | contig 14297 bp, 9 predicted proteins | sample MGYA00237769_ERZ505417 | MGnify/ENA primary metagenome ERZ505417 (study PRJEB26158, sample SAMN06016403) | human gut metagenome | biome: human gut; feature: ankylosing spondylitis patient; material... | reverse complement strand
GGCTCCGCCTTGCGGCGGCGTTTCGTTCCCGAAAGCGAGTGCAAAAGTACAACCGCCAAACCAAACAACCAAACTTTTCCATGACTTTTTTCAAACTTTTTATACCACTACCGCACAAAACACCCGCCTCGCGCACCGCACACCCCTGGAATACAAAAACATAAACGCACGCAAAAAAAATTACGGGAAAACACGAAAAAACACACCCCGGCCGGCGCAAAACGAAAAACTACACGGAAGAAAACACAAAGCAAACCGGCACGGACATCAAAAGACACGCGGACGCGACGTGTTTGTCCGCATTTAACACTCCCCCGAAAGACCCCCCGAAAAAAAGGTCGGACATATTTTAAAATACAAGGCACATATTTTAAAATTCCTCCCTTGTATTTTTCATTTGCTCCCACATGAGCCAAAACGCCCTTTAACGCTACCATCACACGCAACACACAAAAAACACAAAAACACAACCGGCTTTTAACCATTAATTCTTGTCGGGATATAATCAAAACGACAGGCCGGCATCTTGATTATTTTTATCATATTTGAATAATATAGGATTCGGTTCGGTCGGCTGCGGCCGAACCGCAAAGGGCGCACGCGCCGGCAAACTTATAACAACCCATAAAACATCAGTTTTCGTTTGTCTATGCACTCACCTTTCACTATATTTGCATATAATGCGTATTATATACCTTCATTAACCACTCAACAGAATACGACATGAATAACAAGCCTTTAACTGAAGGGCACTACGACATGCTTACTATAATAGGTCCTACGGCTTCGGGAAAGACGGAGCTTGCTGTTGCCGTAGCCAGAATGCTCGACGGGGAAATCATAAGCGGAGACAGCCGCCAGATTTACCGCGGTATGACACTGGGCACGGGGAAAGACCTTGATGACTATTCAAAAGGAGGAGAAACTGTTAAATACCACCTTATAGATATTGCAGACGCGGGCGAAAGATATAATATATATGATTACCAGAAGGACTTCCTTAAAGCGTACAACGACATAAAATCGCGCGGCAAGTTGCCCATACTTTGCGGCGGTTCGGGCATGTACGTGGAATGCATTCTAAAAGGTTACCGCATGATTCCTGTGCCGGAGAACAAGCCTTTGCGCGACAGCCTGCAAGGCAAGAGCCTCGAGGAACTAACCGAAATACTAAAGGGCTACGGCAAAAAGCTGCATAACACAACGGATACCGACACGCCCAAAAGAGCCATACGTGCTATAGAGATAGAAGACTTTTACCAAAAGACGCCCGTTTCGCCGGATGAATTTCCAAATATAAGCAGCATGAATGTCTGCCTGTCGCTGGACCGCGAAGCGCGTTGGAATAAAATAGAAAAGCGTTTGGGCGAACGCTTAGAGGCCGGCATGGTAGACGAGATACGCGATTTGCTCGGCCTTAACGGCGAGAGAAGCGACGGGAAAAGGGCGCTTACTGCCGAGGAACTAATGTATTATGGGCTGGAATACAAATACATTACTCTCTATGTTATGGGCAAACTAACATACGACGATATGTTCAACCAGCTGAACATCGCCATACGCCAGTTTGCAAAACGGCAAATGACATGGTTTCGCGGAATGGAAAGGCGCGGCATAAAACTCCACTGGCTCGATGCCGCCCAGAGCACAGAAAACAAATCTAATATAATTGCAGAATGGTGGAAAGACGGGAAAGATTAGCACATTTTCTTGTTTTCACACAATATTTAAGAAATATTAGCTTCCATAGCGGGTGATTTATTAAAAAAAGCGTACATTTGAACAAACAATTAATAGAGATATGAGTTACTTGAAATTCGATAAGACAAAAATGACCAATTTGCAGGAAAGTCTCTACAAAGAGATTTTACTGACAAACAAAAGCGGAGCATACGCCTCTACTACACTCGTGGGTTGCAACATACGCAAGTATCATGGACTGCTTGTGGTTCCCATTCCGTATATGGACGACAAGAATCATGTTCTGCTTTCCTCGCTTGACGAAACGGTAATACAGCACGGTGCGGAATTCAACTTAGGCCTCCACAAATACCAGGACGGCAGTTTCAGCCCCAAAGGGCACAAATACATAATACATTTTGAATGGGATAAAGTGCCGACAACAACTTACCGCGTAGGTGGAGTGTTGCTCCAAAAGGAAATACTTTTCCAGGTAGGCGAGCCACGGCTTCTTATACGTTACACCTTATTAGACGCACACTCAAAAACCACCCTCAGGTTGCGGCCTTTCCTTGCATTCCGCAGCGCACACCAGTTCACGCACGAAAACTGGGCTGCCGACAAGAGCTATACCGAGGTAGACAACGGCATAAGGATGTGCCTATACAAAGGCTACCCTGACCTGTATATGCAAATAAACAAAAAGAGCGAATTCGTTTACGACCCAAATTGGTATCGCGGCTTAGACTATCCGCGCGAGCGCGAACGCGGATACGACTCGAACGAGGACTTACTTGTGCCGGGATATTTTGAGACCGAAATCCGCAAAGGAGAACAGATTATTTTCTCGGCCGGTTTAAACGAAATAAAGTCATCGTCGCTTAAACGTTTGGTTGAAAAGGAAGCCGACTCGCTTGAAGTAAAGGAAAATTTCTACCAGTGCCTTGTACGCGCGGCACACCAGTTCCGCATTCAAGACGGAGGCGAGAATTATCTGATAGCCGGTTGGCCATGGTTCAAATGCCGAGCACGCGACATGTTTATCGCACTCCCCGGCCTGACATTATATATTGGAGAGACAAAGCTGTTCGAAACTTATATGGAGACAGCCATAAAAGCGATAGACGATTTTACGTCAAAGCGTCCGATAAGCGTAAAAATATACGAGATGGAGCACCCGGACATCCTTCTTTGGGCTGTATGGTGCATACAACAATACGCTAAAATTGTTTCGAAGAAAGAGTGCTACGAAAAATACCACAAGGTGCTTCTGAATATAATGAACTTCATCCTGAAAGGCAAACATCCCAACCTGTTCGTGCACGAAAACGGCCTGGTATTCTCTGACGGGCACGAAAAAGCGATTACGTGGATGAACTCAAACGTAAACGGCCGGCCCGTTGTACCCCGTTCGGGATATATAGTTGAATTCAATGCCTTATGGTATAACGCCCTTATGTTCTGTTCAAGTTTGTTTGAAGAATTTGGCAACGAAGAAGAGAAAGCCTCTACTTACGAATACAAAATAGTGGCAAACAAAATAAAAGAATCATTCAAAGAAACATTCTTGAATGATTACGGCTATTTGTTCGACTACGTGGACGGCACTATGACCGACTGGAGCGTAAGACCCAACCAGTTGTTTGCAATATCGCTCGACTATTCTCCGCTTGAACAGAGCGAAAAGAAATCTGTGCTCGATATATGCACAAGAGAACTTGTAACCCCCAAAGGGATACGTTCACTTAGCCCCAAAAGCGGCGGCTATAATCCTATATTTGCCGGGCCGCCACAACAACGAGACCAAAGCTACCACCAAGGTACGGCCTGGCCATGGCTTACAGGCTTCTACCTTGAAGCATACCTTAAAGTATACAAGCGAAGCGGCTTGTCGTATATGGAACGCCAGTTGATAGGCTTTGACGAAGAGTTGTTCTATCATTGCATAGGAACGCTGCCCGAAATATTCGACGGCGACCCTCCTTTCCACGGTCGCGGCGCACTGGCTTTTGCAATGAACGTAAGCGGAATCTTGCGGGCAGAACGATTACTTGACAAATACAATTCAGAACAAACTATATAAAAAAGGAGGAATAAAGATATGAAAGTACTAATGTTCGGATGGGAATTTCCTCCTCATATATTAGGTGGCTTGGGAACAGCAAGCTATGGGATAATAAAAGGTCTTGCTTCACAAAACGACATGGAAATAACCCTGTGTCTTCCTAAACCTTGGGGAGATGAAGACCGGTCTTTCCTCAATATAATACCAATGAACAATGTTCCTGTTGTATGGCGCGACGTTCACCGGGATTATCTTGAACAAAGGCTTGCAGGACGTATGTCTGCCGACTTGTATTACGATTTGCGCAACCATATATACGCCGATTTCAATTATCGCTATACAGACGATTTGGGTTGCATTGAATTTTCAGGCAGGTACCCCGACAACCTCATGGAGGAAATAAACAATTACTCGATAGTTGCAGGCGTCGTGGCTCGTCAGCAGAACTACGACATAATACATGCACACGACTGGCTCACTTACCCGGCCGGGATACATGCCAAGCAAGTATCGGGGAAACCTCTTGTAATACACGTTCACGCCACCGATTTCGACCGAAGCAGAGGACACGTAAACCCTACCGTTTACAACATTGAAAAAGACGGCATGAACCATGCTGATTGCATAATGTGTGTTAGCGAACTTACACGGCAAACAGTAATAAACCATTACCACCAAGATCCGGCCAAATGTTTTGCCGTACACAATGCCGTATACCCACTCGCTCCGGAAAAACAAGCCATAATAGACCAGCGACGCCCGCTTAAAGACCGCAAAGAACGCGTCGTTACATTCTTGGGACGAATAACAATGCAAAAAGGTCCGGAGTATTTCATCGAAGCTGCCGCACAAGTGCTACGCCGTACAAGGCACATACGTTTCTGCATGGCCGGAAACGGGGACATGATGCATTCCATGATAGAACTTGCAGCCATAAGAGGAATTACCGACTGCTTCCACTTCCCGGGTTTTATGAAAGGTAATCAGGTTTACGAAATGTTCCGCGCCAGTGACGTATATGTTATGCCTTCAGTATCGGAGCCTTTCGGCATTTCGCCATTAGAAGCAATGCAATGCGGTGTGCCTACGATTATAAGCAAGCAATCCGGATGTGCAGAAATCCTACGAAACTGCATTAAAATTGACTACTGGAATATAAACGCCATGGCTGACGCCATATATTCTATATGTACAAACGACTCTTTATACAACTACCTTAAAGACGAGGGTAAAAAAGAAGTAGACCAGATAACTTGGGTAAAAGTAGGAAACCTAATAAAAGAACTTTATAACCTGACAATATCACGATACTACAATTATTAATGTCTAAAAATTAATACCAATTATGAAAACAATCTGTTTATATTTCGAGATACATCAAAACATCCATCTCAAACGCTACAGGTTCTTTGACATCGGCACAGACCATTATTACTACGACGATTACGAAAATGAACGCAGCATAAGCGAAACAGCTGAGAAATCCTACGTTCCTGCGCTCGAAGCGTTGATTGATATGGCTGAAAAGAACAAGCATTACTTCAAGTGTGCCATTTCGCTATCGGGGTGTGCTATTGAACAATTAGAAAACCATGCTCCACAGGTTATCGACTTACTTCAAAAGCTATACGCAACCGGATGTTGCGAAATATTGGCAGAGCCATATTCACACGGACTGTCGTCATTAGCTAACCACGAAAGTTTCTGCGATGAAGTCAAGAGGCTTTGCCGTAAGGTACACTCCATGTTTGGCGCAACACCGAAAATATTCAGGAACTCATGCCTTATATATTCCGACGAAATAGGCGAATTAGTAGCCGGTATGGGATTCAAGGGAATGCTTACCGAAGGCGCAAAGCACGTATTAGGTTGGAAAAGCCCGCATTTTGTTTACAACTGTGCCAATGCGCCCAAATTGAAACTGCTTTTACGCGACTACCACCTGTCTGAAGACATTAGCTTGCGTTTCAACGATTCTTCTTGGAGCGAATATCCTCTTTTTGCCGACAAATACATGGAATGGATAGAGCAGCTTCCACAAGAAGAACAAATAATAAACATATTCATGGAATTGTGTGCGTTGGGAATATTCCAACCTCTATCCTCCAATATCCTCGAATTTTTAAAAGCACTTCCGGCTGAGGCCAAAAACAGAGGAATCACATTCTCCACGCCCTCCGAAATTTGCTCTAAAATGAAAAGTGCCGGTGCCCTAAGCGTACCGTATCCTATTTCTTGGGTTGACGAAGAACGCGACACCAGCAACTGGCTTGGTAACGTAATGCAGCGCGAAGCATACAACAAGCTCTACAGCATTGCCGACCGTGTAAGGATTTGCGACAACCGCCAAATAAAGCAGGACTGGGATTATCTGCAAGCTACGAACAATTTCCGTTTCATGAACACAAAGCCCAGCGCACAAAACGATTACCGCGGAATATATGAAACCCCATACGACGCTTTCACAAACTACATGAACATATTGGGCGATTTTATAACGCGCGTAAACAATCTATATCCCGATATTGACAACGAAGAACTTTCGTCCTTGCTCACTTCAATAAAGAATCAAGAAGAAGAAATTGAAATGAAAGACAAGGAAATTGTAAAGTTGCGCGCCATAATAACAAAGCTCACGCGAGAAAGCGAAAAAAGCAAAAAGCCGACCAAGAAAACAACAAAAGAAAAAACCGTAAAAGTAAAAGAAGCAAATTAAAATATAATCAAACAATAGCCATAATTGCAAATTAAAGGCATAACAACATGGCACACTCCAAAGTAACCGGTTATTTCCTGTCATTGCTCAAGGCTTCTCTCGATACAAGACAGCCAATTCCTTCTGAAAAGCTAACAGCTGATGAATGGGCACAAATATTCGAGATGTCAAAAAAGCAAAACATGACAGCACTATTATCTGCGGGAATAGAGCGTCTTGACCAAGAGGCTCTACCCCCACGGCTGATTTTGCTGCAATGGCTGGTTGCCAACGAGTGTGTACGCAAGCGTAACATTGTCATGAACCGAGCTTCGGCCGGAATACAAAACAGGCTGGCAAAAGACGGTTTCGCCTCATGCCTGTTAAAAGGACAAGGCGTTGCTTCATATTACCCGGACCCGTACAAGAGGATTCCAGGAGACATCGATTTGTGGGTGGACTGCAACAGGCATGATTTCATTGCGTACATAACCGAGCGGTTCCCTAATCCGGACATAAAGTATCGCGACATAGACGTTTTAATATCAAAGGACATAGAAGCTGAATTCCATTTCACGCCCGCCGTGTTCAACAACTATTTCAATAATGCCCGGCTTCAGGAATACTTCAGGAGCAACAAAAGCCTGCAATTCAGGAATTACGTTGTTTTAAGTACCGGCGGCGAAAAAGTATGCACGCCTACCAACGATTTCAACAGAATATATCTCCTTGTTCATCTGTTCAATCATTATTTGTATGAAGGAATCGGGCTCAGACAGTTTGTTGACTACTATTTCTTGCTCAAACAAGGGTTCACACAAAAAGAGAAAGAAAACAACATACAAACGCTACGCGAACTTGGCCTTATGAAGTTTACGGCAGCTACGATGTACATACTGAAGGAATGCCTTGGTTTGGAAAATAACCTCCTTCTAACAGAACCCAATGCAGATGAAGGCAAACAACTCCTCAACTGCATACTGCAAGGAGGCAACTTCGGCAAATACGACCCCAGGAACGAAGCGCGTATTACATACTCGCTTGCCACTTTCTGCCGCCACATGAGCCGCAACACACATTACGTAAAATCATATCCAGGCGAAGTGCTATCGTCCCCATTCTTCAAATTATGGCACTATTGTTACAGAAAAGCGAATAGATACATATAATTATAAAACAATGAACAAACATCTAACAGCCATAATTACCGCACTGTTCATCGGCACCAACATCAATGCAGCCGGCGGTGATGTAGTGCTTCCCGCGGCCATACCCGTTTATGTCGAAAGATTCGATTGGGCATTAGGCTCAGGCGGAAATGACGGCAACTGGGCGAGCAAAAACATGCAATCCAGAAACGGTACGTGGGGAAATGCGACACTTTCCTACTGCTCTGAAGCAAACACATGCATTTGCGTAGGAACGACATCATCCGAAGGAAAAATAACCTTGACCGACATGCCTAAGACGGAAGGGTTTGTTACCATGCGTGCAGGGTCGTTTCTCAATGAAGACAGGGACAAGGCCACAATAGTATTAGAAAACATTGTAACATCGCCCATAACAACAACAATTGACACAGAAAAGTTTTCATACATTCGGAAAGCATTTTACGACACGAAGAACGACAGAACCATAATAATAAAAGGAGACGACAGCAGAGATAACCGCAGGTTCTATTTCGACGACCTTGTAGTCTATTCCGTAACCACCGACATCGAAAAACTTAAAACTGCGTCGCGCATATTGCTCGCCACAGAGCCGTATTCCAAAGAACAGATACAAATACTCCAGCAAGTCGTCAAGGAGAACAAGAACCTCACATCCATAGACCTATGGTCAATAGAAAGCGTTGAAGAGCCGTTCGAACTTCAACCGGCCAATCCGAACTGCATTATATACGACCCTAACCATAACGTCACAAACACAGTAAACGTCGCACGTTGCTCCGGCACAAAAAAAGATGTAAATACATACGTTTGCGAGAACCTCGTGATAAAGGACGGTTACCCTTTCGATGCCATATACAGTTTCACGGCAACGAACGTTTCCTACGACAGGGAATTTGCCAACACCGGCGAAGACTATTTCTCTACCGTCTGCCTGCCTTTCGCCATAGACAAAGACAATCCGCAAATAGCAAAACTACTGAAGTTTGTTGAACTGAAACAGGAGGACAATCAGATAATATTCGACGACGCCGACATCATACCGGCCAATACGCCGTGCGTTATTTCCGTACTCGACAAACAGCCGTTTCTCGACATGAAAAACGTCAACGCCAGAATAGAAGCCTCCACCCCACGCATTATATGGAAAAGCGTGTCCGACAACGCCAGCAACGCCGAAAAGGAAGAAGCCGCCAGAATCTGCAAATTATACGGCACATACGAAACACGCACCGATATTTCCACGAACAACGAAATGATAGTTTACGGATTTTCGGGCGGGAAGTTCGTACAAGTTGGCGAAGGCTGCACATTCAAGCCGTTCCGCGCATATATAACGGCAGACCGCAACAACGCACCCGCACTTACAAAAGAACTTAACCTTGCAACGAAGAACGGATGGGTTAACATAAAAAACATACAGAACAGCAGCACAAACAATGAAACAACCGTTTTCTCAACCGACGGAATACTGCTGCGCAAAGCACCAACCTACAGCAAAGCCATAGAAAACCTGCCAAAAGGCATATATATAATCAACGGAAACAAAACGATAATAAAATAGACATCATATAGACATGAAACGCAAATACCAAAAACCGGAAATAATATCAGTCACACCGCTGCCGCAAGACTGCTTCATGCAACAGATTTTCGACACAATGTCGCCCTCGAGCGTGCACGACACTGAAATGGAATCGAACGAATACGACGACTCCCGCTCTGATTTATGGTTCGACTTCGACGAACGGAGACCATAACCCCAACCCAACCATAAGCGACACACCCGCCGCGCTGCACATGTTTTTTACAGACAAAAGCGCATTTTAAATACCCTGTCGTAAACGCGCATTGGCAGGAATGAAAACCTACACGGGAGCAAAGAAAAAATACGTGCCTTGTATTTTAAAATATGTCTGACATATTTTGAATTATGTCAGACATATTTTTTCCTGCATTTTTGAAAGTGTAAAACAATACAGACAAACGCCGACGTCCTACCTTTAAACCGATGGAAAATTCTTATTACTTGGCTATGAACTTGCGGCCTTTGCTTACGTACACGTTGCCGGGAATGGTTTTCAGAACTCTCTGCCCCGAAAGGTCGTAAACCGCAGCGTCACCATTGCCATTTTCAGCCGCGCCGTCCGCCGTCACCTTTATTATGCCTACCTGCTCGTCGGTAAGCTCAACAATGTCCTTGAATGTGGGGGCCACGGCACTCTCGCGGTAAACGTTCTTCATGCCCTTTGGCACGTACAATACCGTGTTGGCAAAGTGGTAATTCGGGTAATCGCCCACGTATATGTGCGGCTTGCCGAGAAGGTAAAGCCCGTCGAGGTTGTCTATCACCTTTACCGTCTGCTCGTCCTTGAGCGTTACCTGCGCTTCCAAATCCCAGCCGCCGCCGTTCACCACTATCTTCTTCAGCTTGGGGCAATCGCGGAAATCGGGCAGCACGAACGTGTTACGTCCCTCGTCCGGTCCCCAGAAAGTCGCGCTCTCTAAATTCGCACAATCGTCAAAGGCGTTGGCCGCATTTACGTATGACAGCGATACGTTCTTTATGCCGCTGCCCACGAAAGCCGAATCTAAAACCCTCATATCGTCTTCCTCATCGCTGCTTAGTTCATAAGGCCCGCTGCAAGTCACGACGTCGCACTCCAAGCTGCGACAGTCCTTGAAAGCGCAGGTACCGACCATCCTAATCCTAAACGGAATGTCATGGCCTTGGGATTTAATGCTAATACCCTTTAAATTAACACAACCTTGGAATACACTCTTTTCAACGACGCAAGTCTCATTTGAGTATGGATTATTAACATTTATATATTCCAATTTTTTACAGCCTTTAAAACTCTCCGTGCTACCAATTTCGCCAACATTATGGGCTTCCATATCAATTGATTCTATATTGACACAATTCTGAAATGCCTTAGCACCTACCTTTGCGTTAGGAATCGATATGTGCCCTGAAAGGTTTTCACAACCATCAAAAGCGCCTTCGCCTACAACAAAGGCATCTTCTCCACTGAAATAGCGCAGGTTCTTGCAACCAAGGAACATGTACTTACCTATCGCTCTGAACATGTGCTGGTTCTTACAACGGAACGTGTCAAGTTTAGTGCAATAGGCGAAAGCTGAATCACCGAAATAAAAACTATTGGGAAGTTTAATTCCGGTTTTATCATAAACTGTAACACTGTCATCGCCAAAATCGCAAACCTCCAAATTCTCACATCCGTAAAAAGCTTTTGAGCCAATGCGGATAACTGGAAACTCATCAATTCGTGTTCCTAATCCAGGGATGTCCTCAAAACCAATACCAGGCAAGAATGTACCTATAGGCTCATATTCGAATTCACCGCTCCATTCAGGAAACGTAATCTTGACACGTTTCAAGGTTTTACTGCCGCTAAAGGCATTGCTTGCTATGCCGCGCAGGCTTCTGTCGGTAAGCTCAACACTTTCTATCTGGTTTCCCCACTGGTTGGCCATGAGATAGTTCAGATAAGTTTCTTCATTGCCAAAGCCAACACCTTTGCCCCGTTTGGTATAACTCTTGATGGGCTCTCCTTCATATATTACCGTCTTAGCTATCAGCACCGGTTCTTTGCCTTCTATGGCATATTCTACAGGAGACCAATCATCACAATATCCAATCTTATTATAAATAAATTCACTTTCCCAATTATTACCTAACACACTATTGCCTTTCAATTTGTTGTTAACCATACATTCATAATCGCCCTCTACGTACAGGGTGTCTACGTACAGTTTCTCGCCCGAGGAACTGTAAACGCCGCGTATCATGTTGGGGATTGAAAGGCTGTTCAAGTGGTTTTTCTGCCTTATTATGAAGTCGAGATCCACGAAAAACAGGTTTATATCTGGCATTGAGGGAATCTCAAAATCATCGGATATGGGAGTTTTCAAGTCTATCAAGGTATTTCCCATACATAAACCGGCTGCACTACCCTTTTTATTAAAGAGAACAGCATCCATTCCACTTATCGGTATACTTCGCGTATAATATTCACACTTTTTCAAAAACACATAGTCACCACTCTCCCATTGACTCTCATAACCTTTCCATGTATTGTCTTCATACTCATCATAATCTAATATTGATGGCCCGGAGTATAGATATGACACTACGTAAAATTGTCCATAACCGTACGAATCCCATTGACGTTGCCTGGCTTCTTCAGATTGTGCAAAAGTAGACGTCGTTGCCAATACAGATAAGAACAACATACATATACGTTTCATAACAATTGATTTTTTAAGTTTCTCTTTAACAATCATTCTACATTTATAAAACGTCAAAGACTTATCAAACCCGGCTCATAGCATTCTAACTCACCATTTAAAGCTATATTAAATGCATCGGTCTCTGTTTGATACCAAACATTTGTATAACGCAAACCTGGAGCTCCTAATTCTGCAACATTATACTGTAAATCGGGAGCTATAATCTTAAACGTGTAGTTACCACACTTCCAAACCGATCCAACTGGCAGTATACTGTTATTAGTCATAAATATAAGATTACTCTGTGGGTATTTATAAAACCCAAATTTATCCGAGCTTTTGTAGCCGCCTTCGAGGCAGATATTAAGATTTCCGTCTATTGGCAGTATGTCGCCTTTGCTGGCAAGGTACGAATCCCCTTCAGTCAACACCACACTGCGATCGTCAACCAAGCGATAATTCATATCAAGTGGAGCATTGCTAATCATAACAACTATGTTCCCTATAAAGAAACGTCCCTCTATCGGCATTTGAGTACCAGCTTTTATGCCTAAAGAAACCTTCATCTTACTTACCGTTTCGTGATATACGGGGAACTGTTGCCGCACATTGAAAAATCCTCCCTTGTCATAGTAAAGATAGGTATGCGTTCGCTTATTCACTGTTTCCCCCGCGTATTGAAGTTCGTTTATAATCACCAATGGTTGTTTATTGCATTCATTTATAAGGGGAAAATCTATTGTTACATATAGTTGTTGCCCTTTCTCAAAATCGAAGTCTTGCGACATCAGGAAGAACGTATGTTCGTAGTTCACGTTTATCTCGTAATAATACCGCATTAACATCCTACCCATTGGCGTTTGCATGTAAACGTGCGTGTGCGGGGCTGTTTCTGTCTGAGGGTTGATTTTGTAATATCGGTTCACCCCACCCGTCAGAGGTCTGGCAGGCTGTTCACGCATATAAACTGAACCAACGGGTAACTGAACACCATTGTCAACACCTTCGTTTATAATCAGTTTCTTGCCTTGGTAAGGGACATTCCCGAGAATGCAGTTGTGCACCTCCGCATCCTCGTCGGTGTTTAGAATCACGCCTTCAAAGTAACATAAGTCAGAGGCCGCGTATTCGTCCGTATTGCCATCGGTGTTGTTATGTTGCATGGTTACCCAGTTGTTTGGCCAATACCCCCTGACGCTTACAAGCCTCGGGCAACTCACCTCAAAATGATTGTAACGTATAAAGGCAGCCGCCCTTTGACCCAATTCCAAGTCTACTACAAAAAAGTCTGATCCCGGTCCTTTCGTAAATCCCAACATCCCTTCCAAATTATTATACTCCACGCGGCACGGCCCCTTGTTCACACACATTTTCATGGCAAAGCCGTTACCATGGCATTTGTTGCGTGTAAACTCCAACGACCAAGATGTCTGTAAAGACGGTTCCTTCTGTATTTCCGGCACATTGTCGTTTTCATTATTTTCCTCGTTGTCTGCTTCTCTATCTTCCCAACTCGGACGTTTCCTTGAGAAGAGGCAATACATATTATGGAAAAACGCGCATTCATCAATCCGCAGATTGGTAACAGGATAATCTATCCTAGTGTTTATATGTATGGCGTAATAAAAATTCCTGAAATGGCAACGTTCTATTATGAGCGGCCACAGCGGACCAGTAAAATTCGAGCAGAAGTTAATACCAGACGGCAGGTAGTCGTTATCCCAGTCATAATCATTCCATGGATCACCACCTGTCCATAATTGCAAATCCGTAATGACGATAGGGTCACCCGGATTCTTTGAATCGGAACGCTTATCATTAGTAGGATATACAGGATTCTTTTTACTGTCAAGTTCTTCGCCGAACGTTATCAGATTTACCCCTCTTGGGCAAAACAATGTACTCGTGCGGGTATTCCAAATCCGCGGACGTACACGCACGCCCTTTTCGTCCAAAACATCGACCCACTGATCCTCTCGCAATAGAGCACCGCTACCTTCAAGGTGCAAATTGCCTTTATATATTATTATTCCATTCTTTACTAGATAATTAACGGCATTGAATTTCATTGTCTTTATGGAAAGCGCCTCAGCTATGCGGATTGTTTCGTTGATAGCCTCCGAATCATCCGTAAAATTATCATAATAAGACACCGCCTCATTCAAGCTAATATTACCATTCTCATCGCTGCCAAACACAAGGTCACCTTTCGCGCCAAACCATTCGGGGCGCAAGAAAGGTACATTAAGCACCATTTTCTCAGCAAAGGTAACCGTACACTGTCCGTCATTGTTTAATTGAAACAGTTGTTGTAAAGTGTCTTCTATACGCAAAATGCCGCTCAAGGTCCCGTTTTTCAACGTGCCGCCGTTTGCCCTGAGCACGTCGCCCGGTACGAAGTAAAGCGTCTTGCCGCCCAAATCCACATCCTCCT
>ENA-OVGE01002013-OVGE01002013.1-human-gut-metagenome-genome-assembly--contig:-NODE-2013-length-14404-cov-8.735870_pt1 | contig 14404 bp, 11 predicted proteins | sample MGYA00237769_ERZ505417 | MGnify/ENA primary metagenome ERZ505417 (study PRJEB26158, sample SAMN06016403) | human gut metagenome | biome: human gut; feature: ankylosing spondylitis patient; material... | reverse complement strand
TCTCCCCGCGCCGGGGAGAAATGTCACCACAGGTGACAAAGAGAGGAACAGATGTCACGTAAGTGACAAAAAGGGGAACAGGTGGATGCGAACAGAACAAAGTGAGCAGACGGAAGGAGCTCAAAACCGGTATACTTTTTACGGAAACTATGCTATACTGTAAGTTGGTATGATTTCCGGCCTGCATCAACAGGCCGTTGTTTCGATAGAGGAACCAGAGAAAGGAAAAAGAAAACTTATGGCACAGAACGATATCGGTATCGATCTTGGTACCACTACCATTATCATTGCGCAGGAGGGCAAGGGCGTTGTGCTCAACCAGCCCAGCGTTGTGGCAATGGATACCCGCAAGAAGACCGTGCTGGAAGCAGGCGATAAGGCCCTTGCTATGGTGGGCCGCACCCCGAACTATATTTCTGCCATCTTCCCGCTGAAGGACGGTGTGATCAGTGACCATACCATGACCCGTGAGCTGATCTGCCGTTTTGTCAAGCAGGTGTACAGCTCCCACATGGTCAAGCCCCGCGTGGCCGTCTGTGTGCCCGCCGCCATTACCGGCATTGAAAGCGATGCCGTGGTGGAGGCTGTGGTGGCCGCTGGTGCCCGTCAGGTGTACCTGATCGACGAACCCATTGCCGCTGCCCTTGGCTCCGGCATCGACATCACCCAGCCGGAGGGCCGCATGATCATTGATATCGGCGGCGGCACCACCGATATTGCAGTGCTTTCTCTGGGCGGCAAGGTCAAGGCCACCAGCGTGCGCGTGGCCGGCAACCACTACGACGAAGAGATCCTCAAGTTCGTGCGCAACAAGTACAGCGTTGCCATTGGCCAGCGCACCGCCGAAGAGCTGAAAAAGAACGTGGCCTGCTGCCCCCAGAAGACTGATTTCCACGAGACCATGGAGATCAAGGGCCGCAGCCTGCTCACCGGCCTGCCGGTGCGTGTGAATGTTTCCACTGACGACCTGTACGACCCGGTCATGATGCTCAGCGAGCAGATCGGCACCGCGGCCCATCAGGTGCTGGAAAAGACCCCTCCGGAACTGGCAGGCGATATCTTCCGCAATGGTGTCATGCTGACCGGCGGCGGTGCACAGCTGCACGGCCTTACCGAATACCTGAGCGAAGAGCTGAAGGTGGAGGTGACGGTTTCGCCCGATCCCGTCAACTGTGTGGCACTGGGCACTGCCATGAGCCTTGGCCTGAACGACAAGCTGGAAACCGGCTTTTTGGATGCAACGCCCCGCATTGGCCGCAGATAATCAAAGCTGCACCATTTATCCATGAATCTGAACAAAAGCGCCAAAAAGAAAAAATATCTATTTTTGTTGAAATAAATTGGAAAATAAGGTATAATGTACCCAAATTGATTTTCTGCTGACGATCTTGTATCGGACGCAGTATACAAGAAACAGGAGGAAAACCATGGATTTAGGTTTTGACGTGGTCGTTACCATTACCGGCATCGTACTGGTGTTCTTGATCCTTATCCTGCTGATGGCGATTATCACGCTGGAAGGCAAGATCTTCGATTCGATGAACGCAAAGAAGAAGGCTGCCAAGGAAGCCGCCAAGGCTCCCGCTGTACAGCCCGCTGCACCCGTGCAGCAGGCCGCAGCTGCTCCCGCTCCTCAGGTGGAAGAGGGCATTCCCGGTGATGTGATCGCCGCCATTATGGCAGCAATCCATGCAATGGGCAACGGCAAGTACACCCTCAAGGCTGTGCGCCGCAGCAAGAACGGCTGGGGCAATGCGGGTGTAAACGACACCACCGCACCGTTTTAACAGAGGAGGAAGAGCATGACACAGTTTATTGATACTCTGGTCGGTATTTTCCAAAGCTCCGGCTTTGCGAAGTTTGGCGAGCCGGGCGGCTACCTGTACGCAGTTATGATCTGCGTGGGCTGCTTTTTGCTGTACCTGGCCATCGTCAAAGAGTTTGAGCCGCTGATCCTGCTGCCCATGGCATTCGGCATGATCCTGGCAAACCTGCCCGGCAGCGGCGTTATCCACATGCAATATTTCGTCGGTGACGGTCTGGAACACCCCATGTGGGTGGAGATCCTGAACAACGGTGGTCTGGCCGATATGCTCTACATGGGCGTTAAGCTGGGCATCTACCCGCCGCTGATCTTCCTGGGCATCGGCACCATGACCGACTTCGCACCCCTGATCTCCAACCCCAAGAGCCTGCTGCTGGGCGCTGCCGCTCAGTTCGGTATTTTTGGTACTTACATGGGCGCTCGTCTGCTGGCCGCTACCGGCATTGTGGACTTCACCCAGAAGCAGTCCGCTGCAATCGCCATCATCGGTGGTGCAGACGGCCCCACCGCCATCTTTGTTACCTCCCGTCTGGCACCTGAGCTGCTGGGCAGCATTGCCGTTGCGGCGTACAGCTACATGGCTCTGGTGCCCGTGATCCAGCCGCCCATTATGAAGGCACTCACCACCAAGAAAGAGCGTACGGTCGTAATGAAGCAGCTGCGCACCGTGTCCAAGACCGAGAGGATCATCTTCCCCATCATGGTCACCATCATTGTTTCTCTGATCGTTCCTGATGCTGCCGTTCTGGTCGGTATGCTGATGCTGGGCAACCTGATGAAAGAGTCCGGTGTTGTGGATCGTATCCAGAAGACTGCCGGCAATGAGCTGATGAACATCATCACCATTTTCCTGGCTCTGTCTGTTGGCTGCACCACCTCTGCAAACACCTTCCTGAACAGCCGCACCCTGTTCATCATCGTGCTGGGTCTGATCGCCTTCTCCTTTGGTACCGCTGCAGGCGTTCTGTGCGGCAAGGTGATGTACGCCCTGACTGGCGGTCAGGTCAACCCCCTGATCGGCTCCGCAGGTGTTTCCGCTGTTCCTATGGCCGCCCGTGTTTCTCAGAAGGTCGGTCAGAGCGAGAACCCCTCCAACTTCCTGCTGATGCACGCCATGGGCCCCAACGTCGCCGGCGTTATCGGCTCCGCTGTTGCTGCCGGTATCCTGATCAACATCTTCGGCTAAGCTTTATCTGAACACTGCCGCCCCTCCTGTGCTATGCAGGAAGGGCGGTTTTTTATGTACAACCCTCTTGAATTGTGATATACTTATAAAGTAAGTGATTTTATAGAAGAACAGGTGAAACAATGGCAGCAAGTCTCCAACAGGAATTCTGCGCTCTGCGCGATACCTATATTGAAAAGCAGTTTGGCCGCCTGAACGATATGCAGCGGCAGGCGGTATTTACCACCGACGGCCCGCTGCTCATTCTGGCCGGTGCAGGCAGCGGCAAGACCACTGTTCTGGTCAACCGCATTGCAAACCTGATCCGGTTTGGCTCAGCCCATGGCTCTGACTGGACCCCCCGTGAGGTGACCGAGGAGGATGTCAAGGCTCTGAAAACGGCAATTATGACCGGCACCGATGCGCCCGCCTGGCTGGACGGGATGCTGCGGCAGAACGCTGTTCGCAGCTGGAACGTGATGGCCATCACCTTTACCAACAAGGCGGCAGGGGAGCTCAAGGAGCGCTTGCGCAATATGCTGGGCGGCGAAGAGGGAGACGAGGTGTTTGCCTCCACCTTCCACTCGGCCTGTGTGCGCATCCTGCGCCGCTGGGCAGAATCCATCGGCTATCCCCGCAGCTTTACCATCTATGATACCGATGACTCCCAGCGCGTGATGAAGGCAGTCTATAAGGAACTGAGCATCGACGACAAGTTCTTCCCGATCAAGAGCGCCATCAACCAGATGAGCCGCTGGAAGGATCAGCTGGTCAGCCCGGAACAGGCCCTTGCCAACCCCGCCAAGGACACCAAGGGGGCGCTGGCGGCCCGCATCTACGCCGCCTACGAAAAGCGGCTGAAAGAGGCCGGTGCCTTCGACTTCGACGACCTCATCTACCAGACCGTGCAGCTGCTGGCAGAGCACCCGGACGTGCGGGACTTCTACCAGACCAAATACAAATACCTGCTGGTGGACGAGTATCAGGACACCAGTGTGGCGCAGTTCCGTCTGGTGAGCCTGCTCACCGGCCTGGAGCGCAACATCTGCGTGGTGGGCGACGATGACCAGAGCATCTACCGCTTCCGCGGGGCTACCATTGAAAACATCCTCAACTTTGAAAAGTGCTACCCCGGGGCAAAGACCATCCGGCTGGAGCAGAACTACCGTTCCACCTCCAACATCCTGAACGCCGCCAACTGCGTCATCCAGCACAACACGGAGCGCAAGGGCAAGACCCTGTGGACCGACAACGGCGAGGGTGACAAGGTGCAGGTGTACACCGCCGAGAACGAGCAGGACGAGGCGATGCACATCGCGGACGTCATCGGCCAGCACCTCAAGGCGGGCGGCCATCTGGCCGACCACGCCATCCTCTACCGCATGAACGCCCAGTCGGCTCCCATCGAAAGCTACTTCACCCGCGCGGGCATCCCCCACAAGATCGTGGGCGGCCAGCGTTTCAACGACCGCAAAGAGGTCAAGGACATCCACTCCTATATGTCCATCGTGGCCAACCCCCGCGATGACGTGCGCCTGCGCCGCATCATCAACGAGCCTGCCCGCAAGATCGGCAACACCACGGTGGAGGTCATTGCAGACCTTGCCGCCCAGCAGGGGGTGAGCATGCTGGAGATCATCGGCCACGCCGACCAGTACGCCAAGCTCAGCCGCGCCATCATGCCGCTGCTCAAGTTCTGGCAGATCTACCAGAACCTGCAGGATTCGCTGGAGACCAAGACGCTGGACGCCTTTGCCGCCGACGTCATCGAGCTGACCGGCTACAAGGCCATGCTGGAAGCCGACGCCGCCAAGGGCCACGAGGACGCCGCCGACCGCCTGCAGAACCTGGGTCAGCTGGTGAACAACGTCAAGAACTACTGCGACCAGCACGGCGAGGACGCCACGCTGGAGGGCTATCTGGAAGATATCGCCCTCATCAGCGACATCGACAGCTACAACGAGAGCGCCGACCAGGTGGTGCTGATGACCATCCATTCGGCCAAGGGGCTGGAGTTCCCCTATGTGTTCCTCATCGGTATGGAAGAGGGCGTGTTCCCCAGCGAGATGAGCAAGTATTCCGAGGCGGACCTGGAAGAAGAGCGCCGCCTTGCCTACGTCGGCATCACCCGCGCCAAAAAGGAACTGTACATCTCCAACAGCGTCACCCGCATGCTCTACGGCCGCACCCAGCGCAACGAGCCCAGCCGCTTTTTGCGCGAGATCGAGCCGGAGTACATCGAAGAGACCCGCAGCCCGGTGCTGGAACAGCGTTCCCGTCTGGGCGGCTGGGGCAGCAGCTACAGCGACACCGTGCCCGGCGGCGCGTCCGGGTACTCCGGGCCTTCCGGCTGGGGCCGCAGCGCCGGGGGCTACGGTTCCGGCGGCTATGGTTCCCGTTCCGGCGGCGGTTACCTGAACCGCGAGTACAACGCCGGGGAGCGCAGCGGGTTCGGCTCCGGTTATGCCGGGCGGGGCACTTCCTCTTCCGGCTACGGTGCCGCCTACGGCAACAGTTCCACCCAGCCCAAGGTGCGTTCGGGCGGGTTCGGTGCCGGGTATTCCGGCGCGGGCGCAAAGACCCCGGCCGCAAAGATCAGCTTTACCGGTGCACCGGCTGCCAAGGCCGCGTCTGCCGGGCCGAAGCATTACGAGCCGGGCGACATCGTGGAGCACAAGGTCTTTGGCCGGGGCACCGTGCTCAAGGTCAAGCCTGCGGCCGGAGACCAGATCGTGGAGATCAACTTTGAAAATGTCGGCATCAAAAAGACCATGGCCAATTTTGCGCCGCTGACCAAAATCACAACGGAGGAATGACACAAAATGATGACAGTTCGTTTGATCGCCCATACCCCGGAGCCGGAAAAGGTGGTGGCGGCTGCCGCCAAGCTGTGCTACTCCGACGCCCACATCACCGACCTGCTGGACGGCCTGACCGAGGAAAAGACGGCAAAGTTCCTGACCATGCTCAGCGACCTGGGCCACGCCAGCCCCATCGAGCACGCCAGCTTCACCTTTGGCATCGAGGGGGTCAGCCGTACCTTGCTGGCCCAGATCACCCGCCACCGCATCGCATCCTTCAGCGTGCAGAGCCAGCGCTATGTGCGCCTGGACGATTTCCGCTATGTGGTGCCGCCGGAGATCGAAGCCATCCCGGAGGCAAAGGCGGCTTTCCTTGAGAGCATGAACGAGGACGCCAAACGCTACCTTGACCTTGCCCACAAGCTGGAAGAGGGCCACACCGCCCGCCTGATGGCCGAGGGCATGCCGGAAAAGGCAGCCCGCGCCAAGGCCAGCAAGCAGGCCAATGAGGACGCCCGCTTTGTGCTGCCCAACGCCTGCGAGACCAAGATGGTGGTCACCATGAACGCCCGCAGCCTGCAGAACTTTTTCCACCTGCGCTGCTGCAGCCGCGCCCAGTGGGAGATCCGCCAGCTTGCCGAAGAGATGTTCAAACTGGTGTACCCGGTGGCACCCCACATCTTTGCCAAATCCGGCCCGGCCTGCGTGAGCGGCCCCTGCCCGGAGGGCAAGATGTGCTGCGGCAAAACCGCCGAGGTGCGTGCAAAATATGCCGCCATCAAGGAAGGTGCCGCCGTATGAGCAAGGGCAAGCTGATCGTCATCGAGGGACTGGACGGCAGCGGCAAGGCCACCCAGGCCAAGCTGCTGGCCCAGCACCTGGCCAGCCAGGGCCTGCCGGTGCGGGAGGTCACCTTCCCGGATTACGCCAGCGATTCCAGCGCCCTGATCAAAATGTATCTGGCCGGGCAGTTCGGCTCAAAACCGGACGATGTGAACGCCTATGCGGCCTCCAGCTTTTTTGCGGTGGACCGCTATGCCAGCTACAAGACCGATTGGGGCCGCTTTTACGAGGAGGGCGGCGTGGTCATTGCTGACCGCTACACCACCTCCAACGCGGTGCATCAGTGCTCCAAGCTCCCGCCGGAGCAGTGGGACACATTCCTGCAGTGGCTCTTTGACTATGAATACCACCTGCTGGGCCTGCCCGCGCCCGACAAGGTGATCTATCTGCAGGTTGACCCGGCGGTGAGCCAGCGGCTGATGACTGCCCGCTACCATGGCGACGAGACCAGGAAGGATGTCCATGAAAAGGACACCGAATATCTGGCCCGCAGCCGCCGGGCGGCAGAATACTGCGCCGCTCACCTCGGCTGGGATACCGTCCACTGCACGGCAGGGGAGAAGATGCGAAGCATTGAGGATATTCAGGGAGAGGTCAGAACTCTTGCTCTCGCTGTTATTTGAAACAAAAGGAGGCATCCTATATCATGTACCGTTTGATGCAGCCGTCCGATTGGGCGGAGGTGCTGGCCCTGTGGCAGGCCCAGCGCGGCGACACGGAGGAGTTTGTCCGTGGCGCTGTGGAGCGCTTTGCCGGGGTGCAGAATGTCTACGTCGCGGAGGAAAACGACCACATTGAGGCTGTGGCACTGGCTGTGCCGGTGACCCTGCAGGGCCGCCCGGGCAGCTATCTGTTCGGTCTGTGCGGGCAGGGCAGCCTGCTCCTTGCGGGCCTGGTGGATACCCTGTGCGCCCAGCAGAAACTGCGGGGCGCAGGCTTTGTGGTGGCAGTGCCCACCAGCCCGGAACAATCAACGCTGCTGCAGGATAAAGGCTTCCAGAAAGCCTTTGCCCTGCGCTGCCTGCCCCGGGAGGTGGAGCGCAACCTGTGGAGCCAGGCGGAATTCGATTCCGTGACGGCGAAAAAACTCTGCGAGCTGCGGGCAAAATACTGGCCCGACACCGTTCAGCTGCCGCCGGAGCAGATGGGGGAAGTTCTGCGGGACCTGTATTCCCGTGGTGCGACCATCGTATCCAGTGAGCAGGGCTACGGCATCTATTTCCGCAGGGAGGATACCCTTTACTTTGTGGAGATGATGGCGGAAAATGACCGTGCTGCCGAGGTGCTGATGGAAGCCGCCCGGGAGAAAGAGGTCATTGTGGAAAAGGCTGTCATCACGGTGGGGGCTGCCCAGAATCTGTTCCTGGGCGAGGGAACCCGGCAGGAGTATGGCCTCATCCGTTTTGAAGGAGAACCTTTTGATGTTTCGGAGAGCTACATGCGCCTGATGATGGATTGAAAGGAACGTGGATATGGCAGAGAAACACCAGAAAAAGAAAAAAGGCAGTGCGCTGAAGATCCTGTTGGTCGTGCTGTTGCTGCTGGTACTGACAGTCGGTGCAGCAGGTGTGTTTGCGTATAACGAGATCAACGGCAATGGAGGAAAGCCCGGTGCAGAGGTGACCGTCAGCATCCCCCAGGGCAGCGGCGTTGCTGCCATCGCAAAGGAGCTGAAGGAGGCTGGAGTGATTCGTTCGGCCTATCTGTTCCGCTGGTATGTGGGGCACAAGGGTGCCGCCGGAAAACTGCAGTACGGTGATTTTACGCTGCAAACCGGCGGATATTCCTACGATGGCCTGATCACAGAGTTGTCTGCGTATGCCAAGGCGGATTCGGTGCGTCTGACCTTCCCGGAGGGAACCACTGCCATTGCCATTGCCCGGAAAATGGAGGAAGCCGGTCTGTGTACTGCCGAGGAGTTTTTGGAAGAAGCCAACACCGGAGATTTCAGTGAGTACACCTTCTGGCAGTATGTCCCGGACGATGCCGATGCCCCCAATCGCTTTATGAAGTGTGAGGGCTACCTCTTTCCGGACACCTATGAGTTTTTGACGGACGATACCGTGCATCATTACGTTGCAACGTTCTATGCACACTTCGATAAGCAGTTTACGGACGAGATGTACAGGGAACTGGAAAAGCAGGAGCTGACCCTGCCCGAGGTCATTACACTGGCCTCTTTTGTGCAGGAGGAAGCGGGCAACGATCAGGATTCCAATGTGGCGCAGGTGTTCCGCAACCGGCTGGCCGAGGGATCGCCTTACCCCAAGCTCCAGAGCAACACCTCCAGCTATGTCCAGAGCGATGAGGACAACAACTACCTCTGGAACTGGGTGGCTCCGTATTATGGCGGCTGGGAGGGTATCCCCGAGAACATCCGGAATGCCTACGATACCTACACCTGCACCGGCCTGCCCGCCGGGCCCATCTCGAACCCGGGCCTTGCCGCGATCCAGGCTGCTCTGGCACCTCAGTGCGATGAGGAAGTCAGGGACTGCTATTTCTTTGTTACGGACCTTTCCGGTCACTACTATTACGCCAAGACCTATGCTGAACATCAGGCCAACTGCCGGAAAGCGGTTGAAGTCAATCAGAGTTTGAAGAAGTAAGTCTCTCTCAGTCGGCTTCGCTGACAACTCTCCCAAGGGGCGAGCCAACTGCGGCTCCGGAGTCAGGTTTGCAGAAACCGATCCGGTGAGGCGGTATCGCGTCAGCGATGACAGAGAGGGTGTTAAAAAGAGAGGACGATTTTATGTTACAGATCCCGGAACTGCTGGCCCCGGCAGGCGACTTGGAGCGCCTGCGCTATGCCATCAACTATGGAGCCGATGCTGTTTATTGCAGCCTGCCGGAGTTTGGTATGCGGTCGGCACCTGCCAATTTTACGCCGGAGCAGCTGACCGAGGGTGTGATCTATGCCCATGCCCGTGGCCGCAAGGTCTATCTGACCATGAACACGCTGCCCACCAATGAGGAAGCCGACCGCCTGCCCGAAGCCATCAAGGCTGCTGCTGCCGCCGGTGTGGATGCCTTTATCGTGGCCGATCTGGGCGTGCTGGAAGCCTGTAAGCAGTTCGCCCCGGAGATCGATGTCCACATGTCCACCCAGACCGGCATCACCAACTGGGCCGCTGCGCGTGCCGCTTACAACATGGGTGCAAAGCGTGTGGTGCTTGCTCGTGAGATGAGCCTGCAGGATATCGCCACCCTGCGCGATAAGACCCCGCCGGAGCTGGAGATCGAGGCGTTTGTCCACGGAGCTATGTGCATGAGCATTTCGGGCCGGTGCCTGCTCTCCAATTACATGGCAGGCCGGGATGCAAACCGGGGCCAGTGCGCCCAGCCCTGCCGCTGGAAGTACTACCTGAGCGAGGAGACCCGCCCGGGCCAGCTGTATGAGATCGGCGAAAATGAGAACGGCAGCTATATCCTCAATGCAAACGATCTGTGCACCGCTCCCTTCATCGACCTCATCTGCAAGGCAGGTGTGGACAGCCTGAAGATCGAGGGCCGCGCCAAGACGTTCTACTATGTCGCCAGCGTCACCGCCGCCTACCGCAAGGCTCTGGATCAGTATCTGGCCGACCCGCTCAACGATAACTTTGAGCTGAGCGATGACGTTCTGGCCGAGCTGACCCGTACCAGCCACCGGCACTACTCCCCGGGCTTCTACTTTGGCCGCGAGCAGGCCCGTCAGGCAACCGACAGCGCTACTTATATCCGTGAGTGGGAGTTTGTGGGCACTGTGGAAAGCTGGGAGAATGGTGTTGCCTCCTGCCAACAGCGTGGCAAATGGAGCCTTGGGGATACGTTGGAGGTGCTCTGCCCGGATGGCCGCAGCATCCCGCTGCACCCGGAGTGGATCAAAAACGAGGCAGGGGAGAGCGTGGAATCCACCCCCCACGCCATGGAAAAGTACACCATCCCCACCCCGGAGCTGCCCCCCATGAGTCTGCTTCGCCGGAAGGTAGAAACTCTTGACAAATGATTCCAGAAGCAGTAAAATAATAAAGTCAAAATGAACGATGTCCTCTGGCTCTAGTGGTCAGAGGACAGTTGAGGGCTCGTAGCTCAGTTGGGATGAGCGTTCGGTTCGCATCCGAAAGGTCGAGGGTTCGACTCCCTTCGAGTCCATACAATAGAAAACCGCTCTGTCGTAGCTATACGGCAGGGCGGTTTTCTTGTTCGCAGTTCTATGAGACGGTGAAGATTATTCTGGCTGATCTGGAGCCGGCTCAAAGGTGGAAAATTACTGCTCTTCAAACCTTGAAAGTGCTAGAAATCAAGGTTTCATGCGGGTTAATGCCGTGATACATTCGGTATGACTTTCGTTGTCCAAACACAGATCAACATCTTTTTCAACGATGGGCAGTCGGAATTTGATGGATTTGAGCCACTGACCGTTGGGCTGACGCTTCGGGTAGATCTGAATTTCAGAAATCAGATGTTCCATCAGCTTTTTGCGTTCAAGGGGATTCATCACATTGTAGAGCTTTTCAAAGCAGATGAGAACTTTGTAAATGTTGTCGCCCGTGATTTTATCCGCTTCGATAGCCTGCTTCTTTGCCCGGGCATCCATCAGGTTGTTTTCGGCTTCCTCGATTTTATCGTACATCCTGTAAAGCCGCTCGTCAAGGTCAGATTTGCGGATGATATAGTGGCGCTCATCCGGGTCAAGGGTGTCGATCTCCTCCATAATTTTGGACTTGATGGAATAATACTGCCGCAACTGCTTTTCAGCGGCCGCAATTTCCTGTTCAATGGCAGTGGTGTCTACTTTGCTGTTGATCTTCTCCTGCATCATGGCGGCAAACTTTGGATTGCTGACTAGTTTGATGATAACCTCCACCACGGCGTTGTCCAGAACTTCTTCCTGAATTTGCTTGTTGAAATCGCATTTTTGCCCACGTTGCATCTTGCGGTGCTTGCAACTGTAATAAGAGAAAGATTTATAGGGTGTGCCATCTTTCTTTCTTTTGGTGCATTTGTTGCTGTACATTCCAGCACCGCAAATGGGGCACTTGACAAGGGCGGATAATAAATGCGCCTGTTCCGTTTTGCTGCGGTTGACTGGCTCGTATCGTTTGGATTGCACCAACAGCTTGACCTGTGCAGCGTTCCACAATTCTTCTGATACGATGCCCTCGTGCAGGCCGTCCACCAGCAAATAATTCTCCTGTGGAACCTGATGATATTCGTTCCGGGTGCCGTGAATCTTTTCGAGTTTGCGGCGGCCAAAGGCGATTTTTCCGCAGTAGACGGGGTTCTTCAGGATGGCACGAATCAATGTTGCGCTGAAAAGGGGAGAGGTGCCATTTTGACGAGCAAGTTTCTGAAAGCCGTGGGTCTCCAGATATTTGGAAAGACCATTTGCACCTGTGTCCGTGTTTACATATTGCTCAAAAATCGTGCGAATGGCAGGGGCTTCATCCTCATTGATTTGCAGCACACCGTCAACCAAACGATAGCCATAAGGCGCAAAACCGCCGTTCCAGCGACCTTCTCGCGCCTTCTGGATGCGCCCTTCCATGGATTGGACACGGATGTTCTCACGCTCGATCTCAGCGACAGCAGACAAAACGGAAATCATCAGCTTGCCAGCGTCTTTAGAAGAATCAATGCCGTCCTCCACGCAAATCAGGTTCACACCAAAATCCTGCATTACCTGCAAGGTAGACAGTACATCGGCAGCGTTGCGGCCAAAACAGGAGAGCTTGAACACCAGCACATAGGCAACGCCATCCCTGCCGGATTTGATGTCCTCCATCATCTTGCAAAAGGAAGCACGGCCTTCAATAGATTTTCCCGATTTGCCGGCATCCTCATATTCGCCGACGATCTGGTAGTCATTGAAGTCTGCATAGGCTTTCATGCGGGCTTTCTGCGCATCCAGCGAATAGCCATCGATCTGCATGGCCGTGGAAACACGGGTGTAAATGTAAACCTTTGTCTTTTCCTGTGACATAAAAACCTCATAAAACGGTTATTTCTTGTCTGCTTTCTGCTCCAGAAACTTAATGGAATCCAGATAATCCTGCTCCACATCGCTGAGGGTTTTAGCCTTATATTTCCGATATTCGGTAGTAGCTTTGTCCACTGCCTGCTTGTGGGTCACACTGCCATTGCCAACAAGCAGCTGCTCGCCGCTCATAGTCAGAATACGGTCAAGATGGTTTGCCCAATCCTGCATTGTCATGGGCTGTTCACGTTCTGCCTGACGCTCAGCAAAATCCAGATAACCGGAAACCAACTGCCTCATAACACGAAGCTCTTTCTCGTTCAGATAGTTTTTGGCAATAGTAGCTTCTCGTAAAGTGGGCTGGTTTCCTGCAAAAGTGGTCAGACCCATAAATTCCTTTTCGGCATCTGCACGGTTGTAAATGACCTCGGCGGCAGTCTGACCGTGGATGGCATAATGAATTTTATTCTGGACTTTTTTGAAGAACTGGACGGAGATTTCTGCTTTTGGGTCGTAGTCAATGCTGGTTGCATAGATTTCCAGAACCTGACGATAAAACACTTTTTCGGAAGCACGGATGTCACGGATGCGTTCTAACAGCTCTTTGAAATATCCACCGCCGCCCAGATTTTTCAGGCGTTCGTCATCCAGCGCAAATCCCTTGCGCATATATTCTTTCAAAATGCCAGTTACCCAGATACGGAACTGTGTGCCACGTTTAGATTTGACGCGGTAACCAACGGAAATGATGACGTCAAGATTATAATAATCCACGTCGTATGTCTTTCCATCAGCGGCAGTGTAGGCAAATTTTGCCCACACTGATTCCTTTTGGAGCTCGCCTTCTTTGAAAATGTTTCGAATGTGTTTTCCGATAACGCTGCGGTCACGTTGGAACAAATCGGCCATCTGGTCAATGGAAAGCCAGACAGTGTCACCATCAAAGGTGGTGTCAATTTTGGTCAGGCCATCTTCCGTGGTGTAAATGAGGATGGAATTTTTAGGAGAGTCATCTGGTCGATTCATTTTAAGCACCTCGTTCCGTGTATGTAATACAGTGGAAGGGGAGACCTTGCCACTGGGTTGGGACAAATATTACAAGAATATTATATCATGCTGCAAGAGCGGTATCAACAGTATCTTGTCGATTTTCGTTGTTGGTTGAGGATACGGCGTTGTCTATTTCCAAGATCGATGCGTACTTCTCAATCACATCGGCTAGAAAGGTTGCGAATGCGCTCCATTCATCGAGTATGGGCGTAGAGCATTCCGAAGGGGTGGGATTGTTTTCTATACGATGAAAATTATTCAATAGGCAACTCCATTTCCTTGTAGCAGAACTTAGGACGTCCTGCGGATTCCTTCAGAAATGTTTCTGATCTATCCGATTAAAATTTTTAAGCGTTCCAGCTTTTCCTGTGCGTTCTCCTTCCGCAAACTGACCCCAATGCAGGAAACCGGAACACACATTTCCAGCAGGCGGTCATAGATGCGGGCATGGGTGGTATCCTGTGGGTGCCGTATCTCGTCCAGCGTCAGGTTGGTGGTGACGATCAGCGGCTTCCGGCTGCGGTATCGGCTGTCCACGATGTTGTAGATCTGTTCCAGCGCGTATTCGGTGCCACGTTCCATGCCGAAATCGTCAATGATAAGCAGGGGATAGCGGCAGAGCTTGTCCACAATATCATTTCGTCCGGAAAAGCTGCTGCTCAGCTCGTTCAGGATTCGGGCGAAGTTCGTCATACGCACAGGCACCTCCTGCTCCATCAGAGCGTTCGCAATGCACCCGGCAAGGAAACTCTTGCCTGTAC
>ENA-OVGE01002011-OVGE01002011.1-human-gut-metagenome-genome-assembly--contig:-NODE-2011-length-14417-cov-4.315276_pt1 | contig 14417 bp, 10 predicted proteins | sample MGYA00237769_ERZ505417 | MGnify/ENA primary metagenome ERZ505417 (study PRJEB26158, sample SAMN06016403) | human gut metagenome | biome: human gut; feature: ankylosing spondylitis patient; material... | reverse complement strand
GGGTGCAATTTGTTGCACTTGGAGGGATTGGAAAAATTGCAAGGACATCGAGTCCTTGCAATTTTTGGCGCTTTTCGTTTTTTGCTTGGGGGAGTGAATTGTGCAAAGCACAAGAGACACGTGGCTCCAAATTCACACGTGAATTTGGTAGAAACAGTACAGTGTACTGTTTCGTAGCAAGTGGATAAAACAGCACCCACTCACAAGAAAACGAAATTTATCTCACTTTCTCGAAGTCTCACAGCGTGTAGAAATTTATAATTTAGTTTTTTCTACACGCTGAAGGGCGAACAGTGTTCGCCCCTACGAATTTTTTGCTTTTTATATTGTTTATCAATCAGTCGTTAGCTTCTCTTTTTTTATCAAGAAGAGCCTTAACCTTGGTTGAAAGACCAAAGAGGTTAATGAAACCTGCAGAGTCAGCCTGATTGTAAGCACCGCCGTCGTCGCCGAATGAAGCAACATTCTCATCATAAAGAGTATATGGAGATGTTACGCCTGCATTCATAACGTTGCCTTTATAAAGTTTAAGCTTTACATCACCTGTAACTGTTTCCTGAGTCTTATTAACGAATGCGTCAAGTGCCTCACGAAGAGGAGAGAACCACATTCCGTTATATACAAGCTCGCCGTACTTTTCAGCTACAAGCTTTTTGTAGTGTGATGTGTCACGGTCAAGAGTAATCATTTCAAGAAGCTGGTGAGCCTTATAAATGATTGTTCCGCCCGGTGTTTCATATACTCCACGGCTCTTCATACCTACAAGACGGTTTTCAACAATGTCAAGAAGACCGATACCGTTCTTGCCGCCGAGTTCGTTAAGCTTTTCAACAAGCGCAAGCGGACTGAGCTTTTCGCCGTCAACAGCAACAGGTTCGCCTTTTTCAAAATGAATTGTGATATATGTAGGCTCGTCCGGTGCTTTTTCAGGAGCAACTCCGAGTTCAAGGAAGCTGTCGTTAAGATACTGAGGCTCATTTGCCGGGTCCTCAAGGTCAAGACCTTCGTGGCTTAAGTGCCATACGTTTTTATCCTTTGAATAGTTTGTTTCACGGTTTATCTTAAGTGGAATGTTATGTGCTTCTGCATATTCAATTTCTTCTTCACGTGATTTGATATCCCACTCACGCCATGGAGCAATGATTTCCATTTCAGGTGCAAGAGCCTTAAGTGCAAGCTCAAATCTTACCTGGTCGTTGCCCTTACCTGTGCAGCCGTGGCAAATAGCGTCTGCGCCTTCTTTGATTGCGATTTCAGCAAGACCCTTTGCAATGCAAGGACGTGCGTGCGATGTACCGAGAAGATACTCCTCATAAACAGCGCCTGCTTTTACGCAAGGGAAGATGTAATTTTTAACATAATCTTCTTTAAGGTCAAGAATATAAAGCTTTGATGCTCCGGTTGCGATAGCCTTTTCTTCAAGACCGTCAAGTTCTGTACCCTGTCCTACGTCGCCGGAAACAGCGATAACCTCGCAGTTGTTGTAGTTTTCCTTGAGCCAAGGAATGATAATTGATGTGTCAAGTCCGCCTGAATAAGCGAGAACAACTTTTTTAATATCCTTTTTGTTCATTGTTATATATCTCCTTTGGGAATTTTTACTTGTTGACTACATTATAGTAACCTTAAATGAATAATGCAAGCGATTTTATAAAGTTTGTATAATTATTCATAAAACATGTAAATTTTTGCCACTGTTTTGTATAATATTACAACAAAATGCACTAAATATCCCAAAATATATAATGTATTAAAATGTATGTTGTGTATATTCTTGCATTATTATGCATAAAAACATTTGAATAATTACGCTTTTTGTTTTTCAGCAGTCAAAATGAAAGAAAGCCGAAGCGCCTAAGCGCCTCGGCTTTCCCCTCTCTGTCATTACAAACTATGGAGGACCAAGAGTTTGAAATGGTGCGGTCCATTTCAAATCAACCATATTATAGTGCAATTTGCATAATATGTCAAGCACTTTGTTAAAATGTTTTGATATATGTTATATAAAAACGGAAATTCTGTCGCATTTTGCGGTCTGTGCCAAAAAGAGAAAATATTTGTACTATGCGGTAAATTTGTGTTGACTTAGAACGAATGTTTGTATAATATCGAATACAAAGGCTTGTCCCTTTTGCCACTCAAGCTGCGGCTTCACCCACCGTGCTTAAACGGGAGGTCTTTAAACAATTTTCAGTAAAGGCAGGTTGATTTGTGATGGATATTGACGAACTCGCTAAGGAATACGATAAGCAGTATAAAGTGCTTTGCGCCAAGGTTGACGGATTAAAGCCGCTTTTAAGTGTTTATCGTGGTGAGGATTTGTTTAAGCTGAGAAGAAAGATGAGAATATATTACGATATGGCATGTGAATGCAGAAAGGTATACTTTATGCTGACCGACTATTATGGGGAGGAAGAAATATGAGTGGATTTTTTGAGGAATTTATGGGCTCGTATAATCCATTTGACAGTGCCGGATATGACGAGCAGGTGATAATGCGCAATTCTCTTTTTGCCGTTGTTCCGAAAATTGCCAAAAACGAGCTTACTCAAATGCAACGTATTTGTTTTGAAATGTTTTATTTTGAAAAGAAAAATCAAAAACAGATTGCCGCAGTTCTCCACATTTCGCAGCCCTCTGTGTGCAGACATTTGAAAAGCGCAAAAATGATTATTGAAAAAATCGGAGGCTACTGTATTCTCAGTATCAAAAAGACAAATGAACAGTGGGAAAAATTACAATAAACGCACAAATGAAGCGATACCGACAGCACCGCTTCTATGTGAACGACTGATACGGCTAAGGCTGTTTTAAAGATGCTTTGCACCACCTAAGCTAACAGCCGAAAAGCGAAAAATAAAAGTCCCAATAGCACATTTCGGTGCTTTTGGGACTTCGTTTTTTATTCATACCGCACCTATTTATACTATGTGCGTTGTATCTTTTTGTGAGCGGTTTAGGCGATTATAAATGCAATAATAAGCATAATCAAATATATTGCCGGTTGGTGCAAAATATATACCCAAAGGCTGTTTTTTCCGACAAAGCATAAAAATTTGCTCCTTTGCTTATACATGCCCTTTGGGAATTTTTCTTCCTTTGCAAGTTCTCCGATAAATGCACCGAAAAGAAATACAAACAGCCACGGAATAATTGAAAAATAGTCAGCGCTTTTAAAATTATTTGAATAAATGCCGATAGGCGCTAAAAAATCGTATTGATATAAAGCGTCAGGCAATTTGATTAAACCGAAAAGCATAGTTCTTGTGTTTATTCCGTAGGTAAATGCAAATAAAACAAGCGAAACGGTTGCGCCGATTTTGTAGTTGATTTTGTTAATGAACGGCATTAATATTCCCGTTATAATCATTGAGCAACCGAGGCAGTGAAGTATGCCAAAATAAATTTCGCTCCCCTCAAAGCCGAAAAGCGGCATAATTACAGCGGTGAAAAGCGTAATTATAAGTCCGGCACCAAGCACGATAAAGCCACGCTTTATCGTATTTCTCGAAAGCCTTGAGCATATTCCCGAAATAATAATAAATACAGCCCAAAACAGCGGTTGAACGGTGCAAAGCATATCAAATACTTTGTAGCCCCAGCTAAAACCCAAAACATCGCCGACATCAAGAAATGTATGGTGCAAAATCATACATAAAATTGCAAAGCCTCTCAGTTCGTCAAGCATATAGATTCTTTTTCTTTTTGATTGTTCTGCCATATTTTTCTCCAAAAATTTATTAACAAGATTATAACATAAATTATTTGTGTTGTATACACCGAAATTATGTGATATAATGTTTAAGATTTTAAGGAAATATTTTAAACTGTCTTATTTATTAAAGAGGTGTATTGTTTATGAAGGAATTTCACGGTGAATATAAGGGCGAAGCTCTTGCAACGGTTAATTCAACAAATACGGCGGCTGCCGCTCTCTTCCTGTTTTCGCAACTCCGATGATGCTTGCGCTTATGGAGGAGGCAACCTGCGAGGCGGCTTCTGCTATCCTTGATGACGGCGAGACTACGGTCGGTATAAAGGTGGAGATTACTCATGATAAGGCAAGCGCTATGGGTGCAACTGTTTCGGCAAGTGCAAAGCTTGAGGCGGTTGACGGCAGACGTCTTGTTTTCTCTGTCAGCGCTAAGGACGATAACGGCAATATAATAGGCAAGGGCACAATTGAAAGATTTGTTGTTAATTGTGATAAATTTATGAAAAAGGTAAATGGCTAATGAGATATAAGACAGTAATTTTTGATTTTGACGGTACGATTTGCGATACGGGTGAGGGTATACTCAAAAGCGCAAAGTTTGCACTTGATTATTATAATATCGAAGCTCCCGATTATACCGAGCTTACTTATTTTATCGGGCCTCCGCTTCTTGTGACTTTTCAGGAAAAGTTTGGCGTTGATGCGGCAATGGCTGATAAACTTGTTAAAAAATACAGAGAGCGTTATACAAATAAAGGGCTTCTTGAAAGCAAACTTTATGACGGAATTAAGGAACTTCTTGCAAAGCTCAAAGCGGAAAATTTAAAGCTTGGTATTGCTTCTTCAAAGCCGCAGGATTATATTGAGGCTTTGCTTGACCATTACGGTGTTAAATCATATTTTGACGTTATTTGCGGTGTAACATTTTCTGCCGACTGCGAGTCAAAGGCAAATATTATTTCCCGTTGCTTAAAGGAACTTGATGCTTCGGGTAATGAGTCAATAATGGTAGGCGATAAGAAATATGATATTGAAGGCGCAAAGGCCAATATGATTGACAGCGTAGGCGTTTTGTGGGGCTATGGCAATCGTGTTGAATTTGCAGGTGCCGGCGCTAAGTTTGTGGCTGAAAAAATTGATGATATTTTTTCAATCGCTCTCGGATATTTTGAGCAAACGCAGGAGGTGCAGGGCATCTTCAGCGGAAGAATTATTGATGTTCATAATGATAAAGTTATGCTTGTTGACGGCGATATCGCTGACAGAGAGGTTGTTGACCATCCGGGCGGCGTTGGCATTATCGGCTTGACAGACGAAAACGAAATACTCCTTGTAAGGCAGTTTAGGTATCCGTATAAGGAAACTATTTATGAAATTCCTGCCGGTAAGCTTGAAAAGGGTGAGGACCCTCGCCAAGCGGGCATCAGGGAATTTTCTGAGGAATGCGGCGCAAAGGCGGAGGTGTTTGAATCACTCGGTGAGATTTATCCGTCGCCGGGCTATTGCGGCGAAATAATCAGGCTGTTTTACGCTAAGGGCATTTCCTATGGTGAACAGCATCTTGATGACGATGAATTTTTGGATGTAATCAAAATGCCGATTAAAGAGGTTGTAACTAAGATTATGACCAATGAAATTAAGGACGCAAAAACTATTGCGGCAGTATTTAAATTAAAGGAATTAATGAATTTATGAGTGCATATTTAGATAATTCTGCAACAACTAAACCGTGCGACGAATGTGTCAGCGCCATTATGAATATGCTGACGGATAATTTCGGCAATCCCTCAAGTTTGCATAATTTGGGAATTAATGCTATGAAGGAAATTATTCTTGCAAGGGGCGCAATTGCCGATTCGCTTGGTGTTGATAAGGATGAAATTATATTCACATCAGGTGCGACTGAGGCTAACAATATGGCTTTGTTCGGTGCGGCTAAGGCGAAAAAACGTCTTGGCAACAGAATAGTTACCACGGCGATTGAGCATGAGAGCGTTTTGGAGTCTGCTAAAGAACTTGAAAAGCAAGGCTTTGAGGTCGTATTTCTTAAACCCGATATCCACGGCAATATCAGCGAGGAACAGCTTTTTGAAGCGGTAAATAAAGATACAATACTTGTGTCAATGATGTATATTAATAATGAAGTCGGTACGGTTATGCCTGTTAAATCTGTTGCCAAGGCAGTTAAAAGAGCAGGCGCTTTGGCGCTTGTTCATATTGATTGCGTTCAGGCGTACGGCAAGGTTAATATCAACCCTAAAAAGCTTGGGGCTGACCTTGTTTCAATCACCGCTCATAAAATTCACGGCCCTAAAGGTGTCGGAGCATTGTATGTTAATAAAAACGCTAATTTGACTGACCAAAATTTTGCCCGCACTTTTGGCGGAGAACAGGAAAAAAGGTTGAGGCCGGGTACAGAGTGTTCGCCTCTTATTGCAGGTTTCGGTGCGGCAGTAAGGGCGTTGCCTAATGCCAATGAGCAAAAGAAAAAGATTAAAGAGCTTAACCTTTATGCAAGAGAAAAGCTTTCAAAAATAGACGGTATTGTGTTTAATAATGATGAAAATACTTCGCCCTATATTTTGAATGTCTATGTTCCCACTTTTATGAGAAGTCAGACTGTTTTGCAGGAACTTTCGGCTAATTATAACGTCTTTGTAAGTAACGGCTCCGCTTGCGCTAAGGGCAAGAAAAGTCACGTGCTTACCGCAATGGGTTTGCCTAACGAGATTATAGATAAGAGCATAAGAATAAGTTTTTCAAGATTTAATACGAAAGAGGATGTTGACTTGCTTGCTTCTTCTCTTGATGAACTTGTTAAAACCCACCCAATAAAATAAAATGAAGAAACGGAATATATAATGAAAGAAATAATACTTGTTAAAAACGGCGAGCTTGCGCTTAAAGGGCTTAACCGTTCAAGCTTTGAGGATAAGCTTGTAAAAAATATTAAGCATAAAATTTCAGACCTCGGCGATTTTGAATTTACAAAAAGTCAGTCAACTATTATGGTTGAACCGCTTGATGATGATATTGACCTTGACGAGGCGGCTGAAAGAATTTCACGTGTTTTCGGCATTGCCGCTTTTTCACGTGCATGCGAATGTGAAAAGGATTTTGACGATATCAAGATTAAGGCTTGCGAATATCTTTTCGACGAGCTAAGCGAGGCTAAAACCTTTAAGGTTGAGGCAAAGCGCTCGGATAAAAAATTTCCTATGAAATCGCCTGAAATCAGTAGGGAACTCGGCGGTTATATTCTTTCAAAATTTAATAATTTAAAGGTAGATGTTCATAATCCCGATATCATCGTGACTGTTGAGGTTAGGGAAAAATATGCCTTTGTAAGAGGAAATAATATTAAAGGCGCAGGCGGTATGCCGACAGGCACTAACGGCAGGGCGGCTGTGCTTATCAGCGGCGGTATTGATTCTCCCGTTGCGGCTTATATGATGGCTAAAAGGGGTATCGAGCTTTGCGCCGTTCACTTCGCCTCTCCGCCTTACACTTCGGAGCTTGCCGAAATGAAAGTTATGGATTTGCTTAAAAAGGTTGCTCGCTATTCCGGCGTGATTACAACTTATGTTGTCCCTTTTACCGAGCTTCAGGAGGCTATCAGGGATTATTGCCCTGAGGAGTATTTCACAATCATTATGCGCCGCCTTATGATGAAACTTTCGCAAAAGGTTGCTATAATGCAAAATTGCACCGCCCTTATCACCGGTGAAAGCGTCGGTCAGGTTGCAAGCCAAACTATGTATGCTCTTGCGTGTACCGATTGCGCCGCTTCGATGCCTGTTTTCAGGCCTTGTATCGGTATGGATAAGGAGGAAATTATTGCAATTTCCCGCAAAATCGATACTTTCGATATCTCTATTCAGCCTTATGAGGATTGCTGCACGGTGTTCACTCCTAAGCACCCTAAAACAAGGCCACATCTTGACGACGTAATTAAAGCAGAACAAAAAATTCCTGACCTTGACTCTATGCTTCAAAAAGCGCTTGATGATGTCAAGAAGGTTATTATTAAATAAGTATGGATAATAAAGATTTTGAAAAAAACAGTATTGACGATATTTTAAAGGATTTTCAGGCTAAAAGGGACAGCAGGGAAAAAAGCGATTATGTTCCCGTGAATGTTGAGCCGCCTAAGCCACGTGCTGATTTTGCAAAAGCCGAAAGCGAAGAGCCAAAGCCTGATAAAGAAGTCAATAAGCCTAAAATTGAACTTAAAAAAAATGATTTTTCATCTCTTAAAAGTGATAAGGCAAAAGGCGTATATAAATACCTTATTATAATAGTATTAATAATAGCAGTCTTTTTTGCCGCCGTTTTCGGCATTGGCAATATGATTAAATCGTCTAAAACTTCTTATATCAAAAAGTATGAGAAAAAGTATACTGACGTGTCGTTTCCTGACGGTATTGAGGAAAAATATTGCGAGCTTTACGGCAAAAATCCAAATACCTGCGGCTATTTAAAAATTGACGATATTGACCTTTCTTCCCCTGTGCTTAAAAAGGCGGACGGTAAAGGTACACCTTATCTTGAAAAATCGGCTAAGGGTGCAAGGGTGGATAATTTTGTTGTTTATCTTAATGACGGCAGCCTTGAAAAATATTATTCAAGCGTTGATTCTTATAATAATTCGGCTTCGGGATTTATCTCGTTTTCCGATTTAAAAACGGATTATAACTTTAAGGTTATCGGTGCTTTTTATACCAATACCAAGGCAAGCGACGATAACGGCTACGTGTTCCCTTATAATGTTACGGAGCAAATGGAGCCGTCAAGCGCACTTGAGTTTTATACTATGCTTCATTATCGCTTTTTGTATAATACCGGCGCTTCGCCGATAAGAAGCGATAAACTTATCACAATTTCCTGCCCGACTTCTTACCATAAGGATTTTAGGTTTGTTGTAGTCGGCGTTGCAAGGGATGATGATAAAAAGTTTACCGCATCTCCTAAAAAACTTATCCGCTATCCTCAGGTTATTTGCGATGAAAAGGGAATCAGAGATCACTTTGCTTCGGCTAAGCCGTGGTATCCCCAAATCGTTATAACCGCTGAAAAGAACAACACAACCACAACTAAGATTATTGATACAAAATAAGTAGCAAATTTCAATCGGGCGATTAGTAATCGCCCCTACGAAATTCGTTCTATCGTAGGGGCGAACATTGTTCGCCCGTTTTATTTTCTGTAATTTTTTGTTACAATATGCAAAAAAATATTAAAATTTTGTAAATTATTTTTGTTTAAAATCTATGCAGTCCTATTGACATAATAATTCTTAAATGTTATAATGTACCCAAATAATTAGGCTAATAGGGGTAACTATACCCTATTGGCAAATGCAAGGGCAATTTTGCTTGCCTTGCCGTGCGTTTTTGGTCAGGTAAACAGCGGTATTCCGGCGAACAAAGGAGCACCTGCAATTTTAAGGAGGAAAAGAAAATGAAAAAAAGGCTTCCCAAAAAGATTTTGGCTGCTTTTCTCGCTGCAATGATGGTTGTAACGTCTGTTCCGTTTTCTGCTATTACCGCATTTGCAGCTAACGGCTACGTAGATGTTGCCACTGATGCAAAAGTTCAGGCAGTTGAAACTTCTATGAAGAAATTTCAGTCAGAACTTGCCAAGGATAAGTCATATTCTAATGTAGTTCCTGCGTATAAAGCGTATGTTGCCTGCCAGCAGGGTCTTGACGCTTATATCTACGGTGGCGAGAGCAATGCTCTTGACGGCTTGGCAGATAAGCTTGATACTGCAGTTGCAGGTATGACTGAGTTCACAGGTATTAAAGCTAATACAGGCAAGTATCGTCAGGTTAAGGTATATGCAAACGATGATACAGGCTATGATGAGGCAACTTATCTTAAAGACGGTTATCAAAACGTACTTTGGCTTGAAACCGGTATCACTACTGACAATAACGACGGTAAGCAATCGAAAGAAGATTATTCTTCCCTTACGCTTTATTATCCGTCGGCTACATTGCTTTATGACGGTGAAACAACACCTGCCACATCTGTAATGGCAGTTGCTTCAGGTGAAGGAAGTTGGACATGGGGTGCATCTGACAGATACATTTCAGCCATCACTCTTGATGAAAATGCTAAAGACAGTATTAACATCAGCAGAAACTGGCGTGGCGGCAGTTCAAATTTGGACTTCAACTGGTCTTGGTATTGGAACGGTAATAAATATAACCTTTCTAATAATACAACTACTGCCGGCAATGTATATCAAATCCGTAAAGGTGGTACTGTAGCAGTTTATAAAAACTATCAGCAGTATTTCTCAAACTTTATGGAATACACCGGTGACCCGGGCAACAAATATATTGCATCATTTGTTCCTACTTTCAAGGGCCATATCGGTAGTAAAAACGAGTTCGCAGCAAATATTAATGACCCTGCTTCACCAACAGTACCGGGTTCAACAACAATTAATGTTGTAAACTATAAAATCGTTAAGGATGCCATTAAGGCTGCCGGCAATAAGATGAAGTCTAAGGACCTTTCAACATATTCAATGGGTGGTCTTTATACTTACTTTGCTGCTATGGATGATGCAACATCATTTGACCCTAACACTTATTTCACTTCTGCTGATAATAGCAAAAACGATACCAGCGGATATATAAAGGCTGCTTCAGGCAAGGTTCAAGCTATAAATGCGGCAAGCGTTGATGTAACAAACAATACTAAGGCTAACTACCAAGTACTTCGTGACGCTATGGGCGCTTTGGCAAGGTCAACTTATGCCGAGGGCAATGAAAATAACAAGTATTACACTGCTGACAGCTGGAAAACTTTTGAAGATGCTTATGTAGCATCACAGACATTTATGGCAAAAGTAAATGACGATACATTTACAAACGCTGATTCTGTTTATAAATCAAACGACGAAGCAAAGGTTTATGCAGACGCTCTTAATGCAGCTTATGCCGGCCTTAAAACTTCTGTTGCCAAGGCTGACACAAGTGAACTTGTTGCTCGTATTCAGCAGTTTGAATCATATAATTCAAACGTATTTACCGAAGCAACTTATAATGCTGCATTAACTGCAGTAAATAAGATTAAGACTGACGTTTGGGGCAGTGTTGAAAACTACGGTGTTCCTACATACGCACCAAATGATGACGAGGCCGGCAGAGCAAAGGTAGCAACTGCAATTGAAGAATACAATGCCGCATTTGCCGCTCTTCGCATCAGCCCTGACGCTGTTGTTCTTACAGCAAGTGGTTCATATTCTCTTAATCAGGCTATTGACCTTGAAAAGAATATTAAAGACCCTACCGATTATTCTAACTATGCAACATTCGCTACTGCGCTTAATGATGCTAAATTAGCTAAGGATAATCTTGCAACAACACCTATGACCGATTATGATACTCAGTATGACGCATACGTTGCTGCAATTGATACTCTTGTTAAGGCATATAACGGCCTTCAATATTCATTTACTAAGATTCCTGACGGTACCGTATTCGGTAACGGCAAAACAAATGCAATTGAAAGAATGTCAATTCTTGACCAGGGCGGTCAGTATGTTGAAGGTTCATTTACAAATCAGGGTTATATTTTCAGAACAAAGCATACTCCTTTGCAGGTTAAGTTCGGCGATTTTAATGTAACCTTCGGCGTATTAACAAAGCAGTCTGATGCTTTTCAGTTATTAAAGAATAACGCCCTTGATTCGATCACGATTAATGCTACGCAGCCTAAGATTGCTGAAAACGGTTCAAAGACACACCTTACTTCGAATTCGAATTCAACACCTAATGCTCTTTCTGACGAACAGAAAGCAAATTATGCAGGTTGCCTCAGCTATACTCAGCAATCCAAAGACGGAAAAGATTACACATACTCTGTTTCAAACCTCAGATATACAGGTAAAAATAACTATAATGATTCGCCGCACGTTATTACTCTTAATGACGGCACTGAAGTAACAGATTACAGTCAGGCTATTGCAACTAACCTTGATACTGTTTTGGGCACAACAGACGGCGGCTCTAATAACCCTATTCCGGGTGCTGTATTTGCTCGTTCTAACAACGGCACAAACGGCGGTGAGTCTTACATTACGGGTGACTTTAATTTCACCGCTCCTGCAACCGAGCAGAAGGATCTTACTGCTACTTCTTACCCGACATCAACTAAGTATACACTTGGCACAAAGTTTGGTGCAGTTGCTGCTTGGAACTGCCGTAACACATTAAACTACTGCGGTTACAACTGGTACACATCAGAGATGAACAATCAGGTTCTTAACCCTGCTGTTCAGATTGTTGATATTACTCCGCTTGTTGAACTTGTTGATTTATGTAACACATATTTGCCGAATTCAAATATGTATACCGATGAAAGTTGGGCTGCATTCACAAAAGCACTTGAGCGTGCACAGGCAAATATTGACTATACAAATATTAATACAACCAATTTGCTTGATCAGTTAATGACACAATTAAAGTCTAAGTACACCATGCTTTGGAAAGCAAAAGAAGGACTTAAAGTTAAGACTCTTAATGTTACATTCAACTATAAGGATTCAACAGGCTCTGATGCCACATTGGTATTCCCTGTAACTTACGGCGAGAAGTTATCAGACGCTCAGACTAAAGAAATCAACACAAAGATTGTTTCTTATGTTGACAGCAAGAATTACACTCACAAACTTGTAGCTTTCGAGCCTGCATTTAACCCAAATGAAGCAGTTACTGCCGATGTAACTTACACCGCTAAGTATGACGAAGGTACTCCTAACGCAGCAATTTGGACTGAATTTAATTCAGCTAAGGACGCTCTTATTGCTAAGCTTCAAAGTGGTTCTAAGTTCACCGCAACAGCTCTTGAAAGCGTTAAGGCTGCTATTGCAGAACTTTCATATTTCAATTTCACATCAGCACAGCAGGCAGAGATTAAAGCTGACCAGCAGAATTTAATTGATTCTCAGAAGGATACAATGCTTCAGCTTGCAGAAAGTTTGACTGCTATTGAAATTAATGATGATGTAACAAAGGCTGTTAATGAAGCACAGGCAGCAGCTAACAAAAACGATTACGATATGTATGACAAGCTTGGCGACAACTTCAAAGTTACCAAGGACGTTACATTTGATGTAATCAATGCAGATTTAACAGGCGGCACACAGCTTACTGTTAAAGGCTATTTATATTCAACCCAGACTGAGCTTGATAATGCAATCAAGGCAGCTCTTGAAGGTCTTTCATTAAAGACATATGATATTTATGTAAACAATACAAAGATTGGTACAGTTGCTTACGGCACACCTGTCTCTGTAACACCTACAAAGATTATTTCAACAACTGACACAACAAGTAAGGGAGACGGCGCTAACTACAGCTGGACTTACAGCTTCACAGCTCCTTCACGTGACCCTAACTTCGGTACAACCGCTCAGGATAACAGCAAGTATCTTACTGCTGAAAAGTATATGATAACTGCTCCTTCATTCGGCTTTATCGTTAAGGGCGAAACTCACCTTACTGCTACTCAGGTTAACGGCGAAAAGACAGGTTACACAGTAACATTCAAGTCAGGCGTTAACGGCAAGATTATTAATGTAATCAATACTGACGCAAGCGGCAATTTTGAAATGCCAACTGCTCCAAGCGTTCCTTACTACACATTTGAATCTTATTCAAACGGTGTTGCTCCAGGCGCTTCGGCAACAGTAACTAAAGATACAGTTATCACTGTAAACTACACAGCAGACACTAATAATCTTTATACATTCTATGTGTATAATACACCTGCTACTTTCCTTTCTATGGAAGCAGCTGAAGTATGGGATACCAATAATTCACTTAATGTAGAGAAAGCACATGACTCAGTTGCTTATAATGAACTTGTAAGCGTTAGTCTTCCCGGAGCTTATGCAATTGCAAAAGTTGTCTATGATGAAGGAAATACAGATACTTACTTGTTTAATATCTTAGCTTTTGGTGATTCATATAGCTTTTATGCTAATGAAACAATCGGTGATGACACACAATACGCCGGTATCGTCGGTCTTACTGAAGAAGAGTATAAGAAATTGCAAGAACCTGGCAACGATATTGGTCAATTGTTCGGCACTGACGGTCTACGTATCGAAGCAGAACAGGATACACTTACCGGTGAGTATATTACTAAGGACCTTGAATTTGAAGTTTACAACCGTGAAACTCCTGTATTCACAGATGATAATTCTAAGTTCTCACTTATCGGTACATTCATTTGCCCAACAGGCTATGAGATGGTTGAAACAGGCTTCTTAATGACAAAGGGTACTTCAAGCTTAACAATTGAAAATGCTTCTGACAGTTCAAAGGGCGTTTCTAGATTCAAGGCTTCAAAGTACACAGTCGGCAACCAGTTCGTTATCAATATTAAAACACCTTCTACTGAGCAGAACTTCAAGTATGTTGCTTATGCTAAGTATAAGGATAAGAGCGGAAAGATTGTAACCAAGTATGGTAAAACTATTTCCGCAACAACAGCAAATTCATAAGAAGGGAGTTAGATAGTTATGAAAAAGTTTTATGAAGAACCAGAGATTCAAATTCGTAATTATGTTCTCCCTACAAGAGATGTAGTTATGACATCTGATCCTAACGTTGAGAATCCTGACAAGGGTCCGGACCTTGGCGACGGTGACGATTACGATTTCTTTAAATAATCAATAACTG
>ENA-OVGE01002002-OVGE01002002.1-human-gut-metagenome-genome-assembly--contig:-NODE-2002-length-14488-cov-10.390979_pt1 | contig 14488 bp, 15 predicted proteins | sample MGYA00237769_ERZ505417 | MGnify/ENA primary metagenome ERZ505417 (study PRJEB26158, sample SAMN06016403) | human gut metagenome | biome: human gut; feature: ankylosing spondylitis patient; material... | reverse complement strand
AGCACCGCTCTCCTAAAGCGGGTGTCGACGGTTCGAATCCGCCCGGGGGCACCAGAAAAATCGCAGGTCAGGAGTTAATTTTGCTTCTGACCTGTTCTGGTTTTAGGGTTAAGAACTGCTTTTGTTTGTAAATCTGGTAAGTAAATAATTTAACTTACCGAGTTTTCCACTGAAAACAGGAAATCACCATTTTGGGGATAAAAAGTTTTCAACAGCCGTTAGTCGGTTCCATTTTGGTGAAGCGCTTCCTCAATTTGGGTAAAAAATTTCACCATTTTGATGATTCGGCTGCTTTGAGTTTTTGATAAAAACGCCTGTTCAGAAGCTTGCGCAATACCCATTTTGGTGAAACCAATTAATAGAGAAATATACTATAAAGATATAGGGACGGCGATGCCGTCCTCTTCGCTCGCGAAGCTCGCTGCGCGGCCACGTACCGTGTCCTTGCCGCCGACTAAGCCGTCGATAAAGATAGGGACAGCGATGCTGTCCCCCTTCGCTCGCGAAGCTCGCTGCGCGGCCACGTACCGTGTCCTTGCCGCCGGCTACGCCGCCGATTTATTCGCTCACTTCGTTCGCTGATTGATGGACTAATCCGATTTATCGCTGACACCAGTCATAAGTGCAGCAATTGATATGTTGAATCCATTGGCAATTTTAGAGAGGTTAGAAAGACTGACATTTCTTCGTCCGACTTCAATGCTCGCGTAGTAGGAACGATCCATCTCAATCAAATTGGCGAACTGCTCCTGGCTGTACCCGAGTCCAGCGCGGAGCTCTTTGCATCTCATGCCGAATGATTTCTGAAGCGTCTTCGTATCCATGACAAAAAGAGTCATGGATTGTTGTATTTATGCCAACGGACTATATACAACAATCCCTGTTAAGGCGCATAATTACCTTTATTGGAAAGAGTTCTGATGCCCAGTCGGATAGGGCACGGAAAAGGAATGGAACAGCACAATGACTCAGGGAAAGCATTTCGCTGCCGGTGGCGATCACTTCGCCGCACTGCCAAGCAAAAAGATTCACACTCCGAAGGGGATCGCGCGTCTGACCGTCACCGCGGCGACCATGGCCGCCATGACCGGATCGAGCCTCATCTCACCGTTCACGGCATTCGCCCAGACCGGTGACGGGGGCACGCAGCACCCCGCCGTGATGTCGCCGATCGCCGCCCACGCCGGCGCGGCATCCGGTGCCGGCGCGAAATCCGCCGCACAGACCATCGCGGACCTGCAGAAGGCAGTCGACGAGGCGAAGGCGAAGGAGGACGCCGCCAAGGCATCCTACGATGAGGTCGCCGGCCCCTACAACGAGGCGGCTTCCGCCCGCGACCAGGCCAAGGCATCCTAAGATTCTGCAGTCAACGCCGGTACGGCAGCCGACCGTGCGGCAATGGACGAGTACGCCCGTCAGGTCGCGGGGGGCAAGGACGCCGCCGATGCCGCCGGCAAGCACCTCGAGCAGGCGAAGGCGGGTCTCGCAGACGCCAAGGCAGATGCATCCGAGAAGGACGAAGCGTACCAGTCCGCCATCAAGGCGGCCCAGAATGCCAAGGATGCCCTCGATAAAGCCAAGGCAGATGCCGTAAGCGCCACCCCGGAGGCAATCAGTGCCGCCGAGCAGGCCGTGCGTGACGCCCAGGCTGCCGTGGACAGGGCACAGGCCGAACTTAACAACGCCAACACGACGCTTGCCGATGCTCAGTCCAAGCTGGTTGCGGCCCAGTCTGCAAAGGATGCCGCCGATTCTGTCCTCGCTGCAGCCAAGCAGAACAAGGACGCGGCGGATGCGAAGGCCGCAGCCGCCAGCGCCGCCTACGAGAAGGCGAAAGCCGACCTCGCTGCAGCGGAGGCAGGTGCCAGCGGTCCGGAGTACGATGCGGCAAAACAGAAGGTCGCGGACGCAGAGGCAGCCCTCGCCGCCGCACGAGCGGCACAGTCCCAGTGCGAGTCCGAGCTCGAGCAGGCACAGTCCGCTGCGGCAACGGCACAGGCCGATCTGAATGATGCCCAGGCGTCCCTCTCCGTAAAGCAGCAGGCCGCGGCCGATGCCGAATCCGGTGTGAACGCCGCCCAGTCCGCACTCGATGCCGCGAACGCCGACCTCGATGCCGCCAAGCAGGCGAACGTCGACGCCATCTCCAAGCTGGATGCCGCGAAGCAGGCTGTCAAGGACGCTGAGTCCGCCAAGGCGGCCGCCGACGTAGAGCTCGCGAACGCCAAGGCGGCGAAGGATACCGCAGACGCTGCCGTGACCGCCGCCCAGCAGAAGGTCGACGAGGCACGGGCGAAACTCGATTCCGCCGACGCGCAGCTCAAGCAGGGAGCCATCGGCTTCTTCCGTGCCATGGGTGCCGATGACGCAGTCAACATCATCCTGAACGCCAAATATGCCGGAAAGACCGAAGTCGGCAACTCCAAGGACGCCACGTCCCTTGATAACATGCTCAATGCGATCAGGTGGATGAAGTCCGTCAACGACTACCGCAAGTCGGTCGGCCTGTCCGAGCTCCATGTCACCTACAAGCTCATCGCCGGTGCCATTGCGGATGCCAACTACAGCGACACCGTGCTCGATCATGCCCGTCAATATGATTTTGCCGAAAATCTGGCATGGAATTACGGAATCGATCCGAGTGGGCAGTGGATCGAGCAGGAGAAGGGCTTTTTCGACAAGGCAACGGAGGCCCTTTATGGAGTCACCGGTCTTGTCGGCAAGGATGCCTATGATTTCTATGCAAAGAACGGCGTCGCAATCAACCATTGGATTGCAGACAACTGCCGCTGGGAGAACGGCAGCAGCGGCACCGTCGGCCATTACATGAACATCATCAATCCCGAACTCGCCGTTATGGGAATGGCAACCTGCACCAAGGGCACCATGTCCGGGCTTCAGACGCAGTGCTACACCGCAGAGATCTCCGGCTGGTCCGGCTCCGGTTGGAACATGAACCCCATCTCCGTCGACGAGTACGAGCAGAAGCTGATCTCCTATATCAACGGTCTCAAGAACGCCAAGAGCGCACTCGACGCAGCCAAGGCCGATCTCGCATCCAAGCAGCAGGCAGCCGCCGGCGCCGCCACAACCGTCCAGCAGAAGCAGGTCGCAGCGGATTCCGCACAGGCAGACGTCGATGCCGCGAAGCAGGACGTCACCGATGCCCAGCGTGCCGTCGATGCCGCAAAGGCCGATCTCGCCGCCAAGCAGCAGGGCGTCACGGATGCCCGAGCTGGGTTGGATGCGGCGAAATCGAGCCTCGATGCCGCCAACGCGGCAGTCGTTACGGCAAAGTCGACCGTCCAGCAGAAGCAGGTCGCCTTTGATGCCGCCAACGCAGCCGTAACGACCGCACAGTCTAAGTTGGATTCCGCCAAGGCGGACACCGCTGCTAAGCAGCAGGGCGTGGACGATGCGAACGCCGACCTCGCGAAGTTCTTCCAGGACGTCGCCGACGCCAAGAAGGCGGTCGATACCGCAAAGAGCGTCCATGACGCGGCGGCAGCCGATCAGGTCGAGAAAGCGACCGTCCTCGCCGCCGCCGAGCAAAAGGCGGACGCCACCGCACGCGCCCTCGCGGATGCCCAGCGTGCCGTCGATGCCGCAAAGACCGACACCGGCGTTGCCGCCGACAGGCTTACCGGCTCCCAGACCGATCTCGAGGACGCACAGTCGAACCTCGACATCCTCACCGGTCTTGCCGCGAAGCTCGCAGAGGCACAGCAGCGCGAGCAGGATGCAGTAAGGGCCGTCAATGACACCAAGGTCGAACTCGATGCCGCGAAGGCAGCCGCCGGCGCCGCCGAGTCCCTGGTCTCCGCCGCCGAACAGGCGAAGGCGCAGGCAGACGCCAAGCTGTCGAAGCTGAACTCCATCGATGCCGGCGCGGCGATCGCTTCCGGCCGTGACGCGAACGCGGATGACGCCCTCAACGCGCTTTTCGCCGCAGCAGTCGAGGCACGTGCCAAGGTCGCGCCCGCCAAGGCCATCCTGGACGAGAAGCAGACCGCGGTGGACGAGCTCCAGCCCGGCTATGATGCGGCACTCGCCGCCTACGAGTTGGCGAAGTCCGACCGCATCGCAGCGGAGCAGAAGCTTTCCGATGAGATCGCACGACAGGAGGCAGAGGAGGTCGCAAAGCAGCAGGCGGCATACAGCCCGAAGCACCTCGCCGGCACGGATACCGCCCAGACCGGCAGCCTCGCCCAGACCGGTGACCGCGCGGGACTCATCGGCGAGACGTTCGTCATCGGCGGTACCGTCCTCGTGGCGACCGGCGTCTTCCTCGACCGGAAGAAGCGCCGCGAGCAGATGTAAAAGCGAGTCGGGCGTTGGATATCGGCTAGTGTCCAACGCCTGGTTTCATGGACAGGGAGATCGGTGTGAGAACAAAGGCTATTATCGTTGCGCTTCTGGTGTGCCTTTCGGCACCTCAACTTGGATGTGCCAGCGTTGCAAAGCAAGGAAGCGGCTCTACGGAAAGGGCCGCCACAGCGGTAAAGAATAAAGACAAAAAGAAGCCAAGCGAAGAAAAGGCGGCGCAAACCTCTGGAACCAAGAACGAGGAGAAGAAAGAATCCGACGACAAGGACCAGAAGTCCGATGACTCCAAGAAGGAGGATAACAAGTCTTCCGATTCCTCGAAGTCGGACAGCAAGGGCGATTCCTCCCAGTCCAAGCAGAATCCCGGCAATTCGCAGAGTTCCGGCAGCAACAATTCCTCTTCCAACGGCGGCAGCCAGAAGAAGTGGGTTGCCGAGCAGGGCCACTGGGAGACAGATTACAGCCAGGTCTGGGTGCCGAATGTGGTTTATACGCGCCATGAACGTTGGATCTGCAGTGCATGCCACGCAGCATTTGGATCTGCAGCCGAAATGGACGCTCACGCTCACGCTACTTTTGGCGATGCGCAGCATCCTAACGGCGGTTCTGCAATCAATGATTCGTATACCACCTCTGAGGACCAAGGACATTATGAACAGCAGGCTACGGGACAACATTGGGTTGTCGACGTCGCCGGTCACTGGGAGTAATGTACATCGTTCCTCTCCTCTTACATTTGGTAAATGTTTATTTGCGGGCGGCCGGTTCGGCCGCCTTTTTTAGACGCCCAGTCTGGGAGCAAACGATAGGAAAGCAATCAAACGAGAGGCCGTTCCAAAAGAATTCGGCGGTGCCGGATGCTTCGGGCAAAACCTTCCGCAAATCGGTAAGGTCTTCCATCAACTTGCTCCAGCCCTCGCCCGGAGTCCGCTACAGCGAATTTCTAACACTCAGCATCCTTCGCGTTAAAAATTCGCTTCCGCTCACGGTCTCCGCTGACACTACGACACCGCGAAGCCTTTCGCTCGAAACGAGGCCTCTCATTTCGTGTCTACGCTACGCTTCGCCCAATCGCCGTCCCGGTGATTGCAAGATTGGTGTTGGGCTAGATAAATGGGGCCATACTCGCCCCCTTTATCTGCCAACACATCTTGTTTAACACCTCACACGGCGATAAAGTTAGAAATGAAGTTCGCCTTCATTTCTCTAAGGGAAGCGACGGCGTCACTTCAAAAATCGGCGCGACGTCAGTCGCTCCTAAAAAGGAAAGCAATCTCATATCGGTTTTGAATCGGTGGCCTCACCGATTCGCTCTGCTTTCCTGGGGGCATGAATGATGAGTTGCAAACGTCCGTACACCGTTAAGGCGACACTCACTTCTGAAGAATACGAAACGCTTTCCGCTTTGGCAGAAAAGGCGGGCATGACGAAAGCCGAATTCATTCGCTATGCACTGATTCATTGGAATGAATCGTTCGATGATCTAGCCATTTCCAAAAATAAGAACGGTGGCCGTAGCAAAAAGCTGCAAACCGTTTCAGAGGATTCGAACGAAAAGCGCTCGGCGGTTATTTACGTCAAAGTCACCGATGGCGAGCACGAGGCGATTCGCAAGCAGGCGGATGCGCTCGGCACGACCGTCAGTGCGTATGCCCGCCGCGTGATGCTGGCCGGGAAAATCGAGATGATCGATTTCGATATGAGCCAGGTCGCAAAAATCTATCACGAGCTGTATCGCGAGGGGACGAACCTCAACCAGCTGATGTACTTCGTGCACGCGCAAGGTCTTCCGGCCTACAACGAGAAGGCAGTTTTCCGAACGCTTGAAAAGGTTTACCAGAACGCCCGCAAAGTCACTCTCTTTATCGAAGAACTCGAACAGCGCTATTTCGTCGGCGGTGATCAAAATGACCGTCGTTAAGCAGAAAGGTGTTTCGTCCGAGCGCTATGCGAAGAACGTGCGCAAGTACATTAACGGAAAGTACGCTTTGGCCCGCGGCGGCTGGAACCTCGCGAACCGAAAGTACTGGTTTTCCGAGATGGCTATGACGCGGAAGATGTTTCATCACGACAGGCCTGCGCGTGCCGGCGCGAAGAACATAACGATGCTTCATCAGGTTCTTGCGTTTCTTCCCGAGGAGTGCAGCTGCAACGGAGGCAAGATGACCCCCGATGCATGTATGGCCTACGCGGAGCAATGGCTTGCGAAACACTACCCGCATCAACAAGTGATTGTCGCCTTGCATGAGGAAAGCGATAAGGCGGGAAAACGTTACGCGGTCCATATGGCGATTAACCGCACGGATCTTTTGACGGGTAAGCGTTGCGAGACGGGTGGGCGTCGCGGAAAGTACGAACGCGCTGCGTGGGTTCGTGAAATGGACAAGGCCTGGAATCTCGCTCAGCTCGAAAAGGGAAAGAAGAACTCGAAGATTCGAGACCGACAGCCGCGCGACACTGAAAAGAAAATTGTCGATCGGGGAGAGTACAGCTATAAAAACAATTTGCGCGAGTTGATCCATATTGCAATCAACGACTATCACCCGAAGACTATGGAGCAGTTCAAAAAGTTACTTGCCTCATGGGGCGTAGAGATTTTCATTAAGAACAACCGAGTCTATGCGACGGATCTCGATATCAAGGAGGCCGGCAATCCGAAATGCACTTTCAACCTGACCCGTCTTGACGGGCGGTTTGCGATCAAGCAGCTTGAGGCGGCCTTTAAAAATAACGTGCTGGAAGCCGAGCGAGCCCTTCCTTATGAGAGGCGTTGCGAGATTTACATTCAACGGCTTAAGAAAGCGTATTCGGCGTGGGTCGAGCAGGCAGAGGCGAGCAAGGGCGTCGCCTACAATCTCTTCCCTAAGTTCATCGCACCGAAGTGCGATGAAGATCTGCTCGAGGATCCGGCGGTTCGTGATGAGCTTCTTGCCCGGCGCGGTTACGCAAGGGAGATTCGAAACCGTTACGCCGGCGCCGTTCCCGATGCTGGCGATGACCGCGTTCGCGCCGCAGGCCGAGCCCATGGTGGCAACATCGACATCTCGCCGCAGGTCGATCGTGCGGTCGACCGAGGCGATTACGCTCGCGGAGACACGCCTCGCTAGTTTTGGAGAGCCTATCGTCGGTGCCCTAGCGTGCTGCCATCCAGTGCCGATTCTTTCATGCTCGCAATTCGGCGAGGGTGAGGAGTATGAATTGATCGGCGGGAGTCAGCCGCTCTGATAGAATCGTCCTTGCTGTCGGCAGCCCTCGTGCCGGGCAGAGCCCTCCATTCGATGGGAGGTGATGCCCATGACCGATTTCACCGAGCTCGTGAAGCTCCTGACCGCTACGGTCTCGCTCCTCACGGCCCTTGTCGGCCTTTCCAAGGCACTCAAGCAGGGCTCGAAGCCCAAAAAGAAAGGCCACCGTCGCTAAGACGATGACCTAACTCTATTAAGCAACGGCTCTGCCCAGCTCACTACAACTTGGGCTGCCGTCGGCACCATTCTACCCTTCTGACGAGGAATTCGTCCATATTTCAAAAATCGAATCCTGTTCGCGCGTGGGCGCGTGGGCGTAAACTTTTAGTTGGGCAAACCCGACAGATTGGAGCTTGAAACATGAGGGATATGCACCTCATGTCGCTCATAAAACGTCTCCTGACCTCGAAGGAGAACGTTTTTTAGCGACAGAAGGAGACATAAATATGATCTGGTTTACCAGCGACACCCACTTCGGGCATGAGAACGTGCTGAAGTTCACCGACCGCCCGTGGGAGACGATTTGGCAGATGAACGACGCCATCGTCGACAGCATCAACGGCAGGGTTGCCGTGGACGACGAGCTCTACATCCTGGGTGATTTCTCATTCAAGATGACCGCCCAGGACGCCTACGGGCTGCGCAAGCGGATCGCCTGCAGGCGCATCCACCTCGTCCCGGGAAACCACGACAAGGACTGGACCCAGCCGGCGGTCGCGGGCGCCTTCACCGTGGAGCCGCCGATCTGCGTGCTCAAGATCGACGGGCAGAAGATCGTCCTGAGCCATTACCCCATGGCCGACTGGCAGGGCATGAGCCATGGATCGTGGCACCTCCACGGGCACATCCACAGCAGCGGCGGCGCGTACAACGAGTTCAACCGCAAGCAGGGCCTTCTGCGCTACGACGTCGGTTGCGATGCCAACGGGCACTCCCCGGTGAGCCTCGACGAGCTGAGGGAGTGGTTCGCCGGAGTCGGCGAGCCGTGCGGCCGGGTGAAATGGCCCTGGTGGGTCAACGAGACCGGCGACAGGCAGGTCGAGCGCGAGCTGGCGGCGTACAAGAGGGAAGAGGTGATTCGATGACGGTCTATGTGACGGGCGACATCCACGGTGGGCTCGACATGCAAAAGCTCCGCGACTGGGAGCTTGGGGATAGCCTTACCGGCGATGACTACCTCATTGTCGCCGGCGACTTTGGCTTTCCGTGGGATTTCTCTGCCGAGGAATGCGCCGATATCGCCTGGCTGGAGTCGCGCCCCTACACGGTGCTGTTCGTCGACGGCAACCACGAGCGCTTCGATCACTGGGCGGAGCGACCCATGGAACTGTGGCACGGTGGGCTGACGCAACGCCTGTCGGATACTTCGTCTATCCGCCGCCTCATGCGCGGGGAGGTCTTCGAGCTCGACGGCTCGACGGTCTTCACCATGGGCGGTGCCACGAGCGTGGACAGGGAATACCGCGTGCCGTATTCCAGCTGGTGGCCTCAGGAGCTTCCGGACGAGCGCGAATTCGATGCCGCGCGGGCCAAGCTCGACGAGGTCGGCTGGAAGGTCGACTGCGTCATCACCCATACCTGCGCCACGCGCATGCTCTCGCCGACGCTCTACCCGGACCCGGGCTGGGAACGCCCTGATGTGGACCGGCTGACCGGATTCCTCGACGAGATCGAGGATCGCCTGGACTATAAGCACTGGTATTACGGTCATTTTCACCGAGACGGCAACCCGGACGAACGGCACACGGTGCTGTATGACCGGATCGTGAGGCTCGGGGACAAACTCCTGCCGTGGGGTGCGTACTGATGACGGTCTATGTGACAGGCGACGTGCACGGCAGGGCCGAGTACGGGTCCAGCCGGTTTGCATTCAAAAATTGGCCGCTGGGCCGGACCCTGACGCGCGATGACGCGGTGATCGTGGCCGGCGACTTCGGCTTTGTCTGGGATGGCTCGAATGCTGAGAGGTATTGGCTCGACTGGTTCGAGTCGAAGCCCTGGACCACGTGTTTCGTAGACGGCAACCATGAGAACCACCACGCCCTGGCCGGGCTGCCGGTGCGGGAGTGGAACGGCGGGCTCGTCCATGAGGCACGACCGCACGTGCTGCACCTGATGCGCGGAGAGGTGTTCGATATCGACGGGCTCACAGTCCTTGCCATGGGCGGCGCCGCGAGCAACGACAGGCAGTATCGCAAGGAGGGGAGGAGCTGGTGGCCCGAGGAGATGCCGAGCGAGAAAGAGACGGAACACTGCCGCTCCTCGCTCGACCGCGTGGGCTGGAAGGTCGACTACGTTGTGACTCACGAGGCTCCTGCTGCCCTGGCTAGAGAGCTGTGTCGCGAACGCGGACGTGAGTACCGCGGGGATCCGCTGCAAACCTTCCTGGGTGAGCTCGACGGACGGCTCGGCTACCGCGTCTGGTTCTTCGGTCACTACCATCGCGATAAATGGTGCGACACCAGGCATCGCCTTATCTATCGAGACATCGTGCCGATCGAAGATGCTGCGCCCGGTTCTAGAAACCTTCTAAAAGCGCTCTAGAAGGTTTCTAGAAATCAGTTACCTGACAGGAAGGGCGCGGGACTACTCGCCCCTCATCTTGGTCATGACCTCGACCTTGGCCTCGGCCACGGTCGCCCGCCGCTCGGAGGCGGCGAGGCGGTCCTTGAGGGCGGCGACTTCGGCCATCAGGTCGCGCTGGGCCAGGAGCGCATCGCTCAGCTCGGCTTGGGCTTTCAACGCGGCGTCACGCTCGACGCGCAGACGCTCGATCTCATCGGACATGGCCTCAGCCTCGGCGTGGAGCTGGACGACCTGCCTGCTGAGCTCCCTGGCATCGGCGAGGTATCTGACGCTCGCGGCATGGAGCTCATTGTTTTCGAGCTCGATGCTCGCGGTGTCGAGCTCGAACTTCTCCTCGATAAAGGCGACCCGCTCATTGCAGTCGGCCTCAAGTCTTTCGTTCCGGTCTCTCGCCTCGACGAGCTTGCGGTTGAATTCGTCGAGCTGGGCCCTGAGTAACGCGTTCTCGGTCTTGAGATCGGCGGTCTCGCGCAGCAGCTTCTCTCGCCAAGCCTTTTCAATCTGCTCGGCGGCCTCATCGAGGACGTCCTTCGCGCCGGGCGTCTCGCTGATTTTTCTGTCGTTCGGGTTGTCTGTCATCGTGCGGCACTCCAATCAACAATGGGCATGGCTCCGCCATGCCGTACGGCTGGGAACAAATACGCGGCCGCTGTTGAGTTGTGTTTGTCCTGCGCTTGGTGAGTTCTAAAAGCGTCTCAAGTCATACGTTCACGCAGGTTTTCGATTGGAGAAATACCGCACGTTTTCATGGTATCACGTGCCTTAAAGAACATGAATGGGCGGTCATATCGATTCGTTGAAAATAGCACCTACGACGTGCTGGTGGCGGGAGAGTGATGGCGTTAAAGATGTCGAGAATGATTATGGGAGTATTTTAGATGCAGGTATGAGAAAGGGTCGAATCGAAGTGTCTGGCCGGACGCCAATTGTCCGGGAACTGTTTCGGTTCGACCCTGCTTCATTTTACATCCGCGGCATGTTTTTGTAGACGCCTGGCGATTACCGACCTTCACGACCTCGATGACGGTTTCCCCGTCCTCGATTCTTGCCAGATTGCGGTAGACATGCTGCGTGAATGGTCGGATATCATTTGAGCCAGAATCATCTTCTATTGAAGCGGATTCTGGCTCAGTGGTTTTTAACTCGGTTGTTTGACAGAAGCCCACGTCGATAGTCGGGCTGTGGACTTAAGATTTCGGGGGCTCCCAAGCGTTTTCGATCGCGGCGCGGTAGATTGCAGCGTAATTAAGCATCCAGCTGCCATCACCAGTTTTTTGAATATACCCCTTATCCTTTAGAGAAGTATAGGCTCGGGATATCGTGTTCTTGCTCAAGTGGTAGTGATCCTCAATCCATTTGCTTCTAGCGCAAAAGCCCATGGGCCGTTTGTTTTTGGAAGGTTTTCCAAACTTCCATACGAGGCCGAGGATGAGACGCTCGGCGGCAACGGTGGTGACGCAGCACGCCCACTCGGGCACTGAAATAAAAATAGCTTTATCCATTTTCTCTATAATCTTTCGTTGCTCGGTAACATCATCGTTGAATATGTCGGAAATTGACGGTAGCTCGCTCATGTTTACCGCCTAGTCAAGGTGGGCGGTACGACCTTCAAGCTGCTTGAAAAGCTCATAGAATGAGCTTTCAAACATGTAATTCGAGCGATGGATTTGGATGAGCTTGCCGGACTCGCGCATAAACTTGCGCGCGGTGTTTTCGCTCCAGCCAGTGAGTTCGCGGATATCGTTAACGCGGAGTAACCGATCGCACTGAGCGGCACCAGTGGGGAAAGTCGGTGTGGACGCCTGAGTGCTAATCTGTGGAGTAGCCATGATGAGCTATCCTTTCAATGAGGGCCCTCCCTGTGCTTGTAAGACTTACCAGGTTCATAAGCACTTGGGGGGCCGGTTTTTATGACTACATGCGTAGCCATCTGACAGCTTTAGAATCTATTAAAACTCATTAGATGTCAATCAAATAAAGCGTCTACCTGCGGAAATAGTAGTATAGTACCGTAATATTATTGATGAAACGATGAATGAATGACATGCTATTTCTCGCTTTTCTGTATATAGGCGTTGATGAAGTCTTCGTAGCCTTTAACTGCTTTTATTTCTGATTGTTGAACGAGGCTTGTATACGTTTTGAGCGTGATATTGGGGTCCGCGTGGCCAAGAATACCTTGCACGCTTCTAACGTCCGATCCGTTCGCCAGCATAAAAGTGCTTACACAATGCCTGAGCTGATGCGGGCAGATGCCCTTATATAGTTTTCCGCCAGTCGAATTGTTCGGCTCATAGATTCCAAGATTACAGCTAACTGCGAAATCGCGAAACCAATGGTTGAAGATGTAGTTTTTCATGTGACAGACAGTAGGGACCCCCTGCTTGACAGCAATATCGCTAATGATGGGAGTGCTGCCAGTCTGGGACAGCCCCAGAGAGGCCAGGAGCTCTTTTTGTATGGCTGACCATGATTGAAGGCGTTCGGCCAAGGTTTCTCCAACGGGGATTTTGCGTTGGCTTTCTTGTGACTTGGGTGCCCTCAGTTCATGGTCGTTGGTGTACTGCCTGTCAATTTTCAAGGTTTTATTGGCAGGGTCCCAATCGCGCCATTCGAGGCCCAGCATCTCGCCTTTCCGCATACCCGTATACACTAGTACTAGCGTACCAACAGCTTCGGCGGTGAGCTCAATGTGTTGAAGATGTGTGCATAGGGTAGCTACTTGGTCGATTGTCAGTGATTCTCTTTTGTTGCGTGGTCTGCGAACATGAACGGTAGCGCAGGGGTTTCGGTCAATTATTCTCTTTGCGACTGCATTCGACAGAATCTGACGCAGTTTTGAATTGATTCGTACAAGCTCTGATGGTTTGTATTTTCCCGTACGACGAGCTTCGGCATATGCTTCTTCGATTAGATCGGGAGTTAGCCCCTCAATTGTCTGAAACGCACCGAATAGGTCTTCGATATGCCTGCAATCGTACGCTTCTCTTTCATAGCTCGTTGGCACAAGCTCGGTGTCCCTATTTTCATGAAAGGCCCAGCAGTAGGACGCAAGCAAAGTGGGCTTTTTAGTTTTAGTGATCGTGCCAGAGGAGTTGATTTCAGCCAGCTTGGCCTGCATTGCAGCCTTAGCTTCTGTTTTAGTCTTGCAACGAACCGTATAAGTTGGGGATCGTTTGTAGCGCCCTGTCTTCGGGTCCTTGACTCCAAGGGAAAAATAATAGCGATAGGTGTTAGGTGATCTCTTGTCTTTCCAACACGTGCCTCTTCCGCTAATGAGTGGCTGTTCTGACATCTTTGCACTCCGTTTCTTTGAATAGTTTTCAACAATTCATTGAGTGCAGTTTAGCTAAAGCCGTTAGTAATATGTTTGTAAAAGCATAGGCGCAGCTACCGGAGGCAAAAGACGCAAACTGCTATGTTTATCTGCGGTTATATGATGTTCAATGATGCTTGATGAATGGTAGGGGGTAGCATTAAATCATATCTCCTAAAGCGGGTGTCGACGGTTCGAATCCGCCCGGGGGCACCAGAAGATTATAACGGCGTCGCGAGAGCGGCGCCGTTTCTGGTTTGTGGGAGCTGCCGACGGATTAGGACCGTCGACACCCGCGTCACCAATTTCCCCGCGGGGGGGGGGAGTTTTCGAATCAGCCCGGGGACACCAGAGATTGATCGAGCCCGGTACACCGTCACGGTACCGGGCTCTTCTGGTTCATGTCATGTCAAAAACGAAGCGCCCGCTTGCTGGGGGAGCAAGCGGGCGCCTGTGAGCGAATATGTTTGCGGCGGGAGCCGTAATGGGCGGTGGGGCGGCGACTAGTTGGTCGTACCGGAATCGTCGCCCGTGCTCGTGCCCGAGCCAGAGCCCGAACCCGAGCCAGAAATCGAAACCGTCAGCGTAATCGTGCTGTCGGTGGACTGCTTGCCGGTGGGGGAGACGCCCGTAACGGTGGCATCCTCGTTACCGCTCACGGGATTGCCGTTCTGGTCACAGAAGCCAATGTTATAGAAACCGGCGTTGTTGAGCGCGGTAACGGCGGCGGAAATGCTCTTGCCGTATAGGTTGCCCGGGACGGAGGCCTTGCCGGACTTCTTGGCAATGACGACAGTGATCGTGGCGCCGGGCTTCTGCTTGCCACTGGGGTTCCAGCTAATGACGGTGCCCTCGGTGACGGAGTCGTTCTCCTGGTAGCTGACGTCGACGCCAAAGCCTGCCATATCGAGGGCGTTGCGCGCCTGGGCCTCGGTCATGTCGGTCAGGTCGGGGACGGACGTGGTATCCGGGCCGCTCGAGACCTTGTACGAGATGGTCGTGCCCTTCTCGACTT
>ENA-OVGE01001999-OVGE01001999.1-human-gut-metagenome-genome-assembly--contig:-NODE-1999-length-14512-cov-3.047866_pt1 | contig 14512 bp, 10 predicted proteins | sample MGYA00237769_ERZ505417 | MGnify/ENA primary metagenome ERZ505417 (study PRJEB26158, sample SAMN06016403) | human gut metagenome | biome: human gut; feature: ankylosing spondylitis patient; material... | reverse complement strand
TCCCGGCAATACCGACCTTTATTTTCATATTCTCGACCCCTTGGGACAGATGAACTTGACGATGCAATCCAAGTTGGCGAAAGTGTCAGTTAAAAAGGATTTAATTTCTTATATTCAAAGCAAACCCGTCCTGTCATATAAAATAAATTAGTATATTTGTCAGTAATAACAAACGATTAAAAGGAATAATACAATGGCATTAGCAATTACAGATTCAAATTTTGAAGAGTTGTTGGCTTCAGGTAAGCCTGTGGTGGTAGATTTCTGGGCGACATGGTGTGGCCCGTGCAAGAAAATCGGACCGGATATCGAGGCATTGGCAGAAGAATATAAGGAACAAGCTGTCATCGGCAAGTGCGATGTGGAGGAAAACGACGGCTTGGCCATGCGTTTCGGTGTGCGCAACGTGCCTACTGTGATCTTCATTAAAAACGGTGAAGTGGTGGACAAACAAGTCGGTGCAGCTCCGAAGAGTACTTTCGAGGAAAAGCTGAAGGCCATCCTTTAAAGATATAAGTTATGGACAGTTTGGAACAGGAACTCCTGCAAGATGCTGAGGACGATGCACGCACGGTGGAGTTCATCAAAAACTACTTGCCGCAAGAAGTAAAAGACAAGTTTACGGACGAAGAGCTTTATTACTTTCTGGATGTCATCGTGGAGTACTATGCCAATAGCGGTATTCTGGATGCGGCGCCCGACAAGGACGGCTATATAGAAATCGACCAGGACAAAATAGTGGATTACGTCATCAGTCAGGCCCGTAAAGACAAGATGGGCGACTTTGTGGCTGAAGATATCCTGTGGGTGGTCCAGGGCGAGTTGGAATACGGGGAATCTTTCGGCGAGGAGGATTAATCCTGACTTATAAGTTTATAACGGCAGCGGTTCGATTCTGTAAAAAATGTAAGACAGAACCACCGTTGCTCCATTTGGAAAATCAACCTCCGCAGAACTGAAAACGTTTCTCAGCCGATTGGAAAATCAATTGCAGACGAATGATTTTTCGTTCTGCGGAGATTTGTTCTTGTTTCGTATTCAGTTGTAAATTAGAGGATTGCTTCTTGGTTTGGTAAGGTGAGATGTTTTGGCATGGGTATACCTGTTTTCCAAGTGCGCGTCATGTCTTTGGTTGAAGAAGGCATAAAAATAGGGCGCGGAATCACTTCCACGCCCTATTACATCAGGGGCATTTCCCATATTGATATGAGAAAGTATATTTTTGCATAATTAAGGTTTATGAAAGAACATTCACAGCATATTGAAACTACTGTTTCTTGTTCTTTTCTGCTATGTTGCAAATATAGGCATTCTTTTTGATAACTCAAAGGAAAATATCTATTATTTTTTTCTTTATTATGAACTTTTCAAACTTTTAGAAGCTCACTGTGCGTGAACCGTCTTCGTTTTCTTCGATGGTTACTTTCACCGTATTACCCGGAAGAAGTTCTTCCACCAGTTCCGGCCATTCGATGAAGCAAAGCGCACCGCTGTAAAAATAGTCTTCGTAGCCCATGTCGTATACTTCTTCCAGTTTTTTGATACGGTAAAAGTCGAAATGGTAAATCAGTTCGCCGCTGTCCGAACGGTATTCATTGACGATGGCGAAGGTGGGCGAGTTGATGACGTCCTCCACGCCGAGGCATTCGCATACGGCTTTGGTGAAGGTGGTCTTACCGGCTCCCATCTTGCCGTACATGGCAAAGACGGTGTTGTCGCCCATGGCTGCGATAAATTCCCGGGCAGCCTCGTGGATGTGGTCTAAAGAGTCTATTCTAATCTTCATATAGTTTTTTGTTTTTAATTTCGTTTCTTGCTTTGCAGGGTTATCAGCGGTATGAGCATTTCCTCCATAGAGATGCCGCCGTGTTGGAATGTGTCGCGATAGTAAGACACATAATAATTGTAATTATTGGGATAGGCAAAGAAATTGTCGCCCGAAGCAAAGATGTAGGCCGTACTCAGGTTGGGAGCCGGGAGCAGGACTTTACGTGGGTCTTTGATTTCAAAGACTTCTTTGGGGTTGTATTTCAGATTTTTCCCCAGTTTGTAGCGCAAGTTCGTGTTCGTGTTCTTGTCCCCGATGACTTTGACCGGTGACTTCACGCGGATACTGCCGTGGTCGGTCGTGACGATGATTTTGTAGTCGCTTGCGGCCAGGGCTTTGAATAGGTCTTTCACGGCAGAATGCCGGAACCAGCTTTGGGTGATGCTGCGATAGGCTGCCTCGTTGGAAGCCAGTTCACGCACCATTTTCGATTCCGTACGGGCATGGGAAAGCATGTCGATAAAGTTGAGCACAATGACGTTCAAGTCATATTTTTCCAACTGTTTGAACTGGCCGATAAGTTTATCGGCCGTAGTCGAATCATTGATTTTATGGTAACTGAATGTATTCTTACGGCGGTAACGGTCCAATTGGGTCTGGATGAGAGGCCCTTCGTTCAGGTTCTTGCCCTCTTCTTCGTCTTCGTCCACCCAAAGATCCGGGTACATTTGGGCGATATTGTCCGGCATCAGACCGGAAAAGATGGCGTTGCGCGCATATTGTGTGGCCGTGGGCAAGATGCTGCAATAAATATCTTCGTCGATGAGGAACATATCCGCCAGTTCCGTACTGAGTGTCCGCCATTGGTCGTAACGGAAGTTGTCCAAAACGATGAGAAACACCTTTTCCCCTTGATTCAGCAGGGGGAATATTTTGGTTTTGAAGATATCCGGACTCATCAGCGGGCGGTCTTCGGGGTGGGTGATCCACTCTTCGTAGTGTTTGCGTATGAATTTGGCAAAAGCCAGGTTGGCTTCCGTTTTCTGCATGCCCAGCATTTCGTCCATGTTGCTGTCGGTCTCGGACAGCTCCAGTTCCCAGTATACCAATCGTTTGTACACCTCTTTCCAGTCCTCGAACGTCAATGAGTCATTGATTTGCATGCCAATCTTGCCGAAATTCTGCTGATAGGCATTTTGAGCCACCTCCGTGACGATTTCTTTCTTATGGATGTTCTTTTTCAGGGTCAGGAGGATTTGCGTGGGGTTGACGGGCTTGATGAGATAGTCGGCAATTTTGGAACCGATGGCCTGGTCCATGATATTCTCCTCTTCGCTTTTCGTCACCATGACCACCGGCGTGACCGGTGTGATTTCCTTGATGCGCGACAAGGTTTCCAGCCCGCTCAGGCCGGGCATGTTCTCGTCCAGCAGAATCAGGTCGTAGGTCGTTTCGCTGCACTTGTCCAGTGCATCCTGCCCGTTGGATACGGTTTCTACCTCGTATCCTTTCTTTTCGAGAAAAAGAATATGCGCTTTCAGCAATTCTATTTCATCGTCTACCCAAAGTAATAAACCGTTGTTCATCATTGTAATGGTTTCGTATGTTAGAAAATAATACCGCTGTCCGTGTCTTCCTCCTCTTCTTCGTATTCTTCGTCTCCGGCAGGCGGTTCGTCGTCCGGCGTACGGATTTCGATGGAAGTAGGTTCGTCCAGTCTCAGGTCCTCCGGCACTTGCAGCGGTGCGAACTTCTCATCGTAGAACTTCTTGTAATCGTCGAAACTGAAGACCGTGCCCAGCAGCTTCAGGTTGCTTTCGGAGATGATGACAGAACGTATGTTTTTAAGCACGACACTCATGTGCGGATCGGCATACAGCTTTTGGGCGTAAGCGTGTGCCTCGTCATAGTTGAGGAAACCGCTGACGCGCATTTGTGCCAGCCCGTCGGATTTCACGATGTCGATGTCGAAATTGCGTACCATAAAACTGGTGAAATTATACAGGGCCATCTCATATAACAGTTGGTCCTCGTCCAGACTGTTTTCCGGATAGGCCAACAGGAATACGAAGTTGCTGAGGCGTTCGTCGCTTAATTGCTGCGCTTCGGCTGTGGAGTCTTGCAGAGCCGTCAGTGAACGCCGGCTCCAGATGTCGCTTGCCGCGTATTTCCCGTCGGTCAGCGACCGGCCTTCCTGAATGCCTTTCACGATGCTTTGTGCGATTTCCGTTACTTCGTCTTTCGGATATTTCTCAATGACTTGTTTCAACGTGACCAAGAAGCTGTCCCGTTCTCCGCCGTACAGTTGGCTCATGGCTTGTATGAACATGAATTTAGCGCGGTGTGCCCCCTCCGGGAAATCCGAAGTCGAAATGGAATAATTGCGGAACACTTCCTCATATTCGTTCTTGCCGTAAGCTTCGTATGTGGCGGCATACAGAGAATCCTCTATGTGCTTGCCCTGCCTTGCGTAAAGCTCGTATTTGGGGTTGGCCAGCATGATGGCATACCGGCTGTCCGGGAACTCCTCGATGAGCCGCTGTTTATACTGTTCCGCTTCGGCCATGTCATTCAGTCGGCCGTTGATAAGGAATAGATGGTAGTACACGTTGTCTTTGTCGGCTACGTCCGGGAACGTTTCGATAAGACGCAACAGGGTACGCCGTGCCAAACCGAAATTTTCCAGTCTCTCCATTTCCAGGATGCCGGCCTGATAAAGCGCGTCGCGCAGGATGTCGTTGGAGGCTTGCAACTGCTCTTCCGTGAACGGGATTTGTTGCAGGTAATATTCCCGGTTGTGCGGGTCGCTGGCCAATGAGTCGGCCATACGCTCCTGGGCTTCGGCAATGCTGTCGGCCAAGGCGATGCTGTCGGCTTGTGCCGCCATCAGGCTGTCGCTCTCTTCGCTGTAGTCATATTCTCCGAAATCTTCCGTGCGGTCCTCGTTCTTATGGCTTCTCCGCCAGTTGTCTTCCAACGGGCGTTTGCCCCACGTACGTTGGAACTGACGTTTGCCTTGGGCCACGACCGACGGGTTATAGAAATACCACGTGCCGGTTTGTCCGGAAGCTCCCGCCTGCGCCCCGCGGTTTCCCGTAGGCAGGGTGGGTGTGGCTGTCGGAGTTTTGGGCATATTGGCAGCCATTTCGGCCTGCATGGCCTTGCGTGCTTCTTCTTTCTCTTGCTTCTTCAAGGCCTCGATGACTTTGTCGATGGCCTCGTTACGTTCGTTTTCGGGCAACTTGGCCAACCATTGCAGGCTGTCTTGCAGTTTGATGGCCGACAAATGAGGTTCCAGTTCGGTCAGGATGCCTGAGCGGCGTTCCGCCTCTTTGTAAGCTTCGTTTTCTTTGTCCAATATGCCGACCAGTTCGGCGTAACAGCGTTGTGCGTTGATATAATCCTCCTTGTCCCAATAAATCTCACCCAGGCGCAACAATACCATGGCTTTGGCAATGCCGTTCTGTGTACTTTCTTTGGCACCGGTTTCGTATGCCCCGATACACCGGGCGGTATCCTGGTTGGCCAGATAGATATTGCCGATGGCATAATAAATCTGGTCCTGATAGTCCTTGTTTTTCTTGTTCTTGGCCATGCGTCGCAATTTCTTCACCATTTTGTTGTGGTTCCCGCTGGCCATGGCCTCGGTTTGCAGGATACGGGCGTTGAAAGACAATTCGTATGGAGGATTGGCACGTATGACACGCCGCAAGGCCTTGTAGGCTTCTGCTTTGTTTCCCGTTTCGTGGTACAACTGTCCCAACAGGAAGTTCAGGCGTGCACGTTGCAGTTTGCTTTTTTCCTTCTTGACGGCTTTTTGCAAATAAGGAATAGCCTCTTTATATTGTTTCACGAAGATGAGGTAATCGGCGTATGAAGCGTTGAATTCCCGTTTTCCTTCACTTCCGATACTGTCACGTTGTATTTTATGAAAGACATCCTCTGCATCGTAAGGCCATTCCAGTTCTACGTAGCAACGGGCCAGATAGGCCCGGGCTACGGACACGATTTCAGGCTGTCCGGCATACAGCCCGCTGATATAATTGAACGTGGAGGCCGCTTCGATGAAATTGCCCTGCTGGAATTGGGCTTTCCCCATGAGCAGCCAGGCGTGCCGCAAGAATGGGTTGAACTCCTTGCGGGCCATATACGCTTTTTCCTTGGCCGTTTTCCGCTTGTTGACGTTCACTTTCGGCCGCGCCTTTATGGAGTGCAGCTTGATGGCTTTCTCGCATTTTTCGATGGCGGTCTCGAAGTTGGACTTTCCCATGGCTGCCGTAGACTTGTTTCGCACGGCATACATGGGCAATAAGGTCGTGTAATTATCCTTGTGTCCTTTTTGTTGTTCGAGGACTCCTTCTTTGAAGGCCTCCGACCCGTTAAAGTACGTATTGAACCGTGCCGTCATGGCATGGTAAAAACGGGTGCCCGACGTGTTCTTTTTCGTGGAACACGCCGTCAGGACGGACAGGAGGACGAGTCCGGAGGTGATGATATGTAGAATCCTTTTTCCCAATGCGTTCTTTACACAGTTAGATAACTGAAAAACATGTATTTTATTGCCTTTTCCATCGAATAATCGACCATGAAATTCCTTTGCACACCAAATAGATGAGTATGGAGACGAAAATGATGGAGGCGCCCGACGGTATATTGTAATGGTACGACAGGTAAAGGCCGCCCAGACAGCCGCTGTAGCCTGTCACGATGGAGAGCAGTGCCATGCGTTTGAAACTATGCGTGAAAATATTGGCCGTTACTTGAGGGATGGTCAGTAGGGAGATGACCAACACGATGCCCACCATACGCAGGCAGGCTACAATAGTCAGTGCGATGAAGGCCATCATCAGATATTCCACCGTGATGACCGGAAGGCGTTGCGAACGGGCGAATTCGGCATCGAAAGCCATGGAAACGAGCGGACGAAGGAAGCATGTGAAAGTCACAATGGCGATGAGTGCCAATATGCCTAACAAATAAAGGTCCGAGGGTGTCACGGTCAATATGTTGCCGAACAGATAGGAGGACAGCTCCGGGGTGAAGCCCGGTGCCAAGAAACTGCAAATGATGCCGATGCTCATGCCTAAAGTCCAGAAAATGGCGATGGCCGAATCTTCGCGCATGTCGCGGCGGTGGCTGAACCATTGTATGCCGCAGGCAGACAATACGGAAAATACGGCTGCAGAGAGTATGGGAGAAAATCCGAGGTAAACTCCGATACCGATACCGCCGAACGAGGCATGGGTGATGCCGCCGCTGATGAAGACCAACCTCCGTGCAACGATATAAGTGCCTATCAGCCCGCAAAGGATACTGGCCAACAGACTGCCCAACAGGGCATTCTGGAAGAAAGTGTAAGACAGGATGCTCATGCGTGGTCGAATCTCCTTTCTCCGATAATAAGGAAAACTTCGTCTTTCAATGCGTCGGGCAGGGGAACGCCGCGCAGTTGCAGGCTGCGCACCCATCCGGCCACTTCGTCATCGCGCATTGTGTAGAGGACATCTCTAAACTCGTCCGTTTCCGTCTCGCTATACGAGGATGCGTCCTTTCCCCGGAAACGGTCGAGCTCTTCATCGTTGTAATACTCTATTTGTTTGCTTACGGCAGCCAGCAGGCTTTCTTTTTCGCAGACTTCGTGCTGTCCGCAACATTCCTGTGGCGGTTGTACCACGGTCGGCATTTCGCTGATTTCGCCTTGTGCCAGTTTCTTTTTCAGTGAACGGTTGCGCAAACTGCCGGCCACGAAAGCAATGACGGCTGCGGCGGCAAGGGCTATAAGAATGTAAATGATAATCATAAAGCCGTAATTTCAAATCCCGCTTCTTTCAAGTGGTCCCAATAATGGGGATAAGATTTGCTGACCACTTGCGGATGATTGATATATATTTCGGGAACGACGAAACAGCAAGGTGCAAACGCCATGGCCATGCGATGGTCTTCGTAGGTGTCGATGGCCGGATGTGGCCGGACTTCAGTGCGTTGCCCGTCCCAGAATAATTCTGATCCGCAGGCTTCATGCAAGGGATACCCCAGTTTGTCCAGTTCGCGGATAAGTGCGGAGATGCGGTCGGTTTCCTTGATTTTCAGGCTTTGCAGACCCGTGAAACGGAACGGGAGCCCCAACATGGCACACGTGACTACAAATGTCTGTGCCAAGTCCGGTTGGTTGACGAAATCATACTCCAAGCGTTCCGTGGCGATGGATTGTTTGGTCAGTCTGACACATGGCATTCCGTCATCGTCGCAGAAGAATTCCGTGTGCACGCCTATCGGTTCGAACAGGCCGTGTACGGCAGAATCTCCTTGGGCACTGTCTGCAAACAGGCCGGTCAGTATGATTTCCGCGTCTTTGTCGGGCGTCAGAGCCATCATTTCATACCAGTAGGATGCCGCGCTCCAGTCGTTTTCTATATAATAAGGTGTCGGACGGTAAGGTTGCGCCCCCACCTTGATGTGCCGTTCGTCTGTCCATTCCGCTTGTGCACCGAAGTCTTTCATCAGTTTCAGGGTCAGGTCGATGTAGGGGCGTGAAATGACCTGTCCGGTCAGTTCCAGTTCCAAACCCTTTCTTAGGACCGGACCGATCATCAGCAAAGCGGAAATGTATTGGGAACTCACGTCTCCCGGCAGGCCGAGCCGGCCGCCCTCATGCAGTCCGCCGGAAATACGCAGGGGGGGATAACCTTCCGTTTCCACATACTCTATTTGTGCGCCCAGTGTCCGCAGGGCATTTACCAAGATGCCGATGGGGCGTTGTTTCATCCGAGCTGTACCGGTCAGGGTATGTGTTCCCTCGTTCACAGACCAGTAAGCCGAAAGGAAACGCATGGCCGTACCGGCCGCCATGATGTCGATGGGGTCTTCGGTTTGCGTCAGTGCTCTTACCATGACGAATGTGTCGTCGCAGTCCGACACATTTTTCGGCAAGTCTTTTCCTCCGGCCAGTGCATGGATGATGAGGGCCCGGTTGCTGATGCTTTTGCTGGCCGGCAGTATGGTTTTATGCCGCAGGTGTAGCGGCGCGGTAAGTCTGATTTGCATGTTTTGCCTAAAATGTGGGTTATACCAGCACAAAAGTAGAAATTTATTTGGAGAATTCAAAAACAATTTCTACTTTTGCACCCGCAAACGGGATGTAGCTCAGTCCGGTTAGAGTACTCGTCTGGGGGGCGAGTGGTCGCTGGTTCGAATCCAGTCATCCCGACAAAATATAAAGGCATCGGTAATCCAAGGATTATGGATGCTTTTTTTATGTGTTTATAGCTTCCACGTCCCGCATGCTTTCCCTCCCAAGGTTTTTCAGAAAAGAGCCTTCATCTTTCAGGCGACATGTCAACGCTTTGTCGTATAGTTTGTTATGGGATGAAGAATAGGGAGGCCATCTTTCAGTTTCCTTTCATTGCAGAAAGCGGATTTTCATCATGAGGCAAATGAAAAATCATTCGGCTGAGAACGAAAAATGAATCTCAGCCGAATGATTTTTCAATCTCAGGCGAACGATTTTCCGTTCTGCGGCAAACGATTTTCAAATCTCAGCCCGACGAAAAAGCCTTTCCAAAATCCTTAAATCTTGAACGAAGCCTTCCCCCTCCTCTGCGTCTTGCCCATAAAAAAAGGGGCACCTTCTCACGAAGACACCCCCTCACATTTAACCTAAATTTAAAACATAGAAAATTGTATCATCATAACGGACGGATTACGTAAGTAAAGCTGTAATCCTGATAAGGCATGCGGTACTGTTCGAGCGGAATAGCTCCCCAACTGTTCACGCAAGCCAATCCGCGCTGACGCGCTGCCAACTTGACCACGCTGAAATCACGGGGTGTCAAGTCGCCGGAATGGCTCTGGTGGGCGTTCTTGTCCCAACCGTCATCCAAATCCGAAGCCAAATAGTTCAACGTGCTGCATTCCATCGGGGCGAAAGAATAGAACTCCAATCCCTTGCCGTTCTCATCCTTCACCTGCCAATAGCGTACCTCAGTCTTGTTTCCGCTTTCCTGCGGACGTACATAGCCCCAATACTGGTCGGCCACCTTCGCGTCGTACACCCCTAAACGGTCTCCGTTGTTACGGTCGATGTAGTTCTCGCCCGGTCCCTTTCCGTAATAGGTCAGCATATTATAGGCTTTCGGCATAACCAACTGCATACCGTAGCGCATCAGTTCCGGCTTGTGCTTGGCATCCTTATTAACCGTCATAGCCTCGTTGACCACCAGTTCACCTGCCGGAGTCAACGTATAAGTCATCGTCAACGTAGCCTCTACCGACGGCATGTCATATACCACTTCGACGCCCTTCTCGGCCTTGCCTTCATTTTCCACCACCTTGAACGACTTCATCTTCATCTCAGGATTCTTCCAAGCATGCAACTTGCGTTGTGTGCCTGCCCCGTAGTCGTTGTCGGTCGGCGCACGCCAGAAATCGGGAGTGATGGCATAGCCCTCTTCCAACATCGGTTTCCCGTCCACGTCGAGGTAGTCAATCCAACCGTTCCAATGGTTGAAAGTGACAGAAGTGTTTCCTGCCGACAATGTGACCCATGCCACCTTTTCTTCTTTTTCCACTTTCCGGGTGTCATATTTGCCGGAAGTGACAGCCAATACGCTTTCCATCGTGGGGAAAGTATAAGGATTCACCACGAACTGTTCGCGTGCCACGGCATAGCCGGCATCGAGCATCGGTTCGGCCTTCTTCAGCACGAAGTCGAGGTTCAGCACCACTTCGCCTTTCACGTCCGCAGGCAAACTGTAACCATCCAGTTTCACCACACGTTTCTGCTGTGCGGGAATGTCGAGCGCATTCCGCCCGTTGGCCAATACTTTTCCTTCCGACTCCAACGTCCACTGCAATTCCACGTCGTCAAGCGACTTGAAGAAGTTCTCATTGTAAACTTCCACCTCGCCAGCCTTCAAATCCTTGGCCGTAGCCCAGATGTTCTGATAGTAGTAACGCACTTCGTTGGCATGAGGATTCGGTTTGCGGTCGGGATTGATGATACCGTTGCAGTTGAAATTATGGTCGCTGGTGGGATAACGGCCGAAGTCGCCTCCGTAAGCATATATCGTCTTGCCCTGTTTGTTCTTCACACGCAGGCCCTGGTCCACAAAGTCCCAGATGAAACCGCCTTGGTACTTCGGATACTTGCGTACCATGTCCCAATATTCCTTGAATCCTCCCATGGAGTTACCCATGGCATGAGCATACTCGCACTGGATGAGCGGACGCGGGTTGTCGCCCTGCGAGTACTTGTCGCAGCCGCCGTAATCGTAATACATCGGGCAGAAGATATCCGTCTTGCCGTTCTGTCCGGCCTGTTCATACTGACACGGACGGCTCGGGTCGTACGCCTTCACCAAGTCATACGCCTTCTCGAAGTTAGGCCCGTAACCGGCTTCGTTACCCACGCTCCAGAAGATGATGGAAGGATGGTTCTTGTAAATCTTGATATTGCTTTCGTTGCGCTCCAAGTGTGCCTTCTCATAAGTCGGCTCCTTGGCCAACGTCTTGTCGCCGTAGCCCATTCCGTGGCTTTCGATATTGGCTTCGGCCACCATGTAGATGCCGTATATGTCGCAAAGTTCATACCAACGCGGGTCGTTGGGATAATGACAGGTACGCACAGCATTGATGTTCAGCTCTTTCATCACGCGGATGTCTTCCAGCATGCGGTCCATCGACACCACATACCCCGTCACCGGGTCGAGTTCGTGACGGTTGGCTCCCTTGAACAACACCGGCTGTCCGTTTACCAACACCTGGGCGTTCTTGATTTCCACCTTGCGGAATCCCACGCGCTGCGGCACAACCTCGGCCACCTGCTTGCCGTCCATCAAGGTAGTATATAAAGTATAGAGGTTCGGCGTCTCGGCAGTCCACTTCAAAGGATTTTTGATATCGAAGTTTACTTTTACTTCACCGTTTCCTCCGACTTTAGCCGTCTGTGCAGCCACTTCTTTTCCTTCCTTGTCTTTCAGGGAGAACATCACGGTCTCACCCTTGGCTCCCACGGCGTTCAGTTTCACCTCCAACGTTCCGTCCTGATAATTGTTCACCAAATCGGGCGTAATGAACAAGTCGGCGATGTGGGCCTGAGGACGTGCATAGAGATATACTTCACGGGCTATTCCCGTAAAACGCCAGAAATCCTGGTCTTCAAGGTACGAACCGTCGCACCAACGCATCACCTGCATGGCAATCAGGTTCTCCTTGCCCGGCGTGAGATACTTCGTCAGGTCGAATTCCGCCGACACCTTGCTGTCTTCGCTGTATCCCACGAATTTGCCGTTCACCCATACCATCAGGTTGGACGTAGCCGAACCCACGTGCAGGTAAATCCGCTCACCTTTCCAATCGGCAGGCACGGTCACCATCTTACGGTACGACCCCGTATAATTGTTACGCTCTTCCACGAAAGGCGGTTCGGGTCTGAATTGTGTTCTCCATGGATAACCATTGTTGCTGTAAATGGCATCTCCGTAACCATTCAACTCCAGGATGCCGGGCACGGGAAAGTCCGTCCATTGCGAATCGTCGTACTTCAGGGAATAGAAGTCGCGAGGGGCCTTGTCGTGGTCCTTGGAAAAATTGAATTTCCACTTGCCTTCCAATGACAGATAACGTTCCGACCGGGCTTTCTGGTCTACCTTTGCCAGATTCTCTGTCTCGTATGCGAAAAACGCCGCACGCGGAGCCATGGTGTTTACTTCGTTCACCTCGGGGTCCAACCACCAAGGTTTGTCTTTTTGCGCCTCAGCCGAAAGAACGGCCAGACAAGCACAAGAAAACATCAATTGTCTAAACATGGTACATTTGTTTTATTGCGTCACAGACGCGGTTAGTTAATCATTTAGAAACTACATACAAAGATACGTTTTTTGTTCTTTTTTCTCTCTAAAATGCAAAGTTTTTTGCTAAAATATTACGTGTTCGCACAAGATTTATTAACTTTGAAGAGGAAAACCTAATCCTTTGTGGAAAAAATAACTTAAATATCATGAATACCGACTTTTCACAACCGTTCAATCCCGAAGCCTACGCCCCGTCCGGCAAGGCGGACATGCGGTTCCGGCGTTACGTGGAGAAAGGGATGCCATGGTTCTATGGCATCGTCTTTCCTGTCATTCTCGGCTTTTGCCTATACACTTATGAGAAAGAAACACTTTTCCGGATACAAGAACTCAACCTCTTCTTGCCGGACAGTACTTTCTATCATACGCTCTCGGCATATCCGGGCGGCACATTGCAATGGGCAGCCTGTTTCCTCACGCAGTTTTTTTATTACCCGGCTGTCGGAACAGCCCTTCTCATAGCCGTTTGGGTCTGCATTTGCTTCGTCATGCGCTCGGCCTTCCGGCTTTCCCCTTTATGGAGTTTTCTTCCCGCCTTGGTACCGGCCGCCCTGTTGGCCGGCATCGTGGAGATGGGCTATTTCATTTATTATATCAAATTACAAGGTTATTTCTTCACGGCCTCCATTGGCATACTGGCGACCCTGTCGGCCGTATGGATTTTCAGCCGTACAGCCAACCGGGACCCATATTGGGGCTACGCGTGGATGACCGTATGGCTTCTCGCCGGTTATCCTTTATTCGGAGCATACGCATTGGCCGGCACGGGCTACATGGTAGTGCTCTGTTGGCGTATGCCGGGCACGCTATATAAGAACCGCGTCATCCCTACGGTATGGGGACTGTTGCTGCTCGTCGGAGTGCCCCTTGCGGCATGGCATTTTTATAGCCAAACAGCCATCAGCGAAATCTACACGGCTGCCCTGCCGAGTTTCGATGCAGGCGGAGAAGTATTCGCAGACTATCGTACACCTTATTATATATTGTTTTTCCTGCCACTGGCGGGTGCCGTCATCTACGATTACGTGCCGGCCATCAAGAAATACCCTCTCATCCTTCTGGCTCACTTGCTCGTATGGGCGGTCACCGCATGGGGATTGAAAAAGGCGTGGTATGTGGATGAGAATTTCCGTAAGGAACTGCTGATGGCACGTGCCATAGAGGAAGAAGACTGGGAACAGATTCCGGCCATTTTCCTAAGCGGAACGGCAGAGCCTACCCGCCTGATGGTCATGAACAAGAACCTGGCTTTGTTCCGCCTCGGACGGGCCGGTGACGAAATGTTCCAATACAGGGAAGGAGGCGCGCGCCCCAACGCGCCGTTCCTCGTACGGTTGGCCCACGTAGGCGGTAAAGCCTTGTATTACCACTACGGACAGGAAAACTATTGCTACCGTTGGTGCATGGAAGACGGTGTGACGTTCGGATGGCGGACGGAATACCTGAAATACATGGCCAAAACTTCTATCGCGGGCGGCGACTACAAAGTGGCACGCAAATACATCGACATGCTCAAACGCACTCTTTTCCACAAAGAGTGGGCCGAGAAATACGAGACTTACCTCGACCATCCGGAACAAATACGGAAAAGCAAAGAGTTTGCGCCGATTATCCGGCTACTGCCCAAGGAAGACAAACTGAACTCGGACCTGAACGTCATCGAAATGTTCCTGCTGCGAACCTTTGCTTACGGCAAGAGCGACGACCCGCTCTATCAGGAACAGACCTTGATAGCGGCCTTACAGATGAAGGACATCGACATTTTCTGGCCTCGCTTCTTCCAATATGCCACCCTGCATAACGGGAAGCCCATGCCGCGCCACTACCAGGAAGCTGCCTACTTGTACGGCCATCTGGAAAACAAGGTAGACATCAGCCACATGCCTTTCGACCA
>ENA-OVGE01001989-OVGE01001989.1-human-gut-metagenome-genome-assembly--contig:-NODE-1989-length-14551-cov-47.685637_pt1 | contig 14551 bp, 9 predicted proteins | sample MGYA00237769_ERZ505417 | MGnify/ENA primary metagenome ERZ505417 (study PRJEB26158, sample SAMN06016403) | human gut metagenome | biome: human gut; feature: ankylosing spondylitis patient; material... | reverse complement strand
TCAGCGCGAACCAGAACGCGCTTGCCCTTGAGATCTCCAAGGTCCTTGAGTGTCTTCATGAATATCCTTTCCTTGACGAATCGCACGTCAAAGTGGCCAATTTTGCCACTTTGCATATTACAGGCATTCCGGAACAAAACACCGCATTCGTCTACTGACTGAATGCGGTGTTTTGTCACATCGTTGTCGCGTTTTGCCGAATAGGCACGGCAAATCGGATTGTCGGGTTACTTGCCTTCGGCTGCGCGAGCCTTCTCCGTCTTCTCGGCAAGTTGAAGCAGTCGGCGAATTCGGCCGGCAATCGCATCCTTGGTGATTTGCGGTTCGGCGATCTTGCCGAGCTCCTCGAGGCTCTTGTCCACGTGATCGATGCGCAGCTGGCCGGCCTTCTGCCACTCCCGCACCTGGGCCTTGTCGGCCATCTCCTCGTGGGACAGGGGGCGGATGCCGTTCTCGGCAGTTTCATCGGGCAGGTAGAGCTGCTTGCCGATGAGGGGCTCGTCGTAGCCCACCTCCCGGGCCAGGCCGGCCATCTTCAGGCACTCCTGGATGTCCTCCTCGGTGGCGCCGTTGAAGATGGGGGTGGCCACCTTCCAGCCCAGGGTCTTGGCGGCGTAGCCCAGGTGGACCTCCAGCACCTGGCCGATGTTCATACGGGAGGGCACGCCCAGGGGGTTCAGCACGATGTCCAGGGGGGTGCCGTCGGGCAGGAAGGGCATATCCTCCTGGGGCAGCACCCGGGAAACGACGCCCTTGTTGCCGTGGCGGCCGGCCATCTTGTCACCGGGCTGGATCTTGCGGCGCTGGGCGATATAGACCCGGACCACCTGGTTCACGCCCGGCCCCAGCTCGTCGCCGGCCTCCCGGGTGAACACCTTGGCGTCCACGATGATGCCGCTTTCGCCGTGGGGCACCTTCAGGGAGGTATCCCGGACCTCCCGGGCCTTCTCGCCGAAGATGGCCCGCAGCAGGCGCTCCTCGGCGGTCAGATCGGTCTCGCCCTTGGGGGTGACCTTACCCACCAGGATGTCCCCGGCGTGGACCTCGGCGCCCACGCGGATGATACCCCGCTCGTCCAGGTCCTTCAGGGCGTCCTCGCCCACGTTGGGGATATCCCGGGTGATCTCCTCGGGCCCCAGCTTGGTGTCGCGGGCGTCGATCTCATATTCCTCGATATGGATGGAGGTGTAAACATCCTCCTTCACCAGCCGCTCGTTGAGCAGAACGGCGTCCTCGTAGTTGTAGCCCTCCCAGGTCATGAAGCCCACCAGGATATTGCGGCCCAGGGCGATCTCGCCCTGATCGGTGGCGGGGCCGTCGGCCAGCACCGTGGGATCGTCGCCGCCGTGGACCCGCTCGCCCACGGAAACGATGGGCTTCTGGTTGATGCAGGTGCCGTGGTTGGAGCGCAGGAACTTGATGAGCTTATAGTCCTTGCTCTCGCCGCTGTCATACTTGACGGACACGTTGGTGGCGTCCACCTTGGTGACCACGCCGTCGCCCTCGGCCAGCACCACCACCTCGGAATCCAGGCAGATCTTGTGCTCCATACCGGTGCCCACGATGGGAGCCTCCGGCCGCAGCAGGGGCACGGCCTGCCGCTGCATGTTGGCGCCCATCAGGGCGCGGTTGGCGTCGTCGTTGGGCAGGAAGGGGATCATGGCCGTGGCGATGGACACCATTATACGGGGGGAGATGTCCATATAGTCCACGTATTCCGGCTCCACCTGGATGGTCTCGTCCTGGTGGCGGCAGGTGATACGGGGGCCGATGAGGCAGCCGTTCTCGTCCACCGGCTCGGCGGCCTGGCAGACCACATACTGATCCTCCACGTCGGCGGTCATATAGGTGATCTCGTCGGTGACATGGCCGGAGGGCCGGTCCACCCGGCGGAAGGGGGCCTCGATAAAGCCGTACTCATTGACCCGGGCATAGGTGGCCAGATAGGAGATCAGGCCGATGTTGGGACCTTCAGGGGTCTCGATGGGGCACATGCGGCCATAGTGGCTGTAGTGCACGTCGCGGACCTCCATGTTGGCGCGCTCGCGGCTGAGGCCGCCGGGGCCCAGGGCGGACAGGCGCCGCTTGTGGGTCAGCTCGGCCAGGGGGTTGGTCTGGTCCATGAACTGGCTCAGGGGGCTGGAGCCGAAGAACTCCTTGATGGCTGCGGTAACGGGCCGGATGTTGATAAGGCTCTGGGGCGTGACAATGTCCAGATCCTGGATGGTCATCCGCTCCCGGATGACCCGCTCCATGCGGGAAAAGCCGATGCGGAACTGGTTTTGCAGCAGCTCGCCCACGCAGCGCAGGCGGCGGTTGCCCAGATGGTCGATATCGTCCTTGGACACCAGGCCGTGGGCCAGGACGTTCATATAGTTGATGGAGGTGAGGATGTCGTCGATGATGATGTGCTTGGGCACCAGGCGGTCCGCCTGCAGGCGGCACTGCTCGATGAGCTCCTCGCCCTGATACTGACTCAGCAGCTCCTGCAGCACGTCGAAGCGCACCCGCTCCTTGATGCCGCAGGCCGTCTTGGGGTCAAAGTCCACATAGCGGCTCATGTCGCACATGCGGTTGGTGAAAATGCGGATGATGTCGCCGTTTTCCAGCTGGACCTTCACCATACCCACGCCGATGGCGTCCAGGGTGCGGCAGTCGTCGCCGGAGAGGACGTGGCCCTCCTCCAGCAGCAGCTCGCCGGTGGCGGGGTCGGCTACGGGCTCGGCCAGCTTCTGGCCCTTGGCCTGGGTCCACAGGGTCAGCTTCTTGTTGAACTTATACCGGCCCACGGTGCTCAGGTCATACCGCCGGGGATCGAAGAACAGGTTCTGCATCAGGGTCTCGGCGGAGTCCAGCGTGGGCGGCTCGCCGGGGCGCTGCTTGCGATAGATCTCCAGCATGGCCTCCTCATAGGATTTGCAGGTGTCCTTTTCCATGGTGGCCACAATGCGGGGATCGTCGCCGAAGCGGTCCAGGATATCGGCGTCGGTTTTCAGGCCCAGGGCCCGGATCAGGCAGGTGATGGGCAGCTTGCGGTTCTTGTCGATGCGGACCCAGAACACCTCGCTGCTGTCGGTCTCATACTCCAGCCAGGCGCCGCGGTAGGGGATCACCGTGGACGTCAGCAGGGGCAGGTCCGTTTTCAGGTCGATCTCCTTGCCGTAGTAGATGCCGGGGGAGCGGACGATCTGGCTGACCACCACGCGCTCGGCGCCGTTGATGACGAAGGTGCCGCCATGGGTCATCAGGGGGAAATCGCCCATGAAGATCTCCTGCTCCTTGATCTCGCCGGTCTCCTTATTGTGCAGGCGGACGCTGACCTTCATGGGGGCGGCATATGTGGCGTCCCGGGCCTTGCACTCCTCCACGTCGTACTTGGGCTTTTCGTCCATGCTGTAGTCGATGAAGCTCAGCTCCAGGTTGCCGGCATAGTCGCCGATGGAGGCCACGTCGGCAAAAACCTCCCGCAGGCCGGTGTCCAGGAACCACTGATAGGATTTCTTCTGGATCTCCAGCAGGTTGGGCATCGCCATGACCTCTTCGTGTCTGGCAAAGTTCTTGCGCAGGGTCTTGCCATAATACTTGTCCTTGGCCATCTTCAATACTCACGCCTTTCTTTTCGCATTTTCTCCGTGCTTTTCCTCAGGGAACGGCTCTCCACCGATTTGACACGCGGGGGCGAGTTGTTTGTTTTCGCACTGTTCCACTTGTAATTTCGGGGGAAAGCTGGTATCATAACAGCAGATTGAAATGGGGCGTTAGCCCCATTTTCCCAATATAGCGTCTCATTGTACCATAGACGCGCCTGCTTTGTCAACATAAAACACCGCCTCGCCCGAAATTTTTTCGTGGCTGCGGTGTTTTTTTATTTTCCGCCTCCCGCACCTCCGGTCCATCCGCAGGGGCGAACGACTCTGTCCGCCCGCATATCCGCACTCTCTGCGGCGCATTCCGTAGGGGGCAGCGTCCCCGACGCCCCAAGGCATTCCGTCATTTTTCCATACAAAAAGCAGCCCTTCGGGCGCCCTCCGTAAGGAAGGGACTCCAATGATTTGTATTTAGCTTTTTTCGCGGATTGTGGTGTCATAATCCGATGCTTGCTATCCCTGTGGACACGACGGCAAATGCTTCGTATTATTTATTTATAATAACTCCTTTGTACCAAGTCGGAATGGATTTCGTCATATTCTCATACCAGCTTAGTACATCTTTTGCTTGATTTATCATTACTTGAATTTGGCTCTGCCCAAAAGGAATTGCCCAAGGCACAGAAGATAAAGTATTACTGCTAATATAAAGTGCGAGCAACTCCCAAAACGGAATTGGTACGTCATTGCTGAAGTATCCGTTTACCATTCCGGTTGCAAACAAAGGGGTAGCTTGAGCGCACCACACAATGCGGTTAAATTCTTCCCACGGATCTCCGAAGTTATTTCTATTAAAATCAATGATGTAGAGTCGCTTATCATTCCCTATCATCATATTGCCGATATGGTAATCTCCGTGCTGATAGGTTCGAGGGCGACCGCTGAGCAAATATCTGTGAGCGTTAATGTAATCAATGAAGGCTTGCCCATTTTCGTACTTGACAGGACATTCTTCATACATCTTGATTTTGTGGTCTGCTTTACGATTAAAATAGATTTCCCAATCTTCTATTTCTTTCGGAGCGGGGATTTTATGAATTTCTTTTAGTATTTTTCCCGCTTCAAAACCATAAGAATACTGTTCTTGGTCTGTTAAATTATGTATATTTTCTTCTGCATCAATGCCATCTATCCAAGTTTGAATAGAATAAACTCCTTCATCAAATGTGCCGAACTCTAAGGGGCGGCACATTGGTACACCGAGAGCTGCTACCTGACCCATAAGTTCATATTCGCTTTTCTTCCTGTCATACTGTTCAATCGGAGAAACACGAAGCAGAAATTTATTTCCTTGCTCGTCGGTAACACAGTATTTTCTATCTTCTGACCAACCTTTATCTATTAGTTGCTTTGTAATAAATTCATGTTGTGGCATAGCCTTTCATCCTTTCAAAGAATTATTTGCCTTACAAAAATTATTCTTGGTAAAATTATATTTCTTATTATACAGAAAACAAAATCATTATTTACTATTTTTTGCTCCTACCGTAATCCTTCAATATGATTGTTTTTCCTATAAATCCAAATTCCGGCTGACGACAAAACCAAAGGGAGACAACTTCCTTACGGAGCGTCTCCCTTCGGCTGCTTTTTGTATGTCAGCTTGTCAAAAATTCTTTTTGACAAGCTGTTTTCAGAACAGGCCGGGAATGTTCAGCCCGCCGGTGACGGAGCCCATGGCGGACTCCATAGCCTCCTCCGCCTGGCGCAGGGCCTCGTTAACGGCGGAGATCACCAGGTCCTGGAGCATCTCCACATCCGCCGGGTCCACGGCGTCGGGCTGAATGGTCAGCGCCGTCACCTGCTTCTTGCCGGATACGGTGGCCTGCACCGCGCCGCCGCCTACGGAGGCGGTGAAGCTGCTCTCCTCCACATTCTTCTGGGCAGCTTCCATATCCTGCTGCATCCTGGCCAGCTTCTGCTGCATTTGCTGCTGCTGGCGCATCATCCCGGCGCTGCCGCCGAACCCGTTGCGGGCACTGTATCCCTTAGCCATGTCGCATTCTCCTTTATATTACGAAATATTGCTTATTTGATCTTGAAATTTTCCAGCTGCTGGCCCTGGGCCGCCACCTCATCCAGCTTATCCGGGGTCTTTTCCGCCGGAGGCTCCTCCCAGGGCGGCGTCTGATCTTCGGGAGCCGCCGTTTCCGCCGGAGGCTGGGGCTCCGGGGCCTTTGGGGGAGCCGGTTTTGGCTCCGGGCGGGGCTTCCGAGGGGCGGACTTTTTTCCGGCGGGGGCCGGTGCGCCGCCAACGGTCAGCACCACCCGGACGGTTTGTCCCTCTGCGGCGGAGGCCACCTCCTGGAGCACATGGAGCACCGAGTTGTTGTTCAGGGAGTCCCGGACGAACTCGTTCTGGCAGTACAGCGTCAGGCAGTCGCCGTCCACCGCCCCCCGGACCATATTCAGAAACACCCGGTGATTCACCGCCAGGCGGCCCTTGCAGTGCTCCTTCATGGCGTCCCATTTGCCGGTGTCGCCCACCACGGCGGCGGCCCTGGCAGCCGCCGGTTCGGGAGCGGGTCTGTTGGCCGGACGCTCGGCAGGCGGTTCTTCGTCCGGAATATCGAATATCCGTTCCCGGTTCCCGGGCTCCTGGGGCAGGGGCGGCTCCTCCGGCATGGGAGGGCGATCCTCCGCCGGTTCGTCCCGGCTTGTCCCGGTGCTGTCCCGGGACACAGGGGCCGGTTTCGGGGACATCCCACTGTTTTGCGGGACAGTTTTTATTGAAATTCCGTTAGATATCTGATCCTCCAGCCGGTCGATCCGCTGGCTCAGGGCCGTCAGGTCGCCGGAAAGACCTTCGTCGCACAGGCGCAGCAGACACAGCTCCGCATCCGTCCGGGGCTGGAAGCTGTCTCCCAGCCCGGCGCAGCAGGCCTGGATGGTCTCCGTCAGATACAGAAACCGCCGCATGGGCTGGCTGCCGGAAAGGGACTTCAGGGTCTTGGTATCGTATATACCCGTCAGCAGGGCGGCGGCCCCGTCGGGGGCGGCCTTGAGAATGGTCATGTCCCGGGCCAGGTCCCCCAGCTCCCCCAGCATGGCAGCCACATCCTTGCCGCCCCGGTACAGCTCATCCAGCCGGGTCAGAGCCCCGGCGGCATCCCGCCGGAGGATGCAGTCCATCAGCTCCACCGTCTGGACGCTGCCGGCCAGGCCCAGAATGTCCAGCACCGTGCGGCTGTCCAGCCGGCCCTGGGCCACCCGGCACTGGTCCAGCAGGCTCAGGGCGTCCCGGAGGGCGCCGTTGGCCATGCGGGCCAGGATCTCCGCCCCGTCGGGGGCCAGGGGAATATTTTCGGCCCCGGCAATGTGCAGCAGGTGCTTTTCCATATCCCGGGGCAGGATGCGCTTGAAATTGAAGCGCTGGCACCGGGAGAGAATGGTGGCCGGAACCTTGTGCAGCTCCGTGGTGGCCAGAATGAACATCAGGTGCTCCGGCGGCTCCTCAATAGTCTTGAGCAGAGCGTTGAAGGCCTGGGTGGACAGCATGTGGACCTCGTCGATGATATAGACCCGCTTTTTCAGCACCGTGGGGGTATAGACCGACTCGCTGAGCAGCTCCCGGATGTCGTCCACCCGGCTGTTGCTGGCAGCGTCCAGCTCCGTCACGTCCAGCAGGGAACCGCTGTCGATGCCCCGGCAGGCCTCGCACCGGTTGCAGGGGGCCCCGTCCTCCGGGTGCAGACAGTTGACGGCCTTGGCCAGAATCCGGGCGCAGGTGGTTTTGCCGGTGCCCCGGGTGCCGGTGAACAGATAGGCGTGGGCCGTGCGGCCCTCGGCCACCTGGCGCTGGAGCGTGCCGGTGATGTGGTCCTGGCCCACCACCTGGGAAAACGTCTTGGGCCGCCATTTGCGGTACAGTGCCTGATACATGAAGCAGCCCTCCCTTTGCGTTTGCGTAAAAAATAAAACTCCTCCGCTGCCAGCCGCGGGGCCGGTGGACTCGCGGCACATGGATGATCCCTCTTAATGCTGCTCGGTTCCCCGCCTGACATGATTCGTGGGTATCCATTGCGCGAGACCGGCTCCGCAGCTGGCGGCGGAGGAGTCGTCATGCAGATATCCTATCACATTTCGCTCCCGTTGGCAACTGGAATTTTTTTCGCAGGGGGATTCATAGAAATTTTACACAAAAGCCGACGTTCCGCGCTTGTGAGAAAAAATTTTTTATGGTATACTCCAATAATACTGAGAAAGTATCTGCCCGGCGGGCAGTTTTTTTAACGGAAGGAGACCGATATGGACTCAAACAACAGAAACAATCGAAACGGCGGAAACAAGAAAAACAACAAAAACCTGCGCAGCGTCATCTCTCTGATTGGCTGGGCCCTGGTGCTGACGCTGGTATTCAACTACATCCTGGCCGCCACCAGCGGCGGAAGGAGCTTTGAGGTCTCCTACAGCGAGATGATGGACCTGGTGGAGCAGGACCAGATCAAGGAGATCCAGCTGAAGGACGGCGTACTGTACGCCACCCCGGTGGACGGATATACCTATACCGAAAAGACGGACAACAAGTACCGGGAGCCCAAGACCTATACCCAGAGCGAAAAGTCCAAGCTGACCCTGTATACCACCTATCTGACGGACACCCGGCTGCTGCCGCTGCTGGATGAGCACAATGTGGAGTATTCCAGCCCCGTCAAGAGCTCCTGGAGCGTTCTGGGAGACATCCTGGTGATGTATATCCTGCCGATGGTGCTGATGATCGGACTGGTCCTGCTGGTGATGCGGATCGTGTCCAAAAACGGCGGCGGCATCGGCGGCATCGGCAACGTGGGCAAGTCCAACGCCAAGGTGTATATGGAAAAGCAGACCGGCGTCACCTTCAAGGACGTGGCCGGTCAGGATGAGGCCAAGGAGTCCCTGGAGGAGATCATCGACTTCCTCCACAACCCCGGCAAATACACCGCCATCGGCGCCAAGCTCCCCAAGGGCGCGCTGCTGGTAGGCTCCCCCGGCACCGGCAAAACGCTGCTGGCCAAGGCCGTGGCCGGCGAGGCCAACGTGCCGTTCTTCTCCATCTCCGGCTCGGACTTTGTGGAGATGTTCGTGGGCGTGGGCGCGTCCCGGGTCCGTGACCTGTTCAAGGAGGCCGCCAAGGTGGCTCCCTGCATCATCTTCATCGACGAGATCGACACCATCGGCAAATCCCGGGACGGCGGACGCTTCGGCGGCAACGACGAGCGGGAGCAGACCCTGAACCAGCTGCTGGCGGAGCTGGACGGCTTCGACCCCAGCAAGGGCGTTATCGTGCTGGGAGCCACCAACCGGCCGGAGGTGCTGGACAAGGCCCTGCTGCGTCCCGGCCGCTTCGACCGGCGCATCACCGTGGACCGGCCCAATCTGGCGGGCAGACTTGCCACCCTGCAGGTCCACACCCGGAACATCCGCCTGGCGGAGGACGTGAACCTGGACAAGATCGCCCAGGCCACCGCAGGCTGCGTGGGCGCGGACCTGGCGAACCTGGTGAACGAGGCGGCCCTGCGGGCCGTGCGCAAGGGCCGCAAGGCCGTGAACCAGAACGACCTGCTGGCGGCCTTTGAAACCGTCATCGCAGGCTCCGAGAAGAAGGGCACCGTCATCACCCAGGAGGAAAAGCGCATCATCGCCTATCACGAGGTGGGCCACGCTCTGGTGGCGGCCAAGCAGAAGAATGCCCAGCCCGTCAGCAAGATCACCATCGTGCCCCATACCCAGGGAACTCTGGGCTACACCCTGCACCTGCCGGAGGAGGAAAAGTTCCTCATGTCCAGGGAGGACATTCTGGCGGAGATCCGGACCCTGCTGGCAGGCCGGTCCTCGGAGGAGATCGTGTGCAACACCATGACCTCCGGCGCAGCCAACGACATCGAGCGGGCCACGGAAATGGCCCGGAATCTGGTGGCCCGCTTCGGCATGTGCGACGAGTTCGACATGATGGCCCTGGGCACCGTGCAGAGCCAGTATCTGGACGGCGGGTACTCCATGACCTGCGCCCAGGAGACGTATGCCGCGGCGGACCGGGCCACCATTGCCATCATCCGCCAGTGTCATCAGGACGCCAGGAAGCTCCTGGAGGAAAACCGGGAGCTGCTGGACAAAATCGCGGCGTATCTGCTGAAGAAGGAGACCATTACCGGCCAGGAGATGATGGCCATCATCGAGGGACGGGACCCGGAAACCGTGGACAACTACGGTGCCACCCGGGAGGAGGACCAGAAGCTGTTCCGTCCCTCCACCCCGGACGTGATCGATCCCCCGGCCAGGCACATCAATATCGTGTCCCAGCCTATCCCCATGCCGGACTTTGATAAGAAGGACGAGAAGCCGGAGGGGCAGCCCCAGGATAAGCCGGAGGACCAGAGCGAGCATGGCGAGAGCAAGGAATAAACAGCGGAAATAAGCATACCAAAAGGAGACGGGCCGCGGCCCGTCTCCTTTTGAGCTTGTCAAAAAAGGGCGTTGCCCTTTTTTGACAGTCTGGTCTGCCAGGGATTGACCCAGTGTGCCAGCCGATAAAGCGAAAACGTTTCCACGGATTCACCTTATTGAAACAACGTTTTTCGACTTGATTTTCTCATTGTTTTGTGCTATATTGGGATGGCATCTGAAAAGAGGAAGCGGAGGATGACTCCGCCTTGAGAAAGGGGGCACCGCCGGATGGGCCTGTACATAGGAAAAGTGGATCGCAGGTGGCTGTCCCGGGTGCTCCTGATCATGCTGGCGGACATCATCGGCATCATGGGCTCGTACCTGTTGGCCCTGTGGGCACGGTTCGACTTCCACTTTACGGATATTCCCCAGGAGTTTGTGGACGGATATCTGCACACCATCTGGTGGTGGGTGCCGGTCTGCCTGGCGGTGTTCTGGCTGTGCAACCTATACAACAGCATCTGGCGGTTCGTCAGCGTGGACGCGCTGATGCGGATCATACTGGCCTATGTGCTTCTGGGCGGGCTGAGCTTTGCATGCGTGGCGCTGTTTGGGGTGCATATGCCCCGGTCCTATTATGTGTGGGGCCTGTTCTTCAGCTTCTTCTGCACCTCCGGCATCCGCTTTTTCTATCGCGGGATGCGGTACCTGCGCAACCGGGCGCCTCTGGCCCGGAAAAATGCGGAAAACGTCATGATCATCGGCGCAGGCCAGGCCGGGCGGCAGCTGATCCGGGAATACGCCGTCAGCAGTCATCTCAACAGCCGGGTGGCCTGCATCATCGACGACAACCCCGCCAAGCGGGGCCGCATTCTGGAGGGTGTGCGCGTTGTGGGTGCGCGGCGGGACATTCCCCAGGCCGCCAGGCAATTCGATATCGACAAGATCGTGTTCGCCATTCCGTCGCTTCAGGGCGCCGGAAGGCAGGAGATCCTCAATATATGCAGCACCACCGGCTGCCAGATCCAGGTGGTGCCGGGCATGTATCAGCTGGTCAACGGTGAGGTCACCATCAGCAAGCTCCGCCGGGTGGAGCTGCAGGACCTGCTGGGCCGGGACCCCATCCAGGTGAACCTGGAGGAGATCTGCGGCTATATCAACGACAAGACGGTTCTGGTCACCGGAGGCGGCGGCAGCATCGGCAGCGAGCTGTGCCGTCAGATCGCACGGCACAGGCCCCGGCGGCTGGTGATTTTCGACATTTACGAAAACAACGCCTACGACATTCAGATGGAGCTGCGCCGGGAGCACCCGGAGCTGACGCTGGAGGTGTGCATCGGGTCCGTGCGGGACCAGCAGCGGGTGGATAACCTGCTGGATACGTACCGGCCGGACCTGATCTTCCACGCGGCGGCCCACAAGCATGTGCCCCTGATGGAGGACAGCCCCAACGAGGCCATCAAGAACAACGTGTTCGGCACCTATAAAATGGCCCGGTCCGCCGCCCGGCATGGGGTAAAGCGCTTTGTGCTGATCTCCACGGACAAGGCGGTGAACCCCACCAACATCATGGGCGCGTCCAAGCGCCTGTGCGAAATGGTGGTGCAGATGATGAACCGGCGCAGCGAAACGGAATTTGTGGCGGTGCGGTTCGGCAACGTCCTGGGCAGCAACGGCAGCGTGGTGCCCCTGTTCGAGCAGCAGATCGCCCACGGGGGACCGGTGACGGTGACGCATCCGGAGATCACCCGGTTTTTCATGACCATTCCCGAGGCGGTGTCCCTGGTTCTGCAGGCGGGGTATTATGCCAGGGGCGGCGAGATCTTTGTGCTGGACATGGGCCAGCCGGTGAAGATCGACGACATGGCCCGGCAGCTGATCCGCCTGTCCGGCTACGAGCCGGATGTGGATATCCCCATCATCTATACCGGCCTGCGGCCCGGAGAGAAGCTGTACGAGGAGCTGCTGATGGACGAGGAGGGCCTGCGGGAGACCGCCAACCAGCTCATCCACATCGGCCAGCCCATCAACATGGACGACGAGGCCTTCTGCCGCCAGCTGGCGGTGCTGGAGCGGGCCTGCCAGAGCAACAGCCCGGACATCCGCCAATATGTGGCGGACATGGTGCCCACGTATCACCCCAAAACAGATCAAAGAGCATAAAAGCATCCCTTTGGCGTTTCCGGCCAAAGGGATGCTTTTTGCGTGATGCGGCGGTTTCGCCGACGGAGGGATGCAGGGGAGCGCCTTTCCTATTTTCCGGCGGCGATCTTGTCCTCGGTCTCCTGGCGGATGGCCTGGCGCAGGCGGGTCAGATACGGGGAGAAGGCGGCGTTTTCCTGAGCGTAGGTGCGGTTCAGGTCGTACTCCCGGGGCTCCCAGGTGTCGATGGGGGACTCGTTGTGCTGGATGACGGCCTCAAACTTGTCCAGAGCCTTGTAAATGCGGGCCTCCGTGGTCTCCAGCGCCGCCATCTCCCGGTACAGTGCCCGCATCTGCGCATCATACGGGGCGGGCAGGGTGTCCACCCACGCCAGCAGCTGCCGCTCCTCATCGGCCTCGTCCGCCGCCGTTTTGCGGAAGGTGGGGATGTCGCCGGTAAAGCACTCGCCCAGGTCGTGGATCAGGCACATGCGGATAACCTTGTCCATGTCGGCCTCCGGAAACTCGTCCCGCATCCAGTAGGCCATCAGGGCAATGCGCCAGCTGTGCCCGGCCACGCTCTCCGGCCGGCGGCGGGAGGTGCAGCAGTGGCGGGTGGTGTCCTTCAGCCGCTCTGCCGTGTGCAGGGCGGACAGCAGCTCGGTGGGATTCATAACGGTTCTCCTTTTTCTCTCAGATTTCGACCAATTCGATCTCCGTGCCCCGGTCCCGGAGCAGGGCCAGCAGGGCCCGGACGGACAGCCACACCGTGGCGGTGTTGTCATTGGGATGAACGCCGATGCGGCCGCCGTCGAAATCCCGGTCCAGGCAGAAGCGGACAGCGTGGTCCCGGTCGTTCAGCAGCCCCAGCGGCGTCACGGAACCGGGGGTCAGGTCCAGCAGCCGCAGCAGCTCCTCCGGGGAGGCAAAGCTCAGGCGGCGGGTGCCGTGGCGGCGCTGGAACTCCTTCAGGTCCACCCGCTTGCCGCAGCGGACGGTGATCAGGTAATAGCTCCGCTTTTTGTCGTCCCGGACCAGCAGATTTTTGGCGTCGTCCTCCGGATACGGCATGTCCACGGCGGCGCACTCCTCCATGTTGAACACCGCCGGGTGCTCGGTGATCTCAAAATCCACGCCGTGGGCGCGGAGATAGTCATAGGTTTCCTGCTTGGTCATTGACCGGTTCCTCCTTAACGGGTTTTCTCCATTGTACCAGGCAGGGGCGGCGTTTGCAAGCCGTCTGCGGATGCCACGCAAAAGCTGTCTGCCGGAGCGGAAGCTTTGTGCAGTATGCGAATTTTCTTTTGCAGGGAAAAGCGTTATAATCGGGCGTAGATCACACCGAAGGGGACAGGCTATGAGCATCATTTTCTTCGACATTGACGGCACCATCATGGACGTGAACGGCAGCATCCCGCCCTCCGCCGCAGAGGCGGTGCGGCAGCTGCGGCAGGCGGGGCATCACTGCATTATCAATACCGGGCGGCCCCGGATCGCCATGGAGCCCCAGCTGCTGGAGCTGGCATTCGACGGGCTGGTGTGCTCCTGCGGCCAGTATATCCAGCTGGACGGCCGGGTGCTGCGGCACGTGGGCTTTGACCGGGACACCAGCTGGAAAATCCTGGAGGCCGGGCGGCGGTGCCTGGTGGATATGTACTTTGAGGAGGCGTCGCACATCTGGGTGGATACGCCCCACCACCACCTGAACCGGGAGCTGGAAAATGCCGTGAAGCGCCTGGAGCGGGGCGGCGTCCGGGTGGGGCGGCCTGACGGCGACCCGGATTTCCACTTTGACAAGGTGTGCGTCCTGGTGGGGCCGGACAGCCGGAGGGAGGAATTTCTGGCGGAGATGGCGCCCCTGTGCCAGATCATCGACCGGGGCGGCGGCATGTTCGAGCTGCCCATGCGGGGCTATTCCAAGGCGTCCGGCTGCCGGGCCGTGGCCCAGGCCCTGGGCGCGGACCTGGCCGACTGCTACGCCATCGGCGACAGTCCCAACGACCTGGAAATGCTGGCGTGTGTGGGACACCCCCTGGTCATGGGCGATGCCCCGGCAGAGGTGCAGACCCAGGCGGAATACGTCACCGCGCCCCTGCGGGAGGACGGCCTGTACCGGGCCATGGTTCATATGGGCCTGCTGCACGAATAACAAAAGCTCTCGGTGCGAGGGCCGGGGTGGTCGTAAAACAGTTTCAGTCCCCGCAGCCATGCGGTGTTTACCTGACGATCGTTCAAGGGCAGTTATTGCAGCAGATGGACAAATAAATCGTGCACTTCTATGCACCTTTCGGTGTACGGTGTGGGTATCCCTTGCCTCTCCCTGTGGGAGAGGTGGCCGAGCGCGGCGAGGACGGAGAGGGCAAACGGCAAGACCCTCTCAGTCACCTGCGGTGACAGCT